>CYGL01000075.1_pt1 | contig 48333 bp, 57 predicted proteins | sample 485531 | NCBI WGS metagenome assembly CYGL01 (sample SAMEA3497897, study PRJEB9818) | human gut metagenome | reverse complement strand
TATTAAGTAAGGGTAAAGGTATTGTTAAAACTGTAATAGGTACACCTAGACGTTGTATGTATTGTCCTGCTTATAGTATATGTTCACAGAGGAAAAGTATACAATGATTGACCTAACTAAAGTAAGCCATCATCCATGTATTGAAGAACTTACAAATTTATTATGTATTAAAACTTTAAATCAAGATAAAACTTTTACAGACCTTTAATTGCTTACTTCTTAGCTGTAATGGCTAGTTCTCAAAGAGCTTATGTTCATACAAAGGATAGAGGTAATATTCCTATTAATCTATATGTTATTAACTTAGCTCCATCAGGATATGGTAAAGGATTGTCAACAGGCATGTTAGAAGATATTACTAAAGAATTTAGAAATTACTTCATGAATGTTACATTCCCTACTTTATTAGACCAAAATTTAAAAAATTTATCAGCTCAAAGAGCTTCACTATCTCATACTAGAACCAACAGTCTGAATATGAAGAACTAATTAAAGCAATCAGAGAGAGCAGGTAGACCTTATTTTTGTATTTGATAGTGGTACCTACCCCTGCAGTTAAGCAGTACAGAAATAAACTGTTATTAGCTAAGTGTGGTGCTCTTAATTTCCAGTGTGATGAAATTGGTTCTAACTTAATGGCTAATACAGACCTTATGAACTCTTTTTTAGAGTTATTTGATAAAGGTCTTATTAAGAATAAGTTAGTTAAAAATACACAAGATAATGTAAGAGATATTGACTTAGGAGGCAATACTCCAGCTAACTGTTTATTATTTGGTACTCAAGATAAAATCTTTGATGGCTCAGCTACAGAAGATTTATTCTATTCATTTCTAGAAATTGGTTATGCAAGAAGATGCTTATTTGGTATTGGTAAGACTATGAAAGCTAAGTCTTACTATACCATGTCAGCTTCAGAAATAGTATAACCAGTTAAATTACAACCTAATAATGATGCTACTGCTATTAAGTGGAGTAACTACCTTTTTAAAGTTAGCTAACCCAGCTTACTATAATAGAAGAATTGAATTACCTGATGATGTAGCTATTCAGTTATTAGAGTACAGAAAAGAGTGTGATATTGAAGCAGATAAGTTACCTGAATTTGCAGGAACCAAGAAAGCTGAATTATCACATAGACATTTTAAAGCTCTTAAATTAGCAGGAGCTTTAGCTTTTATTGATAATGCTCCTACTATTACTATGACTTGTTTACTACAGGCTATTAAGCTTGTAGAAGAATCTGGTAAGTCGTTTCAGACTATTCTTAATAGAGATAAGCCTTATATGAAATTAGCTAAGTATCTGATGGGATGTGATACTCCACAGACTCATGCTGATTTATTAGAAGCTTTACCATTTTATAAAGCTAGCTCTAAGAATGATATGATGGCATTGGCTCAAGCCTATGCTTATAGTCAACATGGTCTTATTAAAAAGACCTATATGGATGGTATTGAGTTCTTTAAGGGTGAGTCCTTAAAAGCTACAGATTTAGATAAGATGATTTTATCTTATAGTAATGATGTGGCTTATGGATATAAGAACGTACAGGTACCTTTTAAATCTTTATATAAGATGACCCATGCTAATACTTTAATGCATTGGATTAACCATCATGTTAAAGATGGACACAGATGTGATATGTGTTCATATAATAAATTCAATATGATTGTTATTGATTGTGATGGTGAAATCAATTCTTAAGTTAGCTATGGATTTAATGAAAGAATATTACTTTCTTTGTTCATACTACTAAATCTAATGTAGAACCAGATAACAATAGATTTAGAATGGTTATTCCTATTGCTTATGAATTAGAGTTAGATAAGGAAGACTATAAAGAATTTATGAATAATATTCTTAATTGGCCTCCCTTTCCACTCTGATGAAGGAACCAATAGTAGAGTAAAGAAATGGGAAAGTTGTTCTAAAGGTTCTTGTTTTGGGCAAAATATTAATTTTACCTATAACGAGGGAGTACTGTTAGACCCATTACCATTTATTCCTCATACTATGAGAAATGAAAGGTATCAGAAAGAGAACAAGAAAGCTATTGAGAACTTAGATAACTTAGCACGTTGGTTCGCTATTAGAATTTCTATTGGTAATAGAAATAATAATATGATTAAGTATGCACTGGCTCTTAAGGATTCTGGATTACCTTACCCAGAAGTAGAGGCTAGAGTACTAGGTTTAAATAAGCAATTAGCTTCTCCACTATCATCTGAAGAGTTATCTAATACAGTATTAAAATCAGTAGCACAAGGATACGTAAAGAATGAGTGATACAAATGACCAACTTATTCTTATATGTGGTTATTCTGGCTCAGGTAAGTCTTACTCGCTAAAGAATATTAGGAATCAAGATAAATGGTTATACCTAAATACTGAGGCAGGTAAGAAATTACCTTTTAAGAACCAGTTTAAAAATATAAGAATTGTAGACCCTAAAGAAGTATTAAGTTTATTTGATGCAGCTATTGCAGCTGGAGATAAATCAAGAAGGTAATTATTATTGATTCCATAGTATTTTCTTATGAATATTGTTTAGAAGACTAAATATAATTAAAACAGCTGCTGATACCAGAAGGCAGTGGGGTAATTATCAAACTATTTTTTGAACAGATTTTTCCAAGATAAAATTATTAGGTATGGTAAACCTGTTATAATTATTGCCCATGTAGCTGATTCATATGATGAGAAGACATTAGATACTAAGACTTCTATTCCTGTTAAAGGAGCTTTAAAGAATATTAGTATTGAAGCTTATTGTTCATTCTTAATCTATGCAGAAAAAATGACTCTTAAAGATTTAGAGAACTATAAGAATGACTTACTTCATATTACAGCTAAAGATGAGGCTACAGGTCTTAAGTACTGCTTTCAGACCCAATTAACTAAGACTACTTTAAATAAGAAAATTAGAGGTCCAGATGATTTATTCACATTAGATGAAACTTATATTGATAATGATGCACAATTAGTTCTAGATAAATTAACGGAGTATTACAAATAATTATGGGCGCATTTGATAATTTAACCAATGATGGTTTAGAAAGACAGGGTGATTCTTTAGGCTCAGGTCGTCAGGTATTTCCTTCTGACATCTATGACATGAAGATTAAGTATGCTTATGCAGGTAAGTCTTCAGGTGGAGCTATGTCAGTAACTGTAGTAGGTAACTTATTAACAGCTAATAATGCTGAGTATTCAGAGACCTTCTATATTACTAATAAACAGGGTCAGAACTTCTTTGAAAAGAATGATAAGAAAATCCCTTTACCGGGATTTACAGTAATTGATGATATGTGCTGTTTTGGTGATAAAAAGCACTTATCTCAGCAGTCTACTGAAGATAAGATTATCGAGAAGTATGATGCTGAAGCTAAGGGTATGGTTCAAGTATCTGTACCAGTAATTACAGGCTTAACAAATAAGACAGTAACCGTAGCTATCAGACAAATTAAGGAATACAAGCGTAAGAAGTTTGATGATGGTTATAAGACCATTGCTGATACTATTGAAATCAATCAGATTGATAAGGTCTTTGATAATACTACTCATAAGACTGCTAATGAGATGATTGATAAGAAAGAGACAGCAGAGTTCTATAATACTTGGCTCAAGGCTAATAAAGGTATTATTAAGGATAAAACTAAAGGTAAGTTACCTGAGGTTACTGAGACATCAGATTCATCATCATCTTCAGCTCCAAGTACTCCTGCAGTAGACCCATTTGCATAACATGTTTAAATCCCCATATTTCAATGGGGATTTTTAACTCAAATCCCCATTGAATACCTAATAGGAATATTCAATGTCAATAGCACATATATTCTTAGCAGCAGTCCCCATACTTCAAGGTATAGCTACAGCTATAGATATATATAATTCAATTAATTTTCAGGAAAATAAAAATGCAGATTATTTTAAACGAGAAAGACATCAAAACAGCTATCCTTCAGTTTCTAGGAAACAACCAGTTGACCTTAACAAATACTCCGGTTGTAGAATTATCAATGAAAGGAAGAGGTGGAGCAGATGGAATGGTAGCAACCATTAATCTAGATGATTCATCTGAGAAGGCAGAGCCTGTTGCTAATAAAGAACCAGAAGTAGTATTAAAATCTGAGGAACCAGAAGAGAAAGAAGTAGATGCTTTATTTGGTTCAGAAGAAGAAGAGAAGAAGCCTGAGGACCCAGATACTAAGGGTGACTTCCCTTTTAGTAGCTTTTCATAATGACTAAAGAAGAATGGCTGTTTAAACAGCTAGAAGGTTTAAGGTATCAAGTTGAACTAGATAGACAGGAAGCCTCAGATGAATATGAGGATTTTCATGATATGTACTCAGAACGTTCAGCTAAAGCCTTAAGACATGTAATAAGAAGAATAGATAATATTATTTATAGGTACCAAAGAAGAGAGGGGCAATAGCCCCTCTATTTATTTATAAAGCTTTATATAACTCTATTGCTGGATTCTTATTCCAGAAGGCAAAGAAGAAGTTTAATGGCATAAAAGTACCACCTAAACCTCCTGAAGCTGCTTTAGAGAAGAAGTTATCTTCTAATACAGTACCCTTATCTAATGCCCATTGTGGAGTAATAAGCTCACCAAATACCCAAGAAGCTGGGTTATGTAAGAAGATGTCCACTAGCTATCTTAGAAATACGTAACTTATAGTTATAGAACCAAATAATACCCATATTCTCTAAGTATTCTCTAGTTCTACCTGCCATTCATATCGTAGTTTACGAACTCTTCCATTGCCATACGTTGAGCATTTTCTAGTCTTAACACCATCACCTAATAACCTATCAAAGTAAATAGATTTAGCAATAAAATCACCATATATAGTAGCTTTTTCCATAAGCTTATATAATCCAGTATCTTTAGATACTGATAACCATTTACCTGCTTTTACTATTGGTTCAGGAATCTTAGCTACTTCCTCATTAATCTTATCAGCCCACTTACCGGTGAAAATACTATCATTATATTCATCACCAACATCAGCTAATGAAGATAACTCACCTGCTTTAATCATAGGATAGATAGACATAGTTTTAATACGTTGTAGATTATTTTCTAATCTATTCTCTAACTTCTGTCTTTCCTGTCTTGATTTAGTCAATAATAAGCTTAGACTTTAATTGAATATTTTGTTTTTCAATACGTCTGTAACTCTTCCAATTCCATTGTTTTGGTTCTAATACCTTTAGCTAATGTCAGTATAACGATATTCCTCTCATTCTTAACTGTAATAATATTACTTACAATATTATTAAAATGGGATAACAACAAGAACGTACTACAATGTAGTTTCTAGCAGTAGAGGTAGTATATTGAATAGCTCTTTCAGCATGTCTTAATATTTTATAAGCATTTCTACCTAATAAAATATCTGCTAGCTTAGCAGCTGTATTCAGTGCTTTAGCAGGCATACGAGAGTTACCTGTATAAATATCTGTAATAGAAGCAGAACGATTACGCCTATAAATAAATCTAGCATATCTTTACGAACTAATGCTTTACCACCAAAGTTATTAGCTATAGCTGCTTTAATAGCAGGGTCTACTCTATCCCAAGCATCCTTTACTACTCTATCCTTTTTAGCTTCCTCATTAATATCTACATAGAATTTAGAAGTATTTGAACCATAGAATTTAGCATCCTCATCATATACTTTCTTAGTTAAAGCTACTGCTTCAATATTAAAAGATTTAGAAGCTGATTCAATAAATTCATTAGCAGACCACTTACCTAAAGCATCTAAACCAGACCAATCATATACAGTATCAGGTAATGGTGTAGGTCTATCATAATAATAGACTTTACCAGTACTACTAAATGTAGGTATTGGTTCATAACTAGATGTATTAAATGGGTCATATGAATACTGGTCTCTAGTTAATGGTTTAATGATAGTAGAGGTACTTAATCCTCTTTCATTGGTTCCATATATCTTGGTAGATTCATTTTGAATAATACCTTTATGGAAATTTACATCAGGTAAAGAAGTTCTCATTATATAAACTTCACCTGCATTACCTGTCTTAGGTAATTTTTGTACTAAATCCCATCCTCTATGTTGAGCTTCTTTAACTGCTTCCATAGAATAAACAGCTTTATAGTTTACTTGGTTCTTAAACTGTAATGGTATATATCCCTTATAGTAATTAAATTTATTAGATAATTTATTTAATTCAGCTTGTTTAATACTATTATGCATATCAGCTAAAGCATCCATACCTGTTTTATTGTTTTCAATAAAGGTTGCTAGTTTATTTCTTTCATCATCCTTTAATAGTTGTACAGCATAGCAAGAAACTAACTTATCTATCTGAGGAACCTTATCTTCTGCATAGTTAAGGTTATCCATTAGATTATTTTTAGAAGCAGCAATAGCATGAGCATTTCTTAGTAATAATCCTCTAGACTTACCTGTTACCATATAGTTAGCTAATTGTTTAGCTTTACTAATTTGGTATCCAGTTAGACCTTGTTCATACTGAGTTATTTCACTTGATGGGTCTCTAATAATATTAGCTAATTCATATATATTAGAACCATCCAATAAAGTAGTTAAATCTAACTTAAGATAGTGTTTAGCTAACATAGCTTCATCTTCTTTAGTTATATTTTTAAACTTCTTTCTTAATAAGTCAGGAATTACCTTTACTACGTTGTAAAGTACTCTCTATCTAGAGTAGCGGTTAACTTTCTTTAATAAAGAATATACAGGGAAATTATGGAAGTTCATTCCAGTAAAATCTCTGATTATTTCCTGTATAGGTTTTAAATAAGATTTAGATGGTAATAAAGAAGCATAGTCTTGAGTTAATTTAGAAACCAAACCATGTTCATAAGCTTGTTTACCTGCATCAGTTTTTGCTAATACAGCTAAACTTTGTAAAGCTTTACCTGCTTTTATAGGTGAGTTTAATTTAGATTCTACAGTGTCAACAGCTTTACCAATTAAACCCATAGATTTAATTTCAGCTGTAACAGCTAAATGATTTAACTTACTTTCTACAAAAGATTCTTTATTAAATAAGTTATTAATATTATTAAGAACTGCTTGAGAAGCTATGCCTTTAGCTAAAGAAACCTCAATAATATCAGCTAAGTTATCTTTATCTAGAACCAAGGAATTATAAGCATCATTAACAGTATTAATTAAGAAATCATCTATTGCATACTTTGTATTTGCTTTATTAATTTTAGTTTGCTTCATTGATTTTAATACTTTATTTACTTCAGGGTCTTTTATTCCCATATAAATAAAGTTAGTTAAACCTGATGTAAATGATTTATGGTTCTCATTTATATCTAGGATATTACCTGTTAATAGTGCTTGTTTTTCAGGAGAAATACTATCTAATTCTTTTGAATTTAAAAATTCAGAATAAAGCTTATTTAACTTTAAGCTTACATTGCTAGGTAAATAGTTACCTTTAATAATAGTATCCAATGAAGTAATAAATGGTAAATCAGCTACTGCATCTAAACCAGAAGTAGCATAGTCAGTAGCTACATCTCCTAAATTAGATTCTGAATAAGAATAAGCAGTAACTAAATTCATAAATTTAGGGTCTTGTTTCTTTTGCTCTATAAAAGCATTTAATCTATCTGTAGTAATACTTTCTTTAGGCATTACAGCAAAAGAAGGTTTAGAGTCTATAACTAAGGAAGATGCTTGATTATATTCATTCTTATCCTCTACTGTTTGAGTAAAGAATACCATAGCAGCATTTCTATAGGTAGGATATATTTCTTTACCAAATATATCTGTAAGCTGTTTATCATTAGATAATCCAAAGAACTTTAAAAAAGCTTCTTTTAAATTATTTAAAGCATACATAAAAGCATTACGTATAGTTGAATTTGCTTTTAAGGTTCGCTTAGCAGCTTTATTTAATTTATCATCTGCAGAAGCTATACATTGAGCAAAAGCTTCTTTTACTAACATTGGTAAATCTTGTGTATAACCGCTAAATTCACCATAGTTACCTTTAATAGCTATATACTCTTTAATATAACCTCTTAATGTTCTTAATAAATTAGCAAACGCTGGGTCTGTTTCAGTTAGTTTATTTATGATACTTGGTTCTTTATTTTTACCTTTACCTATCACACTGCTCTTATTAAGTAACCAAGTTTGTAAATCAAGTTTATCTTGATAACCTAAATTATTTAATTTATCTCTAAGAATACCATCTGCAATAGCATGAGTAAGCTCATGAGTAGAATACTTAACATTATAAGGATTTAATATAAATAAATGATTACCTGTAGCAGTAGGTAATACTAAAGTTACAGCATTATTAGTAAAGTCACATATAGGTGCTCTAGGATGATTCTGTTGATACATTCTATAAGCAGAATAAGCTAAATCAGGATTAGTAATAATAGCAACATCAGTAGTAGTCTTTAAACGTCTACACATCTTCTTGAGCCAACCTTTAATATGATTTGCAGCATCACCTAAATCTATGCTTTGCCATAGAGGAGATTCTGTAGTATGTAAGTTGGTTTGACGTGCAAATTCATTAGCTAAATCCTGTTGAACACTATTAATATCTAATACAGTTTTATCATCTATTACTGTCTTATATCTATCATAATTAAACTTCTCTTCTAATAAGTTATTCTTACTTAAATAATCAATAATATCTTGTTTATTTAATTCTGTTTTATCATTTAGATATCTTGATACTAATCTAATATATTCAGGTATTAAAGAATTATCATTAAAATCTCTAATTTGTTTAATTACTTCTGTATTTCCTTCTTTTACCTTAATCCAAGCTTTCTTAGCATAACCACCATTAGGTGAGAAAGCATACTGACAGCAAGCATAAGGTAAATAGTGAGATTTAATTACTTGGTTCAAGTTTTTAATTGCTTTTGCTTTAAAAGATAAAGCTGATTGTAGTAAGAATAGGTTATCCTTATCAGTCATGCTAACAGGTACATTATCCTCACCGTTTAAATCTTCCCATTCTGACCTATTATTTATATCTACAAATGAACTATCATTAATTAATAAATCATTTTCAGAAATATGGCTAATAACATTATTTAAAGCTTCTGAAATAATCTCTACAGGGCTATTATTTAAAGCCTGTTCAGCAGCTATTTTATTTAATTCAGAACCAACTAATACATGACTATCTGGGTCCATATTTAGACCATCAAACACATCATTATAGCTAATACCTAAAGGCTTTAAGACTTCTACAATAAATCTATTCATGGTTTCACCATCACCAATAGAAATAGTAGAAGTAGGAGCTACTGCTACACCCGGATTATCAAAGCTCTTTACTGGGTCAGTATAATGAGTAGAAGCACTCTTAGAAGTATTAATTACATAGTCATTATCACTATGTACATCAGAGTTTATACTCTGCTTATAATTAAATACTTTGGTTCCTGATTTGTTATAAACAATAGCATTAGACTGTTTAATCGCATCTTGTAATAAACGCTTATATGCTTTACGAGGTAATAAATCCCTAGCTCTTGCTGTTAAATCAACTAAAGTAGCATCTAAGTCAGGTATACCAGCAAGTTTGCCATCAGCATCAACAATATCTTTATATTTAACAGAGTCAGGTACTTTAACACCTTGTTTAGTCAATATTTCAGAAATAGCATCAGCCAATTTTTTAGCTAACATAGATTTAAATACTGAACAAATATAATTAGATGCTAAGGACATCTTACCTGTACTATCTTGCACAGAATTACCTAAATTAGTATCAATTACTGATTTTAACTGAACAACTAAACCAGCTTTTAGAGCATCAATAAATGGGTATTTAATTACTGATTTTGTTTTACCAGTAGCTTCATCTGTAAAGGTATATGTTTGAGTAAATAAATCATCAAATACATTTATATTATTAACATTTTTAATTTCATATCCATTATTGTTTTTATACTTAAAATTAAAACGTTTAGGTTTAAAGGTACTTGGTACTAATTCACCATCCTTCTTTATGTATCCCACTTTAAGAGCAGATAAGGTTTTAACTGCATTATATAAAGCACAGTCTTGAATATAGTTTTCTCTATCAGATTCTTTAACAAATTCAAGTGAACTTACTTTAGTACCATACTTAGCATAATCGAACCAAGATATTGGTTCTTTTCTGTTTTTAACAGGATAACCTTGTAATTTTTGCTCCATAACAGTGGCTAACTGTCTAGATAGCTCTACAGCTATAGAACGCTCTTGAGCTTGATAGTTAGCTTTAGTTACAGGTTGCTTAGCAAATATACGTGAAGCTTCATATAAACTATTTTTAAGAGGTACTCCTATATAAGGTAATAAGGCTTTTAAGGCTGTAGCTAATTGTTCAGGTAAATTAGAGTGAGCATCCTCATCTGATAAATAAAGATTATTTACAATACCCTCTTTTGATAATAAACCATTATTGCTATTTAAGGATTTACTATAATCATTAGCAACTTTAGTATAAGTATCTTCAACTTTGCCATCTGCTTGAATTAACTTATCATTAATCTTTTGTACAGTATCTTTATAGAAAGAACTTGATGATATGCCTATAAAGAATCCTACACGAGCTAAATTATCTATTTCTGTTAATGCTGTATCAGTATCAAAACCATCCTGCATTATAAATGCTAAGGAACCATCCATAATCTTAGAGAAGAAGATACCATTAGTAATACCATCAGCTTCACCATATAGAGAAGAGGTAATATCTTGGTTTATCTTAAATCTAAAATAATCTGTATAAGCATGGATACCTAAAGAGGTATGAGCATCTTCACCATATAACTCATCTAAAGTATTATTTACTTCAGTAAATAACTCATTTAATCTTAAAATTTCTTCATCTGTTAAACCATCTGTAGTTAATAACTTCTCATTTAACTGAGCATATTCTTTAAAGATAGGATTAGAATCAAATAATGTATCTAACTGTTGTAATTTAGTTAATACTTGAGAATCATTAAAATTTTGTACTTTAACACCTAAACCCTGTAGAACCATACGGAACCAAAGATTACGTCTAGTAGATTCTTCAGGAACTTTATAACTAATAGGAGATAGAGATTCACGTACTTCTTTATTATTTCTAGGAGACATATAATCACTAGAGTTCATACGTGATACTGAAGTCATTTCATGATTATAATAAAGACCTTTCTTATCTGTATCTAATTGTTGGTTCCTAGTCTTAATATAATCAACACCTCTTAATAAAGCTTCTTTTTTAGATTTAATAGAATCAGTTATATGGTTATTAGAATAATCTGCTTTATCAATAGCTAATAAACAAGCATTTATATATGTTTGAGGGTTAAGGATAGAAATTAACTTACCAAATGTAGTAACAGTATGCTTTTGTGTTCTATCGGCTTTAATAGCTTTTTGCTGTAAAGAGGTTAAAGGTGCTTCTGTATGATGATTTAAGTGACCACTTAAAGGAGTATCATCTATTTTAGTAGGCTTCTTCATCTGTTAGAACCACTGAATCAAAAACATCTGAACCATTCTTTAATAATGCTTTATTAACATCATTAACTGTATCTAAATACATCTTAGTGTTATACGGTCATATTAAAGAAACGAGATTTAGTTTCAGTATTAGTATTATCTATTATATCTACATTTATATATCCTGCTTGTACTACATAATTACCCTGATTACCTGTAAAGGTATTTAACTTAAATTCATCTAAAGTAGTAGGTCTAGCTTGTTTAGATGTTACTGGATTTGTAACAGAAGAGGATACTAAAGAAGAAGCTAAAGAATTAGATGCACCATAAGCAAAAGACTCAGGAACATTATTGTTATATAAAGCAGGAATAAAGGCTTTAATGGCTGAAGCCATTACTTGGTTTAAATTATTAGATGTAATGAAATTATGCTCATAGTTTTTATTATCATCTAATATAACAGCTAAATCTTCATTATCAGCATTAACCCTAAGGTCTGCAAAGTTATCATTTCCTTCTTTATATAAAGAACGTAAAGAACTATAAGTTCTTGTACCCGCAGATAACATTGCATATACATATGCTAATTGAAGAGCTGATTCTATAGACTTACCATTAATATCTTTAGCCCATTCTACTGTATGTAATGAAGTTAATCTAAAATAAGGAGCCAATGGACTCTTTAAGAAATCATAAGCATTGCTTGAATTTTGCATTAATTCATTAGCTTTAGCTAATAAAGACTTAGTAATGTTAACTGCTTGGTTCTTAATTTTATCCAATACATGATTAGTATCTTGTTTTACAGATTGAATACTATTCATATTAGTATCTACAGTTTGTAGTATAGTAACTCTGCCCTTTAACTGTGTATTAATCTTAGATACTAATTCTTCTTCAGATAATTTTGAATTATTTAATAAATTGTCTAACTCATCTGTTAATTGTATAGAATCTAATTCTTTAGGTTTACCCTCAGAATCTACAAAAACTTTTAATTGTTCTTCTTTAGCTTTTTTAACTTCTTCAGATAATTCTGGTAAAGATGTTTGACCTGCAGAACTCTCATCATCTTCTTGAGATTGTTCTACTACTTCATTGTTATATTGAAGCTCTAATGGAGCAAAGCGGTTAATAAGCTCTAACATATAATCAGGAATAGGTAAACCTTGCTGATACATATCTAAAGCATGTCTAACTGCTTTATCTCTTAAATCTTTTATAGATTCAACTTTAGTAACAGTACCCATCTTACTAAAATAAGCATTTAATAATGGAACCAATATTGATTCAAATTCTTCTGTAGGGAAGGCAGAAATATTAGTAGGGTAGTTACGTTCAGCTTTACTTAATTCTCTTATTATTCTAGCTATTTCAGTTAATTTTAATTTATCAATATCTTCTTTCTTTTGGTTCCTATATGTATTTATTAAGTTATTTAAAACATCTATAGGAGAAACAAAAGTTTCAGTAGAGCTTACAGTAGGTGTTTCTTTAGACTGCTGAACTTGTTGTGTTTGTTGAGCCTGTTGTATTGGTTTAGGTTCAACAGGCTTATTTATAGGCTTATTAACAGGTTTCTGTTCCTGCTGTACTCTGTTTTGAGTATTAGTAGAATAATATCTATTTATAAATTCTGGATGACTTAGTGAATTATTAAATTCATTAGTTACATCATGTGCTGTACCTTGTGCTGATACTATTTCAGCTAATCTATTATAAAAATCATCGCCTACTAAATGAAATAATTCAGGATGATTATATAAATTAACAACATGTATAAGTCTGCTAGGATTTATTTGATTATTATATTCTACAGCAGATACAGTATGTAATATAGGTCCTTTTATACCTGAAGAACCATTAGGAATCATAGCAATAATTAAATGTATAGGCTCACCTTTAAAACCAGTACCTAATACTGAATATCTATCATTAGCTTTTTGCTTAAACTCTTCTTTAGATACTTTTTGATTTTTAGGTAATAAATATGTAGGATTCATTATTCTAGAAGGTTTAGAGGTTTTATCTCTAAACTTTGCTGTAGATTCAGCTCCTATTGCTGCATTTTTTGCTATACCTGAAACTGTGGTGGTATGTAAGGTACCTCCTGCAAGACTCAAATCAGAACCAATGTGCATCATTTCTTGTCCTAATGAAGCACCTAGTTGATTATTAACTTTACCTGTAATGTTATCTAAGTTTTGATATCCTATTACAGAATAATTAAAGTTTGAACCTTTAACACCTAAAGAATTACGTAAATTTTGCTTTGCTTCTGCAGAAGAGTTCCAATTAGTTACATTAGAAGGAGTCAATAAAGAACGCATTAATGAAGCAGCAGTTTGACCTACTAATATATTTTGTTTTTTAGCATCTGCTTCACTCATCTTAACAAGATTAGTTGAAATGTCTCTAGGAACCAATAACACTTTTGATAGTGTTTTCTTAGGGTTTATTTGAAATAAGTCAGATAATTTAAAAATAATTTGCTTTTCGGTTATAGCATTACCTAAAGCTTCATAATTAGCTTCTGTTGGGTCTGCTAAAGCTTTCATTAAATGTGTCATTACTTTATAAGCTTGAGGACCTGTTTTAAAACCTGTAGAGTTTTTAGAAGTCCATTCAGTATAAGGATTTAAAACAATTTCTCTATTATTTATATATACTTTAACAGGTTTAAAGGTAGTAACAGGATGCTTATAGGTTGTTGCTCCTGTTCTAGCTCTAGTAGGAGATACTTGAGTATTTTCTTGTATAGCTTGCTTATTTTCAGCAGACATACCTGATACAACTTTTGGCTTATTAATATACTGCTGTTGTGGTTTATTATTAGTAACAGTAGTGGTATTAGTAGGCTGTTGTGATTGTTGTTGAACTACAGGCTGTTTAGCTGTATCTGTTTGTATAGGCTTTACAGAACCCTCAGGCAACATGTATTTAACAGCACCAGTTAAGATATTATAAGATGACTTCATTAAGTCATTTTCAGCTTTTAACTTAGCTAAAAATCCATATGAATGACCATCAAAATAGTTAGATGATTTCTTACCATTAATAAATACAGGCTGTTGTACTTTAGTTTGTTCATATGCTTGAGAGGCTTCTTCCATGCCTAATACTTTAGCATCTTGAGAATTAATATATTTATGTAAATCTGCTAAATGTTTCTGTAAAGCTTCTGCTTTATCAGCATCTTCAGCATTAGAAGACATAATTTGCATAGCTTTAACAAAGTAACCTTTTAAAGATAATTGTTCATTACCAAACATATCTTTACCATCATTAAGCATTTTACTTAATAATGTTTTTTGCTCTGTATTAGAAGCTTGTGCATAGTCCTTATAATAAGGTTTATTAGTATTAACCCAATGTTCAATATTATTTACTTGATTCTGTAATACAGCATTAAATTGTCTATAAGCTTGTAACTTATCATTAATAGCCTGTACTCTAGGGTCATGTGCAAATGAAGGAGTATCATCTAAATCTGTTACTACTTTCTGTAAGGTTTCTATTTCATTAGTTATATCTTCATTATTCTTAAGTTTATCTTGAATATTTGAATCAATAACTAAATCTACTAAAGCATAAGATTTTAAAAGATTTTGTTTATCTTCTTCAGAATTACCTTCAGTATTAATATCTTTTATTAATCTATTTCTATACTCAGGAGAATTATCAATTAATTCTCTAGCTTTTTTATTAAAAGAGTACTGTAGCAATGCTTTTTCATTATCAGATAGATTAGATTTAACAATCTTATCATTAAGATTATTAGTAATACCTCCTAAGCTACCTATAATCTCAGTTAGTTTATCATAAGCAGCATCTTTAGCTTCTTTTGTACTATCTTTATTATTTAATATATCTGCTTCTTTTTTAGCAGCATCGTGCATTATATGAATTTGTTGATGAACACTCTTAACATTAGGATTGGTAAGTTGTTCTTTAAATTCAGGACTAAATGATATATCAGGATTATTAATAAAGGTTTTATCTAATTCAGCATCTCTTTGAATAATATTCTGTACTTCAGGCTTTAATTTATCAAAAGCTTTAGTATCCTTCTTAATATCTCCTGTTGGTTCTATAATCTGTTTAATAGCTTTTTCAGAACCATGCTCTTTAATAGCATTAGAAGCTAATATGCCTGCTGTAGCACCTACTGCTGTGCCTGCTTTAGTAGCTTTTAAAACTCCTTTAATACCAGCAGCACCTGCTTTAGTAGCAGCCATGCCTGCTGGGATACCAAAGGCATTCTCAGCAATAGACTCACCTAAGTTATCAGTTAAAGAAACATTATTATCAATCTGTTTCTTACCCCACTGTGCACCTGTATTTTCACCAATACCTTGACCAATTTCTTCAGCAGTCTCTTTAAAGGTATCAGCAGCCATATGTACAGGCTTGGTTCTAAGTAATCCTTTAACACCTTTACCTTCTAACTTAGCAGTACCCATTACTTTAGATACTAATGCTTCCCATATACCTGTACCATATTTAACAGTAGTAGAAATATAAGACTTTAAATCTTCTTTAGCTTTATCAGAAGCTTCTTGTTCTGATAAACCTTTATTTAAGTATTGTTTTTTAAATTCTTTATACTTAGAAGAATTATTTAAGTCTTCTTCTGTTAAATTATCTAAATCTAAGTCTTTAACAGCATCAGAACCAGATTGCATACCATAAGCTAAGTTAGTTAATAAACCACCCGTTTCTTCACCTACTTCATTAGCCTTAGCTTCTATCTTTTTATTAAATCTCTTTTTTACATCATCAGATAAACGATTTTTATAATGGTCAAATTTAGATATTTTTTCATCCATTTCAGGAAGTTCTGTATCTATTTTGGTTCTAATATCTGCATTAGTATCTTTAAAGGTTTGTAACTTATTTTCTAAAGCTTCTTTATTATTTTGTTAATCCTTTAACTTCTTCTCCTTTAACAGCTGATTGAAGTTTATTGGCTCTAATATCATTAGTAAGTTCATCTCCTACATTATTTAGAACATCTAGGTTAGATTGATAACCTGTACGCTCACTTGCTTGCATATTAGGCTTATTTGTTTTTAAATAATCTATGCTTTTATCATTTAATGCTTGTTTAGCAGCTAATGCTTCTGCTTCAGTATTTAAAGCACTACGTTCTTTAATAGCCGTATCAAGTAAACCATTTAAACCTTGAAGCTTTTCAGCAGTTTCAGCTTCTCCTGCTATACCTGCTTTAAAATCTTGTAATACAGCTTGTTTAGCTTCATTAAGTCCTGCTATGGTTCTATCATAAGTAGCTGCTTTACCTGCTATAGTCTTAGCAGCTCTAGCAGTCATAATACCTTTAGCACCTAAAGAGGCAGCTTTACCTATTAAACCACCACCTATGAATGAACCAACTAAAGAACCAGCAGATTCGGCTGCTACCATGCCTAAATCACCAGAAGAACGGGCAGTAAAGAAATTAGTAAAATCTCTGCCTACTTTAGCTAAATTAGCCTGTGTAGTAGATTTACCTTTAGCAATATCTTCAGTATATTGTGCTTGGTTCTTTGCTGCTAAATTAGCAGCTCTTCTAGCTACAGTATTAGCTCTTAGCTTAGCACTGTTTGACTGTAAACTCTGTAATCCTTCAGCAATAGCTTCTAAAGGTTTAGTTACTACAGCTTCACCTAAAGGACCACCTAAATAACCTAATGAACCAACAGAACTAGCTAAAGCAGAACCTGCTCCTAATGCATAATCTGTATAAGTATTTTGAGCTCTTGAACCAGCTAAAAAATCATCTGTTTGTTTTAATTGGTTTAATTGATTTTCAAAGGTATTAGGTTGGGTAGGAGTATTTTGTGCATTGTTAGAGTTATTAACAATAGTAGATATTAAATCATCATAGGAAGCCATTGAACACCTCAAATAAAAAATGGTAGTAATACTGATGTATATACTACCATTATGTTAATTTAAACTAAATATTATTATTATTGTACAGAACTATAACGATTCAAATCATTTAAACCTTTTAATAAAGCATTTAATGCTCTTTCTTTATCTCTAGGTCTATCTGAAGCACTTGCATTTTGATAATCTTTTATGTTATTTACTAAACTTTCAGTTATATTCAAATTTTGATTAAAAAATTGTAAAGCATATAAATCAGGAAGTGCTTCCTGAAAGTCTTTAGCTATATCAGTTAACTTCCATTCATTAACGTTATCAAAAATATTATTCTTTATATTACCATCAGCATTATCCATAGAATCTATAATAGCAGCTACTATAGCATCTTCACTTAAACCTTCTTGCCTCATATAAGTTAGTGCTTGATTAATATTATTACGTAATTTCTGACGACCATCAGCATTGTCTTCATATCCTAAATTCTTAAGAATATTAGGTTTATTTGGATTAGACTCAAAATATTTAATAATGGATTCAGGTTGAGCTATTCCTTGGTCACCTATTACTTGTTTAAAAGCTGATAATGTTTGCAGTCTTTGTAGATTTCTGGTCTGAGTTTCGGTTTGCCTTTTCATATTACGTATGTAGGCATCAGAATCTTTTGTATTTAATGAAAGAATCTTTGAAGTATCTACAATATTATTACCATTAGCATCTTTTTTAAGTAAACCCGCAGCAGCATTAAAGACATCTTTAATAGGTTGGGTATTATTTAATTTAGATTGTATAATCTGTTTTTTAGCGTCATTCATAGCATTAAATGCTTTTGAATTGCTTACTAACCCAGATTTAGTTAAAGAAAAGTCAAAAAACTTTTCATCATCTTCTCGGTTATAATTTAAAGAATGTAAAGGCATACCATTAGCATATAAGGTTACCTTATTTTTAGTATGCTCTTTATATAATTCTTTTAATTTTTGTACGTTTTTATTAAATTCATCTATTGTCTGAGATTGTTTTAAGCTATTCAAATATGGTGCATATTCAGAAGCATTAAAAAAGCCGGGTATGTTTTTTTGAATAAAATCACTTACTTGGTTTTTAGCTACCTCTAAATTAGCTTTTTCATTTATAGTATCTTCAGATAGTATTTGACCAAATTCATGATGATTATTTTTTTCTTCTAAATCTTTTTTAGTTAAAGCTACTTGAGAATCATAATCACCCTGTTCTTTAACAGTATTTATTTGGTCTTGAGTATATGAATTTACTCTATCTTTTACTATAGATTCTACCTTATCACTTCTTAAAGCTGTGCTTGCTTTTTCTTTAATTAATCTAGAATGAGCTAAGGCACTCTTAAGAAGGTCATTACCATATCTTACTGTTAAAGAAAAGCACCATTAGGAGTCTCTGATATAATACGCTCCATTTCTTGGCTTTTCTTATCTTCATCTGCTATATCTGGTATGCCTTCATTATACATACGAGCTACCATTTTATCATAGGCATCTTTATAACCAGTTTCTTGAAGTAATTTAGCAGTTTGAGCTCTAGTCTGAGCAGTAGAAGCTCTAGTACCTTCAATAGAAGCTCTTGTATTATCATCGCTTAAATAAAGTCAGTAGTTAAATCTAGGAGCTTTAAAGTACTTTAGAGCTATATCAGATAAAACAGAGTTAGCACTATCTAAAGCTTGGTTATAACCCTTTTGGTCTCTCTTTAGATACATGTTATTAACTATGTTAGACTGTCTTGCTGCTTCATTCTGACCTTGCCAATCCTTAGCTGTTCTATCTTCTTGTGCTTTCTGGATATTAGAATACAAATCATATCTAGAATTTTGAAACATGTTATTTAAGGTATCAGCAGTAACAAAAGGATTAGCAGCAGCTGCTGCACTAGCTCTAGCTTCATCAGGTGTAGCACCATCAGCTAAAGCCTTCTGATAAGCCTGTAATAAGGCTGCATTAGCACTATTTTGTTGATTGGTTCTAATAGTATCTACAGCAGCATTAAGCATATCAGATGCTCTAGCTTGACTCTTTATAGCTGTATCCCATAAATTAGAACCATCACCTATATTAGAATTTATGGGTGACCACATAGGTAAAAATCCTGCCATATTGCCTCCTAGCCTGTAACACGTCTATCAGCAATCTTATCATCATAAGCATGACTATTGCCTGTATTCTGTACAGCAGCTGTCTCATACTTCTGAGCCAAGTCATTATTATATGTTTTAGTCAGCAGCGTTAAAGTTCTTAGCATCTTGTGCCATATTATAATAGAACTGATTTTTAGCTTGATTTAATGCCTGCTTAGCTAATTTATTCTGGCTCCAAGCACCAAATAATGAACCAATACCTTGTACTAAATCTAGACCTGTTTTAAAGGTTCCTGTATTTAACCCTAAACCATCAGTAGTATTACTAATACCACCCCAGTTCTGACTATTCCAGTTACCAGCTACAGGAGCAGCATTAGGTTTACCAAAACCATTATTGATAGCTTCATTATATGAAGTACCTCCTGTAAAAGGTCCTGATATATAATTATTAATATCTGTAGTAGCAGGAGCAGTACCAAATAGACTACCTCCTATCCAACTACCTAAATCAGATATACCATTAACTAAAGAGTTATCTGTTAAACTGTTATAAAACATAAATCACCTATGAATTAGTTGTTGTTAAATCTACTAATAAATCCGTATCTATATATTTATCTAAGTTAATAAGTTCTGAGGTAAGGATTTCAGTAGAGTCATCTGTATAACTTAGTAAGGTATTATTCCATTTAGAACCATTAACAATACCATCATAGATTGGATTAGTTTGTCTTGAGGTGATAGTCTGTACTAAGTTTTTAATATCAATGTTAGAAGTTTGTCCATATAAGTCTTGATACATGGAACTTAAATCTTTCATTTTCTTATTATAATAATCATGGTTTGTTTGTGCCATAGAATTAAAAGCATCTGTTTCAGCAGTAATAGCTTTTGTTTGGTCATTAAAGTAATTAGCTAACTGACCCATAGCAGAAGCAGCTATTTCTGCTCCTGCTTGCCAAGCTTCCATACCATTAAACATACCAGTGTAGTAACAAACTACTACAGTAAGAACTATTTGGAATACCTGTCCTATAAATGTATTACCAAATACAGCTTTAGCTATAACTTTAACTAGCATAGCAATTACTGCTGCTACTACTATTTTACAAATAGCTGTAACAACCATACCTACTACACCACCACCAACAAAGGCAGCAACTGCAGGGAAAACTGAACCAGCATAAGGACCTGAACCAGTACCAACAGAGCAGATGGTAACAATAATAAAGATAATAATAACTACAATCCATACAACAATAGCAAGCCATTTCTTCCAACCTTTATAGTGAGGTTGTTCAAAATGATATGATTCAGATATTAAGAAGGTCCCTCTAGTGATTAAATCATTTAAGTCACTCATAGGAAAGTTCTGCATCATTGTTAAATCAAATGGAATAATAAAACCTGAATCATCATCTGCTATTTCTGCTTTATATTCTATTTTTACATTATTAACAGTCTGAAAGTTTAATACTAAATTTTGATATACATTAGAATGACCAAAGTAAACAGAACCAGCATTATCATATAGAACTCCACCTGAAGCCATTGTTTGAATAACCATAGGATCATAATAATGTTGGTATTCTATAACATCACCGGGACCGTATTGTGTATCAGCTTCTTTAATTACTTTAGGGTGTTGCATAGCATAATTAAAGCTATTAGCCGTGTTAGCTAAAGTAGCTTCAATAGTAGACCATACATTACCCATACCATAGTGACCTACTGGATTATATAAAGCTAAACCTAATACAAGTATTTCTTGGTATGTCTCATTGGTGTCTTGGTATCTAAATGCTACTCCGGGACAAGTAGCTGAATATTTATGAGGAGGTGCATCATCATCTTTAGGTTTAGATTCATCTTCTAATATAGAAGGTGCATCCTCTATACCTGAAGGTACTACAAAGTATTGTCCTTTCTTGGCTCCAGATTGAGCTACGCCTTTTTTAGATAGGGATACCATACCTACCCATACTATTCCTCTAGCAGTAGTACCATTATTGGTATACCAAGAGATATAACCATTTAATTGAAATAATTTATTAGTTTTAAAAGTAGAACCATAAGGGTCATACCAAGTAGGTTGTGCCTTAGTTGTATACCATTGATTTACTATATCTTCTGAGGTTAATCCTCTAGCTGTTAAGAAGTGTTGATATATATTCTTAAATAAGATATATAAATACTTTTTACCTGCTTGGGTCTTTGTATTTAGATTAACACCAAACATTAAATAAGCATTAGCCATTTCAATTTGATTTGGTGTATCAGATATATTCTTATATAACTCAGGATATAAAGGTTTACCAAATAAACGTTTTACATACTGACAACATTTAGTATATGTAGTAGAGTTTTTATCTATATAATACAAGCCTTGTTTAAATGGGACCCAAGGAACAGGTATCATATTAAAGGTAAGCTGTGATTTAGCCCATACAGCTACAATAGTATCTAAATCTTTATTAGAACCATTAAGTGGATAACTAATATTTCTGTAGGTAATATTGTCCTCATCATCTGCTACTGAATAATTAATATTAAGTACAGTAATAGAAGCAGGACTATTAGCTTGAATCTGTTTATAACCATCTGGGGTTTTAACTCCTGCTCCTAAATTATAAGCATAGTTAAATACACCTAAAGGTTCTGCATCAGTATCAGGTACTTGCTCACCATCCTCATTTTCTTTAGTAGGATATGTAGTGAGTGTATATAAAGCTATTTTGTCATATACATAAAATTCTAATTTATATTTATCTTCTCCATTATCAGTATTTGTATATTCATTATATTTATATTTAGGATTATCTAGTAAATAAGCAAACCTACCTTGAGATATTACTTGTTTAGTAGTCTTCAAGGTAAGTTTTTCTTTATTACTAAAAGTAACTGTTATTACACCGGTATCTTCATCAAAATGCTGAGTGTAAGTATTACTAGAATACAGCTCATGATATGCTCCAAATAAGTAACCATCTAAGGCTACTTGTAAGGAATTAGTGGTTACTTGGTAATTATGTATAACTGCTTTAGATGAACCAGTAAGATTATTTAAGTAAGACTGTATAGCCTTACCTATATCTAATTTAGAACCAGCATAGGCATTACTGGTATCTGACAGAAGAAACCAATAGACATTAGCACTAGACCTGTAATTACTCGCCCAACCTAACACCTTAGTTTTAATACTAAAGACATGCCTTAGAATAAGGCTTGTTAGGAATAATCACTAAAGTATGTCTCATACACTTAAACGCTACCCAATTAGTAGCCATAGTACCTGTCCACGAAGTATATTGGTGTGTGGACATATCGATACCTGTTACTGCTGTAAGAAAAAGCAAAAACATCATAATGAGCCATAGTAACTATCTCCTATCCGGGTACAGAACCATTTAGATTATTCTTATGATTACCTGTAGTAGGTAAGCCAGCATTAGCATATACTTGGTCTACTACATTATTTAGAGCAGCATTTTGCATAGAAGTAGGAGCCTCTACAGCATCATTCATACCCTTAGAAGTAATCCAAGCATTAGATGCAATATTAGCAGCATCAATACCTGCCTTCTGTTTAAAGGCAATAATCTGCTGAGATGCTACATCTTTCTGCTTACCTATCTGACCTTTAACAACAGCTCCATCAGTTCTAGTATCTAATGTCTGTGCTCTAGCAGATTCTATTTGTTCTCTTACAAGTTTAATCTGCTCATTAATCATTTGAATTTGAGCACCTATAGAACCAGCAACAGTAGCATTATCTGTTCTGGTTCCAGAAGTTTGAGCCTTCTGTACATTAACTTCTTCACATAATTTATTATATTGAGCAATTAAAGTAATATAAGTCTCATGTAAATTAGATAATTTAAGCTTCTCACCTGCATATTGTGTTTGTGCAATATAAGCTTGAATCTGAGCTGTTATTAAAGCTATTTTAGATTTAATAATACCAATAGCAGCATCAATAGCAGCTAACTGAGCAGTAGTAGCAGATATAAATACTTGGTCTTTTTTAAGTACAAAATCTACAGCTTGCTGTAAAGCCATCTGCATAGCTGCTATATAAGCATTACTATAGTCAGCACCTACTATACGTCCTTGACTAAATTCTTTTTCTAGATGCTTAGAGATAGCTGTCATAAAGGTATCAAAAGCACCTGTACCATCAGGGTCTTTAGTAGTTACTTCTTCAAGAGTAGCAGATACTTTATAGTTAATAATCTTATCTAATAACCCCTCAGGAAGTTTAAAATCATCAGGATTAATCTGTAGATTATCTAAATTAAAGTTATCTGATTTAGTAAGGTTATAATAGAGTTTTTCTGCTAATTGGTCTGATAATTTACTATCCGTGGAATTAGTATCAGTGAACCAATCTGTAAAGGTAGGTTTCTGCATAAGAGCCTCTTATTAAAAACCCCTATAAGGGGGTAGTTATTAATCAATTCTATTACCCGCTGCTTGTTCTTTAGCAAGCTCATCTAACTGTGACTGTGTTAGTGGGGGTAAGATTTCAATATTAAATTCTGGTAGCTCTTGTGCTCTATCTACATTTGATAAATCATCTTTATCATTAGAAATACCACCAATATTTACATACTTCTTACTCTTTAAGAAGTTATAAATACACATAGGAATATGCCATGATTCAGCAGCTTTACCTCTGAATGGAACATATTTAGTTACTTTACCAATAACAGAGTTAGCTACAGTATAATAATCACCCATTAAATCTCTCTTATTAGGGTCATTATTAGCAATTCTACAACGTACTAGTTTTAGAGCTTCCTCTCTACCATGCTTACGAATACGAGCCTGCTGTAATACAGGGTCATCTGTAGGAATGTCATTATTTACTGTAGGTACTTCTTCATGGGATTCCTGTACTGGTTCTGCAGATGCTTCAGCAATTTTCTTCTGTAAAGCTTCTGCACCAATATTAGGTGAATACTTAATACCTAATTCTTTAGCTTGGTTCTTTAATTCATCTAAAGTTAATTCTTCCATTTATAGTCTCCATAAATAAATAAACCCGTGGATTTCACGGGTTTAATATTATCACATTAAATTAGTCTGCTGCTACAGTCTTAATAACTGCAATACGTTCAGGTCTCTTAATTAAAGTACCATACCAGAACTTCATAGATGAGAAGCCAGTCTCACCATAAGGGTCATTACGGTCAGCTGTCTCACGACCCGGCATCTTAGTTGTAACATCAAACTTAACAGTCTTACCATCAGTCTGGAAACCAATAGTAGAGAATGAGTCTGAACCTACTACTAAGACAGGGTAAATATCATACTTACCACCAGTCTCACGATAACCCGGATTAGTAGTTACAGAAGCACCTGCACCTGCCCAGTGTTGCATCTCAGGTACCTGTACAAATCTGAAGTGGTCAATAGAACCAATCTCACCATTTAATACAGTAGTACCTGCTGCATACTTCTGTACCTCTACAAAGGCAGGATTACCAAATAAATCCTTCATAGCCTTTAAGGTAGGTACTAATTCTGAACCAACATAAGCAATACGAGCTGCTGGGATGGTCTTAGTATCTGTTAAACGAGTACCTGTAATAATCTTAGTATCACGAGGACAACGATTATCAGTTAAAATCTGGTCTAACTGCATTAATGACTTATAGTCTACTAATGTAGGTGTAGCACCTTCACCTGTTACTGCTGAATCCTCTGATACAGCACCTTTACCCGGATATAGAACAACACCTGCTGCGTTTAATAGGTCCTTCTGTAACATATCCTCTGTAAGCTCTGAAGCACCATTCATTAACTCTCTAGCTAAGTGTGACTGTAACTCAGCATCAGAATCGAAGTTTAAAGCATCACGAGAGAACTCATAGAACCAACCAAACTTAGCAATAGAGCCTTCACGAGCTAAACGGGTGAAACCTACACGGTTTACTCTACCACCATTCTCACCTAATACAGGTAACTTAGATGTAATAGTACCAATATCTTTAGATGAACCATACAAGTTACCATTAGCATAATGAGCACCCTTAGCATCTAAGCCTTGGTCGTTCTTGTTTCGGTCATCTAACAGAGGTACATACTGATAAACCTTAATACGTTTACCAAAATGCTTAGGCATATCAATAGTAGATGCCAACTGCATAAATACCTGCTGTCTGCGAGCATCAATAATAGCCTTCTTTAACCAGAAGAAGGTATTCATCTGTTTAGTAGATTCAGTACCACCATTATAGTCAATGGATGCTGCTGTAGTATCTGGGTTTTTATACTGTAAACCTGAAAAATCGCTTACTGCCATAATTTAATTCCTTTAATAAGTACCGCCAAACTTCTTCTCAAATTCTTCATCACTCATGGAGAGCCAATTTGGGGTAGTATCTGTTGATTTTGTATTTGCTCTTGTAGGAGCAGCTGCCTTAGCTCTTGCATTATTATCATATGAAGACTTAGGCATACGAGGTTGAGTAGCTAATGGTTGATTGTTCTGATTAGAAGGTGTTTGTTTAACTATTTGGTGACCAATAATGTTATAAGCTTCTAAGAAAGAAAGATTAGGGTCTAATGTACCCAAAGTCTTTTGGCGGTCTATCTCAGTAGTAATAGCATCATAAAGACCTGCTTGTTTTTGTTTAAACAAATCATTCATTAATTCAGGATGGTCTACTAATGTACCTTTAGATTTATCATCATAAGAATTAAAAGTATCTAAAAGTTTCTTACCCTCTTCAGTGGCATTTAATCCTAAATATGCTTCTCTAAAGGCTACTTCTTTATCAGAAACAATATTAGAACCAGCTTGGTATTTAATCTCCGAATCAGTATCAATGTCTAAAGGGTCAATATTATGGTCCTTTAAGAACTTCTTAATAGCTTCAGGATTACCTTTATTTAAGTCAATTAAGAGGGATAGCTTTTCAGCATCCATTAAGTCATTATCTTTCAACATGTAATTTAACTTACGGTAAGGTGCAAGTTCCTGCATCTTCTTAGTATAGTTAGCACCCTGTTGAATTAGTTTAATAACTTCATCTTGGTTCTTTAGCTGAATAGTATGACCATTGGCTTTAATAGGAGCCATAACCTTATCATAGAAACCTTTATAGTCAATTTCTTGAGGGGTTTCTGTATTATTCTCAATATTATTTAATTTTTCTTTATTGTCAACATTTTCTGTAGATTCTTTATTATCTTCAGTCTTTGTTGACTCCTCAGACTCTGTAGAACTTGGCTCATTTGATTCAGCTGGAGTATTATCAGTTGGTTCAGTTGAAGGTTCTTTTTTAGTCTGAGCTTCTACTTCAGCTTCAGCCTTATGTAAATCTTCTTCAGACATCTGCATAATTTCATCATCTGTAGCATTAAAAATATCAGCCATTAGTTATCTTCCTCGTTTAAATTATCAATATCAATTAACTGCTGTTGGGCAGTATCAGCTCTACCTTTAATACTTTCTAGGTAAAGCTTTAATATACTAGGGCATCTAGCAAAGAATAAAGCATTAGCTTTACTATCTTTATCTTGATTAACCCTAGTACTTTGCTCTAAATACTTTAGAGCAAAATCTTTACAAAAACCTTGATTAATAATTAATTTAAAATCTTCATTAGATTCTAAACGTTCTAAGGTCAACCCCTAGTTGGATTGCCTTATCACACTGTCTTTTAAATTCTTCTATCTCACTATTTGTCATGCCATTGGGTCCATGAGTTTTTCATTAGTTTCAAAAGGTTTGACCGGTCTTGTAGCTTGGTCACCATATTGTAATCTATTATTAAACTCTTTTCTTGCACTATCGTTATCTGTCATAACGTTATAGCCAATACCTGCATCAATATCACCCTGTATTTCATCAGGCTTACGATTCTTAACCAATGCCTTAGTAATCTCAAGGTTCTGATTAGCTCTAGCCTGTGCAGCCTGTTTAGCAAGCTCGAAGGATTGTTGAGCACCAGAAGCAATCTGATTAGTTTCAACATTAACCTTATTAGTATCAGCAATAAGTTTATTAGCACGTTGAGTAATAAAGTTAATCTTAGCTTTTTCTTCCTCTACCTCAAGCTGTCTCTTAGCTTCTTCTATAGGGTCAGGTTGAGGCTGATAATTACGTAATTCTTCAGCTAAAGTAGGCATACGCTTTAAGTCTGCTATTTCAGCTAGAATCTTCATAGTAATCATTGGGTCCATATTAGGACCTAGAGTCTGTAGCATAAAGCCTAAATCTTGTGCTTTAGCTTGGTCTACTTCAGCAGTATTAATATCTACTTTAAGGTCGAAGTTACCTTTAATATCTTCACGTTTAATAGTAATAAACTGCTTATTAGTAACTCTAATTACTTCTTCTTCAGATAAGAATACAGCATTCATAGCTATAATCTTATTACCTATTTCAGATACACCATAAGCTAGTCTTCTAAGTATAGCTGTTTCACGCTTAGTAGCAGCGTCTATGGCTCCTTGAATACCAGCAGCTACCTGACCATAGGCATCACCTGACATACCACCTGAGAATGATTTAACACCTGTTAAAGCTTCTGCATCAGCATTAAGCATCTGTACATAAGCTAATACTGACTGAGGTAATTCATTGAATGTATGCTCAATGTATCCTGTCTGTGGAGATAGATTAGGATTAAATTCATAATCCTCACCATTCTCAAATCTACGCTTATTTAGAGGGTCTAGCATACCTTTAGCAAAGCCTTGTTGAGCATTAGCAGACCTACCTAGAATATCAACTAAACCACGGGTAATAGCACCCATAATCTGTTGATTTTCTTCCAGTAACTCACAATCTGGCTCACCATATACAGAATTTCTAACAGGTAGATACTGGACTATTACAAATGGTAATTTACCATCTGGGAATGGATTTTCTTCCATTCTTATCATTACTGAACCAATCCAAGTAGCTACAATAGGTGTTAATGAACCAGTACCATTAATATCATAGAAGCCCCAATATTCATAAGCTACTACCTTTTTACGTATTAAGTCTTCATTAAAGTTTTCATCTGCACTGGTATAATGGTCACCATCTGAATTAGGATTATTACCTGCCCAATTAACTTTATCTAAGTTTTTATAGATACCTGCTTTTTTACATTCTGCTTGATTAGTCTCAAAGCTTTTAATAATAAATAAAGCTTTATCTAAATCACCATTACAAGTAGGGTCTACATAAACATTTAAAGTATTAAGTATTTCTACAGTAGGTTTATTTTCTATTACTTTATCTACTAATACTTCTTGTTCTCCAACTTGATGAGCTAATACAGGTTCACCACCATTCTGTTGTGAATAGTCAATAGAAGCTTTAATAGCTTCATCAATATTTTCATTGTATTCTCTAGGATTCTTTTGTTTTAATTCTAAAGCCTGATTAAGAATAGCTAATGCTTCTTCATCTTCAGCAGGATAATAACTATATACAGGTACTACCTGCTTTTCTTTAGTAGTAAGACGTTCCCATCCTACTTGTACAATACAAGAACCTTCATCTACTACTGTTCTAACATAATCATCAATAAACTTAACTTTATTAAGTTTTACATCAAATTGATAATTAAGTAATATCTCATTCTGCTTAGCAGCATCTAAATCTTCAAAGGTTCTAGGATTAACCTGAAATATTTTCTCAGAATTAAGGAATGGTTCAGATAAAGCAGGGTATCTCCATTCAGCCTGTCTTCTTACTAACTTAGGCTGAATACTAGACCTACCTTTAATCTTTACCGGTTTACTCTTACCTGTAACATTTCTAATATCATTCCATCGAATAACCTTATTAGCTTGTACTATATGAGTCTGCTTAGATGCTTCAAAGTCTCTCTTTAATACTTCTATAGTTGGCTCATTTTTCCATGAAGTAAGCTTTTTAGGTTGTAATTGACTATTATCTTGCATATTTATTCCATTAAAGTATGTTCAGCTTTATAGGCATTACCTATTTGTTGTATTTGAGCATCTCTGAGTTTAACAAGCTCTCTGAGCTGTTTAACCACATCTCTGCCTTCTGTAAGACTTCTGTCGAGTCTACCTGCATATTCTGCAAGGTTAGTACATCCATCTGTACTGAGGGCTTCACGTTTATATATCGAAGCTCTTTGTTCTGACTGCTGCAACTGCATAGAATAAGAAGACTTAATAGCATTAAGCTTCTTAGTATATTCATCTTTAGCTTTTGCATAAGTATCCTTAATATTATTAAGCTCAGTAATATATACAGATTCTTTATTAAGATAATTTTGTTGAAGTCTATTAATATACTGAGCCTGTTCTAATTTATCTTGGTTCCATAATGTTTGTACATGCTTAGAACCTTGGTAATAACCAAACCAAGTACATACAACACATAACATTATAGAACCAATAATAGTATATTTAGATGAGAGCATAGGCATCTTCCCATACCTGCTCAGAAATAATCTTAGCATCTGTACCATTCTCTTGATAAGCAATAGCTTTAGCTATTTTAATATATAAAGCTTTATTAAAAGATAAAGGTTCTGTTGTGCCCTTATTAACTTTATTTGCTACATAAAGAATGTAAGCACTTGTATTATTCTCATGGTTAGGTGCCCATCTAGATATAATCTTTGTAATAGTATTACATTTATATCTAATTACATAAGTTCTTAATAACTTAAGTAAAGCTCTGCAGCCATAGGTATTAGATTTAAACACACAAAATGATGGGTCAGTTTGCTTATCAGCTAAACCTCTCCACTTAGTGCCTAATCTGATATTACCCGGATTATGATTTCTTATTCCTCGTGCTGTCATTTCTAGTATCCTCATCAAATAATGTAAATTGAACTGAACGATTAATCATTCGTTTTAGTATATATAAAGCTCTTGAACCAGCATTTCCTAATAGAGTAGCTGTAACTAGAGCTATATTGTAAGACATATGTATATCTTCATATAGCTTAGAAAATAGGTACCCTATAAAGGCAGCTACTAACATATCAAGAACCAAATAAACAAAGTTTAGAGTATGCCTTAATTTATATAAATTTATGTATCTAATTAGGCACCCAGCACAAGAGCAAAAAATAATATCATATATAATCATTTTTTATCCTAAAAGTATTAAACTGAATGTCCTTTTTATTTTTATTGGAGACCTTTAATAAATGAAAGTAATTAATAAATCAGGATGTATTAATGAGTGGAACAATGAAAAAATAGTAACTGCTATTAATAAAGCAGCATCTAGGGTTGATTGTTCTATTACTCATAATCAGGCTATTACTATAGCTAATGCTTGTAAAAAAGTAGCAGGTAAATATCTTAAAGATAATTGTATTTCCTCTGCTAAATTACATGAAATAGTTATCAGTCAGTTGGTTCATCATAATTTTAATTTAATAGCTAGTGCTTATCAGGAATACCGAGACTATAAGAATACCTATGCTAAATCATGGGAGCAACTTAAAGAAGATGCAGACCAAATTATCTTTTTAGGTGATAGGGAAAATGCTAACTTTGATAGTTCTTTAGTATCCACAAAAGGCTCACTTGTAAAAGGTGCTCTAACAAAAGAATTATATAAACAATTCTATCTTTCTAAAACAGAAAAATTCCTTACTAAACGAGGAGATATTTATATCCATGACCTCAGGGATATGATTTTTGGTTCAGTAAATTGTTGTTTATTTGATATAGGTAACGTTTTAAAGGGTGGCTTTAAAATGTCAGGAATACACTATACAGAACCAAAAACAGTATTATCAGCATTACAGGTAATTGGTGATATTACTTTAGTAGCTACTGCTCAGCAGTTTGGTGGATTTACTCTTCCTGAATTAGATAAGGTATTACTTCCATATGTATTAAAGTCTTATAACCGCTATTTAACTGATTATGATAACAATATTGAAAAAGCTAAAACTTCTACTATCAGAGAACTAGAACAAGGTTTTCAAGCTTTAGAATTAAAATTAAATACTGTACCTTCCAGCAGAGGTGACTTTGCATTTACTACTATTACCTTTGGTCAATGGAACCAAGAAACAGGAACAAATAGATATTGGTTATCTATGATTGGTTCTACTTTACTTAAAGTAAGACAAAAAGGTTATGATGGTGTTCCTGTAGTATTTCCTAAGTTAGTCTATCTATATGATAAGAATTTAATTGATACAGACCCATATGCTGCAGACCTGTTTAATGAAGCTATTGAGTGTAGTTCTAAGTGTATGTATCCTGATTATTTAAGTCTTACTGGTAATATAGAACAGAACCAAGTAGGTATGGAATATCACTTATATAACAAGATTATTAGTCCTATGGGTTGTCGTGCCTACTTAAGTCATTGGGTAGACCCAAAGACTAATAAAGTAGTTACAGTAGGTAGATGTAACATTGGTGCAGTATCACTTAATATCCCATTAATTATTGCAATAGCTAAAAAAGAATTTAGTACCAACTGGAAAGAATCATTCTGGAATCTACTATCTGATAGATTACAGGTTATTAGAGAATTTCTATGTAAACGCTATGAAATTATCAGACATACTAAGGCAAGTACAAATCCTCTAGCTTTTACACAAGGAGGATTCTACAACGGTTATAGACAACCTGATGAAGAAGTAGGTGATTTAGTAGATTATATGACTGCTTCTTTTGGTATTACTGCATTAAATGAAGCAACTGTGTTGTGGTGTGGTAAATCTTTATATGAAGATAAATCAGTATTTGCTAATAAAGTAATTGATTTTATCTTAGCTAAACTAGATAAGTATAAGGAACAGGACCATCATCTATATGCTTTATATGGTACTCCTGCAGAGTCTCTATGCGGTACTCAAGCTACTCAATATAGAGAATACACAGGAGATAATCAATTTGGCTCTTTCTTTAGTAATAGCTTCCATTGTCATGTATCTGAAGATATTACTCCTATTGAAAAACAGGATACTGAAGCAACAGCTTTCCATAAAGTAGCTGGAGGACATATTCAATATGTACGCTTAGATAATCCTGAAAACTTAGAGGCTACCAAAGCTATCATAGAAAGAGGCATGTCATTAGGTTTTTATCAAGGAGTAAATTTTGATTCTTGTCATTGCAATGATTGTGGTACTTCTTTTACTAATGGTGGTAAAACTTGCCCTAGTTGCGGCAGTCATAACATTACAACTATTAGTAGGGTTTGTGGTTATCTTGGCTATTCTAATATTAATGGTCATACTCGTATGAATGATGCAAAACTAGATGAGATTAAACAAAGGAAATCAATGTGAACTATCTAGGATTAAACAAGTATGATACTGCTAATGGACCCGGTATCAGAGTATCATTATTTGTAAGTGGTTGTACTATTCATTGTCAGGATTGTTTTAATAAAGAATCTTGGGATTTTAATGCAGGTAAACCTTTTACAGATAAAATACGGGAGGATATTATTAAAACATTACAAGAACCTTATATTAACGGTTTAAGTATTCTAGGTGGTGACCCACTAGAACCAAAGAACCAAGATACAGTATTATCATTGGTTAAAGCTGTTAAAGCTTCTACTTCTAAATCTATATGGTTATGGACAGGTAGAATGTATAAACAAGTTAAAGATAATTCTATATTAAAATATATAGATGTTCTTATAGATGGTCCTTATATTCACTCTTTAAAACCAGTACAATATGCTGGTAGTTCAAATCAAAATATTATATTTCTGAGGAAATGATGAATAAGAAAATTTTAAAATTTAAAGCTCTTCATATTGATGCTGTTATACCTACTAAAGCTCATCCTACAGATGCGGGATATGATTTATATGCTGTAGAAGATAAATGGCTAACTATTAATAAACCTACTTTAATTAAAACAGGTATAGCTATAGAAATTCCTAAAGGATGTGTAGGTGATATTCGTCCTCGTTCAGGATTAAGTGCTAAAGGTGTAACTGTAGCCTATGGTACTGTTGATTCTGGATATAGAGGTGAAGTTAAAGTAAATATGAAGGCTTGGTGCCATAAGATTCATAAAGGAGATAGAATTGCTCAGTTAGTAATTCTACCTTTAGTATCTTTTACTAATGAACAGTTTGATAATGAACTAAGTAAGTCAGATAGAGGAACCAAGGGATTTGGTTCTACTGGTAAGTAATAAATAAGCCCCTATATGGGGCTTTATTTTATGTAAATATATTCCATTCAGTATTCACTAAGTCTTTTGTTGTGGGTGTCCATTCAGACACTTTATCATCATCATGTTTAAGTAATCTAGTAGTAACGGCATTGACTTTATCCGAGGACCATTCCCAAGTAATATATTCCCAAGCTTCCCAATCTTTTGATTGTAGCTTAAATTGAGGATGTTCTCTGATAAACTCAATGGCATTACCAAATGACATTTTCATAACAATCTCCTAGTAAGTAAGAAAGTAAATAGGGTAGCGATTTAGCTACCCTATTATATTACATTTTATGTTCTAATTTTAATTCATGAACCAGCTTCAATACCTGTAAACACTTCTTTACAGTATGTATCTCTTCACATGTTGCATGTGATTGGTCTTCTATATCTCTATAAATCCAATCTATAGTAGCAATAGCCATATGCTCAGCTTCATCAAAAGTAATCTTAGCATTAGCCATGCCTACATCTCTAATTACTCTGTCCATAGCTTTCCCCTAAATACCCAAATATTTTATCTAAATCAACTTCATCAAATGTGTAATTAATAAGCGGAATAGTTGCTCTATCACCCATTTTATTTAAAGCTAATTTCATATTCTTATGCAGATTATCTACATCAAACTTACCTTGACTGTCTGCTACTATCTGCATTGAATTTAATAGCTGTTCTAGCTTAGGTCTGCCTTGGTTCACTAAAAATACTAATAAACCTTTTTGCCATACTGAGCCTTTATTAGCTAAATCATTATCAATCCATTTCTCAACTGCTTGAGTAAACTGTTCTGTAGTAATCTGCATAATTTACCTCTACTAAGCTGCTGGAGTAGTAGGAGCTGTCCATGAGTTATATCTGTTCATATACTCAGGGCAAATAGCTTCTTTAGGTACAATAGTCTTAGTAATACCACCTAAAGTATTATTAATACCTGCAATAGCAGAATTAGTAGCTTGAGCTAAAGCAGATACCTGACCTTCTAGACCACCAAATCTACGCTCACTAGCTAAGGCATAATCATTAAGCTTGTCACTGACTTTACCAATTTCAGAGTGTAAAGCTATATAAGTTTTAGCTACCTCATCATTAGTATATTTCTCAGCTTTTAACTGACCTATCTGAGCGTCTTTCTCAGCCAATGTTGCAACAGCAGCATTGCCAGCCATAGAAGCCATAGCAGCAGAATTATTACCAAATAAACCTCCTAGACCACCTAATCCACCAGAACCAAGGAAGCCAAGAGAACCAAGAACTAAAGCAGGAATACCAACACCGTTGGCTAAGCCTTTACTAGCATAATCACCCATAATAATCACCTTTAAAGTAAAGTAAGCAATATTACTTACATTTAAAAGCATATGGGTTACTAAGGTATTAAGATAATATTCTAAAGGTCTAATTGTTGAGTAAGATTCTTAACTATCTTAAGTAAAGATTCTAAGTCTTTCTTCTCTACTAAGATTGGTTCCTTAAGGGATACTAAGCTTTCTGTTGTGGTAGATAATTTATGTTTAATTTGAGTATCTAACCAGTAAAGAAAATTCTTTAAATATAAGTTACGTTTAATATATCTAAGGTTATCTACTTTAAACCATAATATACTTTGAGAACCTTTCAAAGTATTTATTTTATGTTTAACGACAGCTTCTTTAGGTAAGTATTTGGTAAGATAGCTAGGATTAGTTTTATGTAAGACATTGCATAAATCTTTACCAACTACCCATATGGAACTGTCTTCAGAATGTATATGAAACCTCACAGTAAATGTTTCATATACGAAAGATATAAATTTAGCAGGAGTGTTTCTATCAAGCATATAAGCCTCCTAATTACAAGGAAATCAAATGTATTATAATCAGAAAACCTATACTCATGAGGAAGTAGTTAAATTATTATCAATTTTAGAGCAAAACATACGAGATTTAATCCAAGATAGAGCAAGTAATGTAGAACTCTTAAATGAACTTCATAATATGAAAGAAGAGTTTATTATTGGTACACCATATAAAGAGGTCTATTAATGAACCAAGATAAAGTATTATGGTGCATATTTCTTACATGTATTACTACTATAATAATTTGCTCTTTAGTAGGATTAGTTATAGCTGTAGTAGAGCATCACTCTAAAAGACAATGTTCATTTGAACATACTGAAGAATGTAAATGTGTAAACTTCAGACCTTACTTAAAACATGAGGCTTTTAACTATGACCTTAAGTAATTTAATTCCTGTATTAGATAAAGACCAATATATTTATGTTTGGTTCTCAGATGATATTATTGGGCGTGGTTCTACCAGTACTTTATTAAGACGTAGAGAGATTAATGCTATATTAAGTTATAACGTAACTAAAGTATATGCTATGAATAATGAAATACATATACACACCGACTTTAAATAGTCAGGAACCTACTAAATCTCATCATACAGAGACATTACTAACAAGCTAAGGTAATTTATCACCTTAGCTTTTAATTTTAATCTATGAGCATTTTTAATATGGAAATAGGTATTACTACAACTAAGTTATGGAATGACAATACTCGTCTTGTATTTAAACGTCTATATAACTTACATAACTATATTAACTTCTCATTTATAGAAGGAGTTAATAGACCTAATTGTGAAGCTGTAGCTAAGCAATTTAAGATGTATTGTATTGGTTCTTTATTTTATAAAGACCATGACTTTAAAAATCAATTAATAGAAGCATGTGAACTAGCTGATAAATGTAATGTTAAATATCTTATGCTTGGTTCAGGTAGATACAGACCAGCAATAGAACGAGAGACTTCTTATACAGAAGTTATTTTCTATAGCTTATAAATATAATAAAACTTTATTATTTGAACCAATAGCTAATACAGGTATTAGCTGTGTTGCTGATATTAATAAATACAATCCTACAGAAGCTCATGTATGCTTACCTTGCTTAGAAGCAATAGGTGAGTCTCCTGACTTTATTCTAGGGGATGTAGTTAATTGTCATGTAACGCTTGATTTATTGGTAAAATACATACCTTACTTAAATAAACTAGAGAGGGTAACAATAGAATTATGATTAGAGTTGGTATTATTGGTGGTGGTTTTTATGGCTTATTTATAGCCAGTTACTTAACCTGTAAAGGCTATTATGTAAGGGTACTAGATACTAATCAACCTAAAGCATCTCAAGTCTGTCAGGCTAGACTGCATAATGGTATGTTCTATTCTAGGTCTTTATCAGATTTAAAATGCTGTATTAATAATGGGGCTACTTTTTATTAAATGGTATAGAGACTTTATTATTTAAGGATTTTAATAGTCTACTACTTAGTAGATAAAAACTACTAATGTATCCTTTGTACTCGTTTAAAAAAATTAAGCTAAAGTAAAACAAACTTAAGAGTTTAAACCAATGTAAATTAGACTATGTAAACCTAGCTAATGTACAAGGTATCTTTAAAGCTAAAGAATACTCTATAAATATTCAAGGCTTACTAGACCATTTACTTAATACATTAAATGAAGCTCCTGAATGTGCTCATGCCTATAAATTGAAGAATCTATCTACAGGTATAGATGTATGTTCAGACCATGGTACATATCATTTTGATAAAGTTATTGTCTGTGCTTATGGTGGTATTAATCCTATATTAAATAGTAGTGGATATGAATTATTAGATATGAAGGCAGTTAAACAACATATCTACTATTTTGAAGATAATCTACCTAATGATGTACATGCAGTAGTAGATGGTTCATATTGGAATACTATGATACATAGAGAACCAAGGAAAGATATAACTAAGTCTCTTATAGCTACTAATGTTTATTATGATAATTCAGTTATAGAGATAGAATGGGATAGAGTATTACAGTTGGTTCATCATTACATACCTGAAGTAAATATGTATTATAGAGATAGAAAGGAATTTACTAAATTCTTATCTACTAATACTAGACAAGCTTTATTTACTCAAGTAGATAAGAATATCTATACTGTATTTGCAGGTAAGCTACCTAATGTATTTAGTATATTAAAGGACTTAGATAATATTTAAAAGGCTCCGAAGAGCCTTTTTAAGTTACTTAATTCTAGCTGCCTCTCTAGCCTCATCAGTATTAGTAATATGCTTAGGAGGCTTTTCTACAGATGGCTTATCATTAGGACGAGCATGATCTCTAGCAATACGAGCAAACTCTCTAACTTCGTCTGTAGTAGTAGGTTGCTTATTAGGGATTGGGTCTGCTTTATGTTCTACCTTATTATGAGAAGCTAGCTCTCTAGCTTCATCAGTAGATGTAGGATTACCATTAATCATAGGATACCTCAAATGAACGTGTTAATTGGATATACTGGTTTTATTGGTTCTTCTCTGAACCAAGACCAGTTTAATTTAAAACTAAATAGTAAAAAATTGGCAAGATATTTCAGAACCAATAGATGTAGATAAATTAGTTATAGCAGCTCCATCTGGAGTTAAATACTTAGCTAATAAAGACCCATTAAAAGATTTAGATAATTGTTTAATATTAGCTTCTAATATCATTAAATACTTTAAAAGTATTAAAACAATGGTGATTATTTCATCTAATGATACTATCAATCCTACTACTGACTATGGTCGTAATAGACAATACTTTAATAATCTAATGGAAGAAGTATGTAGAATTAAACATACTTCTTTATATATTATGTATCTGGGTATGACCTTTGGTACTAAAGCTAAAAAAGGAATGATATATGATTTTATACACGGTAACTTTAATTTCTATAATGGCGGTACTTATCAGTTATATCCTGTTAGACATTTAGAGCAGGATATACAGCATTGTATTGATAACGGTATTCATAAAGCTATGCTAGCTTCTGTACCTATTAAAACAGCTGAAATTAAAGCTTTCTGGAATGTTAAAGATAATTATCAAAGTGAAATATGCTATAACTTTAAAGGCTTTGGTATTCCTTTAATAGATAAAGTCACAATACTAAAGGAAATTCAACAAATAAAAATGGACTAGACTATGTATGTTAAAGACTATAAAGAATACCTTAAAACACATAACTGTATAACAATTAACTATGCAGTAGTAAGTCATTGTAACTTACAGTGTATTGGCTGCAGAGTACATTCCCCTATAGCTCCTAAATGGTTTGTATCAGATAAACAATATGGATTAGATATTAATAATTTAATTAGACTTGGATTTACAAAACAAAACCTTATATTAGGTTATTTTGGTGGAGAACCTTTATTACATCCTAAATTAGCCGGTTTCATTAAGTACAACCCATTTAGAAGTAGTATAACCACAAATGGTAAAGCATTACTAAACATGCCTATATCTTTTTGGGCAGTACTTTCTTTATATAAAGTACCTCTTTATGTTTCTATCTATAACCGTAGTCATATTGATTACTTAAAAATATTTAAAATGGCTAAGCTTTATGGAATTGATATACATAATGTAGATGATAGTCCTGATATGGTTAATAAAGAACAAGTGGGTGGTAGACCTAGTAAGAATCATTTTATTATTTCTAGAAACGACCCAGAAGGTAAATATAATATAGAAGAACAGTTTAAGCACTGTCAGAGTATTTATCCTATTATTCAAGATGGCAAACTATATAAATGTATTGTACATAACATATCTGCTTTAAATACTAATTTTGATACTAACTTTAAACTTATAAAAGGTGAAGATTATTTAGTCTTAGATAATATTAAAAATAAAGAAGAAATATTTGATTGGTTAATTAAACCTATGCCTTTTTGTAAGTACTGTGGTTCAGATGAAACTACTGGTTCTCATAACCATAATGAATATGTATTATGGGAACCAAGTATGAAAAAAGCAAATGAGTGGTTAATTAAATAGCATATGTATCATACATACTTTGTATATGTGGCATTTTATTAAATAAAGTAATTACTTTATTATTATGCTCTAATATTTCTTGGGTATGTCTAGATATATGGTCTTTATATTTAAAATAATGTTTATAATATAAATGAAAATATTTAAGTACTACTGTATTGTGCATATCAGTACAATACTTTATATCTTTAATCTTATTAAAGAATAAATAGCCCGGAGTAAAATGAATAATATAATAGTCTCTTTTAGTTCTAAAAGCAGGATGCCATAGAGCATGTACTACTAGCTGTAAATCATTATGTATCCATTTATCTTTATCTTCTATTAAATGGCATAGAGCAGACTGGTCATGAACATAAAAATACTCTTCTGCTCCATGTGATTTATTAATAAATTCTTCCCATATATTTAAAGGAAATCGCTTTAAATTAATAAAACCAATATCTAAATTTATATATGTAAGTCTTTTCTGATTATAAACTACAGCTAAAGGTTCCTGTTTACCTCCATAAATAGCATTACTATCTATAAAGTCTTTTATAAGGGGAGATATATTTTTAATAAATAACAAGTCTAAATCTAGAGTTATCATATAAACAAACTCTTTCTTTTTTGCTGTATCTTGTAGATATTTAATTCTATTTATAAAACATTTAGCTGCTGTAGGATTAGAAAAGCTTTTATCAACATATTTATCTATATGTAAATTTACAGTGTTATCTTCTAATACTTTCACTTTAAACTTAAGCCAAGGTTCTTCTAAAGGTTTAAGTAAGTTTAACCAATCTTCTATATTTTACTTGGTTCTCTACTAAAAATTCCCATATAAATTTATACGGATATTTATATTCTTTAAAAGATTGTATACATAAATAAGCTAAATCTTTATATACAGCACTACCTATAGCTAAAGAAGATAGTAAAATTGTCATATTTGTTTTACCTTTATTGAGGTTGTCCAAGGAGTTAAGTATCCATTACTACAATAATGACATAAAGAATAACAACCCCTTAAATAAGGGATAAAGTCTTTAATAGAATTGACTTTATCTATTAAAACATAATCAGCTGATTGTTTTAATTTTATATGTTTATACTTATTAAATGTTTGATTATTTAATATTTCAATCATATTAGAACAATAGTAGATTTTATTATTCATAACACTAGTACAAACTAACCCACCAATCATTGACCTACATTCTTTTATATTATCCCAACCTTCTTTAATATTCTTAGGTTCATCCATATAACTATGACTATAAAAATATTCTTGTATACCGGTAGTAACTTTTAAATCTTCTTGTACTTCTGAAACTATATTTGTAATTGATAAACCTACGCTTTTTGCATAATTAAATAATTTAGTATAGTTGTATTCTAATGGATATACAGATATATATATTCTCATCTTACTTTTGATTAATTTATCTATTTTAGTTAAAGATAGTTTAGGTATAAGTAAACCATTAGTGATAATACCTATATGGTCTCCTAAATAATCTTCTTTAGCTATTAAATCAACTAAAGTCCAAAAGGCAGGGGAGATTAAAGGCTCACCTCCTAATAAAGCTACTGTAATAGTTATATTTAATGTATTTGTAAGCTTTATGTTTACTAATTTTTTAATTGTTTCAAATGTAATATAAGGATCACAATCCCAAGTGTTATTGTTATAACAACCAAACCCACAATCAGTACAATGAAGATTGCATCTTAAGGTAGTTACAATTCCAAAAGATATTTCTTTTATTTTCAGTGCACTTTTCCATGGTACTTTTCCGAATACTTTACAATAATTACATGATTTATAATCTTTAAGTAAATCATAAATATCTTGAATAGATTTAATATCATATAAATTAAAATAATCTACACCTTCTTTAAATGTATACCATGGATAAGAACCATCAGCTAATTGCTGTTGCCAAAATCCAAATATAACAGGACATAGAAAAACTTTACTTTCAAAAGTAGCTAATCCTATACAAGTCATACCTGAACCATCCCAGCAAGTATGTATATCCATTCCTGTTGGTTCTTTAACTATTTCTTGATGAAAGAACTGTCTAATAACATTATCAGAATCTCTAAAGATATTATTTAAAGGTTGCATAGATAAACCTATAGATGAAATATATCTATATAGTTTTTTATAATCTATTTGAGTAGGATACTCTGATAATAAAAAATTAGGACAATCAGGATATTTATCTTTTACTTTATGTAAAGCATCTATTAAAGACACTGATAACTTAGGAAGCATAATACCATTAGTTAAAATGGTTGGATTAACGTACTTACACTTATCTAGTATGAATAAAATAATATCCTGTAAATAAGGATAAAGGAGGGTTTCCCCTCCCTGTAAACAAGCTCCTTGATTTGTTTTATCTTTATTATTAGCTAATAATTGTTCAACATATAGAACGTCTTTCTTTAATATATCTGGGTTATATACTAAATTAGCTTTCTTACTTGTACAACCATAACTACAGTTATTACATCTAAGGTTACAACGAGTAGTAACTACAAATTGAAATACTAACTCTCTATCTGAATCTTTAAGCTTCATCTATAGTACCAAAATTAGAAATAGTAATATTAGTGTCTATTCTATTTAATAGAGCCAGATTAGTAGCTTCAGTTATTTGGTTCTGTATATTCCAATAGATTTTAGTAACATTTAACTGATTCTGTAATAATTCTTTATAAATAACAGTTAATTCTTTCTTAGTTAATTCTACAAAGAAATTACTATAAGATTTAAAAGTAACCTTATCAGTATCTTTCTTTAATGTACTTAATAAGGCTTCAATATTAGCTTTAGCTGTTAAATCACCATTAACATATATATCTCTAATACTGGATTTAAAATACATATCTGTACAGTGTACACTCTTAAGTTTTAGATATTGTTTTGTTACTGCTTCTGAGGTTCTAGCTTTAACACTAATAAAATTAGTTTCTTGTATAACTTCTTGAGTACCAAAAATAGAACCAAGCTCATCAAGAGTATTGTCTGCATCCCAATTTAAAGCTGGGAGCTTAGCTAATAAATTTTCAGTAGTAAAATCTAAAATAGATATTTGAGCATTATTAAAATCTTTTATATAAGAACGATATATTTCAAATACCTTATTTTTCCATGTTAAAAATACTTGAGCTTCATACTTAATATCTTCATCTACAGCAAACAGATTAAATAAACAATCTGTGGCAGAAGCATATCCTCTATTTTGAGCTACAGTATCTACATAAGAATGAAACCATTTAGTCATATTCTGTATAGCTGTTTGCATAGAAATATTAACTGTAGGCATTACATTTCTATTTACTGATTCTGTTATTGGTTCATCTGTCTTAGTATCTTTTAAGTACTGTAAAATCTCAGAACCAATATCTGAAGAAGTATCTGCTAAGAAATTTCCTATATCTTCCCCATCTAATTTTAAGCCTTCTAATAGAACAGCTGTATGCTCCTTATTAGCCCATTTACATGTTAAATAATCTATTTGCATGGTGTCTCCATTATTTCTAAAGAAAAGTTTAGTATCTTATTATGATACTCATTAAATACAGATGTTTTATGGATAAACTCTAATTGTTTTATAAACAAATAATCAAGTTTATCTTTAATTTGCATAGCGTAGTTATAGTATCTATAAAAATAAGCTAACTCGTTAAGATGAGCTGTATACTCACCTTTAGCTACTTTTATTATGGTATTACATGCAGCATCTCTTATATATTGATAAGGTTTAACTGGACCATAATAATGAATTAACTTAGGTTTAGTATCTAAATCTATACTGCGTAAATGAATATTAAAGTTATTAACATCCATTAAAGTATCTATTTCATTTTGGTTCTCATAGTTAATAAAATCTTGTTCATTATATTTACCTACACTGCCTGTATGTGGGGCTTTAATCCAAGCAGAGTATCTAGACTTAAATTTATAATTACCTTTTTTATAGATAATAAACCCACCATTTATGTACTTAACAGGACTATAGTAAGTATTATTAACTACAGCTAAAGGGTCTTTTACTCCTAGTATTTTAGCTTGTTTAAATTTAGCACTAAGTAAAGTTCCCTTTAAACTGCCCTGACATATAATATCACAGTCACACATTACAGTAAGGTCATATAAAGGAGTAAGCTCATCTAAGATAGACATCTTACTATCTACATATTCTCTTTTAAAATGAAGTATGGTTGTAGCTTTTGTATGATAGGTATAGTTAATTACTTCTATATTAGGAGAAATCTCTTTAACTCTTTTTTGATATTCCTGTACTTGTTCATCAGAACCATTAACATAATAAACTTTAAATGTTTTAATGTTATTAAAAGCAAACATACTATGTAAGAATACATAAGTAGGTTCTGTATATTCTTCTGAAGTAACACAAGCAAAGCATACATTACTTATTATATCTTCTTGTTTTAGTTCTTCTAATATACCTAACTTAGTAAATATAAATCTAAACCCATATTGTTTAGCTGTAATAAGTTCACAAGCTGTATAGGCTAGTTTTTTACGTATAAATAAATTAGGAAATACTAATTGAAGTAATTGTTTACCTAAAGATATTAAATTACTATGAGGTGAACCAAGAGACATAAACTCTAATACATAAATTAAATCATGTATATATTTACTGGTTTCTACTGTAATAGTAGATGCTTTAAGTAAAGATAGAATAGGATATTTAAAATATATAAAATAAGCATTTGTACTTTGTTTATATAAATAACCATTACTATAAACTAAAGAAGACTCAGGAGTAATATCTACTTGAGTCTTATCTTTGTTTTGGTCTATCCAATCATCTATGGATTTAATAGGGAAATAATCTAAAGATACATTAATAGTAAACTCTGCTTTATCAGCAGAGTTAAATACATATGTATGCTTAGTATTCAAATAATTAAATGCAGTAACAAAAGCTTTATATATGTCTTGGTTTTCTGCATTTAATTTATCAATATTTACATTAACTAGCATATTATCCTAAATTCAAAGCCACTCTTACCATCTGTTGGTTCTCATTATTAATAGGAACACTAAAGCTACATGAAGCAGTACCTGTTTTAATAGTAACCCATGTACCATTAATATTAATTTGTAATGAATAAGAACCAGATGCTGATGTATTTAAAGTATAACCTACTTGACCCGGATAATTAGACCAACGACTGTCTGTCCAACCGCCCCAACCACTATTAGTACTATACCAACCAGCCCATGTATATAATACATTATAACCATTACAAGTAAAATTATTCATTACTATACGCATATCACCATTAGTAATAGCGAAGTTATTAATATGAATATTACTGTTAGTATCCCAGTAGTATCTGTATTGAGTTTTTTTACCCCAAGATATACATACACCATATATGTTAGTTCCAGTACATACATCTACCTGTTGGGTACCTTCATGTAATGTATGGGTAGCTTTATAGTAAACATCACAAGTAGCACTGCCTATCTGAGCATGGTACCAAGTAGGTCTATACCATGTACCATTACCTCTTACTACCATAGGTGCTCTTTTTAATACATGGACTCCACCATATAGTATAGGGTCACCTATATTACCACCTTGATATAAGGGAATGTATCCTTGTCCATGTACTATTAAAGATGGTGTAGTTATCTTATTACTTTGCATAAATAAAGGATAAGTAGTACCACCATAAGGAATTTTAATTGTTGCCATATACTATCCTATTGTTACTAAATATCCTGATACTTTAACACCATTACTAAAATTATGCTGAGCAGATATAGTCTGCTCAGAAGTTCGCTTAACATACGTATCTGTAATAGTAGCACCTGTTCCATCTTGAGTAGCTTTAACAGCAGCAGTAGCATTAACAGCATTTGTACTATTGGTAGCATAATCAGCTGAAGTAGCTTTTTTAGCCATGTCTGCACTATTAGCCTTATCAGATGTTTTAGCATGGTTTACTGATTGAGAGCTAATATTACCTGTAGTAATAAGTCCCCATGTAGTTACATCTACTGTAACATTTACATAATTTTTATGGGTAGTATCCCATCCAAATTTAATTCTATCAGGGTAATTACCTTTAAGAGCATAGGTATTAACTATATTTCTATTACTACTATCATTAGTAGCAGATTTAGCTGAACCAGTAATGTTACCCGTAACATTACCAACTACATTTCCTGTTAGATTACCATGAAATGTAGAAGTAATTGTACCTGTAACTGTAAGATTATTATTTATAGCAACAGCACCAGTAAGAGTACCACCTGCTAAAGGTAGGTAACTATTCTTAATATTTTTAATATTAGTTTCAGTTACTAACTTAAAATCATCTATATCAATACCTTGTATAGCATTAATCTTAGTATACAAAGCATGTATTTGAGAGTCATGATTATTAACTGTTTCTGTAAGTTTAGTTACATTATTAGTAGCTGTAGTAGCCATCTCAGAGATTAATTTAACTTGTTTATTATTCTCTGTTACATAAGTATTATAGGAAGTTACTAAATTATCATAAGTAGGTACTTTATCTATAATATTTTGATATTCTTTCTGTTTAACAGTTCTAGTAACATGTCTTTGTACTAGGATTCTACCTTCCTCATCTACCATATCTTTATTGGTATCTGGGTCTCTAATTGGAATATCTACCCAATAATCTGCTTCTATAGGAGCATCTAAATTAGTTACTTTATATTTAGCCATATTTTAACCTACTGTAATTGTATAACCTGATACTATAACACCCGATGCAAAGTTATGACCGTTAGTGATGTAACCAATATCATTAATAAACTGAGATACTTTACTATATGTTGTGTTTGTATCTTGTGTGGTAAGTGCATAAGTAGTACCATCTAGCTTAGTTACTGTAATGGTTCTACCATTAATAGCAATAGCTTTAACAATAGTATCAGCTAAAGCATGACCTGACGCATTTTGACTAGCTTTAGTTGCAGAAGCCGAATTAGTAGCACTATCTGCTGATGTAGCATGAGTAGCGTTAGTAGCTGTAGTTGCACTACCAGCACTTGTGGCATGGTCTGCATTTATAGCTGTTGTAGCTTTATCAGCTAATTTAGCATGGGCAGCAATACCTGTTAAGGGCAAATACTTAGCTTTCTCTTGGTCTGTATAACTATTAGCACTAGTAATAGCTTCATTCTTTTTAGTATCTGCATATGCTTTAGCAGAAGTTAGATTAGAAGTATTTTCTGTTTTGGTAGCATATGTAGTAGTGATGTCATTATTATTCTTATCTGCTATTGCCTTCTGTGCTTGTAATACATTATTAATGCTAAGGATAGAAGTAGTACCTGCTCCCTTAGTAATAGTTAATGTAGCATTAGCACCTGTAATATCTTTAATATAATTATCAGCAATATCTTGACCTAAAGCATCTTGGGTAGCTTTATCAGCTAAACCATAGAAGTATTTACCTTCTTCTGATACTTTAAATACTTTACCCCATGTAGTAGTACAATCTAATACATCATTATTAGTAGAAAATGAAGCATAAGATGAAGAACCAGAAGGAGTTAAAGTAAGCACTGCTGTCTTGGGTGTCTGAATAGATACATCACCCTTTAATACACCACCTGTAATTAAATAAGCAGACTTTTTTAAAGCATCGACATCAGCTTGAACAACATCAATATCAATACCTTGAATACCATTAATTTTACCCTTAAGAACACTAACAGTCTGAGTTAAATCACTTAAATCAGTCTGAGTACTTAACAGGTTATCATTAATAGAACCAATATCACTGGTAATAGATGCTACATTATCCTTAGCATATTTATCTAATGCAGCAATAGCTTCTTTATTAGTATTAATTTGAGGTAAAGCATTTTTAATATTAGCAATACCTTTAGAATTAATAGAACGAGTAACATATCTCTTAACAAGAATGTTACCTTCACCATCTACTTGGTCTATACCTGTATCAGGGTCTTTAGAAGGAATATCCTGATATAAATCAATTTCGATTGGTTCATCAGGATTAGTTACTTTAAATTTAGACATATACCACCTTAAATAGATTCAGTCATAGATGCGGGTACTAAGTATAACTTATTAGCATCAGTAGACTCATATAGATTAGTTAAAGAGTCTTTAAGCTCAGTACGAAGCATAATACCTTTATTAATATAATTACCGATATTAGTAATATTATCCATATTATTAACAGTATTTATAATCTGAGGTAATGCTTTATATACAGCATTAACATTATCTATAGATAATCCTAAATTATTAATTACATCAATATTCGTAGCTGTAGTATTAATGTTATTAATAGAACCAGCTACAGTATTTACATGCTCTATGTTTGTATTGATGGTCTTAATAGCATCTAGATTATCATTAATAGCTTGGATACTATCAGTATTAGCTGATAAATTAATTACAGCATCTTTATAAGAATTAATTAATGTAATAGCAGGTAAGTTTGTATTAAGATTCTTAATAATATCAATATTATCTGCTACAGTATTAACAACTCTTAATATTAGAACCAACAATATTAATATTGTCTTTGTTCTGTTGGATAGCTGTCATACTACTTAAGTGGGTAGTAAGTTCCAAGCTAAGGTATAGATATGAGGTACTACTGCATTAATATTATCAATACTATTAGCACATTCTTAATAACTTCTAAGTAGTCTTCAATGATATGTATATCTTCTAATCCTGCAGATACATCAATAACAATCATAATAGAAGCAGATACTCTAGCAATGTTATTTAAGTCTTCATCAGATAAATCAGGAATAGATGCTTTAGAGCATACTTAT
>CYGL01000074.1_pt1 | contig 48385 bp, 73 predicted proteins | sample 485531 | NCBI WGS metagenome assembly CYGL01 (sample SAMEA3497897, study PRJEB9818) | human gut metagenome | reverse complement strand
CCGGGGACCGGCCCTTTATGTTTTGTCCTTGACGTTCTCGACCTTCTGCTTCGGCCTGGACTTGGGGCCGAGGCCTTGCTTTTGCTGCCACCGGCGGTCCGGCCGGGGGCGCTGGATGGGGGTGAAGGCCCCCCAGAAGCCGTGCCTTACTCATCGTCGGTCCCGCTCCTTAAACCAAGCGTCATTCTGATTGCCAGCTTACACAACGCCGTCATTTCTTCATCGGACGGGAGCGTGTACCTATGTTTGAGCATATACATAAGCACCGTCCGGAGGGCGATTGCATTTTTGAGCCACCCGATGCCGCATATCACAGCGATTGCAGCGAGTGCGATCAACACCCCTGTCATCCATTCATATCCCTCCTTTCCGTCTTGAAATAAAACCGGATAGAAGGAATACACCCCACCCCCGCTTTATCGCCCCACTGTTGCAGTCCCCTTTATTGGACATATACCTTGCTATTATTTTGACATATCGAACAGACGTTCTTAAAAGAATTTTGTGACGATAAATGGTGAATGGTCTACAAGAATCATACCACACTCCACGGCCAAAAGCAACAAAAATTTCACGGGAGGGGAATAAAAATGTCGGAAAAGCAAAAGGACACGGAGAAGGAAAAGTGGCTGGAACTGCTTCGGCGGATGCTGGACAGGGCCACGGCCCAACAAGTCAAGGACCTGTACATACTGGCCCTGCACATGAAATACTAAATAAGGAACGCCCCGGAGGCTGTTGAGGAAACGGCTTCCGGGGCGTTCTTTTACTCTTTGGACAATTCCTGAGCGATTTTTTTAATGTATTCTTCCAGCTTGGGGTAGGCCTCGTCCGGCAGCATGGCGAAGGCTTTTACCAGCCGGGCCTTGGCATCGTCGCTGGCCATGATGTCGCCAAAGATGGCTTTCAGTTCTTCCGTCCGGTCCAGGTTCAGGCGCATTTCCCCTTCTCCGGTGCGGAGCCAGGTCTCGCTCACGCCGAACACCCGGCAAATATCCGAGATCGTGCGGTCACTTACGCCAGTTTTACCGGCACATATAAGGCTTACCATTGACTGCGACAGTTGTATTTTCTCTGCAACGGCGGTTTTTGTCATTCCGGATGCCTTAACTACCTCTGCGATACGCTCATTGATGGTACTCATCTGTATCACCTCCTTACATTCTGTATTATAGCACACCCTGAAAAAAAGTCAAGAAAAATTAGAAGTCACTCATAAAATAGGCTTGACATCACAAGTCACTTGTGCTAGAATATGAGCAGTTGATAAAGACACGGGAGGTGAGAACAATGACGGCACTGCAAATCGCATCGTTGGTCCTCGGCTGTCTCAGCATTGGCCTAGGGATAAAGCGGGGGTGGGGTGTATTCCTTCTATCCGGTTTTATTTCAAGACGGAAAGGAGGGATATGAATGGATGACAGTTTCAGCGATTTTATGGGATTCATCGGTAACAACTATGAAATTGTAAAAAGCGAACTCAGAAAGAATTATGCCAGTTCGCAAGATGACGGGATTACGCTTTCCCCGGCAGACGTGGAGCTGATTACTCAGATTTCTGCGAACGTTTCTCTTGCTATTTCTTCGTGCGTACACCGAATGGCATCGTCAATTGCACGGCGAACGCCAGCAATGACCGCTTCCGTAATTTCTTCGGAATTTTTTACAGGCACAGCAATTCACCACCTTTCGGAATGGATTGATTTGCACCCCATCCCCACTTTATTGCCTTGCTTACATACTATTATATGGCAAAACCTTCGCTTTGTCATCCCCGCAAATTGCCCGGCCACCGTGCCACAGATGGCCGGGCCTGCCGCCAGATGAAGCCTCACGCTCCCTTGCTACCGGCTGCATGGACAGCATACCGCAAAGGGAGGGTAAAATCGACCCCAGAAGAGGAACAACCGTTTCTCATATCGAATTGATTCAATCATTTTGTCGAAGGAAAGGAATTTGTATGAATGACTATGACGATGTTGTGCAAACACTCCGAGAGGCAAAACGGGTAAGCGGTTTTACCAATCAGCAGCTGGCGGATGCCGCCAATGTGCCGCAGTCTACGGTCAGTAAGCTGCTGGCCTCCGGGTGCAACGGAAACCCGAATGCGTTTTATCTGGCCGCAATATGTGAGGCCCTGGGCCTCTCCATGGATGCCCTGATGGGCATTTCCTTGCCGAAAGGCCCGGATAACTCCGGCGAAAAAATGCGCTCTCTGCAAGTGGAGGTCGCCCACAAAGAGGAACTGCTGCAAGAGCGCAACAAACAGATTGATTTATTGCAAGAGAGCAGCAAGCTGATGGAGCATGGCCTGAATGGGCGCAGGCCGCTGATATACGGCCTCACGGTCCTGTGTATCATCCTGGCCCTGGCGCTGATGTCCTATGTCATCCTAGATGCCCAGAATCCCACCATTGGTCTCATCCGGTCCGACGGTACAAATATATGGGTATATCTGGCGGCATTGGCAATCATTGGGACCTGCCTGTTTATCGGCCACACCATGACAAAAAAGAGGCTTCGGAGGAAAGAACATGAAAATGCAGATTGATTTGTCCGCCCTGACACCGGTGGAAAGAGCACTATTCGACAGCTGCCCGGAGGCCCTGGATTCCGGGTGCGATACCGTCTGCTGCTTTTACTTGCGCTATTCCTCCGACAAGCAGACGGAGCAGTCCATTGAGGGCCAGCTTCGGGACCTGCTGGATTTTTGCAAGCGGATGGGCTACCGGTGCGCCGCCGTATATGTGGACCGGGCCATCTCCGCTCACGCAAGCATGGAAAAGCGCCCGGCGTTCCAGCAGATGTTGACGGACAGCGCCCGGTCGGAATGGACCATCGTGCTGGTCTGGAAGCTGGACCGCTTCGCCCGCCGCCGGGAAGATGCCGCCATTGCCCGGATGCGCCTGCGGAAGAACGGTTGCACCGTGGAATCCGCCAAGGAGAACATCAGCAAAAACCCGGAGGGCGTTATCCTGGAATCCCTGCTGGAAGGCATGGCGGAATACTACTCCGCCGAGCTGTCCCAGAAGGTCAAGCGTGGTATGCGTGAGACGGCCCTAAAGGGGGCCAGCACCGGCGGGGTGATCCCGTTGGGGTACAAGTCCGTCAATAAGCGGCTTGAGTTGGACCCTGTATATGCGCCCATCGTCAAGGAGATGTTTGAGCGGTACGCCGCCGGTGAGACCGCCACGGCCATCATGCGGGACCTGAACGCCCGTGGCTACCGGACACAGTACAACATGGAGTTCCGGGGGTCCACGTTCAGCCGAATCATGGCAAACAAAAAGTATATCGGGATATGCCGGTATGGGGATGTTTACACCGAGGATGTTATCCCGCCAATCATCGATAAGGAGCTGTTTGATGCCGTGCAAAAAAAATTAAAGCAGGTAGCGGAAGCCCCGGCCAAAGCGAAGGCCAAGGTCCCGTACCTGCTGTCTCAAAAGATTTTCTGCGGGCATTGCGGAAGCAATATGTTCGGGGAATCCGGGCGTGGCAAGCAGGGCAGGATTTACCATTACTACGCCTGTTACAACAAAAAGCGCGGAAAGGGCTGCACCAAGAAGAATCTGCAAAAAGACTGGATCGAGGGCGTTGTCGCCGAACAGGCCCGTGCCATGCTGACGGATGAAGTGATAGACTATATCGCCACCATGGCCGAGAAGCAGTCCGAGGAGGCATACAAGGCCACGTCAAAGGCTCCGGCCCTGCAAAAAGCGATAAAGGAAAACGAAACAAAAATCAGGAACCTCACCGCTGCAATCGAGGAATCCGGTGCAACGTCCAGCTATCTTATCTCCCGCATTGCCGAGCTGGAAGCCCAGACGAAAGCCTTGCAGACGGAGCTTGCCAAAGAGGAGGACAACACCATCCGCCTGACAAAAGATAAGGTGGTCTTTTGGCTGGAAAAGGTACGGGATAAGGTTGCCGCCGTCGGCGATCAGACGGCGATGCTGATTGACCTGCTTGTAAACTCCGTTACGGTATGGGACGACGGCCCGGACGGAATTACCATCAAAACAGCGTTCAACATCACCGGACTGCCCGAAAAAACCTATAAGGTCCCTGCCGGAGCGCCCCCTTCCGGCGGTGAAATGTGTTCGGATTTGATGGCGTATGGTTCACCAAACGCAACTCATCCGAACCCCACGATAACTTTTGTTGGGTTCCTGCTGGTGCAAACACAAAGATATTCCCTGCCTTAACCGGCAGGGGATATTTTTTTGAAAAAATTGCGATTTACCTATTGACATACCACACTCAGTGTGGTATTATATCAACACAAAGTGAAGAGCCAAGGAGGGCAAAAACAATGACAACTGAGCAAATCAAGGCCTGCGGACGCATTTATGCGTTGCTTCGCAAGGCCCTTGGCAAACATAACCTCGCCGACGACGGCAACGTTACAATTTACCCGTTGCAGACCATTACTATTTACGTTGTGGAGGCGCACCGTCGCAAACTCGTCACGGAGGCCTTGGACAGGGAACTCATGGAGTATTACGCAGAGTTCTCCGTCGATGAGTGGCAGGACAACTACCGCAAGCCGCTGACCCTGGAACAGCAAGGCGTTTTCCTGCAGGCAAAATATCAGGTCATGTACAAACCGGGTGATGCCGAATGACCAGAGCACAGTATAATTTTGCCGCCACCGAGGCGGCGAAATACAATGATGTCGATTCCTTCCTGTCAGACGTGGCGACTTCCACGATTTGGGGCGTGGGATTTGGCGGGGAAGACGTGCCGATTCCGGAGGAGCGAATCCGAGACCTGAGCGACATCTACGCCGCCGTGAACCGGAACATGAAGGAAGTCGTCTCCTTCACCGGACTTTCACAAGCCGGTTTTTCCGAGCGGTTCCTGATTCCGCTTCGGACGGTGGAATCCTGGTGCATGGGGACCCGCCCCTGCCCACTCTGCTGGAAGCTGCTTCTTCAACAGGCGGTAGGCCTGCTGAAAGTGCAAATCAGCAACTAAGCAAGTCACGCACAGCCCGTGCGTGTGGGTTGAAACAGTAATTTGGGTAGTTACCAAAAAATAAGAGCCGTTCCGTATGGAGCGGCCCTTATTTTTTTACTTTTTGTACATCCCTTGCAGGACCCCGACCTCCTCAGCGTCGCAGATCGCCCGCTTGTGGAGGTAGTCGTAGAGGGCTTTCATGCCTTCGGGCGGCTCCCCCTTTTGCCGCTTGTACGCCTCGATGTGCCGTATGACATCCTTGTGCAGGAGGTTCATATGGTTTATCTCCTCGCCGGACAGTTTATAAAACAGTTCGGCCATCTCCGGATCGCTGGCCTTGTATTCCAGGGCCAGTTTGGCGTAGGTGTGAGCGTCCTCCAGCTCGTCCTCGATGTGCTCCATGAGCAGTTTGATCTCCGTCATGGCTTACGCCTCCTTCAAAGCGTTGACGGAGAGAGCGGTCACACTGGCCACAGCAGCGCCGGACACCCAGGCATACACGTCGATGGGGTACACCACATCGACGCAGTTGCAGCCATTCGGCACAGCCAGATAGAGCAGGTTGTCCAGCGTCACCTGGACGCTTCCCACGGCCACAGGGATAGTTTTCAGGGAGGCGGCCACCGGCACACCGTTGTAGTACACCTGCACGTTCAGGGTCCCGGCAGTGGTCACAGCCGCCGTCACCTGAGCCGTCACCCGGTAGAGGCCGGTCTTCCGGATGCCGATGTTGTTGCTCCGGTCCACAATGGAGGGGCCGGTGGGCAGTCCTGCGCTGGCCCCCATATTCAGCGGGGCGGGCGTGGTAGTCAGGTCTTGGGTTGCGTAGTTGTACTTTTGAGCCGCAGATTTGCGGTAATTGCAGTTACAAGCCATAGTCTTTTACTCCTTTCGCAGTTTTTTAAGATAAGTTAAAGCCCCCACAGCGTTTGCCGTGGGGGCCGACGCTGTTAAAGCGTAATGTTGGGGCTAGGCAGCCAGATCATCCGCAGCACCCGCCGCAGAAGGGGCTCGGACCGGCGTTGTAGCTGTACCCGTTGGGATACCGCACCACGCCATACATCCGGTTATCCATCTCCAGGGAGGCGATGCGAGCGGACTGCTCGGCGATGCGCTGCTCAAGCTGGGACTTCTCCAGGGCCGCAAACTTGGCTTCCAGGTTTGCGTTCACGCCGTCGATTGCCCGCTGCGTGGTGCAGCAGCAATCCGCCAGCTGCCGCTGGATGTCGTTGGCAGTCTGCATGACGGTGGTGTTGGTCGCACCCTGCGCCAGGGCCATCTCCTTGCCAAGCTGGCCAATGTTGCCCTGCATCTCGTAACCCAGATTACAGATGCCGTTGCCGATGTTGGTCAGACGGTCGTTGAGCTGGCCAAACTGCTGGCCGAAGAGGATCTCCTGCTGAGATGCGGCGGTGGCGTACTGCCCAAATTCGCCCTGGCGGTTCCAGCCGAAGCCGCCGCCCATAAAGGCAAAGAGGAACAAAACGATGATCCACCAGGAACCACCACCCCAGCCGTCGGCATCATTGCCACGAGTCACGGCGGCGATGTCGGAAAGGCTCATGTTTTCCATATCGTAATCCATCCTTTCTTAAAAAAATTTTATGATAAACCCGTTGCGCACCGGTTTTATCTCAAAAACTGCATAAATTCCTTGGCTTGCTCCTGGAGCTGCTGGAACTGCTGCTGGCTCATTTTACCGGACTTGAGCAGCTGCTCCACCTGCTGTTTCGCCTGCTGCGGGGTCATTCCGGCGGCGAATTTGCGAAACTCCGAGAGCATGGCCAGGGGATTATCGGGCCTGGTCTGCGGGCTTAAAATGCCCATCAGCGGGTTGCTCTGTGCCATTGACGATAGCCTCCAATCTGCTTAGTCTCTGCTCAATGCTGTTCTGTTTCTGTTGGTCCGCCTGCCGGGGGTCAAATTCGGCAAACTGGAAATATTTGGTAGTCACCATGCCCATCGGGTCGGCCATGCGGACGGCGAAGACGCTGTTGTTTTGCACCATAATCCAGGCCGTCTGGCCGGGCTGGACGCTCACCTGTTCCACGTCCGGGACGTTCGGCACCCGTATCCAGTCCATGCTGTTCATCTGTCCCTGTGGCCCCACAGGCGGCCGGTAGGGAGACGTTTGCATTGGGGAGGTGTAACCGCCTCCGTTCATGCCATAGTTCGGCTGCTGCGGCCACTGGGGATTTGTCCACGCCATAGTTGCCACTCCTTTCGCTTATCTTGTTGTGCCATTATCATAGCAAAAAACCCGGCCCGCAGATTATCGTCTGCAAGTCGGGTTTTTCTCGTTTTCTTATCACAGCAAGTCAAAATTTCAGATTTTCCGGGAGCAGTTTACTGTACTTCCGGCAGAAATCATACTCTTTTTTCAACTTTTGGATTCTCCGATTTAGGGTAGCAAGGGATATGTTACAGGCGTGGCACTGCCTGACTTGGCTCCATCCTGCGGCACGGGTGCGGAGTATCTTTTCCTCCTCCGGCGTGAGTATCGCCAGGGAAATGAATTCCTCCAAAATCACCCGGTTCCACGGGATGTCGTCCATTTAACCCTTGCCGACCTCCTTGTTGTACGTTGCCGAGGAGATGCCCAGCAGAACGCCCAGGAAGGTATCCACGGCGGTGAGTGGTGCCTACCACCTGCTCCCCATAGGGGGAAGCCCCAGATAGAGCAGAGGGCAAAATACAGGGTGCCCAGGGCGGGCAGGCAGGATGGTGGCAATCCATTTCAGGATGTCATACACACGGTTAGAGAGTTTCATAGTTGTTTCCTCCTTGTAATGTTTTTGTAATTAGCTATTGTGCAGAGGCAGGCGCTTGACCTCCTCCATCACACGTTTGGCGGAGCCGTTGCCGCCAGCGGCGGCATACGGCACATAGAGGTAATCGTTCAGGTTTTCTATACTCGTCACGGGTGATGTATCCCCGCTCGATGTACTTCATCCCCAAGTAAACCGATTCTGTCGTGGGCGAGGCCCACAAGCAGCTTGGTTTTTGCGTCGTGCTTGTCCCTCCGGCTGGAAATAAAATTCCACAGTCCGGTAGACCCGGACTGATTGCCACCAGCACGGTAAGCGCCATTTCGGCGAGTTTCAAAGGCATTGGCCCGGTCCTCCCTTGTTTTTAATACGCCTCGATTGCGTCCTTGTCCAGCGCCACCACCAGCTGATTTTTGCGGATGAGCGGGACTGTGTTTGCGGCAACGGAGATGGGGCTGGTCAACTCCGCCGTGAAAAAGGGCTTGCCGCCGGTCTTGGTATCAAACAAGCCCAGATAGGTAAGCTGGCCCACGGCAGCCGTGGCCTCGAAACAGAAGATGATCTCGTCGTTGGCCACCTGTCCGGACTTGCTGGAGTTGATGGTCCCGATCTGCGCCCGTGCATAGCCGGTAGATGCCGCAGGCTCGGTAAAGTTGCTCCGGTCCGCCGCCGGGGTGGTGGACGAAAGCCCTACATAAGTTGTTGCCCGGATGTTGCTGGTCAAAATCGACGTAGCCCGTTCCGGCGAAAATCCATTTGTTGCCATTTTGTTCCTCCTTTTATGCGGTGATTTCCGTCGCCTTCAGCACCCCGGAATCATCCACAGTGACCTTAAACTTTTTTGTGGAACCCTCGGTAGAGGATGCCAGGATAAACTCTTTGTCGCCGTTCGCTACCACCTCCTGGCTCCCGTCGTCCTGGGCGTTTCCTCCGAACTGAGGCCGTCCCTGGAACCAGGGGACACCGGCCCAGTCCAGCGTATGGGCGTTGGAGCGTTTGGCATCTGCTGTTCCGTTGCCGACGATGTGGGCATACTTCCCGCTTTTATCCTCGATATTGTACCTGCCTTGTACATGGGAGTCAGCACTGGATGCTGTTGTAAACTCCCCCTCTGCGTGAGAAGCGCTCCCAGATGCTGTTGTATTATCCCCCTCTGCGTGAGAAGCGCTCCCAGATGCTGTTGTATTATCCCCCTCTGCGTGAGAAGCGCTCCCAGATGCTGTTGTATTATCCCCCTCTGCATGGGAATTGTTCCCAGACGCTTTTGTTAGCCACCCCTCTGCGTGGGAGTTGCTCCCAGATGCTGTTGTATTCTCCCCCTCTGCGTGGGAATAGTCCCCAGACGCTGTTGTCGCCTTCCCCTCTGCGTGGGAATAGTCCTTAGACGCTTTCGTATCACGGCCCTCTGCATGGGAATATTTCCCAGATGCTGTTGTCATCCACCCCTCTGCATGGGAATAGTGCCCAGACGCTTTTGTAAACTCCCCCTCTGCGTGGGAATAGTCCCCAGACGCTGTTGTCGCCTGCCCCTCTGCGTGAGAAGCAATCCCAGATGCTGTTGTATTATACCCCTCTGCATGGGAATAGTGCCCAGACGCTTTTGTAAACTCCCCCTCTGCGTGGGAATAGTCCCCAGACGCTGTTGTCGCCTGCCCCTCTGCGTGAGAAGCAATCCCAGATGCTGTTGTATCCTGCCCCTCAGCGTGGGAATAATCGCCTATCGTACTGTCGGCCTTCCTGTTTTGGGAGAAGGTTCCCGTAAAAACGGGGTCTGTTGGCTTTACCAAAGATTCAATCTTCCTCCAAACGGAATCCGGTACAAAATCCTCAGGGAGTTTATTTGCCTTTACCGTCCGCCCGATGATTGATACAACATACGCCCCATTCTGCGAGGCAATCGACGTATATAAGACGGCCCCGCCGTTTGCCCACCCGAAAAGAAACGGAAGATCCCCGTCTTGGGTGAGAATATAATCGCCCATGTACGTCATAGTTTGACCGTCGTTGCTGAGTTCTTTTGCGGTTGCCTGGTAACTGACTCCGTTTATCGTTACGGTGTACGTTGCTCCAACTGTAGGAGTTGCGGACGAAAACATATAGTCCCCGTCAGTGGCTGTGATTCTTGCATTTTTAAGGATAACATCATCCTGTTCCGACATGACCGGGACCCACGCAAAGGTTTTCGCCCACGCATTCAGCCTATCAACCCTTGCGCTTATCCCATCCACCGCCACCCGGACGGCATTGAGGACTGTCTTAATCCACTCCATCGGCAGCCTCCGTCACAACGGGCTTGTCGTGTAGCTTACTTGCCATGGCGGAGATGGCGTTCACGGAGGCGGTGCTGGTGGAGGAAGTGCCTGGCACGGGACCGCCGTTGGTGAAGATAAACAGTATAGCATCTCCGTTAACTATACTCAATCCGCCGCCAATCAGCACAACGCCGGGCATTTCCGTTTCCAGTGCCCCGCCTGCTGCAAAGGAAGAGAAAACGGTATATATGCTCATTCCTGCCTGGTCCTCCGAGATGTGCTTTCCGTCCATCTTCACCGTCAGCGGCGCCCCGGCTTTCACGCCTTTCAGCACATCGTCAATTTTGGACGTGATACAAAACTGACTATGCTCTTCTGCTTTGTCCGTTGCCACGATCTCATCATCCGCCGGTTCCAGCAGATACCCGCCTGCCCCGCCGCCGACCTTGCTCTTGTCCGCCCGGTAAATCTGCCCATCCCGTGCCACCAGCACGGTGTCCGTATCCAGGATTTCCTCCACGGTTGCGACTTCGCCCAATTTCTTAAAATCCATTTTTAGCCCTCCTTACAGTACAAAAATGTTTCCGGCGGCATCGGTATAGGCGTTTTCGCCGTCCGTCGCCGGGGTGATAACACCGCATTCCGCCAAATCCTCAAAGGCCCGCAGGTCCGAGTAGTCCAACCGGTCAGCGATCAGCTTACAGGTATCGGCCAGTTGGTTCATGGCATCACCGGCTGCTTTGGCATCCGCAGCCTCACCCGCAATGCTTAGGGTGGTGTCCGGCTTTTTTGCCAATTCGGTATCGACCGCCTCTTTCAGCGGGGCTACCCGGTCCGTCTGTGTAGTCAGCGAGGCCGTCAGAGAGGCGTATGCGGTCTCATGCGCCTGGTCCTGCTCGGTGAGTTCACCGGATAATTTGGCAATGTCCGCCGCACTCTTCTCCTTGGCGGCGTTCAAATCGTCCTGGACCGCCTGGATTTTTGCCTCAAGGACCCGCTGCAAGTCATCATAGGACCATACCCTATCCGGCTCCGCAGCGTAGTCCGGCGGCTTCGGCCTGGGCGTGATCCGCAGGGTGTAGCCGATGAGCGTACCGTCCACATACCGGATATAGATATTTTTGTTTCCGGCAGTCTGGAGCCAGCTGGGCGGGATCAGCGCCGCCCCGTCTTCCACGGCCACGGCCAGCTGCTCCGCCCCGATGCGGGCGAAGTCTACCCACACAGCCCCCGGCTCCGGGACGGCCAGATAGCGCTCCGTATCCCATTGGTATAGTCTTGGATTGCCTTTGATGTGCATTGTATTCCTCCTTACACAAGCCCGGCCACGGCGAACCAGTAGCCTTCCGACAGCGGAGCCATGGGCAGCGAGGACATATGAGTTGTGCCAAAATAGACTTTGCTTGCGGTCGCTGTTATCATCTTCGCCGTGGTGGTTGTGCTGTCCGCATCGATGGCCAGCGTCCCGTTCATGGCCAGGACATTTGAGCCGTTTTTCGTCAGCAGTCGCTGGGGCGCAGCGCTTTGGCCGATTTTTTCCGCAAATTTGGTGCTGTACCCGATGAGGATATAAGCACCCGCAGTGCTGACGGTCTGCGCCTTGCAAATGCCAACGACCAAATCAGGAACTGTGCCGAGATCGTGGGCAAATTCAACTGTTTTCAAACCGGCGGCCAGCGTGGGAAACGTAGAGAATGCCACCTTCGCACTTCCACCGCTGCCCCCGGCAGCCAGCGTCCCCAGGATGCCTGCGATATTCACGCCCTCCTTGATGTTTTCCGGGATAAGCGTTTCCGGCTTGGGGATGGTCAGCCCGGAGAGGACCTGCCCGGCGGCTGGCGTGATGGTCATGTCGCCCCCGGAAAAATCCAGGTCCACGGTCTCCGAGGCGGTCACGCCGTAGGAGAACGGCACGTTCCCGCTGCCGTCCGCCAGAGGCAGCAGCAGGGTATCCTTGCACTGGCTCGTGTCGTAGGCCCGCTCTGCGCCGCTGTAATCTCTTACCTTAATAATAGGCATCAAAATACCTCCAATCCGTTTTCCGTTTCCACCGGCGGCGTGTACGTCTGCCGGATAATAAGCCCATCCGGGGTAAGCATCGGCATATACCACAGGCCCGCCGCTGCGGAAACTTTGATTTCAGCCACGGCGTTCCCGGCGGCCCGCTGTGGGGATTCGACGGTCCCGGTGGCCTTGCTCCCGCTTTCGGATTTGCGCTCCGCCTGCGCCCGCACCGGTGGCTTTATCTGCGCCTCCGCCTGCCTCTGCACCGGGGCGTTGACCTGTACAGGCTCCGCCGGGGTAACGGCATCCGCAATTCCGGCGGACTTGCTTTTCACCGGGGCCAGGTAAGCGGCTTCTGCAAATGCCAGGCTCCGGGGATAGACCGTAGCCTCGGAACCTGTCCGGCTTTCTCCGGATGCCCCCGCCGCCTGAGACGGCACCGTGACCGATGCCGCCGTACCCTTCGACTTTCCGGAGGCGGACGCTTTCGCCAGGATGGACTTTTCGGCCCGCACCAGGGCAGCGGCAAGGCTTCGCAGGATTTTCTTTATCGGCGGCAGGCGGATTCGCCCGATGAGCCGTTCCAGGGCCAACAGCCGGTTCCCGATTTCGGCGGAATCCGCCGCCTCCCCGGCTTTGGTGAGGGTCACGTCCGGCACCCGGCTTTTCAGGGCGTTCAGGCCCTCGTATGTGGCATCGATGGCATTCGCCAAATCCTCGATTCCGGCCTGTGCTTTTTCGGCATTCTGGCGGTCCTTTTTTGCCATGGCCGCCAGTGCCGCCGTTTCCCGCTTGACTTCTTCATCCCAGGCCTTTTTATGGGCCTGCAAGTCTACGTCCGTGTCGGAGATACGCTGGAGCATTTCGGCTTCCAGGGCCTCATACTTTTCATCGTTTATGGCAACGTAATCCATGGGCTTCGGCCGGGGCCGGACCAGCAGCGTATACCCAATCAGGGTCCCGCTCTGGATGCAGATATAGATGTTTTTCGGCCCTGCCTTTTGCAGCCAAGTGTCACTGATCTCGGCGATGCCGTCCACGATTGCCCGCCGGTCCGGGGTCTCCCCCGGACGGTCGAAGTCTACATAGATGGCCCCAAGCTCATTGATGGCGAGCGCCCGATTGCGGTCCCATTGCCACAAAAAGGGATGGTCACGGATGTTCATAGGGGCCTCCTTTCTTCCTGTGCCCAAATTGGGCACATCAGCCGAGCAGGGTGTTTACCCGTGCTTGGATTGCATCGTAGTCATACCCGGCAGCGGTGAGCCGGTCCACCCGCTCCTGTCCGTTGCCCCACTCGCCACGGATGACCTCACGGGCCAGGTCCTCGATGGACTTTGCAGGGGCTTCGGCAGTTCCGGGGGTGCGGATTTTGTCGCCCACATGGATGAGGTTGGGATTTGCAATGCCGTTGTAAGCCGCCAGGGCCTGATAGGTCGTGCCGTACTCGGCAGCAATACCGCTGAGGGTGTCGCCGTATTTCACGACGTAGACGGTCTCGCTGGGGGCCTCCGGGGGCATATCCGGCACTTCCGGCTCTGTGGTCAGGTAGTCCTTGTAGCACCAGTCGCAGTCAACGTTCCCGTTCACACCGGACACGCTGCCCCTGCTGGTGTACTGCCAGATGCCGTAGTCCTTGGCATACTCGCACTTGCTGTAATACTGGGCCACCCAGCGCTCCTTGGTATCATACCAGGGGTCGGTGAGGTAGGTGTCCCACCAGTACAGGTTTGCGTAGATGCCCGCCTTGTAACCGGCACCCTCGATGATCTCGCACCAGGCTTTCACCTGGGCCAGAATCTGTTCCTTGCTCACAGAGAGGGTGATCTGGTCTTCCAGGTCCAGGTACACCGGGTACCGGGGCTTCCGGCCCTTGAGCATCCGGAGGACGTGCGCCGCCTCACTCTTGGCCTTCTCCATGGTGTTGGCGTAGCTGTAGAGGTACACGCCGAAGGGGATGCCCAGGCGTTCGCACTCGCTGGCGTTCCGCTCAAAGCAAGCGTCGTCCTGATCGGTAAGGTCCATGCCGTAGCCACATTTCAGCAGCGCAAATTTCACGCCTGCGGCCTTGGCCTTTTCCCAATCGATGTCTCCCTGCCAATCAGATACGTCGATTCCAAAGATTCTGTCCATATTGTTTTACCTCCTAAAAGTTTGTTATTCTGTACGTTTCCACATATATACGGCCAAATATGGCGGCATATTGTTGTGAGCGTTCCCGCCTCCGGTAGCGAAAATTGTAGAACTATCGGAGTAGCCCTGTGCTTTATTGGCAAAGCTGCCGATGGTTGTCCGGTTTTGTCCGTAGCTGTCCGTACCGCCGTTAATGGCTGCGTAGTGGTTATGACTGGGCATTTCGTCCTTGGTCAGCGTGTGGGTGGCTTCACCGCCGGTCGCCCCGGCAGAATAACTATCCCCAGCCGCCAGCAAAAACCGGTCTTTCAGCCGCTCCCAGGTTCCGCCGAACAGGGTCTTCGGGTCCGTGGGGGATAGGGACATATAGATGCTTCCTACTGGGTAGACCTTGCTCAGGATGTTTTCCCCGTTCAGCCGCAGCGGGACGTTCAGCTGGAAAAACTCTTTCGTCCAGTAGAAGGACGGCACACCGGCCATTATCTGGGCGGTATTTGTCGCCGTGAACAGTTTGTCCTCTGCCTGTACCGGGATGCTGAACGCCTGCCGGTAGTCCAAGTCAGGCACGGTGATACTCGCCGTGTAGGTGTTTTTTTTTGTATCAATGGTAGGCGTTACCGCTACCCAGTCACCGGAGGGATTCTGATATTTCAGGGTCAGGGTGTTGTCCGCTGCCCCGAAGTTCCCGGCGAAATACTGCCCTGCAATCTCAATTTGCGCCTCGTTGGAGGACGGCACGGGCCGGTTTGCCCGAAGGATGTTACAGGTCAGCTGGACATAGGGGACCAGTGTTTTCTCGAGGGTCTGGGTGGTGCTGTAACCTCGGCTGTCCGTGGCCGTGACCGTCACCTTGTTGGTCTCCACGTTGGTGATGGAGTAGGATGTGGCGTTCAGCGGGACCTCCCTACCGGCTACCGTGATACGCTTGATGCTGGCGCTGTTCCGGGCTGCAACGCTCAGGCTCCCGGATGCCGTGGAGGCATACCGCACCAGAGCGTCAGCGTTGCCAGTCAGCGCAAGTGTTTTCTCATTGGTATCCTGGCAGGTAGCGCTTACAGTCGGCGCACAGAGCGCCGCCGCAGCCGTCGCCGTAAACGTTGTGGTCTCTGGGTCAAAGTAGTGGTCCTTGTCTGTGTGGGTCCACAGGGTCAGCGTCACCTTGCCGGTGGCCGCATTGGGTATCTGGGCGTAAAAGCTGTCCGGCAGACGGAACGGGATGGTGCGCTGGGTAAAGGTGACATAGCTGCTGGATGGGTTGCCATCTCCGTCCAGGTAAAAATTAAGGCTCCCGAATGTCACCCGCAGGCCGTGGGAAAATGCGCTGCTTTTGGCATTGATGTAAATGGAGCTGACGCTGCCGATATTGGCATCCGTGGCCGACACCGTGGATGCTCTTGGGATGGTGGGCAACGTGATAGTCTGGTCGCCGGAAATGGTGCCAATATATGTCCCGCCGTAGTTGATGTTCAGCCGGTAGCTGGCCCCGATCTTCCCGGACCAGGTGCCGTCCGCATTATGCGGGACGGTAAACTTGTGGGACCCAAGGGAGACGGTCCCGCCGCCGCTGGAATAGATGTCCGGGCCGGTCCATTTGTAGGTCTGGCTTCCGATGGTAAGCGCACAGTCGTCCGTACCGGCTCCCACGGATAGCCCCGCATGGTGCAGGGACAGGGACATAGAGACCGGGGTGGTATTGGCCACAACGTCGTACTGGCCCACGGTATAGGTAACAATGAGGTACAGGCTGGGTACGCCGGAAGGAATATTAAAAGATGGCATATTACCCTCCCATCAAATGAAGAAGCAGGCGGTCCCTGCTGCGCCGTCATCGTCTGTGTAGTCCTCAAACCGGGCATGAGAGCCGATGATGAGGTAATTCCGCACGGTCATATCCGTGCCGATCACGCCGTCCTTATTGGCCTGGAGCATGGTCTCGTTTCCTCGCATGACATACATACCGGTTTCATCCAGCCGGTTTTCCATCTCTGAGCCGGACCGTTGGATATGGACGTAGGATTCGTCGATGGTCAGGCCGAAGGAGGTCGTTACCTTGTCCACGCCGTTCTCCACGATGGAGGTCACGGTGGCGCTGATTTCTTTGGAGGTTTGCTGCAACTGCGTGATTGCATTGCCCTGGTCAGCAACGGATGTAGCGATTCTTTCGGCTGTCTGCTCAATTTCGGAGATATTCCCTTCCAGGTCCTTTGCCGTGGCTTTCAGGCCGTCAATGGACTTTTTCAGGAGATAATAGCGGCCCTGCGGGTTCTGGTACTTCTCGGAGGACACGGCCGCTTTGTCGGAATAATTCTGGTCTCCGGTGCTAGAAACCTGTGTCCCGGAGGAATCTGTGTAGACGGACATGACGTAGACCGTCAATTCCCCCGTCTGCACGGTGTTGATTTTGATAATGTCCCCGGCGCTCACGGCACAGGTCGGGAACAGCTTGCATTCTGCCGGAGTATAGGATATATCCTTTACCTTTGCGTAAAGGTCCTGAGCGACTGCCTCCAGCGTGGGTGTATCGAGCATGGAGAGCATCAGGTTCCCGGAAATTGCAAACACATTTCCGTCTGCATCCGCCGGGTAAATAACGCCAACGTCATCATCCGCCTGCTTCAGCTGCACCCGCTGAATGAGGTCCGTCTGATACTGTTTGCAAGACAAACTGTCCTGCATATACTGTATCGTTCCGGCGGCCCTGGAATCGCTTATGACGATCTCCGTTGCCTCATACCAGGAGAACTCAATCCCCCCGGTAGAAGTGCTTCGGCAGAAGCATCCGGCAATCTGAGCGGCCCAGGAGACGATTTGCCGGGCTGTAATGCCGTCAGAGTAGAAGGCCGGGACAAGCAAACCCTCATGTGCAAACTGTCCCGGTTTCTCGGTAATTCCGGCCAAATCGCACACTGCGTCAACGATGGCCCGAAGACTCATCGGGAAATTATCCTGATTCTCCATGAGCCAGGGGGACGCATCCACGCCCAGCTTGGCGATGCTGTCATAGGCGGTAAACCGGATGGACACTTTGGAGGCAACTGTCGGAGCCTCGGCGTAGAACACGCCGATTTTCGTCTCCGTATTGCCGTCAACCTTGTAATATTCCAGGGCCTCGCCGGTGACAATTCCTTTTTCCGGGTTCCGGATTTGCACGTCCACAGAATCCGCTGTCGTATCGCCGACGGTCAGATTTGTGGAGCTGTTTACCCCGGAGGTCCACTTACAGGAGATGATAGAGGCGGAATCAATCACCGTTCCGTCGCTTCTTACAAACTTATTTAACAGCACTGATTCCGCCTCCTTTTACTTTTCAATGACGTTGATGCTCACGTCGGTGTAGATTGTGTTCCCCAGGGCGTAGGAATACATGGTGTAGGAGCAGTTCGAGGAATACGCTTCCATCGTGTACTTCTGGCCCCGGTCCAGGAACGTGAACTGATATTCTTTGCCCTGCATCAGGTCAACGATATAGTTCAGTTCAGCCTCGGTCATTGCCTTCCATTTCAGCCCGACTTTCCGAACGTCACGGCGCACCCAGTCGATATGGATAACGCCGTCCTCGGTTCGTCCGCTGCTGGAACCGGCAATGTTCTCGTGTTGGATAGTCACCCCGCCGCTGGGTTCATAGATGGGCTTATCGCCCACCATCCAGCGGTTTTGCGGGTCAAATTTGTTGATAGTCAATCCGCATCACCTCCGGTCAGAATTCCAGCAGGGGGTTCGCACCGGTACGAACGGTTTCGCCACGGGCATAATCCACCACAAACTCAAACAGGTTCTTTCCATTGACGTTGGCGGACACCACCTGCGCCTGGCTGCCGTTCTGATTGTTTCCGCCGCCGGTAGCCGCAACGACAGCTTCGTAGACACCGGCTTTGACGGCTTCAACGATCTGGTCGTTATTGGCAACGGCTGTTCTGCGTCCGATAGAGCCGACCATTTCCGGAACGCCGTTTTCACGGGCAAAGAAGAACTGGCCGGGGTCCGGGAAGCCGCCGGAAGCGTAAGCACTGAACGACATTCTGGCTGTGCCGCCGGATGTACTCATGGTCCCCTTCAAGGACGGGTAGGTAGCGTTCTTGATGGCCTGGGAGATACCGTTCGCCAGGGACTGACCGAAGGAATAGCCGGTGGAATATCCGGTGCTGTTGTCAAACAGGGATGTTACGGAATCTGTAACAATCTTCGACACATAGGCCGTCTTATTCTTGAACCCTTCTGCGATACCCTCCATCATGTACTTGCCGTCTTCCGCAAAAAGCTTTGACGGGGAGTGAATCTTCGCAGCGTCTCGGACGGCAGAGTCCATACTTAAAATTGCATTTCGGGCTGCCCACGTACCGATTTTCAAATTGTCCGTAATTCCTGCGCCTAGCCCGGAAATAATCTGCTTACCGGAATCCTTTGCATTTGCTTCGCCGGTTTTCCCGGTTTCTTTAAGCACTCGCTGGATTTCCGTTCCCAAATCAGATTTGAAAACGCTGTTTGCAGAGCCGAAAGCGCCTTGCGGGTTATTGATTATTCTTGTGTCGAATAAACCGTTCAGGATATTCGTCATAGCGTCACCGGCCCATGCTGTTCCGCCAGTTCCGATTTCGTTCATGCTTTCCTGAATCTTTTTGTTGATAGGGTTGACGATATTCGTCTGATAATCATTTAACGCTCTGCTTGTGTAGTTTGCCGCCGTAGAACCGTTAAAAGCCTTTTCCAAGAAGTTCATCTTTTCCCACTTTTTAGCGGCTTCGTCCTGGACCTTTTGGGACTTGTTAATCAAGTCCACCTGGATGGAATCATACAGAGAACCAAGCTGCTCATCGACGGAAGCAAGCTGCGTCTGGCGGTCAGTCTCACTGATTGTCAGAACCTTTTGGAGCATCTCCTTAAAGCTGGCATTGTCGGTATGTGCAATCGCCCATTCCAGATTTTCTTTCAGGGAATCAAATGTGTCGGTTATAGACTGTTTTGCACCGGAAGCAGATTCGGAAATCTGTGCGAAGAAATCGTCCCTTTGGCCTTCGTCGCCCCAGTTTATGTCCGTCATGGAGGTCTTCAAATCATCGAAGACCCCAGCAGTTTCGGATGTTGCCCCAGTCAGACTGTTCATTCGGTCTGTTACGTCCATAAATTTTGTGGTATATTCGCCAGCCGAGATTTCACCATTCTTAAACTGCTCGTTGAGTATGTCCATCTCTGCATTCAAGGAGTTCAGAGCGTCAATGCCATCATTTCGGATCTGATTCATCATATCCACAAATTCCGGGATGTAGATTCCTGCCTTTGTCAACGCATCGCCCAGGGAACCGGAAACTGCACGGATAACGTTGTCGTAGACCTCATCCATATAGGTACGGGTATCGCTGGACAGTTCTGCAAACTTTGCAGACAGTTCCGGAACCTTTTCAGCCGCTGTCACCGTGCCAAGTTCAATGGCATGGGCAATGTCTCCGATGCTTCCGGCTGTTTCCTCAATAGAGGATTTCAGGCCGTGAATGGTCTCCTGGTGGTCAATGATTGGCTGGTTGGTATCGACGATTGCGTTCATCAGTCCGACATAGCGGGTGGTGATGTCGCTGATTTTCGCCCCGGTACCAGAGTAGAACGCCTCGTTCGACATTTGGGTCATCATCTCGTCCTGAGCGGCCGAGACACCGACAATGGCAGCCGTAAGACCGACAACTGCGGCAACAGCCAGACCTGCAGGGCCAAGCGCAACGTACATCGCAGCGGCAGCGCCAGCGGCAGCTACGCCAATCGTGGCGATTTTTGCGCCTACATCGTCACAGCCCAGGGCCAGTTCCTTCACGCTGTTCTTGATTGTCACAAACTCCAACAGACCGGAAATGGCGACGATGGATGCTTTCTGGATTCCGGAAAGCCCATCTCTCACGCTGCCGATTCCGCTCTTGAGAGACTTAAACACTCCGCCTCCTGCACTTTTCACCGAATCAAAACCTTGCAGGAACGTCTTCACAATGCCCAGCCCAAGGAACCCTTGCCAAAGGCTCTTTGCTTTGCTGAACAGTTTCGTCAACGCCGAAATTGTAATGATTCCGGCCACGGCAACGGTGATTTCTTTGATGTTTTTCTTTACCCAGTTGATAAAGGGAGCCAGCTTTTTCTTGATTGCGCTGACCTTCTTATTGATTTCCTCCCCAAGAAAGTCATAGCCAAGAAGCGGAATGTCAAGGCCACCGCCACCCGCAGAAACGCCGCTCCCGCTCCCGCTGGATGTTTTATCCGGCAGAACGTTCAGTTCGTCAAACCCGGCCAGGTAGCGTTTCAGGTCCTTCGCCGCACCGGCAGCCCCGCTCATGTTGTCCTCGATTTCACCGCTTGCCCCGGCAGCCGTGGAAAAGCTGCTGCCCCAATCGACTTCACCGATTTCAACGTTGAAAAGCCGTGCAAGCTCAACGACAATTTCCCGGATGCCCTGTGCCACGGCAATCAGCCACGGAAGGGTGTTGGTCATAATGGGGATAAAGATATTGCCAAATGCACGGGCAGTCTGTTCCAGCTCGGCTTTCAGCACCCGAAGCATATTTGCAGGCTGCTCCAACGTCCGGGCCATGTCGCCCTGAACCTGCGTTACCTGGGTCATCATGGCGTAATAGCGCAGCTGAGATTTTTCCGCCTGGGTCATGTCAGACACGCTTTTCTCGATACCGAGGTTCAGGCGTTCCTGCTCCAACCGGGCAACGGACAGGTCGTAGCCAAGGCGACGCATTGGTTCAAGTTCACCGGCAATGCCGGACTGGACCTTCTGCATAGCCTCCGTGAACCCGATGTTATAGAACGAGGCAAGGTCATAGCTCAGCTGGGTCAGGTTCTTGGACATATAGGCCGCTTTGTCACCGGCCACACCGAAGCCCGTGATGATGGTGTTGAAAACGCCCTGATTTTCCATCCATTCGGCAGGGTCAATGCCCATTGCATCCGAAACGGTCTGTGCGTATTCATAGGCCTCTTTGGCATATTCACCCATGGAGACCGTAAACAGATTCAGGACTTCCTGATATTGGGATGCCTTTTCCATTGTTTTGCCGATGAGCGACCCAACTTTTTTTATGACGATGGCAAGGCTAACCTTTTTCAGAGCGGAACCAAAGCTGTTTGTGTTGCTCGTTGCCCTTTTAACCGTCCCGTTGTACTGCTCCGTGGATGTGATAAGCCGCTGGATACGGCTGGGGAACGCAGAAAATCCGGAAGAAACCTTCGCCATTTCGTCTGCAAACGGCTTCATGGCATCGGCAAGGTCCCGCATCTCGTCTGAAAATTTGGCAATATCCAGCTTTCCCAGGTCCTCGATCAGCTTCGGGAATTTCCCCAGCTGATTGATGTAGGAGGTCAGGTGCGCTGTCCCCAACTCAGAAAGCGGTTTCAGTCCGTCTCCGATGTCTCGCAGAATGGAGGCCGCAGAAGGGTCAATATAGGAAAGCGCAACGCTCAAATCCTCAAGGTTTTTCGGGAGAGCGGCGGAGATTTTCGCCGAATTACCGACGTCGGCAATGGTTTGCAGCGACGTGCCGATGCTGGTGATTTTGGCTGGGTCGGCTGCCAAGGCTGCCTTGTTGAGCGCCGTGATGTTCTTCGGCAAAGAGGATGAAATGGTAGCAGAACGGTCGATTTTTAGGTTATTTACCGCAGTGGAAAGAGATTTCAGTTTCGTCCCCAATCCCGGGTCGGGTCGATGTCTTTCAGGGACTGTCGCAGCTTGGAAATGCCGTTTCCAATTTGTGAGAGGGAAGAAGCGCCTTCTTTTACATTGATTTTCAGATTCGACAGCGCACGTTCAAGCCGTTCAAGGCCCTTCGCCTGCCTCGTCACTGTCGTTAATAATCTGGAACTCAATGCCCTGCATTTCTACGTTATCTGCCGTTTTCTTCACCGCCCTTCTTTTCAAAACGCCTGTTGAAGGAGACCATAAAAATCTCCATCATTGTCTGTGCTTTTTTGTCCGATTTCCGCTCTGCCTGCTCAATGGCTTTCGGCTTTTCTTCCTCCGGCTTTTTATAGAGCGGGTACGGGGCATCCCGGTACGGAATCGGTTTTGTTCCCTTTTTCACAAAATCGTGGAGGACCGGCGAAGCATTCAGAATCGCTTCGTAAACGTAAGCACCCATGAGCCAGAGGTCCTGATTCTTGGCCTCCTGCTTCAATTTCCACGCCTGCCGGTAATACTTGACCAAATCAACATCCTGCTCCCAGAACTGTTCATAGGTCATGCCGATTGCGAGGTAATAAGGGAACGCCTTTTCAAAGGCCTTTGTGTAAGCGAAAAAGGGAGTGGGGGAATCCCCACCCCCTTCGTTTTCGGGAAGCAGATTGCTTACTCCTCCGTCTCCCAGTCGGGGTTTCCCTCGTCTTCAAGGGGAGTATCGTCAAGCAGTGTCTCGCTGGTAGCCCGGTACATATCAATAAGTTCATTGATAAGCGCCGTCTTGCGGGTCAGACCATCGTAAATCTTTTCGATGGTGCTTTCCTTGGTGTCCTTGTGGTTCGCCAGGAAAGCGCCCCGGAACAGCATGGGAATCATGGTGTTCGGCTTGTCGGTCAGCTCGTCCAGATTGAACCCGCTGCGCTCCATCACGGATGCGGTCTTCCGGGTGTACTCCAGCACATACTTTTTGTCCCCGCTGGGAATTTTGATTTTCTTAGCCATCGCTAAAACCTCCTAAATTCGGCCTTTCGCCGTGTGTTTACTCCGTAGCATCCAATGTGATGGGCGTGGACGGGGCAATGGAAATGTTCAGGTCCACAACCTCATTCACACCGCCGCCGGTGGGATAGGCGGTCAGCTGCCCGTCGAACTTGAACTTGCCATCAGAACCGGTGGGGGTCAGGGTGTCCGCCTCGCCGGTGCCGCCGAACCAGACCGCAAAACTGGTCGTCTTACCTTCCAAGGCCAGCAGCTTCTTGTAGTCCGCCAGGGTGTAGTTCGCCGTAAAGGGAAGCGCATCCAGGGACTGGATACCGGCGATGTAGGTCTGCATCTTGTCGGACAGGGTGGTTGTCTCAAGCATCTCAGGGTCGCCGCCCAGGTCGGGGAACTCCTTGATGTCGATGAGCTTTTCATAATCGGTGCCTACGTCCTTCTTCTTCATGAGAAAGACTCGATAAGTAGAGATAGCGATAAGTCATCAATCCTTTCTTGTAAAATAAAATGGGCCGTTTCTTTACGAAACAGCCCATCGGCTTTCATTCCGCCCTTGCGGAATGTTTTGCGTTATTCAACGTCTAAATGTTGTTTTCCCGTCAGTTTCTGCTCGATACCGTGCATTCAGTCGGTAAATTGTGGCATTTTCCATGTTCGGAACTGGGTTCATGGAAATTCTGGTGAAATTCTTCCGGTAAAGCATTTCGTCAATGCAGCGAAGGATTTCCCGACAGGTAGATTTCTTTGCACCGGCCTTGTCCGAATAGACGTTCACTTCGTACAGGATCGTCGCATACCGTTCCCGGTCGCTGCTGTCCAACCGGCTGACCGTCGTGTAATTGTCCTGCTCGACAATGCTCACATACGGAAACTTTGGAGGGGCCTTCACATACTCGCCGCTTACGGAAATCCCAGGAAACTTCTCCCGAAGCGCCGCCGCAATGGGGGTATATATCTGATTCTCAACGTCAATCATCTAAATACCTCCTTGACAATTCTCGGCAGCTCCTGTTCAATGGCTTTTCTGGCTTCATACATGGGCATGGCCGGTGGATTACCGAAGGTATGCCCACCACCGGCGCTTTTGGGAAGATACCATCCTTTCGGGTCATCCCAATGGCCTTTCCCGTCAGGATAGGTTCCTGGCCCCATGCCGAACTTCCCTGCCTCCGGGTGGCCGTAGCCGTATGTCACGCCGGACCCGAACTCAATGAACAGAACGGATTCTCCATCCGCTTTCACCTTGTAACCGTTCGGCAGCGCCTCTACGGTTACTTCTACGTCCTTTTTTCCGGTGTAGACGGCTCTGGAAAATCGAATAGAAGCCACCGTTGCGCCAAGAGCGGCCAGGCGCTCCGCCAATTCCCGTGCCTTTTCCTCCTGCCATTTCCGGTAAACCATCAATTCATCCTGAATCTTCTGGATGCCGGATTCGGACAGCGGAACGACGATTTTCTTTCGGCTCACGACACGCTCACCTTCGTCACGGCATAGGCAATGATGTTCAGGGACTTCGCCACCCGTTTGACGATATAATCGTACAGGGGCTTTCCGTCCGCTTCCCGGTATTCCGGCTCTTTGTCCACAAAGAGAACGGTATTCTCGTCAATCGGGCAGGACATATCGTCCGTTACGATGACCTTATCATACCCGGCGAGGTTGCCGAACTGCTCTACCTGAGAGGATCCGGATGCAGGGGAAACATTCGCTCTGAGGGCTACAGCAGGCTTATAAACGATGATTTCTTCACCCGTCTCATTGCCTTCTGCGTCTACCGCAGGGGCCTTTCGGTCGTACAGCAGATACCAGAGGGGCCGCTTGTTGCGTTCCATGCAACGCATCTATTCACCTTCTTTCGGAGAAGTCAGCGCACGTTCTATGCTCCACCCCCTGTTGATTCTGTGTTCTAATCTCCTATAAGGGATTCCGAGTATATCCGACCATTCTGCCATGGTATGCGTTTCACCTTGAAACGATAAAAGATGGTTGTTCGTCCTGTTGTTTTGCTGAACTTTCTGCGTTGCAAATCGACAGTTTTGTGGGCAGTAATTACCGTTCACGTCAACTCTGTCAATGGTAAGCCCCTTTTTGTATCCATTATCCTGACACCAATCCCTAAAGGATTCATAACTGGATTTCCACTCGTCACAACTGTGACTCCCTCCGTCCACCGTTATTGGCGGATTAGTTTTGGGTCATTGGGGTTGTAGCAACGATTTTTGACACAAGACCATAATTTATAAATAGAGCTTCCGGTTTCGTGGTGTGTCCCTTTCGCATAGTTCTGTTCAGCTTTTATGCAACCACAGCTTTGCGTTCTTCCTATTCTAAGAGCATAAGAGGCGACGACCTTTTTACCACCGCAATCGCACTTACAAAGCCATTTTGCGTTTCCGTTCTTAGTTCTGCCAACCTCTTTAACCGCTACAAGTCTTCCAAACCGTTGCCCTTCGAGTCTCTTTACAACTGCCATATTCTCACCCCAATGTACTGCAAAACGGTGTTATAGACCTCATAATCGAGGACGGAACATCTGCGCCTTCATAAGTTCGATTGACCCCATTTTCGTTGTGTGAAGTTTCAAATTCCGCTCCCCGCTTGTTCAGCAGGTAGACAGCGATTTCCACCTGCGTCATGGCGTACTGGTCCGGGACGATGTTCTGCGTCGGGTCAAAGGGATATGCCTTGCGGCAGATTTTGTGACCGGCCAAAGCAAGGTAGGCGGAAACCACGGCGGTATCCGATTCACCCGCCATGGCTTTCACCATGGAGATTTTTTCTTCTTCCGGCATGATTTCCGCCTCCTTTCAAATTAGCCGCTTACGGCCTTGGTATTCACGGGGTTCTTTGCGTCGTTTGCGATAAACACACTCCGGCTGTAGGTGGGAGCCGTAAAGGTCTGGGCGATGCCGGTGAACTTGGCATGATACCATTCGGGGCCGTGGTCCAGGCCAATCTGACCGAACAGCTGGTACTGCTCACCTGCGCCGGTCTTGGCCAGCTGCTCCAGGAAGAAGTTGCCCTTGCCGGGAACAGGCTGATACACCGGGGAGATAACGTCCAGGTTCAGCAGCAGGGCTGTACCCTTGGGCAGGAACTCGCCCAGATACAGGTAGACAACGCCCAGAGGGGTCACAACGCTGGACAGCTTGATGCCGTTGATCTCACGGGCGGCAGGGATAACGGTCAGGCCGTTCTGCACAGCGTCGGCGTTGATCTGGAACATGGTGGTAGCATCGCACCACAGAACAAGGCCGTCCTGCGGAGCATTTGCCTCATAGACCTTCTTCACGCCGTCGGCGATGTTCCACAAGCCCAGAGGCTTGCTTGCCATGGCGATGACGTTGCTCTCGATGGCCTCGGTCAGACCACGGGTCTTGTTGACGGTGGCATCGGTGGTCGCTTTGTTATATTCACCCTGGACGAAGGTGAACTCAATATCCCGGTTCACCTTCTGCATCTTTGCCGCCACCTGGAAATCCAGTTCGTTCATGGGGTTTGCCTGCTGGCTGGCGATGTTGATACCGCTCAGGGTGCCCATGTTGGACTGTTTGGCATAGGAGATACCAACAGATTCATGGAAAATCTGGGTGACGTTGGTCTTCTGGGTCCGGGTGACAACGGTCGCCTCAGGAGCCGTCAGGGATGCGGTCTCGGAAATGGCAGGCTGTGTACCGCCTGCGGTGGTGTACTCCTGGCCGGTCACGAACTCAACATGATTGGTCGTCTTTGCTCTGCCGCCGATAATGGAACTCAGCGGACAGCGGGTGTTGCCCTTGTTGAACAACATCCCGGAGTAGTTCAGTACGCCGAAACTGGTTGCGATTGCCATAGGTTTATCATTCTCCTTTACTTGTTATTGGATGCTTCCGCCTCTGCCTGGAGGCGGGTGTAGTACGCAGCGGCAGCATAATCACCGCTGCCCTGGGCCTCTGTGATTTTCTTGGAGTAGTCCATGCCGACACCGCCGGTCCCGCCGTCTGCGCCTCTGGGGGTCCCCTTCAGCTTCTCGGCGACGACACGCTTGGCGTAGTCCGTCAAAAACTTCTGGTTGTTGGCAAAAACCGTGGTCATATCGCCGGATTCCATGGCCGCTGCGGTCTCATTGGCAAGGGCTTCATCATAGCCCTGGGCCACCAGCTTTGCCTTGTACTCGGAAACGGTCTTCTCCTTGCGAAGCCCGGCCAGTTCCTTTTCCATGGATTCCCATTTCTCGGCCTGCTCCTGCTGCTTCCGCTGCTCGTCAGTGAGAAGGGCGTTGTGCTTCCGCTTCCACTCTGCGGCATCGGAATTTGCCTTGGACACCGCTGCCTTCTGCTTTTCCAGTTCAGCAGCGTGGTCATCGTACTCAAAGCCCTCCAAAGCGGCAAGCTTCTGCTCAGGGGTCATTTCTGCGTAACCTTCGATTTTGGACGTGTCGATTTTCATGTTTTCTCCTCCTGCGTTTGGTCAGGCGGTTCCCTCCGCCATGTTTTCCGTTTTTATGGGTTGTCTCCCGTGTGCGTTTTTGATATGGCAGCTTCCCTGCTGCCGTTATGGAGCCGTTGGACGGGGTCGAACCGCCACCCTGCTGATTACAAATCAGCTGCACCGCCTATTGTGCTACAACGGCAAATATCAAAAAATGGGCTACCAATACCATTTCTGGTATCAGTAGCCCATCGGCTGTTCCCGCTCACCTATGAGGGGCAAAATGTTCAGTTCACACGCTTTCGGCGGATTTCAATGACAACGACTTTGCCTTGCTCCACCTTGATCTCCGCTTGATTCCGGCGTTGGAGGATTTCCTCAACTGCCTCCACTTCCTTCTGTGTCAGGCTTGCTGCCATTGTCATCCCCTCCGTTCTGTGCGGCCGACGCAAGCCGTTCCTGCGCCGCTTGGATGTATGGTAAACTCATGCGGTAAGCAAGCTGCGGGTCGGAAAAGAGGCCGCAGTGCGTAAACGCCAGTTCCGGGGCGATTTTATCGCATCCCAGCATTTGTGTCAGTACGGACGATTTCTGAGCGATATTCTCATAATTCCGCCGGGTAAACCGGATTTCCAGGGCAGACAGCTTCAGGCTGAGGCCACCCAGGTCCCGGCAGATACGCAGGACCAGCTTCAGGAACTCTTTCTCGGACCGCTTGAAAACAAGTTCGCTATCCTTCGCACGGGCTTCCGCAGCGGACCAGCCGTCACGCATGATGACCGCAGAACCGGTATCGCTTGTGGAGGTTCCACCGTTCCGGTTCGGCATCCCACAGATGGTCAGGACGGCATTATACATACTGTCCACCAGCTTCTGAATCTGCTCCTGGTTCATGTCCTTCGTGATGAGGTCAACGTCAATGTTCCCGCCGGTATCATTCGGGGGGACCATGATTGCGCCCAGTTTCTTGAACTGATTGAACAGCGGCTCGTCAATCCGGCATCCCACGAACTTCCAGTAGGCCTGGACGAACTGCTCGATACCGTCAATCCGGTTGCTTTCCGTCATGTTGATTGCATCCAGCAGCGGAATGACGATCTCAAAAGACCCAAGCCGGGCCTGATTCGCCGGGTATTCGATAATTGGGATTCCCAGAATCTGGTCCTCACTGTAAATGACAGACCAGGTGTTCCAGACCTCAAAATATCGGTTTTCGGTCCAGCAGGAGAAAACAAGCGTCCCATCCTCTTTTTTGACGTACCGAACGCCCATCATGGGCTTGCGACCCAGCCCGTCGGAGTAAACCACAAAGGCATACCGGGGGTCCAGGGTGAAGATTTCAAACGGGGCCTCATCCGCTTCCACGTCTGCAAGCGCATCCGGCAGGACCATTCTGTATGCCGTGCCGCAGATATTGCCCCAATCGACAAGTTCCTTGTCCTTTGCGGGCTTATCCTCAGCAAGCATATAATCATTCAGAGTCAAAACCTCGGAGGAAATGCGCTCATCCCCACCACGGCTCACATACTGGACGGGTTCACCCACCTGGTAGCCGGTCTTAAAGGAGACGATTTCGTTCGCCCGGTTCTCAACGACCATGTTATTGATTTCCGGCCGAATATCCTTTTCCCGGTATAGGATAGGCTGGTCGCCCCGGTAGTAACGATAGAGGTAGTCAATGTCGGCCTGGTTCGCAAGGTGTACGAACAGGGCCTTTTGCAGCACGTCAATGATGTTTCCCTCGTTGATTTCGGAAACCTCGGTATAAATGACCTTCCGGCCAAACAGCTTTCTGCTTCCCGTCTCGCACACCCCCTATAGCTATCATTTCACGCATACAATTATACAAGTTCCATTTGGTTTGTCAAGTGCTTTTATGCTATATAACCATTCGCAACAAAATGACTAGAACGGACGGGCGAAAGCCACGACCTGCCCGCCTCCCATGGACTGCGCATACTCTGCAAACATGGCCATTCCGTCGGGAACGTCATCGTGCTTATTTTTACCGGCCACAGTATAGGAGCAAAGCATATCCATCATTCTCCCGTAATCCGTGTTCCGCCGGAACTTGCTTTCATCCAAAAACAGACAATGCTCCTTGACCCATGCCGAATTTACGATGATTTTTGTCTCCTTGTTCGCCGTCGTGAACTTTGTCGTGATATTGGTGATCCCACCCCGCTTTTTCACGTCCTCTTGAATTTTCTCCGCCACTCGCCGACCGGCAGAATTGCTTTCAAAGCGGCAGGCGTTTACCTTGTTGCGGACAAGAACATCCGAAAGGCGAATATCAACAGTATCCGGCAGACCATTGTCGCATACGCAGTCCGCAATATAATAATCCTGCCCGTAGACATACCCGACAGGGAGAAATGCGTAGTCAGAGCCTTTGTCCTTTGTGTCGCAAACTCCTATGATCGCATCCGGTTCATTGCCCGGAAGTTCAAAGAAGCGCCGCAATTCTTCTGGGTGGTAGACCAGGCCTTCCCTCTCTATAGGTTGGTTCTGATACAGAGCCTTCCAACTTACCGGGTCCATTATGTCCCGCTGCTCCCGATAGAATTTCGTGGAGAACCCAACGCCGAACTCGTAGTCAAAATTACTCTCGTCGTTTTCGTCCATGGCCGGAATGCGAATAAATTTTGCCCTCGGATTGTTTTCATACTCCCGTTCCAGCCGCCCTATCACGTCATGGACGCTCCACCGAGTAGCAATATGCAGTTCTTTACACTTATCTCCGATTTTCCGCTGCCGAAGGTCCGTTGTGTAGGTCTCCCATAGCTTATCCAGCCGCTCTTTTGACAGGGCCACTTCAATTCCGGACACCAGGTCATCACAGTAAAGTAGATTCGCAGCACGGTACAGACCGGCGTTTCCGGTGCCGATGGACGTAAATTCCAGCGTTTCAAAGCGCTGCCGCTTGTCCAGGTCTATCCGGCAATCCTTGGCGTTTGTGCTGGATACCTGAACAGTTGGGAACACATCCCGCCACAGATACTCTCCCTTCGGGTCAAACAGCCGCAGGCACTCGTCGTAAACGCCACGCACAAAGGAATTGGAATGGCTGCCGGTCAGATTGGGATTGTTTGGGTCCCGGCCCGCAATCCAGGTCAAAAGAAATATTGCAAGCGTACTCTTCCCGACACCAGGCGGGAGGCTCACGGCCAGCAAGTCCAGTTTATCATCCCCGCAAAGCGCCTGCAATGCGTCCGCCACCGGTTTCAGTTGCTTCCGCCGGGGCCGGTAGAACCGTTTTTTCGCCTGCCGGTCCAACTCCATGTAGAGTAAGTAGCTATCAAAATCATACGGCGCATCAAACAGCAGGCACCGCCGCCACAGCGTGTAGAATTTTCCGATTGCTTCCGCCGGGACCTTCTCCATCATATCGGAGCATTTGTCCCGAAGCTGTTTACTTTCCCTGTGGGCCGCAGAGAAATCCTCCCCGGCCCAATTTATGCAGAGCGATAACAGGTCCTCATAGGCCGAAACGTCCGCAGGGCGGCGCTCCATCGCCCCCAGAATGGACGTTGATATTTCTTGATAATTCATGGTTTCCCCCTCCGATAAAACAAAAAGGGCCGCCCGTGCTTTCGCACAAGCAGCCCTTCGGCGGTCCCTCTGCCCTTGCAGAGGCTATTTATTATATGTCGCCTTCCTGGCCCGGCAGGCCCGAATGTACCGGGCGTTCGCTGTCTGGCTCGGCTCTATCTGCATCCCTCGCTCGTAGGGGCTATTGGCGTTTACGCAGGAGTATGAGATGCCCAGAATCCCGCAAATCTCCTTCTGCGAACGTCCATCTTTCAGAAGCTCCCCGATCCGCCTGGTCATCGCCGTCTCAATTTCGCCATGCGTAATCAGGCATTTCCGCACGACCCCTTCCGATACATCCAGCGCCCGTGCCGTTTCCCTGATACTCAGGCGCTTTCTGTATTCCATCAGAACATCTTCGGTAGTCATGGCAGGCCCTCCTACTTCTTCAGCAGGACCTTGAAAATCGCCACGAAAAAGATAAGCGCATAGATAACCCACATGGTCAGACACCCTCTTTCTGGCTCTCGCCGGTCCCTTTGTCAAAGGACAGAATCCATTCGGTCTTGTCTGCCCGTCTGCTGCGGATTACGACATCAAAGCCCAGGAAATCCATAAACTTTACGAAGATGTCGCAGCGCATGGACTGCTTGCAGCGTAATCTCTCTGCTATGCTGCTCTGGCTTCCATATCCCATTTCGCTTGCAAGTATGACCTGGTTGTAGTCACGCTTCTGCATGGCCGCTCTGAGTATCTCTTTGTCGGTCATTTACTTCACCCCTCCGTGTTTGGTAAACTGAGTATATCATAATCACGCATCCGTGTCAATAGGAAATTAAAAGAAATGCGCCCGAAGGGCGCTTTTTATAAAATTGAAAATCACCTTTTTTATTTTTGCGGGATTTTTGGAAGGGGGCATTAGCCACAGGTTTCCTTTTATGTTCTTTCTTAAACGTAGGCCATTCTTTTATGCAAAAATGAGCGTCCCTTTTCGTCGTGGATATTATTTATCTTTAGGAAATGCGGCTTTTTGAAATTTTGGGTGGTAGGAGGGGTTACTGCCCAGCCTGCGGAAACCCCCATTCCCCCGCCCCCGGCCCGGTCCAGATCGGCCCAGCGCCCGAACCGGCCAGCCGTGGCCAGGTGCAGCAGCTTCCGGCCTGTGTCCATGTATAGCGCACACGAAAAGCCGCTTCCACCGGATACCCTGAAACGAACGCAACAAAATTATATTTTTGTAGCGTTAAACGCCCCACCAGAATAGACCGGCAGAGCGTTTTATTTGAAAATGTTCGGTTTTCTCCGTGTTTGTGGGTGCTTCCGTGTCCTTGTATCGCGGACTATATAGGTGTATCTATATGGCGTACATAATAGCTAAAATGTGCGTGTAGAAAACACTGTAAAAAAAGAACCTCACCACCCGGAAAAAGTGAAAATAGGGGCTTGGTAAAAACATTATATCATGATATAGTATACCCGTAACAAGAGAGCGCCCCCGGAGGCCTAGCAAGCAAGCCGGGAGAAATTGAAAAAAACTTGAAAAAACCTCTTGACATTCAGTTAAACCCATGATATAATATAGCCATCCTAAAAGAAAGGAGGGAAAACAAATGGGAACCGAATCCGAACGGCAGGACACAAAAAAAGCCGTCGTTTACGACATTCAGCGGATCATCACCGAAAAGGAAGAAGGGCTTGACCCCGAAACCGTCGCCCGCATTATCAAGATCATGAATGTGTATATCGACGCAAGCACCCAGAAATAAACCACAGCGGGGCCGGGAAACCGGCCCCAGCCCGAAAGGGGGCAGAAAATGCCAAACAGCAAAGCAAAATCCGAATGGGATAAAAACAACACTGTTTTTGTTGGTCTCAAGCTCAATAAAAACACGGATGCCGCAATCCTTGCGAAGTTGTCGCAAGTCCCAAGCAAACAAGGTTATATCCGGCGGCTTATTTCCGCAGATATAGCCAGCAGCAAACAAAATTGAAAAGCCGTGGAGGCGGTGCAACGCCTCCACGGCAACCCCAAAAACACATGAAAAACGCGACTCTCTCAGGAATCCGGGGGATTATTATATTACACCGGATTCCTCCGAAAGTCAAGCGAAAATTTAGGAGGAATCTAAAATGAAAATCAGGGAATACACAATCAAGGACATTGAGCGCATGAGCGCGGCGGATCTGTCCAGCTTCGCGGAGGAAGTGGAGACGATCAAGGGCCACACGGTCTATTATATCGACTTCGGCGGCGCGTTCGGGTTTTCCGCCTGCGTCTGCGCTGACGGCCAGCACATCTATTATGCCAACGATTACGAGCTTCACCACAGAGGCAAGAGCCGGGACGAGCTGCGCGCGCTTTACCGTCGGGAACTTTCCGGGAAACTTTTCACGGGTGCGGAGTTGCAGACCGTGACCAGCTACGACGATTACGCCGCAAAATCTTACTATATCCGCAACTACTACGCCATGCGCCGCCCGTATATTTCCGCGTTTTTCATCGGCAGCGACGCGGAACGGGCGGAGATCGAGAAGAAAACGGAAAAGATGGTTTTTTCCCCGGTTTTCATGGCGTACTATGCCCCGGAAGATACCGCTTTTGTGAAGCGCGGCGCGGCGCTGCTGCGTGGGCTGGACAAAGCCGAACAGCGCAACAAGGGAAACGCGGAATATTGGAAAAGCGCGTTTCTGCACGAAATGTACAATCACGAATACGGGATCAACTGTCAAGCTGACTATGATGTGATTTCCTGCTTCGGCAACTGTGACGGCGTGGAGGACTACACCGACACGGAAAAGCTCTTTTCTGCCGTTGGATTCAACGAGACGCAGAGGGCCGCATATCTGGCAGCGCGTCGGGAGTATTACAACTGGGAGCGGGGCAACATGTAGGAGGGGGCGCGTTGAGATGGCAAGATATATTTGCACCGTGTGGAGCCCGTCCACCTATGCGCGGGAGTACACCGTCACAACGTCCAGCGCATACAAGGCCGCGCAGGAGCTAGGCCGGGCGGAGGGCGGCGAGGTCGTCGAGATCAAGCGCCCCCGCTCCGGGCGTGTCGTGTCCGCTGCCGTCTGGTCATCTGCTGACCGGCGTTATTATCGGGTATATTGCGGAGGTGATGCGCTGTGCTGATCGTCTATGCTCTTATATTCTGCGGGGCTGTCCTTAAAGCCCTGCTCAAGTAATTCAATCCCGCCGGGGGCAACGCTTCCGGCGGGTTTTCTTTTCGCCCTGGTGGGGGTCCTCCCCTGCTGGGGCGTTTTGCTGCCCTGCTGCCGCCTTGCGCCCGTCTTTGCGTGTCGCCTCCGTGGCGGCTCTGTGCCGCATTTTCTTTTTCCTGGTGTAATTTAACCCGGCTTTATTTTTCTTTCGTCCTGCGCCCGTCCTGCGCTTGCGTGCGGCGTTTGCGTTTCCTCCGCTGCCGTGTATGGCGTTCCCCGTGGCCCTCTGCAGGCCGTTCCGGTGGCGGCTGGGCTTGCATATCTGGCCGCCGGTGCTCCCGCCTGAGGGCTTCGGGGGCCGTCGTGGGCGGCCCGTCCCGGCGTGGCCGGAAGCGGTCCGGCCAGCCTCGGCAGGGGCTGCCCGATTTTTTCGGCGGTTTGCCCTGATCGCTCCGCCAAGGCTTCCAGGGGTGCGTCTGCCTGAGACAAAGTCGCTGAGGGTAAAATCAAGGCCCCGCCAACCATTTTCACGGTCAGCGGGGCTGAATTATAGTCGCTGTGGGTAAACGTTGCCACTGTTTTTGTTTCGGAAAGTCGCTGGAGCTTATTCGGCCTTCTCGCCGTCAATTATAGTCGCTCCGCTCCCTCTCACGTCCTCCAAATACTTCTTTCGCAGGTCCTCCGCCGAAGCTGCTTCGCCAAGCGCATTGTTTGGGGTGAGGACAACTTCTTGCTGGTCCTTCATGCCGTAGTAATTTTTTGCCCGGAAGCAGTAAGCCAGAAAATTTATCTTTCCCGCAATGACCAATTTTGCATCAAAAGTCTGCAAATATCCCTTCGCTTTTTTAATTATAATGGACGTTTCGGGGCTAAATCCCTTGTTTCTTCCGATTTCCCAATCCATGACCGTGCTAACGGAATATCCTGTGGACAGGCTCATTTCCTCTACGGTTGGGACCTGCCCGTTTTGCGCGCACCGGAAGAAATAGTCGTCAATCCGTTTGGCAAGTTCGTCATCGCTTTTTACTCTCGGTTGCCTGTACTCCGTAAGTGCCTCATTGAGAAGCTGCGAGACAAGCGCCCGATCCTCATCGGTTTCTGGTGTAAACCGTCTGGAGGGGAAATTGTCTGTTCCCCCTCTTCCTTTTTTTGGCTTTCCTGACGTAGTTTTTGCGACCTCATTTTTCTGCGCCATAGTCGAATACCTCCTTTTACTTTCATAGTAATATTTTACTATCTTTTCTACAAAGAAACAGAAACACAAAAAGGGAATAGAATAATATATATATTATAATATAAGTACAGACTAATATACTAGACTTCCCCCGGTGTTACCGTTGAACAGGCTCTGCTGGGCGTTCACCGTTGATTGCAGAGTGAAACACCGGCCTGGTAGCCCGTTTTATCTCAACCAGCGTGGCCACCTGACCGATAACGAAATCTCCGTCACACTCCCTTATCTTGTACGAAGTAGCCGCCTTCTCCGCGTCGTCGAACAATAGTACCATGTATGGGTCTGTGAGTTGCTTGACCGGACTGGATGTAAAGTCGGTGTCGTAAAGAAATTCGTTTGTCTTCCAGTTTATTATTGCGAACATGGTTTGTACTTCCTTTCTCATAGTTTAATAAATCTCTGTATATTTTTATATAACATAACACACATAAAAGAACATAGAATATATATTATATATACTCTATACAGAGATTATCTAAGTTACTTAAATCTCCCCCGGAGCGAACGCCTCTCTGAGGCCGTTGTCGTACTTCACGACAGCGAATCTCCCCAGGGGGTGAATCCATACCACGGTAGCTTTTTCTTCCGAAGGGTGCTCTCTCATGCCGCCCTCACCGGCCTTACCGAAAGACCAGGAAGGGATAATGCTTACCCTGTCACCGATTTTCACTTCGCAGCACCTCCATATTCCCGCATAATCCGGTCGTGGTACTTCTTTCTGATACGTTTCCGTTTGGCATGGCCCGCCATGTGTACCCACTTGGGGCGCTCTATTTCCGCTGCCTTATATGCGACCAACATTCGGACCGGCTTCCCGAATCTCCCTGTGTATTCGGCGAAAGCTGCCTTAACGGCCTCCCCGAATGCCAGAAATGCCTCCGTAGCAGTTTGGACAACGTCCGACAATGCTTTTTCAAGGTTCTCCGTCATTATCATCTCTCCTCTCTCCCTGGCTGCAAAAGCCATCCGCCCGAACTTCCACAAAAAAGCAGCTACACCAATGCTTATCAAGCAGTATGTCCGGGCGGTTCCATTTGCAATCCTTGCAGCGTACCACCGGCACGGCATCCACAGTGGGGGCGTTTTCCACAATGCCTTTAAGACCGTAATAAAACTGCTTTGCCCTGGAATACATCTCCATTGCGTAAATTGGGACCGATAGATCATCATCAATGTCCAGGTGGTCTTTCAGGGTTTGCTCAGTCCCCCCGTACAGCTTTTTGAGGATGTCGTATTGCTCTGCGATAACCGCATCCGCATCAATCAGCCGCATAAAAATCTTCCTTTCTCGGCATCTCTTTCAGCCATCGCCTGACGGCAAAGAACCGAATTAGTGACGGCTGATTATTGGCCCACCGCTCTATAGCGGCAGCGTATGCAATTCTAGCGTTAAGGCGCTGACGGTGTTCCTGTCTTTCACTCATTTTCGACACCTCCGTCCATTTACGGCGGCTCCGGCAGGGGCATCCATGCCAGAACCTTTGCATTTTGTCCTTTGGACACTTCTCCGCCCCAAAAGCCGTTGTACTGATAACCAATCCCGAACGTCCGAAACATCCGGTTATATTCGCCGAAGCGAAAATACTCATACCAGCACAGCACATCTTCGCCGTTTCCCGGCAACCTCTCGCTGCACGGAATCCACCGCTTCACCGGCTCCACGTCGGCGGCTGGTAAATTCTCTGCATATTCCATCACGGTCTCAATACCGTTGATAAAATGCTCGTTTGCGTGTTCCTTGTCGCAATGGTCACGGCGAATAGGGAACTTCATCAGCGTTTCCCGCTCGATATACTCAGCCATTGTCACTCCTCCTCTCCGACTTTTCTGTGCGGCGCTCCCGGAATCCATACCTGCTCACGGCAGGCGTAGCATATTCCGTCCTCTTTCCACGCGCCTTTCCCGTATTTGCAGTCGCCACACATCGGCATCGCCGTCATCTTTCTGCCACAGTGTGGGCAGTAGTCTGTGATTTCTCTTGCATTCGTCCCCTGACCACGCCGGTATCTCGCAAACGGCATCCACATCCCGCAGCTCGTGCATTGCGGCGTGTCAGCCTCATAAACTCTCCACTCAGCCATTTTCAGCACCATCCCACTCTAACGGTTTGCCGCACATCGGACATTTTTCAACCTTCTGATCTTCTGCCATCAGCCCGATTTTCTTCCTGCAATGTGGGCAATACGGGATATTCCACCACCCGAAGCTATTGCCAAGTTTCCATTTCTTCTGGCGGTAGAACGGATTATCCTTTTTATCCATGCTCTAACCTCATCCCAAAGTACCACAGCACCCGGTCCCGAATGTCTGCCGGAATAGAGGGCTTGAGCATCCTAGCCCAGGAAAGTACCCGCCATATTGGATTATCCTTGCCGATGAGATCGAACGCTTCCAGGTCTGCATCGTACCAGGTGTTTGTCATCTCAATGTCGCCCTTGTGGATAAGCACCTCCCCGGATGGCAGCGGGTCACTGTCCCGCATTGCCTCCAGGATGATGTAATAATCGCCGCTTTCCGGCGGGGTGATTGTGCCTTTAATCCAGTTTATATCAGCCATCGTAGCTCACCGCCTCCTGACGATTGATGAAAAAGCGGATTCCGACGGAGCGTTCCTTGAAGCGGTCCTCGCAGAAATCAGGCACGCATACAATCTGTCCGACCTCATAGTTGATTTTGGAACTGACAGCTCTTTTGATGCTGGACACCCCAGAATCTGTACCGTCAACGTTTTCGATGGCCAGCACAATAGCCTTATCGCACCGGCACATTCTGCCAGCGGCGGAACTGCGTTTTGCGTCCTCCGGGATCAGCAGCTTAACAATCTTTTCGCCCACTTTTTCCCAGCCGATAAAGGAGCCGGTATCCGGGCAAGCCATCGGAATATACGGCACGTTTTTGGACCAGGACATGTCCGTCGCGGACAAGATGGTCCGGGTCAAAATGGCCCCAGACAGATCAGCCCCGAACAGGTTGGCATAGCTCAGGCTGGCCTCGGTCAAATCGGCTCCGGTAAGATTTGTGTTGACGAGACAAGCAGCGACCAGCCTGGCGCCCATCAAGCAGGTCCCGGTCATGTTGGCATCAATGAGATTTGCCCCGTTAAGGCAAACAAAGGCCAAGTTTTTTCCGGACAGGTCTACGCCGGACAGGTCGGTATTTGTCAGGTCGGCCTGCATATGCTCCCAGCCATCACAGTCCATGTCGTACCAATGCTGATGCTTGCGCAGGACTTCATTTAGTTCCTCTTTTGTGTATGTCTCCATTATCCAGCCTCCACTCCATAGCGATCCATGCAAATTCATAGGGCAAATGCCCTTTCCGGAACTCTTGCGCAATCCTGTTTGCATCGTTCCGCTCAACGCCTTTCGACATGAGCAGCTTTATAAATCGTTCCCTGGTCATTACTCACACCCCCAGTCCCTGCATGATGCTGTTCAGCTCCTCGCAGAGGATTTTCAGGTCGCCAACGTGCTTGTCCACCGCATCCCGCATACACATTGGGTCTTTGGTGTTCATATCCGGCATGGGGTTTCCAAGGACCTGGCTGCTGATATGCAGGGCCATGTCCAGGGCTTTCATCGTCAGGTCATTTGCCATGCTCAGCATGGCTAAAATCGGTTCACGGTCGGGAGACGGCACCGCATTGCAGGTCTTGCCGTCATCAGGTGTGCATCCGTAGTTGTTAATCATCGCATTTCCTCCTCGAAAAGGTTTAGTCCGTTCTGTTCTTCTTCCTTCTGCTTTTTCTTTTCAGCTTTCTCCCTGGCCATCCGCTCCGCCTTATACTCATTGTATTTTTGCCGGTACTCATAGGGCTTACCGAAGACGTGCCATGCCGCTTTCACCAGATTCGGCTCATAGGGCCGTATCATTTCCAGGTCGGCAATGGCCTTGTAGGAGATGGGGCATCCGCAGCAGCCTGTACGGGTCAGCCCGTAAACCTCATAAGCGTCAGAGTATCGGATCCCGTAATACTCCTTATACCATGCCTTGTCCGCATCCGTCACATAGTACAGAGGACGAAGGCGATACTGTCCAGAGCCGGTCTCCGTAAAGCAGAGGGATGTATTGTCTTTCCGGGGGACCGACCGCATCCCTCCTTCTGCCCGGCGCTCACCGGTGATAATCATCTCGTAGCCCTTCTGGACACGGTGGGCCAGCTGCTTTTTGCAGTAATCACAGCACTTTGCGCTTACGGCAAAATCCGGCGGGAACTCGGAGATAAAATCCCTCATGTATTTGCTGGAATTGATGACCAGCTGGATGTTCGGGCGAGGTTCCCCGGAGCTGTTGCAGCAGCACAAAAAGTTCAGCACGGATTCGCAGTTCGGGTATTTTTCCCGCAGTTCTGCCCGTTTTGCCGCCTTGTCCTCTGCCTGGTCGTACTCCTCCGCCACAGAAAGCGGAACGCCCTTTTTCTGCCATTCTGACAGCCCGGCGGACATGATTTTCGACACAAACGGGATGCCATGCAGACGTGCGGCATTTACGATATTGACCTTCGGGCGGCATTCCTCGATTTCAACGCCGTATTTTTCCGACACCTCTTTGACGTGCCGTTTTGTTGCCTCCATTTCCAGCCCCGTGTTAAAAAACACATATTTGACAGGCGGCAGATTAAAGATTTTGCGGGTCTGCTCGATCACGTCAAGCAAAATATCACTGTCAGCACCGCCCGAATAGGAGCAGATAGCGTTCGGGTGGCTCCGAAGGTGCTTTGCTACGATGCTCTGGATGGCCTGGAACTTTGCAGGCGCATCAAAGTCTGCGTATGCGGGTCTATCCGTGTACACCCGACTTTTGTATTCGTCACTCATTGCATTTTCTTTCCTTTCCGGCCTGCACCACAATCACAGGCCCATTCAAATCTTCCGGTTTCTCGCCGTCATGGGGCATCCTGGCCGGTTCGGGACGGGGATTCCTCGCCCGTGGAAAACTCTCGTCCCCGTAATCGTCCTCTGCTGCGCCGATTCCGGCCCGGCGGTCGCCGTTCCGGAGGGCCGTTTTCCGGTACAGCCGCCCGGTAAAGTTACTCATCGCCACGCCCTCCCCATTGTTCCGCCATTGCGGCGGCAATTCCCGGAAAAGTCTTACTGCGAACCTTTGCACTCCTGCTATACGTATCTTCCCAGGTCCTGGCTTTGCCGCTCGGAAGCCTTCCAAATAATTTTCCATTATCCGGCTTAGATAGGCCGTTGGTTTTCAGTTTCGGTAAATTCTTCAGCCACAAGCAAGTTGCCTTTGTCACATACTGCTCTTTATCGTCTACCGATTCTGCGAACATATAGGGGTGGATTGTCTGATCTGCTCTTCTGTATGCTGTGTTCATAAAGCCAACCGGGTTTTCTATTGCGATTTTTTCAGCGTTTGCAGTTAAAAAACGCATAAAGAAAACAGCGCCTTTCGCTCTGTCCTCCCATCTTTTCACAACTCACAACTTTTTCCGCTGGCGTGTGGCGCAGTGAAAAATGAATCCCGGCTACATTGCTCAGGTATGTACACGGTGGATGAGCAATAAGCAAATCCCACCGGCCAACGTCATGTTTCTGTCCGTCCATGGTGGTTATCTGCCCCCCCTCAATGGCCTTTAAGGCATCGCCCAGGATGTGCCATTCCGGATGCCCTCCGGACGGCTCCTGGATGTCGCAGGAGTAGGCCTCATGCCCACGTTCCCTGAAAGCCATGCACACGGTCTGCGATTCTTCGCAGGCAATCAGAACCTTCATTCCTTCGCCGCCTTCCCCGCCCAGTATTTTTTCCTGGAGAACTCCCTGGACCGTTCTCTTGCAGCTTTTTTGCAGCAGGTCGTAGAGCAATAGACCCGTCTGTGTCCTACCCGGTAAAACGGTTGCCCACAGACAGGACAGGTGGCGTTCCCGGTAATGGCCTCCGGCCACGGCTCCTCCCGTGGCTCGTGCGGCTCGGTCCGCACATGGTCACGCTGTGCAACGTACTTGCCGTAGCTTGTCCCGGCCTCGACAGCCTCGTAGCACAGGGCGCAAAAAGCGCAGCGTCCTGTCTCGTCAAGGTCTGTCACAACGTGGCAGACTCTGCATTGTTTTCGCATTTGCATTCTCTCCTTTTGCTTGTTTTCGTCATCACGGCTTTAGCTTATGCCCCTGAGCCGTTGCTGGTGGCTCTCTGCCGGAAGAAATCGCCTTTCGGGTGTCGTTATCTACCGGCTTTGCAAAACTCGCTGTGAGGGCTTTCAGTGTTTCCCTAACGGGTAGCGGGATTTTATCCGTTTCGCCCTTCCGCTTGGCCAGAATTTCATACACTTGCCGGAAGTTCGCCCGGTCCGCCACCTGGTTCTCGCTCCAGCAGAGCGATTTGTAGCCAAGCCGTCGGACGGTCTCCCTCGTCAGCGGGGGCAGGGAGGCAAGCGCTCCGTCCTCGTCATAGCTGCCAAACCGGCGGATTGCGGTCATCGCCTGGTCCCATGCCTCGCCCCAGTCATCTGCCGGGCCGCCGTTTTGTATCTCCGCCATGCTGTCACGGATGTCGGCAATGGACGGGGACCACTTGTTCGTGGCCACCCACTTGGCCAGAATGGCTTCCGCCACCGGGAATGGGATGTCCTGCAATTGCCGGAACCAGAGGTCGTGGGCCTGTTCGTTCGGCAGGATATTTTCCCGGGGGTAGTACGTCCGGATAGCTGCCGCAAATAGCCCAAATTCTCGCTTTGTCACTGGTTCTCCCCCTCTCCGCTACCATCGTTTGCCCATTTGGCAACCATGGCGTAATAATCGCTCAATTCGTCGGCCTTGGTGTATTTCTGGGGCTTCTGGTTTGCCGCAGGTCTACTGCTGTTCTGGTCTTTTGCAAGCCATCCGTTGACAAAGCGGCTGATTCCGCTTCTGGTTTTCCGGTTTTTTGGATTTGACAAAAGCCACGCTCTCATGCTCCGGTATGCCTGCATAACGTCTACGGCAGGATAAAGCGCAGACATTTCGGCAATCTCAGCCTCAGTGACGGCATATTCCGTTCCGTCAATCAGCGGCAAAGCAATCACCGGCGGCTCCTGCGGCGCAGGGCTGCTCGGCAGCTCGGCGCAGAAAGAAGAAATATTATCCTTTTCCTTTGCCTTTGCCTTTTCCTTTGCCTTTTCCTTTGTCTTTGTCTTGGTATCGTTGGTATCATCGGTATACGGTGGTACGCTTGGCATACCACCGTATACCATGGTATCGTTGGTATCGCCGTCAGGGGATTTGTTCCACCTTTTTGAAACGTTGCCGGACTGCTTTTTGCACTTACTCTTGTATCGCTCCATATCACGGTCTATCTGCGCCTTTATCATGGGAAAGATAAACCGCTCATTGCCACTGAGGTGCCGGATTGCGCCCGACTTGCTGTATTCTAGGCAAGCCACGAACAATCTACCCCGCTCAGCATCCGTGAGAGGCTGCATTGCATCAAGATAACTGTGATAGGCGATAAAATATTCCATTGCCATGGCCTGTCAGCCCTCCATTTCTTCCAGAGCGACAACCACGCAAGGCGGGTAAGCGTATGATTTGCAGATAATCAGCTGCACGATTGACGAATCATCGTCATATGCGATTCCGTTCAGCGCGTCCAGCACGGCTTTTGCTACGTTGTCCAAGTCAGGCTTTACCGTCGGTAAAATATGCCCGGCCAGCGCCGCCTCCATCTTCTTGTTGGACCACGACATCGGGATTCCGTAACAGGCGCTTATCTTTGCCCGGATGGGTCCGGTCAGGTGTGCGTCAGGAGCGGCTGCAAGGTACGCCTTTCGGACAACACGCTCATAATCTGCCGTTCCCTTCGGGGTGTACGTCCTGCCGGTTTTGCGATTAAACCGGGGCCGCCCCTTTCCGGTGGGTTTGCCGGGGACCGTGAATTTTACTTCCATGGTGGGCCTCCCTTAAAACGGGAGGCCTTCATCAGGGTCATCCATCGGCATGAAACCGCTTTCAGAAGGCTCAGGACGGCTCTCAGCGGAATCTTTTTTATCCCCGCAGAAGTAGATGTGGTCCACCAGAATCTCAGCGTTGCGACGGTCCTTGCCGTCCTTATCGGTCCATTTGCGGAATTGCAGCCGACCGGTAACAGCGGCCAAGCGGCCCTTTGTGAAATACTTGGCGGCGCTTTCGCCGGTTCCCCGCCAGGCAACGCAGTCAATGAAATCGACTTCCTTCTTCTCGGCCTCCTTGGAGGCAACGTCCCGTTCACAGGCCAGCGTAAAGCTGGCCACTGCCGTTCCGTTCCCGGTCCGGCGGAGTTCCGGGTCTCGCACCATGCGACCCATGACAACGATCTCGTTAAGCATTGTCGGCTACCTCCTGGGGGATGACCTCGCCGGTGTCGTTGTCCACGTCAATGTAATCCGTGGTGTCGGGGATACTGGTCATGTCATCGGAGAGTTCCACCTTGGTGGTCTCGTCCTGCATCACGCCCCGGACGAAATCGGATTTCAGCGGAGCATATTTCAGCACCTTTTTCAGGACGGTTTTCTTGGCCATCTCATCGAAATTCGTCTGCCACGGGCCGTTTCCGAAACTTTTGGAGAACTTCTGGGCGTGGGTGCGAACGTCCTCAATGCTCATCACCTGGAAGCCATAGCCGCCGTCCTTGGTCTTGAACATGGCGTAGTAGGCGACAGGGTTGCCCCGGTTGCTCTTGGCGGGAACGTGCCGCAGCTTGGGGTCCAGGCCCAACTCATAGACGAACTCGTCGTTTTCGTAGACCGTGTGGGCCTGGATGATGCTGACCTCGCCGGACCGGTAAGCCAGATCGATGAGGCCCTTATAGCCCAGCTGGAACTGACACTCCATCCGACCGTGATTTTTGAAAGGGATGAGGTAGGCCTGGCCAAGGGGCGTATTGGGTTCCAGGCCAAGCTGTGCGGCGGTCATCATGGCCCCAAGGAAACTCTGCGGGGTGCATTCTTTCAGGCGGGGGTTGGCGCTCAGGGCGCTCATGGTAATGCGGGTAAACCGCTCCGGGGTCATCACGCTGGGCAGAGCGGCCTTGATGGCCGGACCCATGACCTGGATGTAGTCCTGGATGCTGCTGGGGGCTTTCTTCTTGCTGACGGCCTTCGTGGCCGCAGCGGCGGTCTGAATGGTGTTTTCCATAATCAATCATTCTCCTTTTTAAAGCGGAAAGTTCTGCTTTCCGAAGTTTTGAAATAGTTCTGTGGGATTTCGCCGTGGTCCTTCTCCCATTTCTTCCGGTCGAAGGTGGACCGGCTCTGAGACTTCCAGCTGACGGTGTAGCCACCGTAATAGCCTCGCTCCGCCGTTCCCATCGTCTGCATGATGCGGTTCTTGGCGGCGGTCTTGCGTTCCTCCAGGTCCTTGATCTGCCGGTCGCATTCTTCCAGCAGGGCCAGGTCTGCGGCATTGCCGGTCAGGTCAACTTCCTCGTCCGGGTCGCTTTGCGGAAACTCTGCGTTCAGGGCCTCCTCCGTGGACACAGAGCCGTCCAATTCCGGCGGGGTGTCCGTCACCACCATCTCCCAAAAGTCACGTTCTGCGGCTTCCAGGGCGGCAATCTCGTCCTCGTCCCGCTCGATGGTAAAGACCTTAAAATCAACGCCGAGGACCAGGACGGCCAGGTACCAGCGTTCCAGGCCGGACACTAGTAAATAGTGCACCGCCTGAACGTAGTAGTTTGCCGGGAACTCGCCATTTTTGAACTTGCTCAGGTGCAGGGCGTTTGTGGTTTTGATTTCCAGCCCGGCCTTTTCACCCACAACGAGGCGGTCATAATTGGCATGAGCAAAGGGCATATCGTCCCGGAAGATGGTGTTGTTCTCCCGCCGGACCTTCTTGCCGGTGGCCTCCGTGAACCGCTTTGCCACATAATCTTCCAGGTCGTTCCCCAGCCGAACGGCCTCCTTCCCGGAAATGTCCTCCGGAATGACCTTGCCGGTCTTTTCCATCCAAAGGGCGTATGCGGATTTGTAGGGGTTCAGCCCCAGGATGGCGGCGGCATCGGAACCGCCGATGGACCTTGCCCGTATCTGCCGCCACTCTTCTTCGCTGGTGGCGTGGACCTTGTGAATCATCCCTCAAAGCCTCCCATCAGGTCTTCCGTCGCCCGGCGGAACTTATCCGCCGCACACTTCGGGCAGAACAGCTCACCGTCAATCTCCCAGGTGTAGTCATCCTGGATGTACTGCCCGCAGCACTCGCACTGGGGCCGCCGGGCCAGAGAGGCATCCATGTCCCGCTCATGCTGCTGCCATAGGGCAAAATTATCTTCCATCGCTATGTGTTTCCTTTCCCTCAAAAATCTCGCCGTGTATGCAAGACGCTCTTGCTTTTCGGCGTTTGTTGTGATATAATTAGCCATAGCATTTCTTTCCTTTTTGCCGTCTCCGGTCTTGTCCACCGGAGGCGGCTTTTTACTTGTCCAGGACCTTGAACTCGCCTGTGAGCCGGTTTTTGACGATCATGCTGTTGGGCAGGACCTTGACCACCACCCAAAACATGGGGTTCATCCCGATTTTCTTCATGGCCTCGGCCTGCTCTTTCGTGGGGCTTGCGTTCTTTTGTGCCATGGCCGCCTCACTTGTTCAGGCGGGACCAGTACTGAGCGCCCCGCCACGTCCCTACCAGCAGACAGCCCAGAGCGATGGGACCGGAGACCTCCGGGGAAACCATGCCCCGTGCGGTGTACAGGGCCATCATGGCGGCGATGCACAGGCAGCTTCCGCATTCGATGGCCGCCCGGCGGACCAGCCGCCAGAACGCCCGCTTTGCCTTCTCGTGGGCCACGCGGGCCTGACACTTCCGCAGGGCCTCGGCCTTCTCAGCCTTGCGCCGGGCGTTGATCTCATAGATCATCTCCATGTCCGGGTCAGTGATGTACTGCATTCCGCCGCTCCTCCTCCATGACGTGCTTGACCTCCTCGGCCAGCGTCCAGATAAGATGGCTTGCCGTGGGCATTCCCCGTGTGGGGTCAACCGTCCCGCCAAAGTATCGCTCCTGCTCCTCCACGTTGCCTCTCGCCCAGGCTACCTCAATAGCGTGGCGTATAGCCCTGTCAATGCTGCTGGATTTACCGTTTTTTGCAGCTACCTCAGCGTAGAGTGTGCATACCGGGATATTGGGGGTCTCCATCACGATTTTGATAGCCTCCACCATGTTCCGGTAGCCGTCCAGGTGGGCCGGAACGCCCAGCCGGAACAGAATCTCCTTGATGATTTCGTCAGCTTCTCTGGGGGCAGGGGGTTCGTAGGGGTCTGCCATCCCGGCGGTCAGCGTGGCCATTTTCTTTTCCAGGGCGAGGACCCGTCTTTCAAGATTTGTCATTTTGCATTTCCTTCCTTTTTCTTTATTCTTCGTAGGATTTCCCGTACTTTTCCTGATACCATTGGCGGAAATCCGCTTCATTTTGAGGGTCTTTGTAGAACGCTTCGATCGCCTTCCGGAGCGCATAAATGGCTCCGGTCAGCTCCGCTTCCTGGGTCATTCTTTGTTCGCCTCCTCCTTCTTCTCGACCCCGTTCAGGGCCATGCCGGTGGCAAGACCGGCGGCGAAGGTCTCGGCGAACCGGGTAGCCATCTCCACCTTTTCGGCGGGGATTCTGCCGATAGCCTCGGCTGCGCTCTTTGCAACTTGCTTGACTTCTTCGGGCATTATTTACACCTCCATAAATTTTCGGGGAAAGCCCCGTTTTTTTGTTTGTTTTGCGTTGACTGCATTTCTCCGGGCTTGGAACCGGCCTAGGCTGCATTACGTTTGGGCCGGGGACCGGCCCTTTATGTTTTGTCCTTGACGTTCTCGACCTTCTGCTTCGGCCTGGACTTGGGGCCGAGGCCTTGCTTTTGCTGCCACCGGCGGTCCGGCCGGGGGCGCTGGATGGGGGTGAAGGCCCCCAGAAGCCGTGCCTTACTCATCGTCGGTCCCGCTCCTTAAACCAAGCGTCATTCTGATTGCCAGCTTACACAACGCCGTCATTTCTTCATCGGACGGGAGCGTGTACCTATGTTTGAGCATATACATAAGCACCGTCCGGAGGGCGATTGCATTTTTGAGCCACCCGATGCCGCATATCACAGCGATTGCAGCGAGTGCGATCAACACCCATATCATTTGTCTGTTCCCCCTTACTCACGAAAACGATTTAACACCATTGTTGCGATACCTAGGCCAATGCTGAGACAGCCGAGGACCAACGATGCGATTTGCAGTGCCGTCATTGTTCTCACCTCCCGTGTCTTTATCAACTGCTCATATTCTAGCACAAGTGACTTGTGATGTCAAGCCTATTTTATGAGTGACTTCTAATTTTTCTTGACTTTTTTTCAGGGTGTGCTATAATACAGAATGTAAGGAGGTGATACAGATGAGTACCATCAATGAGCGTATCGCAGAGGTAGTTAAGGCATCCGGAATGACAAAAACCGCCGTTGCAGAGAAAATACAACTGTCGCAGTCAATGGTAAGCCTTATATGTGCCGGTAAAACTGGCGTAAGTGACCGCACGATCTCGGATATTTGCCGGGTGTTCGGCGTGAGCGAGACCTGGCTCCGCACCGGAGAAGGGGAAATGCGCCTGAACCTGGACCGGACGGAAGAACTGAAAGCCATCTTTGGCGACATCATGGCCAGCGACGATGCCAAGGCCCGGCTGGTAAAAGCCTTCGCCATGCTGCCGGACGAGGCCTACCCCAAGCTGGAAGAATACATTAAAAAAATCGCTCAGGAATTGTCCAAAGAGTAAAAGAACGCCCCGGAAGCCGTTTCCTCAACAGCCTCCGGGGCGTTCCTTATTTAGTATTTCATGTGCAGGGCCAGTATGTACAGGTCCTTGACTTGTTGGGCCGTGGCCCTGTCCAGCATCCGCCGAAGCAGTTCCAGAAGTATTACAGATGCTGGTGACAAGAGATACTCGGATTCTCATGCATTTCTTGATACGTACGATATCTTTAAAGAAGGGTCAAATAAGGATGAATTATTGCTTCAGATAAGAGATCTCCACTCTGCTATAGAATCTATCCAGAGTTTAAAAGAAGATGCTTAGACGCGTTTAAATTAGCTTTTATAGCCTAAATAGCACGAGAATACCGTACCAGAGTTTTATCCATATTCGTTAGCTTCATCTTTGATAGACTCTTTGTATTTCGCTACAGATTTATTAACTTCGTCTTCAGTAGAGATGCGGTATCTAAGACTTCTTGTACTCTTCAGTCTTTCTATTAATATAATCCTATACCGCATTTGTTTCTATAGTGGCAACACTTAATAGACTGCAAGCATTGGGTCTCGTAGACTGTTCTTGTCTATTTACAGTCCTATTCTA
>CYGL01000073.1_pt1 | contig 48621 bp, 87 predicted proteins | sample 485531 | NCBI WGS metagenome assembly CYGL01 (sample SAMEA3497897, study PRJEB9818) | human gut metagenome | reverse complement strand
ATGCTATCAAGGTTTGAACCACCAGCAACATCAGTTACTCTGCGAGATGCGGTGAATAGCCTTCCTTGCTTATTGGCGCGCTCAATGTATGACTGCGTGGTGATGTCGCTTAGCGCCACGTCAGGCTGAAGGTTTACTACCGATTGGGGAGAAACGCCAGCTCGCCACACCGAAACGCGCAGCGAGCTTACCGCTGCTGGCAATTCCGTTTTAATTATCTTCAGGCGCAGCGCTACGCCGTAATAATTATTATTGTTGACGTCAATCCAGTAATTTCCAGACTCAAAAGGTGATACCTTCATGGACACGGTGCCGCTAACAAGAGGTGTATATGCACCAGATGAATCAAGCGGCATCACGTTAACCTGTAGTGCCGTCCAGTCAGCAGACATCAACTCATCAAGCACCACCTCGCCATCTTCGTGCGTGGTGAATATGTCGTATCTTACAGCCATAGAAACCCCCAATAAAAAACCCGCATTGTGCGGGTTAAGTTTACTCTGCTTTCTTTTTCTTTGTCGTCTTTTCTTGTGGGGTTGCTACTTCGAAAGACTTTTCCAGTTCTGGCATAACGCGCAGCTTTGACATCAGATGCTCAGCAGGTTCCGTGATAACCTCGCCAAGCTGCAACTCACGAATCTTGCCTTTCTCTTTTACAAAGATTCCGCGTGCGATGACTTCGTATTTAGCCATTATTCACCTCAAATTCACAAAGGGGCTTTCGCCCCTTTTTTTATTACAGCGGAGTTTGCGTGCCGTAACCGTTGAACACTTTGGACTTGCCGGTGAAATCCTTACGGATTTGCAAACCGAAAGCTGACCACACGAGGAAGTTAAAGTTATCGTGCGGATTGTCACGGGCTGCCGCATAGGTGGAAACAGGTTGAGCAACACGCGGACGGATGTACATGTCGTTGCGAACATAGCCAACGAAATGGTTACCGGTCAGCAGGAAGTTGGTGCCAATCTTACCAATGCGACCATTGCCGAACTGAGTGATGTACTGCTCAACCGTGCCGCCTTTGAAGCCTGCTGCATCAGAATACGGACGCATGAAGCTGCGACGCACTGCCGGGGAAACCCACAGAGTCACCTGCTCGAATACGTTCTGCGCATCCAGAATAGCCTGAAAATCCTGATTGAAGAATTTCACGATTTCGTCTGGCGTTGCGGTTTGCAGGTCGATATTCAGGCCGCCGGAAGCATTCAGGTTGACCTGAATGGTGTTCGGGTGGTTGGTGATACCGTAGCCAGTGTAAACGCCATTCACGTTCAGAGTCTGGTCGCCAGTCAGCAGGTACTGCGCCATATCGGAACGCAGGTTAAAGGTAACGTTAGCCTGATCGTCCAGCAGTGGGTCAAAACCTTCAGACTGCATACCCAGCAGTTCGCGCCATTCGCGGCTGTAGCCAGTCTTGAAGATTGGAATCACATCGCCAGTGTAATCGTAGCGAGTTTTATCCAAATCTTCTGGCTCCTGACCAGACAGAGTGCGGACGACCTTGCCAGCATCGGAAGCAATGCGGCTGATTGCCACAGTCTTGCCGATATTGATGTTTGCCGCGATGCCCATCAGGTCAGCCATCATGTCCTGACCAGCTTCGTTGCGGAAAACGCGGGTGGTGACGTTGTCCACGTCACGCCAGTAATCTTTCGTTACCAGTGCGGTGGCGTTAACGCCATAGGTCTTCGCCAGCTCAGCTTCCGCATTGCAGAACACCTTGCGGTCGATGGTGAGATGTTTCCACTGGTCAGCCACTACTGCGGAGTTGGCTACCAAGTCTTTGGTAAAAATAATCTTTTCCATTATTAAGCTCCAGCAGGCATGGAAGCATTGCCAGCGCGACGAACTGCAACCAGCTCAGCGCCATCAGAGGCAACGGTGTAAGTTTCATAAGAGTAGAACAGGATGTTGTCCCCATTACCAGCAACTTTCAGGGCGCCAGCCCCATTGCTTGCCAGCGGAGTACCTTTCTTCAGCACTGAACTCTGCGCAACCAGTGCATGATAGGTGACACCAAATTCGCACTGCACAGCCATGCCAGTAGCATTAGCCGGAACTGCTTCAGAGACATCACCGCCGCCGATGTAGTTGTGCTGAAGCACGTAAGGGAAACCCTGACCGCCAGCGGTAGCGTGTGCGATGATTTTATCATCAGTATTGAAATCAACCAGTGCGCCCGGTTGCAACGCGGCATTCATGATGCCTTCACGAATCTGCGGGTCATTCTTGCGAGCTGGGCCACCAATGATGGTGCCATAACGGATAGTAGCCATTATTCCGGTGCCTCCATATCAAAATCGTCATCAGCGTGGTTCGGCTGGAAGCCACCTTTCAGCGCGGCAGGTTTACTGGTCAGCGCATAGGTTTCACGCAGTGCTTCGCCTTTCAGCGCATTCACAGCGGATTCCGGCAGTTTCAGTTCAGCGATGATAGCAGCACGCATCGCAGTTTCTTCCTGCTCGGCGTTGGCTGCGAGCTTGCCTTTAACATCGGTCAGTTCAGCAGTGACGGAATCAAGCTTTTCCTGAACCGGTTTGAGGGCTTCATTAACGGCTAACTTGGTAGCTTCCGCTACTGCCGCTTGTAATTCCTCGTTCGTCATTGAGATTTCCCCTTCAGTTGATTTTACCGGCTCAAGTTCAGTCTTATAAACAGCCTTGACCCGCTCACCGACCAATTTTACCACATCATCAATAATGATGTAGGACTGCATATATTTCTGTCCATCAATCTCTACGCCAAACTTATCGTCGTACACCGCAAAGATGTAAGGCCAGCTATCTCGCGGCAAGATATCCATCATTCTCTCGCGCAATTGCTCGCTGATATTCTCAAACGACAAGTCTGATTTGTTGGTGATGTAGTTAATAGCTTTGTGCAGCCACGATTTATTATTAATCTTGTTGGCGCTCTCGTCTGGCACGGTTGAATCCTCAAGGTTTACGGTGATGCGTTCGATTTGCTCGCCATTGGTGGCAAAGATGCCAACACCATCTTCTGGCGTTCCGGCTCCCGGCACTCCCGGCGGCAGGATAGCGAGATGGTCCCACTCCATATTGCGTGCAATCCATGAGTATTTTTTGCCTTTGCTTGTGCCTTCCGCAGCTTCGCGATTGAGCAATAAGCCAGTTGATACATGGATTGGTTCAGCGCCTTCTGCGGAGTTCATCAGCGCCTCAATTCGACCAAGCAACTCCTGGCCTTTCTCTGAGCGTTCAGCAATAACTTTGTTAACCTTCAGGTCAACAAGAGCCTTGCTGCCGTCATGTGAGGAGTTTTCAATCCATGCGCCAACACTGAACTGGTTAGCTGCGCGCGTCATGCTTGCTGAGACGTATTTGCCGTCGATCATCGGGTGGTTGTATGGCGCTGGCTTACCATCAAGGCCGTGATAGCTCTTGCGGATTTCCTCACCCGGATACAGGCCATTGTTCATCACGACATCGTCAACTACTGGCACGACGTTTTTAATCACGTAGTGAGGGTCGCCATCAATGATTTGCTCACTGATATTGCTGGCTGAGTTGATAGTTGTCAGGACGTTAACCTGCAATTTATTATTCATGTGCTTGAACGCTTCCACTTCTGCGAGGCGTTTTTTGGCTGCTTCTTCTGTATCGTATTCGCCAAATTGCTGTGAGCCGTCTTTCGACTTGACCACCCACTTATCGCCAATCTTGACAATCATGGTTAACTCTCCACGGTTAGTTTGTGGTCGAATTATAACACAGGGAGATATAGCACCATGAGGCGGTAGCCAGTGCAAATAACGGCGAATCGGTGAGTGCGTACAGCGTGAGAAAGTAAGTGATAGGGATTATGTTCATGGGCTACCTCCTTATTAAAGGATAGCAGCCCATGATGAACAAAAGATATACGGAGTTAGTCTGAAATCACATCATCCATAAATGCAAGTGCAGCACCAGAGAGACAGAACAGTGCGCCATAGCAAATCATCTGGTACAGAGTGTCAGCCTCAAATACCCTTGCGAATGCGTAAGATGATAATATCCACAGTAATGGAATCATAACCCAGCCTCCTGTTTTGCGCGGTGCACGTATGACATAAACTTGCCAATCGGCATTTCCTTGCGGATTTGCGCCAGTATCGCCCCGTGAATCATCCTTTCCTCGCCAAAATACAGCTTATCCAGTCGCGTTTTAATAAGTGCTCGCGTGCGCTTCATGTGATCGCGTGCCTTAAGTGCCTTCTCATGCCAGATGCGGTCATTCTTCTTATCCGCATATTGCAGTTGTCGCTCAACAGTTTCGATTTCAAACGCCAGCTGCATGTCATAATCTTCAAGCTGAATGATGTCTGCTTTCATAATGTCGTTCAGTTGGATAATCATTTTTTCACCTTTAAGCCTGCTTGTTCAAGTTCTTCAATAAGTTCGTCTACGTAAATTACATCTCTGTCGAGGTAATACTCACCCGGAAATTGATTAGGAAGCTCAACCTCAATTGCTGCACGAGATGCCTGCCATGCCCTCCATGCCATTTCTGTGGATGAGTAAACATACCCGCAATCACCATATGCAAGGCTTAAATTTTGTTTTTCCGCGAATTCCAAAAACTGCTCTCTGCTCGTCATCTTCACTTCCTCCACTATCCAGCCCATCTCTTTGCGGTTATTGGCAATAAACTCATCAGATGTAACAAACAGAGCTCTGCCAGATTTATGCTTAATAGCCCATCTCATTTAGTACGTCCTCAGCAAGTTTGCGGAACATGATTTGTACTCTTGCAACCTTGCGCCACTCAGCTTCGGTGAGAATAACATCCTCCTGCTGCGGCATTCCTGACATTTCGCATGGCGGTAATGGCTCATACTCCTGCTTCTTGCGTTTTGCTTTTCCCATAATGACCCCTTGCGTTGCGAAGAAGTGAATTAAACAGATTGCTTACATTGACTTCCTTCTCCTTCCATGAGTAACGCCACAGTTTCTTGTGGTGGTCATAGCTTCGCGTCACATCACCGTTATGAAACATAATGCGGACGCGGCTTTTCACGATGCGGTAATCCAAGCCAGTGGCGGTGCTGATTTCTTTCACCTCTGCGCCAGCGTTATCAAGCAGGTGACACTTAATTGCATCATCGATGCCTGCAGAATCATCAGAGATGAAGTATTTATACTGCCACTTACCACCACAAATCACTGACTTCTCGCGGCGAATAAAGCCAAGCGCAAGCATCTCATGCAGACGATGCGTTGTGGTGCTTGAGTGCTTACCTCCGCAATGCTTCTCAATATATGCGCGCGTTGCGCCGGGATGATTGACAATCACGCGTATGATTTGTGATTTATAGTCCATAATCACGCTCCTCTGCTGCCTGATTGAAGTCGTCGGCGGTGTAGAGGTGTCCGTTGCGGGTATTCCAGTGCCTGACAGCGGTTTCCGGTGAACCCCATTCACCTGAACTTGCACAGCAATCTCCGCATTCGACAGATACAAGCACTAAATCAATATTCAAGTAAACTTCATTCCCGCCACAGAATGGACAGCACAACAACCCGCTATCATTCATCGTTGGCATATGTGGTGCTGTCATTTTGTCATCTCCTTTAATATCTTGTTCATGTTCAACTTGCACAGTCTTATCAGAACCCGGTCGCGTCTGTATCTCCATTCCTTTTTGCTGCGCATAGACTGTTTAAGCAGTGTGCGAAAAGTAATATCCTGCCGCTGATTTCTTGACTTTTTGTTTCTGGCGTTTGACTCTCTGATGTCAGCGAGAATCAAATCAACTAACGTGCTGAACTTTCTCATTTCAACCACTCCCCAAGATTATTAAATTTAGGTGTATCGCCAGACCAGTCGATAACGCCCTTCTGTTGACTGCGTTTGCGTTGCAGGCGGTTTCGCACCTCTCGCAGCTCGCATTCCAACCATTCACGAGTACGCTCAATTTCATTCAGTCGCTGGATTAACGATTGTTCGTACAGTTCATCAGTTGTCATTGTGTGTTCCTTAAAATTTACCAACTGTTGCCATTCTCAGTAGTTCAGGTAGCACCCCAGTCGAGTAATCGACCTGACCCTGATGATATCCTTCAAGGACCGCGTTTGTGAGATGCGTAAGACACAGGTTAATGTCTTCAGCGCTCACTCCGCGAGCTTCAAGCATGGAACGTAAATACTCACATCTTTCTGTTATTACTTTTTCTGCACTCATTCCACATCACCTTTTCCGTTGTGGTACAATCTACGTCAATAAGTATTGACTAATTGATGTAGAAACGTCAAGATGTTTTTCTAGAAGGAGTAGTAAATATGCCAAGACCACGACGAGAGCCGATGGACATTATCACCAGCATTGTGGAGAAGCGGCAGCCGCTGACACTCCGCGATGTTCGCTACTTCGCCCGTTGCTATGTGGCACTGGCTGATATGCCAAAGGATGATATGTATGATTTGATTCGTAAGAATTTTGATGTTGATGAATACAACCGCGTTACTATGCCGCGACGCGAGATGATTAAGTGGAGAGAAAAATGAAAAAGTGGAAATACCGGAAGGGTTGTGAGAAGGATTTTGACGGTCATAACTCAGCGGTTCTTGTGGTTAAGTCAGGACATACCGGTGAAACTTACTGTCTAGGTCGCTATTATGCTGGTCGCATTGCTGAGATTGAAGCCTTAGGAGATATTGTTGTCGCATACCGCGAACCAATTACCGACGAACAAGACTTAAACGATTGTATCGGCGCGCCGGAAGCTGATGTGAGGCGAGGCGGATTTATTCCAAACACCACATCTGTTGGTGACTTAAGCCCTGAGCCATCAGTTATGGGTGTTCCATTGCGGAAAATTGATGGCGCAGAAACCGTAAATTACCCAGGTATTGATGTAATCATCACCGAACGCGGCAATCGATACGGCAAATTCAAAGACGGCGCTGAAATCATGCAGGAGCTGAAAGATGTGATGCGCGAAGTGGATGGTTGGCACAATCTGACGCCAAGCCAACGCGAGGCGCTCGACATGATTCAGCACAAAATTGGGCGCATTCTGAATGGCGACCCGACTTATGATGATAGCTGGAAAGATATTTCTGGCTATGCAATGTTAATTGTTAATGAACTGAATGGAGAGATTAAATAATGTCGCTACCTAAACATGACGAGCCTGTGTATCTTCATGTTGAGCAGGTTAATGGCAGGACAATGATTGTCGATCAGGATGGGCGGCAAGTTGCTGGCGTAATCAATTTTCATCTTAACGCTTCGCCAAATGCGATTTCTGTAATCACTGCATCTATTGAAACGCAGACGCGAAGTGGAAATGGGTTAATGAAATTCAACACAGGAGCATAAAATGTCATTCTGCGACATCACAATCGCGCAACGAAACGCGAACTACACCAACATTGCTGACACTTCCGCGCAACTGGTATCGCTGAACAGCGACGGTAGCGCAGTACTGAAAATCGGCACCGAGACAGCACAATTCATCGTGCAGAATCTGTCACAGGCAAACGCAAAGCAGGTGCTGATTAGCACTGGTAGTGTTCTGTTTCTGGCTGGTAACTACAATGCACCGAATCTTGAGTGTTCACTGGTGCGTATTGTTGAATCTGCGATTGAGGAATCTGCTGATGAACCAACGGCATTGCCAGCAGAGTGAGCCACCAAAACCATCTGCATGGTGTGAGCAAATGGAGCGCAATGCGAAAGATGGTGATGAGGCGTATGCTTATTTTCAGCTGAAGCAGATGTGGAAGCAGAGAGAAAGCTCAGAGCAAGCCAGTTAAATACAAGCCCCATTACGGGGCTTTTTTATTGCGTAACGAATTGTACTGCGCCTCACATGCTAATCCCGCCTCTCTTGCCCTGTCAGCGTAATCTGCCAGTTGTCGATTTCTTTCGACAGATTTGCTGAGCACGTCGGAGAGCAAAACTCCGGTTTCTGCGGCTGGGTTGCCAATGGACTCAGAGGTGGAATATCCGACAAGCTGCTTGCGGATACTGGTGAGTTGTTGCTGCAACCTGCCAGACTTAGCGGCAGCATTAACAGCATCATTGCGCGCAGCATCAATCCTTTGCTGTGCATCGGCCTGAATCTTTTGCAGTTCCGCATTGCGTCGTTGCTCCTCTTGTTCGTCTGCAGCCTTCTGTTCGGCGATTGCTTGAGTTTTGCCTTCTGCGTACCGTTGGTCGCCGTAGCTGATGATTTCGCTACGCGCCCACAGCGCGCCAGCGGCAACGATTATAATAATTGCCAGCGGTCGCCAGTATTTAGCGATTATTGTTGCCATTTTCCAACCCCCATGCTAACCACGTGCGTGGGAAGGCTATGCAATTGGTTATGAGGTGCAATCCCTTAGTGGTTTGATACGCAAAATAAAAACCATTTCGCGCCCTTATGCTGTTATGTATTTCACGCATCTTTGCTCTCATCTTTTAACCTCTTATTCGCCTTATTCATCGCATGCATCTTGCCAAGAATCGCCGCCAGCATAACAGAATAACTAACCCCTTTGACAGCGAAAGGTGGCAGCGCCGCTTTCAGGTCATCCGGCATCATGGCCCACACGTAAAGCATGGACTCAGGCCATATCTGCAATAGCGAGCAGAATGAAATCCACAAGCCAAGCAGCCAGTTACTCAGCTTTTTCATGCGACCGTCCCGCCAGCGACCTTATACACCTGAATTAGCTTATCCAGCTTCTGCTCATGCTGACCATATCCAGCGCCCGGCAGCGAGGCCCAGCGGGAGCGGCATTTATGGATGGCGTCAGCAATGCGCCCAGCCTCGATGTCTGCTGTTGCTTTGCATTCGCGGATTAGCTGCATTGCAATAGCGTCCTGCGATGCGGGGGAGAAGTCAGGCAGGCGCAATTGCTTTTTGTATGCGTCATAAAACTTAGCCAGCACCTGATAGCGTCCGGCGGCAGTGGATTTGATGCCCAGCTTTGGCAGGCTAATCAGCTTGCGTGGGTGGTCGGAGTAATCAGTAAACAGTGAGCCACCGACAATCACATCATAACCATGATTATTGGTTTTCTGCCGTCCGTTATCCGTACCCTCGCTGTAAGCCAGCATATCCAGAAATGCCTTCATGTTTTTGCTAATAGCCATACCAGTAAACCTCTTTTTCAGCTTTGCGTTTTGCTTTGTCGCCAGTCCTCTCACCCCACACGATGAAATGCGCAACAGCACATGAGCAGCAGCGAAGGTTGTGTTTCTTCAGAAGCGTTGATTTGCGGAAAGCGTCAATGCCGATGTCGGTAGCAAGACTTGTCAGTGCATCGAACTGATTCTGTGTTGTCTCGGTGGTGATGTAAGGCGATATATCCACGGCATCGGCGATTCCAAGCATCTCTTTGCCGCGTTGCGATAGTTTCATTCTGCCTCCTGTTCAAATAATGATTAATTCTATCACAATGACTGTTGACGTAGATTGAGTGGTGGTGCATAGTATCTACATCAAATAGAGAGGTGGTAAACATGAGCACGCTTGAATTGGTTGGTCGTTCGATAATTACACTGTGGGTTCTTTCTTTGGCTTTTGGACTGTGCGCCTTTTATACGCCATGGGCGTGGCAAAGAAAGAACTACTTCGCCATAATTTACGGTCCATTCTGTGTTACAAGCATGATTGCAGCACTATTCTTCGTTATTGTTGGGGTATGGTCATGATGGTAATGGTCAAATTCAAAGAAAACGGACGATGCGGAGTGTTCGACCTTGAGCAAATCAAAATACGTCCATGCGGCAAGGTGGTCGCACCATTTGGTCTGGTGCAGATGCGTGAATGTGAGATTATTGAATATATTAAGTGAGGTTGGTGATGAAAGAATTTAAAGGCACGCATGCCCCATGGAATTATTGTGCTGATGAGCCGGATTGGGTTACAGACAGCAATGACAACATCGCGGTAGCAAGGGTTACTCGTTACAACACGGATGCGGAAACTCAACATGCAAACGCAAAATTAATCGCAGCATCGCCAGGGCTACTATCCGCACTCCAGCAACTACTGGAAATTTACGACGACCACTCCGGCAAAATCTGGACAACATCAAGCAAGCGCCGCGCTCTGGATAATGCGCGTGCGGCGGTCAATAAGGCATTAGGAGAAACAAAATGACATCAGGAGAGGCATTTCAAAAGTGGTTTCAGCTATTTAATGCTGAACTCGAAAAATTAGGAATGAACAGGATTGACGCGCAAAGTGCTGCTGCTGCATGGAATGCCGCTAATTCATGGCGCGATGGTGATTTATTTGATGCAGAGGATGAAAAATGAAACTTATCGACCTGTTAGTTCAAGAATTACCTAAGCGTGGCGGGTGGCCTGATGGTGCAATTTATATCTGCACAGAAAAAGATGGCACTCCACGCATTGTTGGTTCTGGTTGGCACGATAATAAATCATTATCATCATTTAAAGTTAATGATGACAAAAGCATAATTGACTTCGATCAATACGAGTCTGCACTCGCCGCATCGCTAAAAGCAGACATGGAACGGCGAAGGCCTGCCTCCGGTTGGGTGTGAAGTTGAGTATATCAGCAACGGAACCTCATGGGGAAAAGTTAAGGTTATTGGTCTCGATGGTGAAAAAGTAGTTATTAGGCCATCTGGTGAAATTTACTATGCAATAACCCCATCCAACAAGGATATTTCTATCCCGTTCCCGCACAGAAGAAAAAAGAAAGCGCGATGCAAGCAATAAGAGGCAATGCAGAGAGAGGCTGACGATGGTAACAACTGGATTTATTAGCGAATACGAAATCATTTACGACGCCATCGCAGCAGGCAAAATTCCCGGCGTGAAACTTGATGATTAAAACAATATTCAGCGTCGTAGAGATATTGTGCTATGCCATAATAATATTTGTTCTGTGTATGCTGATAAGATAAAACCAAGCCCTCACTTAGAGGGCTTTTTGTTGACTGATTGCCACGCCTCGCGCTGCTTGTCTAACCTTTCCTGCGAAGACTCAAGAATTACCGGCTTGCCATCCATTAACAATGTTGGAATCTGGGCGCAGTGACAATTATATCTATTGCCATTCTCACTATAAAACGTGTCAATCTCTTCTGGCGTGTAAAACCGCCCGTGTCGAGCCGCGTGCGTCTGGCGGGTTGTGCGCATCAATGCAGACTGCCACAGCATCACCGTCTCAATACCTAACTCTTCGCGCGCCTCAATGACTTCCCTCCTGTTAGCCTGCCGCAGCGTTCCGGTGATTTCAGTCTGCGCAATCTGTTTTGCGTAGCTGTGAGATACATCAACTCGCTTAACGATATCGGATTCAACATCGCGAGGATTAGCGCCACGGGCAATGCCTTCCATAATGACGGATGCCAGTTGCTGTCGGGAGTAATCACTCAATCCGCGCCAGTCTGAGTAACCTTGCGTGTACGCCAATTGCAGCCTGTTCAGGTAAGGCTCACTGTAGAGTATTGTAGCAATCGGTCGCTGCTCAGCATAAACCGGAGACAGGCTTGATAGTTCAGAGTTAGCCTTCTGTGTCCCCGCCTGATACGCATCACCAATGAATACATTGGCCCACATCCTGCCGTGACCGAAGTCGTCACCTTCAAGCAGGATTTCGTCAATCAGCGCCTGTAACTCATCCATGAAAGTGGCAGCTCGCGCGCTGCTGAAATCGTAGAAATACAGACCGCTTGATTCCGCATTAGCCTCACCATTCGGAATGGTGCGAAACAACTCAAGAGCACGAGTCCTGAGTTGTTTGTATTTGCGCGTTATCACCTTATCCATCTTTGACAGGCGGGTTGCGGCGCCTAACGGGTCGCTGAGACTTTGAGAAATGCGCGGTTGTGGCAGTCTTGCGTTAAACCGGAGTATCTTCATTTTCATCTTCCGGTGGTGTGTCTTCGCGGTAGCTTTCGTCAAGTTTAATCGGTTCCATACCAACCATGCCGCGAGCCTCATCAACGGTCAGTAGCGCAGACTGACCAGCATCAAAGAACGACTTATTAGCAGTGGCGAGCTTAGCTAGCAATTCAGCTTTATCCAGCTCTGACGGAGCAAGCAGGTCATCCCACTTAACCTTGTAGCCATTTGCCGGGGCTTTATCGACAATACCGAACTGAATCATGCGCTCAACGAACATTGAGATGACATAATCAACCCATGTCTCGCGGCGTTGCTTGGCGGTCATTGCCTCCTGCATCTTGTCCTCATCGCTCGCAAGGCGTCCGGTCTGCTGCCCAAAAATGACGGTGAACGGAAGCGCCATAGATGCAGCGAACTGGTTGGCAGCCACCTCCCATGTTGGTTTCGGGTCGGCTGGCGTTACAGCGAGAACCTTAGCATCCGCCCCCATTGTGAACATAGCGGCGTCGATTCCTGAGTTCAGCGCCTCAATGTTCTCATTCATGATATCGGTTAGCTCTTCGATATCGACACTCATAGACTGTGCAAGGCTTGCTGGCGTTACGTTGTCCTTCGTGTAGTTAACCGCAAGTTGGCGGCTGGCATTTTTCAGGAAGCCTTCCGCAGAGCTGCCGGAGACCTTCGCCATGTCGATAAGGCTGTTGTAACCAGCACGCAACATCGGGGTGCCACTGAACATGCTGCCGTCAAAACTACCCTCTGCCAGAATAATGATGCGGTCAGGGTGAATCTGTACAGAACGCTCAGGCTTGCCATCGCTGTCGAAGTCCTCTACGGCGCTTTCCTGGTACTCGTACATCTCAGGCATGCCGTAGTCTTCGCTGGTTTCGTCATTATTCCATGCGCTGACGCGGAGCTGCTCCTCCCATACCGGAATGAAGCGAACGATGGATTTATCTTTAATGCGGCGTGTTTTGGTGATGTCCACAGGCTCACTCCACTGCTTTCCGTCACGGATTTGCAAGATAACAGCGGAATAGCGGTTGATGGCGTTGCGCTTGTCGGCCTCTTTGATGAACGGATAGGCACGCTTCATCATATCGTTGATGGACAACTCCCACGGCGTTGAGCTTTTGTCATCCTCGCCATCTTCGACAACTTCAGGGTATTTCTGCCAGCATTTATTAATAATGCGGTTAATGCCAGCGGCGGCGGCTGGGTGTCGCTCGTAGGCATAGCGGAACATCTCGGCGGTGATTTCCTGCGGGTAGCCGCATTCCGTCCAGAGTCTGTCGTGCTTCTGGTCTAGATTCTTCCCACCAGCACAAATCCGCTGCTGCTGGATCGCCCGATTATTGTTCGCCACGCGGTCGCGTATATAAGCGTTTAGTGCATCAATTTTGGACATATGTCACCAATAAAAAATCCCATCACGTTGGATGGGATTATAGCATGGTATCAATAGTCGAAGGCTCGCCTGTGCATCGTGGCGTTGCTATGATGGAATACGGCATTCTCCATTCTATCACCGAGCACCAACCCCCTGCATTTTGCGTAAATCTGATACTGCTTGTCATTGAATTTATTATTACTATCAAACCAGATGCTCTCAAACCTTTTTCTAAGTTCAACAGCCATATCGTGAAGATGTTTTCTGTCCATCATTCCACCTTGTAATCAAAATCAAATTTAATTGGCTTCAAAGATGATAGTAAGCGACCATTATCGGCGGTAAGTCTATTTAGGCTGTAATTGTTTTGCATATTCAACCATGACTCTGGCGACCTTCCAACAACAACGGACAATCTGACAGCCATGTCGGCAGTTAAATCAGCCTTCTTGTTGATGAGCCTGCTAAGTGTTGACTGAGAAACCCCAAGTGCATCGGCCATTTTCTTAACACCAATTCCGAATGGCTTCATGAATACCTCCAGCAGAAACTCTCCCGGGTGCATTGGATTTTTTATTCTCATCACTCAATCTCCTCACCATTAATCCAGCGTTGCAGGACTTCGATTAGTTGCACGGCTTGGTGTTTGTCAATGCCGATAGAGTTAACATCATCACCTTCACGGAATGAAGTAAGCATAATGATAGGGCAATCACCGAAACTATGACTAACTTGCAGTTCATAGCAATTTTTCGTTTCATCAATAATCATCATTCACCTCAACAAAGTTCACCATCAGTTATCATCAACAACTTCTGCCATTTAGCCACCGGCTTGCACAGTTCAGCCTTCAGTCTACTCAACGAACCTGTAATATCAGACCACTCAGTAAACGGAACGAATCTCACAAATCGGTAATCAGCACCAGCCCAGTGCCAGCCAAGTGTATAGTCGATGTATGTGCCGTCTGACTGCATATTGATGTAATGTGCAGTCACCGACTTATCATCAATCACCACAACCTCAACCACTGCGCACGAACTGCCGTCGCGAGCCTTGTTCACTGCATTTAGGTGGCAGGCGTGATTATAAAGGCCGACACCATCAATGAATGATATATCAATCTTTTTGGTGTATTTCTTATCAGCAGCGTCGCGGATTATTTTCTTTAACTTATTCCTGAACATGATTAATCCACCAAGCACCAATTGCTGAAATAATCCACAAGCCGATAACAAGCCTGAAAACCTGCCAGTTTAGAATGTCATCAATACTTGGAGCTTCCCATCTAATCAACCAGATAAGCGGGAAAGCAATCGCCAGTGCAATGGTGTACTTAATACCAATAAACAGGAAATCTCTTGCAAATTCTCTCATGATCACCCTCTCAAAATCAGTTAACCATATAGCAAATATCATCACGAGCAAACTCATCAGCATCTTCCTGGCACTCAATTGCAATATCTTCATCATAATATGATGCTAACTGCCGCGCCGTGGCTCTGCGCTTTTTCTTGCTATTACGCATATCTCTGAATACGCACAGCTCTTTATCATATGCCCGAACCATTCTTTTCATTATGCTTTTCATGTTTTCACCCTCTCAAAAAATCATTCTTGCAGCAGATACCCTTATATCCGCGCTTCTCTTGCAGGTTAACGAAGACATCATCAATAACGCGCAGCAGGAAATCCTCGTCGATGTCATACCGACGGCAAATCACATCATCAGGCACACCGGCCCGCGCCAGTGAATAAACCTGCTCTTTTTCCTCCTGTGTGAATCCTGCATAGCTGCGCATAGTGATATCTCCGGTAAGCCTGATGTAGATATACTATGCGCTCGGTGTAGATTGGTCAAGTGTGGTGGTGAAGATTTATCAGCAACAACAATAAATGTTGACGTAGATTCAATGGTGACGTAGAATCATTTTATCGAAACAGGATTGAGGGGATGAATATGAAAGAATTAGCTCGAATTGAAATGTTGAAGTCTCAAGCTGAAGCCGCGATGTATCGTCAAAAAGCAGAAGATTGCGCTTACCTTCCAGGAAAGCAAACATGGAATCAAATGGCAAAGCTGTGTGACAAGCAAGCATTCATTTGGGAGTGTGCCGCGATGTAAAATAAAGCCCTCAATCGAGGGCTTTATTTTTATCTCCTGCGACGGATTAGCATCCCGCTACCGCGCTGGACGATGTGGTCATTGAGGGCGTAGCGAACCGCATCCCAGAAGTGGTTGAATGCGTCGACAATATCAGTCAGCACATTCCCTGTCAGCTTATCAACTTTGTAGCTGTACATTGCTGCCTCATTCTGCATTTCCTTGCATCGTTCGTGAATGATGATGCTGTCACAACCGCGCAGCCACGTAACACCATCCTCAACGCTTCCAGGCCATTTTGTGCATGGGTGAATATCGAATCCAGAACGTTTGATGTGACTGATAGTTTCTGGTCGCGCGCAGTCTGCATACCATCGTGCGCGCTTAGCCATCGGAAATGATTGCTCCATCGCAGCTGGCGTATCGGTAATCTCAAGCCCAACCTTGCCGTACTCGCGATTAATATAAATGTTGCGCCGTCCTCCGGGTAATTCTTCGATATAAACCTCAACCATTGCGGTGGGATCCGTGGAAAAACCGAAGTCCATCCCGAAATATGGGCCATGCCATTCAGGTTTGACTTCAAAGTTATCAATGCGCCATTTGCCGCCGAAGACTTGTTCGTCGCTACGTTTGTTAAATTTCCCTTCCCATATCCACATGTAGCGGTCGAAGTCGACGCGCTTCATTTTATCTTTTGAACGGATCAGTTCCTCTGTCATCCACGGGTTATCGGTCCAGTTACACTCAATGATGAGTATTTCATCATCCTCGTAAATTCCGTTTACCATCTTGTTATGCCACGGGGCAACCCATCTCGTCCATGTGGCGTCTGTTTCTTTATTGGGGTTGAATGTCACCCATATTTCAGCGCCGGGGTTACGTACAGTAGGCTCAAGGATATCCCACGATGCCTGACTGACGTTTTCAGCCTCCTCAATCCATGCCTTCGTTATGCCAGCAAAACCCTTAACGCCAGTCACGTTTCGATAAAGGCCACGGAATCGGAACTTTGATTTAGTCTTCTTATGGGTGATTTTGCCATCTATGCAGCGATACTCTTTTGATTCTCCCTTGCGATCAATCTCGTCCACCAGCTCCTGATAGCTGGAGTCTTCAATTGATTGCTGAATCTCGCGGAAGCACCCGATACGTTCAGATTTGAATCTTGCCGACTCAGTAAGGATTGTCGATACCGTGCGAGTCTTCGCCGACCCACGGCCACCATAAACAACCTTCCACGGCTTCGGATAAAGCAGGCGCTCCAGCTTTGCCGGAATCAGGTGTTCTGCATGAGTGGTTGCATTGGTTACGTCATCCACGCCAGTAGCGGTCATCCTTAACCGCTTAATGACGTTCTTCTGCATATCACAGATGCCAAAGATGGCTGACTCTGCGACATCTGTCATTGCGTCATCAATCTGCGCCTCCAGCTTTTCGATTGCCAGAGCGGAGAGTCGTTTACGAGCCATGTCGACCCCTGAATTGCGAGCACATCATGCAGGAGAGACAAAAAATAAACGCCAACGCCAGTAGTGCGTAGTTATCAGCAAAGCCACCAGCAAAAAGCATTGTCTGAAATACCATGCCGCACATGAAGAAGATGAAATCACGCATTCTGCTGCTCCAGCAATTTTTCCAGTCGCTCAAGGCGCGCGGCGAGTTCGGTTAATTCTTTCACATCAAGACCAACCTTAATCATAGAAACAACCTGAGACGCCACGTCAATTGGAAGCTCGCCACTGGAAACATATTGAATGACGTCCTCTATCTGCTCTACTGGCGTGGCATTTTTGCGGTATTTAAAATTAACAGGAGGTGCCATACTTTTCTGCACGGGGCTGATGCGCAGGAATATCTCCTTCAGCATTTGCACACCCTGAGTCGGGTTTTCCTCCGTCATCCTGATTGACGTCCTGATAAATGCGTCAAGGAATTCCTCCTCACCAAGCCCGCAACGCTTTAATGCTTCAATAAGCCTGTTTCTGTAGCTTAATCCTCTGCCAGCAGGCTGGTACTCAGAGGAAAATTTCATGACAGGGTTTGGATTAGCCATTCTGTTTTCGTCTTTTCGTATTTCGATATTGTTAGTTTAACACAGATAAAAAAGAACCCGCACAAGGCGGGTCAAAGGTTGGGTGATGATATGAGTGAAGCAAGGTGGTTATGCGTTTATTGTACACCATCGTTATCACGCTTACCAGCATAGCACCATGCGTTTTCAGTTCGCGTCTGCACATGAACGATTTCAAGCGCGTCAGGGAATGTCTTTGCTACATTAGCGATAAAATCGTCCAGCTCATGTTGTTTCGCGAGTTGCCAGACTTTTTGCTTAGTGGTTTGCATTAGCATAATCCCTAGTTGAGCACATGTATTTTATTTCATGAACGCCATTGTCAGGCACAACCTCAATGCGATTGCCGAGCTGCACCATCATGTAATGACAGGTCATCATACCGTCCCAGTATCGTTTCCACATAAATTCCATTGCGTCACTGATATCGTTAAACATAATGCACAACTCCTGAGATAGCTGCTACCAGTGACAACATATAAACAGCAAGGAAGATTTTAGCGCCAGGGGTGTAGTGGCGTCGTTGGTGTCCGGTCATAGATACATCTCCACTAAAGCGTGCGCCACATAGAGCGCACTGATAATTAATATGAACGTGTAGTTATTCACTTTTAGCCAGACTTTCGAATTGCTGGTTGGTGGTGTCGCAAGACATATTTTTGTCAGCATCATCATTGCTTTCGTCAATTAACTTTGCGTGTAAATGGATAACTCGCCAGCCTCTACTAATCCAGTCGTCTGCAATACCCTTGCTGCGAGTTATTGCTGGAATGCCAAGTCCGTTATCATAATGAATCCATGCCATTGGTTCATTGCTATAAGCGTTACGAAGTTTCTGTATCTCGTCATCCATAGACAAAAACTTCTCGTGTGCCAATTTGACAGCTGAATCCGCTTTTTTCATTGACTGCATAGCTAATTCATTCTCTGACATCAATCTTAGTGCCAGCACAGCAAGGTCATAAACCTCTTCTTCAGTGATATCGCTGTTCAGTCCCATTTCATGGAGATATGTGATTTTTTCTACTCGTTGTTTTGTGATTGTCATTTTTGCTCACCATTCTGTTCTTCCAGAAAAATACGCATAGCCTCAAGCATCTCTTCGCTGTCATACGGAGACAGCTTGTCACGCAGGATGTGTTCAATGCTGTTAATGAACTTGCGGATTGCTTTGCGTTCAATTTCAGCCAGGAAAGCATCTGTGACTGGCGCTTCAGGTGCATGCATAATTGCGACAACCATTGCGTCATGCATACAGTCAATATTGCAACAGCCGACCTCTTCTGCTGTTTTAAACTCACGATACATGTTGCCGAATGCATCTGTTTTGCACCACTCGTTTATGTCCTTAAGTGCTGCACTCTCAGCAGCCATAGCAGCGCAAGCGCGCTCTGCGATATCGAGCTTTGTCGCAAGAGCCATGTAATCAGCATACTTAACATATGATCCATAGATATCATCGCCATCTGTGTTAAGCCACGCGGCATTGCAGTTTACTGCGTATGTTTTAACTTCACTCATAACCCAACCCCCATAATTTCTTCGTAATAACCATCTTCTTCAAACTCAATCTTCGCGATTTTGAGCGCATCCTCATCTGTGATGTCAATAGCTTTGAATCTGCACTTTGCCAGCACAATGCTGCCGGACAGGATTAGACACTTATTCCACCAGTGGACTCGCTTTATTGACTTGCTTGCATACATTCTGTTCTGCACAAACCAGAACTCATATTCTTTAATTTTTGCCATATCATCACCATTAGAAATAAGCCTGCTGAATCGTGCTCAGAACACGATAATCAACTCATCCATTACTCTTCGCTTACCTTCACCATTAAACACTCGCACAACGCGATTCACGCGTATAGATTCCATTGCATTGCGTGCCTGTTTGCTCATAAAGTTCTGCGCGCCAACATGACCGAGTTCCTGTTCCAGCTTCTCGCGGCTATAGATAGTCTTTGCCATTTATTGCACCTCGTAAGAGCTAATTGTTGCCTTGATGCGACGGCGATACCACTGCATGATTTGCTCGTTATGCCAGTTGCTCATTCTGTCACTCCTTATACCCTGATTTAGAAACTGCCACTGCGATAATGATGAATGCCACGACAACCATACTGGTGATAAGTTCGAATGTTGCGCCTGTCATTTACTTAACCCATACGCCGAAATTAAAGCCTGCATTGCTGCGCTCCAGAATGCTTCAGCAGGAATGCTGTTGTTTGTGCTGTTAACTGCAATTCGCGCCATAGCTTGTGCATCTTCAAATTCTTCACGGTCTTTGATTTTCATCTCTTTACCCTCGTTTGTTTCGATGAGTTCAATCTACATCAGTTGCGATTCTACGTCAACAGCAAGTTACCCAAATAACGCAAAATCCGGTAACTCTGAATATAAAAACCGGTAACTGTTACTAATCAATTACTTATGTTGTTTTTGTGCCGTTTTCGCCATTAAAAAGTTACCGGAGTTACCGGACGTCCGGTAACTTGAAACCCGCGCACAGCAAGGCTCTCAGGAGAGTTACCGGATTTACCGGGTAACTCCTTACATATATAAAAAGGGTTGAATTTCTTATTATATATATGATTTATAAGCATTTTATTCAATTTTGATACAAATTCTCATTTTCGATATTTTTATGGACTCATATGCAAAAAATCCGGTAACTCCGGTAACTCTATATTTATCAGTAACTTGCATCGGTAACTGATCGGTAAAAACCCGGTAACTCCGGTAACTACTGTAAAGATGTGTAAGTTATCTCGTTATCTTGCTGCCGTTGACGTGTACATAATATTCATGTATATTTTTTACATCACAAAAGGAGGGCTGAATGTACCCAGATGGCACTAAATTAATGTTTGCATACGAGCTGTTATCTTCAATGAAATCTGGCGAACTGGTTGGTATTCACTTCGAGAATGAATACTCAAGCGAAATCATCAAAGGAGAAAAGGAGAATTGCCGCTCAGTGGTTATTGATGAAAAGTACCGAATGACACACAACATGTTCAGGTCTTACTGCACCAGAATAGCCAATGAACAAGGCATGGTCATCAAAACAAAAACCAGTGAAAGCAAAAAATTCATGTATATCTGGAGAGTCCTGTGATGACTGATTCAAAGCAAATCATTGAACTAAAGGAATCTCTGAAGCCAACAGGTAAGCCTGATTCTGGAAATCCACTTGATGAAATTGACGTGCCAGAATTCCGTGAGGGATACAAAATTCCTCCTGGCTCTCTTGGTGAATTCATGTGCGAGATAGAGAATCATTTTGAAAATCGCGAAGAAGGAGAGGTATACCGATTGCCGGGTGCTATCGCGCTTGCTCAGGTGATGGCTGGCAGATACATCATTGGCCCAAGTGCAAAAAACAAGTGTGCGACGGGGACATTTATTGTTGGTCGATCTGGCGCAGGTAAGGGTGCTCCATCTGATTTTGTTAAGGCTTACGCAGAGAATCTTGGAATAACTCCTCGCGTATCAAAAAGCACCGTAACATCATTGCGACAAATCAAAGAACGCCTCATTGAGGCTGATGGTTTCTTGCTTTATATCGCAGATGATTGCCCTGAACATCTTCAGGCTTGGTCAGATACTCGCTCACCGCTTGGTGAGACGGCTTCATGGTTCAGGACGTCGATTAGTGGTGACTGGTTTCCTGAGTCTCCTGTCGTTACATTGTTTCAGGAGAAGCTGGCGAGTGCTCAAAACCCGAAGTTAATACTCTCTGCTGCGCAGGCTCAGGGATGGATGATACCTCGCATCGGTGAATCTGATGGCGCTATAGATTATCGTCGGCTTGCAAAAATGAACCATGATATTGGAAGAAGATTAAATCACGCCATGCAATGTTATGACCTGTGCATTAACGAGAAGGGAATACAGAATGTAAGGTTCATTCCGTTCATAACTGTTACCCCAGAGCAGGGGATTGCAACAGTAAGGAGATGGGAAAAGGATGGTGGCATGGGGAGATCTCTTTTCATTAAAGGTCATGAACACATGCCAGAACTTAAGAATACTCCTGACATGGAAATCAATAAAACAATAATAAACGAATGGAAACCAAGAATTCCAGGTGGATTCTTTAATGTGGAATATGCAAATGATGGCGTTTCGAAATACTATGAGATGCTGCGCAGGCGCATAGATAAGTCAAGCAACATTCCAGGTGTAATTGGTAGCGTTGGCCCTCGATCTGCTCAGATGGTTATTGAGCTTGCGACTCTTTGCGCTTTTGCTGACTTATCATCACGCAATGGCATGACACCAAAGATAAATGAATGCCACATTGAATGGGCTTATGCAACAGTAATGAACAGCATGTACGACCTGCGTGATTATCTGGAGGGCGAAGCAGAGTTTGACGGCCTTGAAAACACCGAGTGGGACAACATTGTTATGAAGGTTAAAAAATGCATTGAATCAAAGGCTTTCGCTGAAAAGCCTTATATTTCAGTCGTCAAAAACAAACTTTGTCGCGACAGAATCAGTAAGATAATTTCCGCTGCCGATTCAAACTCAATTCAGGTTACGCCGGATAAATTTACTTACGAGGTCATCATTGCTATCTCTGAAAACAGGCATTCACCAATAGAGCTTGACCCAGAAAATCCATCCAATATCCGGCTTTCTGGTGGCGGTTCATGGTCAGGTTTGCGGATGAACTCATCAGTCAGGAATATCCTGTCATCAGCAATGAAGCGAATGAGATTTATGAGGAACTTAAAATGAGAACAATATCAGGCGAACTTTGTCGCTCAGAAGGTTCATGGCATTTCAGGCCGCATGGTTATTCGACGTGGTTTTTCTGGAGTGGGATTAACAAAGTATGGATTCGCTCTAATTACCACGTGCTTGATGATTACTGGCACAGATTTTGTATTGGTCACGTTGATATTTCAAAGATGATGATTAAGTGAGGGCAAGAAAATGGATGTGAAGGATAAAGTTTTATATGTGATGAGAAAGAGAAAATCCATTGAGGAGGAGAAACTTGGAATTTTTCGTAAGTTCTCAGTGGCTACGTGGAGTTTGCGCCTATCAATGGTGAATGAATTTCCTGATGATGAATGGACAGCAGCGAAGTTACGGAAGGTTCTGATTTCTCTTTGTAAGGATGGGGTTGTATCAAAGGATTTAAATAACAGTCGTATTGGTAATTCAGTTTGGGTATTGGAGGATTGAAATGAGCAAAACGCACGAACTAAAGATTTTACCTGAGCACTTCTGGCCTGTAGTTACCGGACACAAGAAGGCGGAACTAAGAAAGAACGATCGTGATTTTAAGGTTGGAGACGCGATTATTCTTTATGAATGGAATGGAGACTACACAGGAGAGAGAACAGAGAGAACCATAGTTCACATTGCTGATGTCGGCGCTTATCTTCCCGGCTATGTTCTTCTTTCCATTAATGAGATTGCCAACTGGAAGGATGCGCGTCTTTTCGACCCTAAAGATGGACAGGAGGTTGTTATTATTGATGCTGATCGCGTCAAGGTCACTGCCAAATATGATGACTCAGGCATATACTGGTGCAATCACACTGGTAAGTCGCTGCGAAATGTAGTCTTCTGGACTGAAGCGCCAGAGTTCAAGGAATAACAAAAACCCTCCAGATGGAGGGTTTCTTTTATCTGCTGACTGACATTTTTTCTATCAGCTCGCCAGCGTCATAAATTTTTCTCCTGATTCTCTTTGCCATCCTGATGGTGTCAGCATCATCAGGAAGCATCACCGGAAGGCCTGCATTCTCTGCGGCGCACAGTTCGTCGAATTTATAATTAACTATGCAGCGCAACCTCGCTTTCACCTCATCGCTAACCGAGCGCACAACCTCCCACATGTTTTCCGGCGACCAGCAGCACCAGACATGCGCGCCAGTGAAGTAATGGCATTTCCACGCATCTGCATAATCAGATACCAGGTAAATGAACTTTCCGTTGTCTTCTCCGATTGGACTTATCGCTCCGCGCGTGAGTTTGCCGTTGATGGCTGAGTCTTTGTTGTATCCAGCACGGAAAAACGTTCTGAATGAATCACCATCCATGCCAATGAATGCCACGTTGCATGGCTTCATTGTGTCAGCGCGCATCATCTCAACCGCAATAAGCCCTCCAGATTTGCCTCTGACGACGTTAACTTCGCAACCGATACCATTTATCAAACTCCACTCATTCATCGCGACACTCGTCGTTTTAGCCATGATTGCGGCGACTTCCTGCTCGGTGATGAAGTCATCATTGTAATTTATCTTCGGCATCTCCTTCCTGATTGCCTCCAGCTTTTCGCGTGGGTGCATATTCAGGAATCCACCAAGTGCCTCCAGCGCTTCAGGAAAGCTCATTCCGGAGAGTTTCATTAGCCAGTTCATGCCGCTACCGGAACCGCACTGATTGCATATTGCTCCGCCATCGCCTTTTGTTTCGAAGTTGTCATCAAATCGATACCTGTCTTTCCCATAGCATGACGGACATGGCTGGTGCTTTCCATTGAAAACTCTGCTATCCACATTGACGATAGACATGATGGCAGCTTGCCAATTTCCAAGCATTTTTGGCTCAATGTCTTTCCAGTCGTATCTCATAAATTGACCCTTGATTGTTGGTGTAGATTGAGTATAAGCTAACTGACGTAGAAACATCAACAAAGGTTAGTTGCTATGACGCATAAAATCGACGCAATGATTGCGGAGCTGGATATAGACAAATTGCGGTCAGTTGTTCATACGGGTGAGATTGAGCCACGACCTTATCAATGGCTGGTTTATGAAAAGACGGCTGAAGTTATCCGCAAGTTTGGCAAAGACCCGAAACCAAGTTTTGTGACGGCATCAGTAGGTGCTGGAAAGACTATTATGATTGCCATGATTGCGCGGCGCTTTCAGGATATGGGGTGGGAAGGTCTTGTCATTGCCCGTCAGGGAGAAATTATTGAGCAGGATGCGGAAGAGCTGTGGAATCTGAGTGTTAAAAACTCACTATTCAGCGCGTCTCTTGGCAGAAAATCAACGGCATACCCGCTTATTGCTGGGACTGAGGGAACAATAATAAATGGCCTTTTCGATAAGAAGGACGAGTCAGGAAATTTACTTTCTAAAGGCGCGCTTTCAGATTTTTGCCCTCGCTATATCCTTATTGACGAATGCCACCAGATGAACTGGGAGGACGTGGTAAGCGAAAGTCCTGAAACGCAATATGGCGTCATCATGACTGAACTTAACCGCAGATGTAAGGCTAAATACGGTCACGATGTTATCGTTATTGGATACACAGGCAGCCCGTTTCGTGGAACCGACTCTATTAAGGGTGCTTACTGGAAACATGAAATAGTAAACATTGACACCAAATATCTTGTTGATATTGGGTTTCTTGTGCCTACGATTTTTGGTCTGCATGATATTGATGACTTGCATTACGATCTGTCAGCATTTGAAGCGTCTGGAAGCGATGGTACGCAGGACTTTACTTCCGAGCAACTCAAGCAGATGCAGAAAGAAATACTTGAGCAAGGTACGTTGACGCAGAAAATCATGCTCAAGGTTATGGAGTTGACTAAAAACAGGAACGGAGTGCTGATCACATGCGCTGGTAAAAAACACTGTCAGGAAGCGGCTAAATATTTACCCAAAGGAAGTTATGCTATCGTCACCGAGGATATGGGACAGAAAGCCAGACGCAAGGCATTAAAAGACGCATACACTGGCAAGATTAAATATGTTTTCCAGATTGGTTGTTTGACGACTGGCGTCAATATCCCGCTTTGGGATACAAGCGTCATATTACGAAAAATAATGTCACTCACCCTTCTTGTTCAGTTGCTTGGTCGAGGAATGCGCTTGCTGAAGAAAGAGCAAATTGACGCCGGGTATCATAAAGAAGACCATCTGGTTCTTGATTTCTCCGGTACGATGTTTGAGCTTGGTCAGCTATATGAAGACCCAATTCTGGAAGAAGCCGAAGCGCAGCGTTCAAAACGCAGTGGTGAACAGGTTCCGTGCCCGAAATGCGGAACAATGAACAGCCCATATGCGCGCCGCTGTATTGGCAAAGATGCACTATCTCCAGATGGTCGATGCGAGGAGTTTTTCAGTTACATCCGTTGCGGTTTCGATAAGCACGGAATCCGTATTTTTGATGATGGTTGCGGTACTAAAAACGACACGACGGCGCGTTATTGCCGACATTGTGATCATGTTTTGCGCGACCCTAATGCGGCATTGAATGAGCGTGCGTATACCGATAATGAGTGGACTGATGTTAAAGACTTCAAGATTGAATTAACGAAAGATGAAAAGGGTGTTGTTTATCGTTATTTCATCACGAAAGAGAATGGCAAAGATGGGTGGGCTAATGAGGTCTTTTATCCTTTTGGGAGACAAGAGAAGTATCTGAAAAATCAGTTCAAGATTAAAGGTTTGTTGAATCACGTATCAGACAGGAATCTAATTGATAACCTTATGAATTGCCATAGCGCAAAAGCATTTATGGCATTTACCGGACTTATTCGTGCGCCAAAGCGAATAACGCATAGATTTAACGATAAAGGCCGAGACATAATCCACCGCAAAGAATTTTAAGGAGAACAAATTGAGGCAGCTTGATAGCGGTATATGGGTATTCGATAGCGGTTATCGCGGCGAATGCCCAAAAGAGGAGACTGACCAGATGGGTTACGGCACATGGATGCAACACCGCTTCCCTGATGTTCTGTGGTTTCATGTACCAAACGAAACTGGCACATCAAGCAGGGTGCAGTTTGTGCTGAAGCGCCAGAAGATGGGGGTTAAGACTGGAATAGGCGACAATGTGATAATGACGCCGGGAGTGAAGCACAGTTGCGGAATGATTGAAGCAAAGCGCCGTGACAAAAGTAAGAGCAGAGTGAGCAAGGATCAATCAGCAGTGCTAACAGAGATGTGCAGGCTTGGTCATTATGCGGCAATCGCTTACGGCCTTGATGAACTAAAAAAAGCCACGCTTTTTTATTTTGGCTTGCCTTTTGATGTTGATTGATGTAGATTCAACTAACAATAACAAGAGAGGTGATGAAGATGAAATTATTCTGTGCAAGTTCAACGAGTGGCAGATTTACAGAGGGTGAACTGTATGATGCAGAGTTTAACGGAATGCAGTTTCACATTAATGATAATGCAGGAGATGTTTGGAATGGACTGTACGAAGATGAATCTGGTTTTATTGTGGTAAGCATGGTTGGCGATGATTTTGTGGAGTTTGAGTGATGAAAGTATATTTCAACAATGAACTCAGCAATGAGTCTTACCATGCCGACACAGAGCATATTAATGGTTCTGGTTTGTGGAACATATATGACCGATGCCCAGCAGCATGGCGCTACAAAGACGAAGAAGATGAGCAATCAAAAGCTCTTGTCTTCGGTACGGGAAGCCATACAGCTCTGCTTGAACCTGAGCGTTTCGAGGCGGAATATGCTCGAATGCCTGTTGTGGATGATTTTCCAAAAGACAAAGATGGAAAACCAACGGTGCTGGTAACTACCGCAGATATGAATTCATGGGCAAAAGAACGAGGTATCAAAGGACTCTCAGGGAAGTCTAAAGCTGAGGTTATCAAAATAATTCAGGCCACTGGAGAACCAGTGAAAATTTACGATGTTATCCGTGAAGAAGCTGAAAAGTCTGCCGCAGGCAAGCAGATGCTGGAAGGTAGTGATTATGATGCTATCCAGCAAATGCGTGCTGTAATCCACGCGAACAGCTATTACAGTAGTCTTCTTGCTGGTGCTTATGCTGAAGTGTCAATATTGGGTGAACTTAACGGAGAGCTGGCAAAAGTTCGCTTTGACTGCCTTACCAAAGGTGGCGACATCATTGACTACAAGACAGCAGTTAGCGCCAAGCCTGATGAGTTTTTCCGTCATGCTGCGCGACTTGGTTACTTTATGAAAATGGCTATGCAGCACGATATGTTTGTTGCGGCATACGGTCATGCACCGCGTTCGGTAAACCTTTTAGTTCAGGAAAAGAAAGCTCCGTTTATTCCTGCTTTGATTCGTTTGACTGAAGAGCAATTACGAATCGGTCGCATTCAGTTGAATGGCGCAATGGAGATTTACAAGGCGTGCAAAAAAGCTAATTCGTGGCCGGGTTATTCAATGGGTAATCCTGTTATCGAAATGGAAACGCCTGAATGGTTCAAGAAGCAGTTTAACCTATAATTTATAGTAAATGAGGTGAAGTGATGGCAATTCATGCAAAAACAAGCGGCCTGCTTATTGGCGGCAAGATTATCGAAGAAACAGAACGCAATTGGATTTTTCAGGCTATGGATAATAAACGACCGACTGTCGTGTCGAAATCTGACGCCAAAAATAAAGTATTTGACGGCGAAAACGCTGTAGACGATGCGATTAACTGGATTGAATCTTCAAGGGGCAAAAAATGATTTTCTCAGAACAGAAAGCAAATCTGATTAAGGCTCTGGTTGAGGCTAGAAAGGTGATGAGTAGTGGCGCAAAGAAAAACGCCAAAAACCCACACCTGAAAAGCAATTACGCAAACCTTGAGTCATTCCTTGATGCAATACGTCCAGCGCTTGAGGCTAATGGTCTTATAATCATCCAGAATGCCATTGATGGTGATTCTATGGATGTGCTTAAACTTGAAACAACGATAATGCATGAATCTGGCGAGTACATGTCATCCGTTATGCCAATGCCAGTGGCTAAGAAGGATGCTCAGGGCTACGGTTCTGCAATGACATATGCACGCAGATATTCAATCGCGGCAATGTTTGGTATTGCTCAGGCTGATGATGATGGTAATGCCGCTCGCAAATCACCAAAAGACGCAGTCGCATTAATTCGAAACGCAGCAAGCATGGAAGAGTTAGCCTCAATCTATGGCGAAGAATACAAGGCGTTTCGTGGTGATGATGCAGCAACTCGCGTTATTGTTGGCGCGTATCAGGAAATGAAGGCTAAATTCATGGCGTCAGGCGAATCATTCAACCCTGCAAAACTGGCTAAACCGCAACCACAACAGCCAGAACCGCAGGAAGAAACAAAAACCGAACATAAACCAACTCCAATTGAAGGATTTTAATAAATGGCACGCGGCGTAAATAAAGTAATTATCGTTGGCACTCTCGGTAACGACCCTGAAGTTAAGTATTCTGCATCAGGTTCTGCAATTGCCAACATTTCTGTTGCAACATCTGAGCAGTGGAAAGATAAGCAGACAGGGGAAAAGAAAGAGCAGACCGAGTGGCATCGCGTGGTCATCTTCGGAAAACTTGCGGAAGTTGCAGCAGAATACCTTCGCAAGGGTTCGCAGGTTTACATCGAAGGACAACTTCGCACTCGTAAGTGGACTGACAGCAACGGCGTGGATAAATACACCACTGAGATTGTCATTCCGCAGATGGGTGGCGTTATGCAGATGCTTGGTGGTAGACGTGACGATTCTGGTCAGCAACCACGCCAGCAATCAGGCCAACATCCGCAACGACAACAGCAGCAACCAAAACAACAAATCCCACAAGGAGGAAATGAGCCTCCGATGGACTTCGACGATTCAATACCCTTCTGATGATAAAACTAACCCCGCCGAAGCGGGGTTGTGTCACTTACTTACCCGCAATTCCCGCCAGTAAAGTTTCGAGGGATTCAATCGTTACTCCAGTCTGACTAGAAGCAGCTCACCTGATTCATTCATAATATTACCGTAGTTGTAAAGTTAGGAACCCAAATAGGGTCGTATCATAAGATGACTCTTAGATAATACTTAGCATGATGGAATACATCCAGACATAGTGTCTGGTATTAACTGCGAGGTAACTATGTCTATCAAAGATATTTTCCAGAGTGGTAAGGATGTTGTATGTAAAATGAAGGGTGGTTTGCTGGTCGCGGGGAGTTATGGGGAACGAATAGTTTCTGCTAATAGCATCTCAGAGATTCCTCCAGAACTTCTACCTTTCCCGCCAACAGAGTTAGAAGATACTTTCCTCCTGGATTTGTATGCATAGACAGGGAACCAAGCAGTAAATGATCAGTCTTGGTTCAATTACTTTTCATTACCAGGGATATCTAAATCACCTGGGGGTACAGCATCTTTAACTATTGAGGAGGGTAATCTTAAGTTCCCTGTTAGAACCAGGAATACTCAAGTAATGTTCAGTGTTCGTATCTCAGGAACTATTGCAGGAGGTGCTGGTACAGCAAGGGAATGGAGAACACAAACAAGACGAACCAATGGAACTACGGTAGTGGGTTCAGGCGCTAGTGTTAAAGTACAGGGTACGGACATTGCTAACAGAGATAACGTATTAGCTACTTACACACTTGGTTCAACGGACCCTTTCATGGTAGATGGTATTCAGTTAGGTATGTTTAATATCTCTGGGTAAGTAATCACCTTAACAGCAGTATCTATTAGGGTAATGCAAACGGTAAACGCTATATAAGAAAAGGCCCCGTGAGGGGCCTTAGTTGTTTTTATTTCTACCCCCTATCCGCCCACCAACCAGTACTCGTTCTGTAAAGCATAATAGCCGCCGCCGAAAGCGTCTTATTAACGCGTATGCGTCTTTCAATAGGTATTGATGTACTCTCCTGCAAGGTAATCGGCTGAGAAGACGTAGTGCTGACTAATAATACTTTATCCGCATTACCCGTTATCTCATTCAGGGTCATGCTAGCGCTTAGATAATAGATACCTGCGTTGTTTGAGTTTATGAATGTTGTTGGAGTTGAAATGGTTAGTGTCACTGCCGAGGTTGAGAGCTGCACTGCCGAGCCGAAAATGTTGGCTTTGAGCGTACGAGAATCTGAATTCCAGAACAGACTCAATTGAGGGATGTCATAAGAAGCACATAAAGCATTTTCCTGTGAACCAATAACCGACGGTAACTGCCCCCAACTTTTTGCATAGTTACTAACGCCAGAAAATGCCCCGATAGCCCGGTGTTTAACCCTCAAGAAATTGAAAGTGTTTTGGCCTTCTGTGATAGACATAAAACCACCAGAACCAACTGGGGTTATTGTGCTGTACCCCGTATAGAGTCCCGGGTCATCAAACATAGTTCCTGTGAACTCAGTCCAGGAAACCCCGTTATTAGTTGAAACCCATGTCCTTAAATCATTTCTGAATCGATAGTCGTGGTTGTCACCTGTCGGCGCAGTTACGAGCAACACATCACGGGAGTCACCATTAGACATTGATGAATATAAGCACATGCCCGCTTTACAATTCGTGGTGTCAATAGATGACTGATAAATCCAATTTACGGAGTCAAAACTTCGATAGACACGCTGCCGCCCTTTTGTGACGCTGGTGTCGTCGTTATAATAATCACGGATTAGCGCCAGAAGAGACCCATCCCCAAGCTGGGTTATCTGTAGTTCACCAGCCCCGTTAGACCCTTCTGTCCCACCAGCCAGGATGAGTTGACGATTGTATTTGAAAGTCCCATCGGCGTTTTCAGAAACACGGATATAGCCGTGATAGAAAACGCCACCATTGAGAATCCAGGCATAAGGGACAAGAAGGTCCCCGTCTCCGGTTACGCAGAGAGGAGATGGAGAGAACCAGGCAGAAGTAGCATTTTCGGGCTTAACTGAGGTGGTAATATTTACCGGGTTAGTCCATTGGGTGCCGTAGTTATCGCTATAGGTCATCCAGTTCTGGAAAGTAGTGTTAGGGTCGAAACCAGTAGAGCCATGTCCTACCCCTACCCTGCCGCGCGCGGTGGTATAGAAACACCAGATGCGTCCCCTTTTGTGGTCAAAAGCAAAGCATGGTTCTGCTGCTTGCTGCTCCCCTTCTGTTGAAATAACAATTGGCGGGTCAAAAGATAGATTGTTGTTTGAGTTTCTAATCTCTATTCTTGACGTTTGGTTCGCATCTTGACCGGGGTCAAAAGATGTACCAACCAGCACTGTGTACATAAGAAAAACGCGGTTGTTAAATGAGGTGTGAACTATCGACGGCTCTCGATAGAACTCACCAGTATTTGCGGTGATAGTAGTGTAATTATCTGAATACAAGATGCCACCAGTATTTTTATTAATATATACTGGAAGATTTTTTTGGACTGAGTCCTGCCCGACGGGTAGAATTTTTACCGTGCCTGACCCGGTGATAGTGACTTCACCATCTGTGGTGTATGTCGGGGCGAGATTTGACTCAATTTTATAAGTACCAGTGGGGATTAGAGCCCCGCCAGCCTGGATAAATGCTGCGGTAGAATCGGCAACGCCTGTCCTGTCCGCCCCAAAATCGATCACATTAAACGGTGAGGTAGCCTTTATCGCTGACATGGCAGAAGGTGAGTCGATCAATATCCGCCACTGCGTACCGCCGCCAGTAGTTACCGTATCCCCTGCCTTAAGGGTTACCGTCTGACCGCTAGATGTAGTCCCGGTAAAAATGTCACCTACGGTATTGAATGTTAATCCAGAAAGAGAACCCAGCTGTCCACGTAATGCTGCATCACCAACACCAACCCACGCACCAACACCAATACCACCAGATGTTTCTGGAGTTGATCCGGCAGGAACGGATTTAGGAAATGGGCCATCCCATCGGTAATACTCTCCATTGGTTTCATCCTGCAAAACATGATTTGGAAGAGTTAATTCATTGTTAGGAAGTGGCGCGCCAAGCTGAAAGCTCTTTAAAGTGATATATCCATAGTTGCGGATAGCCTCTTCTGCTGTGTACTGAAAGCCAGCAATAGTCCAGCGGCGCAAACCGAAGCGATCGGTGTAGTAGTGCGCATCAGAGCTGACAACCTCGTCGATTTTCCCGGCATTGAACTTAAGGTCGCGCGGGTCTTCTGATGGGATTGGTTTATTGGTTGGTGTGGTAGCCATTATAATAAATGCTCCTTTGTGAATTTGATGTATATTGTATCACGATGACGGGATGGCATATTCGTACATGTCGTCGCTATATTCACTCATCGTCAACGTTGTTGTTCCATCGCTTCCCGGATTCTTCTGGCTGACAACCCACAACGTGGTATCCAGTTCTTTCTCCGTGCTCAGCACGTAACGGGATTCACTTTGAACATTAGTGCCATCCCAAATATTCAACTCGAAATCAGATGGCAGGTTGCAGGTGAATGTATGCAATCCGGTTACTGTTGCTGACAATCTGTTTGACACGCTGCCATCAGAACTGGTGATCACAACATAAAGATTATCATCAGCTGTGAGTTGTTCGCTGGTTGTGAATACGTTTCCGTTGCGCGCTTCAATAACGCCAGTCTGCTGCACGTCATCATACATATCGACAACCTGAATCATGTCACCTACATTAATCCACTCGCCATCCGCCAGCGCTTTAATTTCCATGCTGCGTCGGGAATAAATCAGGCGGCGACACTCAAGGATTGCACGGTCAACAGCCTGATAGCGATTACGAACATAAAGCATATCGAACTTCTTGGCTTTCGTTGGTTCGCCTTCGACTATTCCGCTATCGGTGATTCGATAGTAAGCATTGGCTTGCTTATTCGTTGTTGGGTCACGATATTCGACGTTAACGCCGTCGAACGTACCCGGCAGGCTGACGTCGTAGCTTAACTTGTATCCTTCGCTCTGCGTGTTTCTGGTGTTAAATACGGTTGCCGGATATTCTCGTTTTTCATCACGCGAAAAGCTCATGACGCCATCATCCCAGAATGCAGTGACACGAGCCGCATCGCAGATGGTCTGCAGGCGTTCGCCTATGCTCTTATCCTCATCATCAAACGTGTAATCGAAATAACCCAATCTCTCATCAGGCAGGCTATCGGCAATTTCATACAGCTTCACGATGTCGATCGTATTTTCTGGATTGCCAGCGGTAATCAGCCAGTTATGCAGAACAGCATCAGCAAAGCTACGGGATGGCGCAAGCGTGTAGCGCACAGTACCGGTGTCTCGGTTGTATCCGATGGTATGGCGCGTGATTAATGCATTATATTTCCTGTCTCGACTTCCAGTTGCGTTTTCTGTTGCTCTCACGATAACCTTAACCACCGTGTCATCTGGATACGAAACGTTGGTCCGCGTGACTATTGAGTGAATCTCCTCAAGCTGAAGAATTGATGTGTCTGAGCTGTTGTTTGTCCGTCGCATTTGAATCGCATAGCGACCATTGCCAGCAGCTGGGGTTAGCTTGATTGTATAGTAGAACGTGTCGTTTCTGTCCACATCACGATAATAGTTCATCGACTGATATGTTCCGGGAATTTGAACGTTATCGTCGTCAATCTTCCACCACTCAATGAACACGCTGAAATCATTCCCATCATTGGTCTGGTGTTGCAGGTGCACCCAAAGCTGATCGCCATCAATCGGTGAAAAGTACGGACCGGAAACAATCGGCTGGTTATCTGTTAGGTTGAAATAGTTGTTGTTAATCGTCACACCGCTCAGTGATGATATTGGTGCACCTGAGTAGTTGATACTGTTAATAATAAATGTGTACCAGTAGTTTACTGGTGGCAATCCACCATCATCTGTTTCTGTTGCAGATACGAGTCTTCCTGATAGCGTGACGTTTTCGGTGACAGATGCGCCACCACCCTGCGCGTAAGTGATATTCAGCTTAAACACCACATCATGAGGCATGGTTAGATCAACGAAGTAATCGAATGCTGAGTTTTTCGGTATTTTGACAGCAATCTGACCGCCAGCAAATTCTGTTTCTGTGACTGTGGTTGTCGTTGCCGTTTCAATAACCACTGGCGGCGGGTCGGTATTAAGTTCGTTTGGGCCATACAGTTCCTGACCGTCAACATCATCAAAAGCATACGGCTCATGCACAACCGGAATAACTTCTCCTGGCTGATAAATGGTGTAACTCGCGCCAGCCAGTGAGCCGATGTTTGATTCTGAGTAACGTACGGAAGATACATCATATTTACCCAGCCCAAAGTTCATAAACTCGGTCACGTACTTGATATTGTTTATATACTCAAACAATGATTCCTGAAGCAAGTCAGGGAATGCGCGAATCTGACCGAAGTTATCAGGTCTCGCCTCACCATTTCGCGCAATGTTGGTTTGCGCCTTTAGGCTGGTATTAGGTGATGTTTTTGAACTGGTGTCCGTTTTTGGTGTGGATACCTTCGGTGTAAGGAAGGAGAAAATCTTCGTTACTGGTTTCAGTATCGCACCGATCAGGTCGCCGATTGCGCCGGATGGCTGACAATAAACGTTTACAACGTCGCCATCTCTCAGGCAGAAAGAAAGCTCATCATCTTCACCAAGCACTCTGCCATTTACCGCAATTGAAATGCTGGCTGGTAGGTTTGATTTATTAAGCCATTTCCATAGGTTAGTTCCAGCGGGAACAATCCCCGTTTCTTTTGGCGTGCCCGGCATCTTCTGAACATGAATTACTGGCATAGGTGAGAAACCTTAACTTTGTTGATATTTTTTCGAGTGTTCGCAGTCTGTCAAATCTGACTGCCGTTTTCTCTCGCGCATGAAGTATTCTATCACGCCCCCATATCATGGCGATGTGCACGGGAACGTTGCCGCGATATGCCACGACAACATCGCCAGTTGCCGGTGATTGCGTATCCTGCCAGAACGTCACCTCGCTATCGAAGCAGGTAACAAAAGATCCGCCTTTATCATAGCTGTCGTCATGATGAATATTGATACCACGACACAGGCGGTAATAAAGCACCACCAGCCCCCAGCAATCTACGGCGTCAACATGGCAACATCTGTCTTTGTACGGCTTGCCAAACATTAACTGCGCAAATTCTTCATCAGACATTACGCAGTCCGGGGAATTGAGCGATGTCATAAAGTTTTGCTACGTTTCCTTTGATTGGGTTTTTGATTGACAGCGTAACGGTAACATCAGAACCGTCCATTGCCACATCACTGACATACAGGCGATATGGCTTCAGTGGTGTGTTCGTGTCAGTTTCTTCAAAACGCTGATACAGTGCGCTGATTGGCTCAATGCGACCGGAACCAGTCCACAATTTCAGGTATTGCTTGAAGTCATTAGCCAGACGTGCAAACTTGACGGTCGCGTTAATCGCTGGTGTGTTTGATTGCTGAGACTGCGTGATGTCCATGCGCACTGGCAGATAAGTCTCACCTCCAAGCACCATTTCATCCAGTACGTTAGCCACAAGCCGAACGTAACCAAATGATGAATGGTAAAACGTTATCGTGTCGAATAACGCCCAGTTAGGTCGCTTTGCTTTGTAATCGCGTAATGATGGCATTATTGGTACTCCGGCAGGTCACGGTTAACAACTTCATCCAGCCAGCCATACCATCTGTAATCCAGCTCAACCAGAACATCATCAAACTCATCCATTGTGTTATTGAGTTTTTTGGCAATAACATTGCCAGTCCACGTAACGACGCCTCCATCAATGCTGGTCTGCACCGGATAATCTGTAAAGTGCAGCGTCTGCTCCTGCAGTCCGCTGCCGCCGAGGTCAATCATCATGGTGAACCAGTTGTTTGCTTTGTTGAGGTAACTCGGACTACGCAGCCACTGGATAAATGCTCGCTCCTCCGCCAGTGTAAACTTCCACGTCAGACTCCATGTCGCCGCAATGTCGGTTGTGAGCTTCTGGAAAATTGGTGCTCCGACCGCAGGCTGGTCACTGCGGAACGGGGTTTGCTGTGTCAGGTTTTTACTGGCGCGCTGTGCGAGTGGCAGCCAGTCAGGGTATTTGATGATAGCCATTATTCTGTTGCTCTCCGGTTTGTTGAGTAATTTCTTGAAATGGCCTGCCCTATCGCGCCATTGTTCTCAATATCACTCACAATAGTCTCAATTGTTACGCTGCCGTCACCGTTATCTCTGGCGCTGCTGCTGACCTGCGCTGAGCTGTTGTTGATGACGTTATTATAAACCACAACGCCACCGCTGCCGCCCGTAAGGTCTTTGTTGCTGATAACGCGACCACTATCACCCGGTATCATGTACTGATGACCGTTTGATGCCTGGAATATCTCAGGTAGGTTATTCTCTCCTACTCGGTACATTGAGCCTTCCTGAGCTGGTCCGCCATTTTTCAGCGCGCCAGCAATAGACATTGTCTTTGCGAGGCCAACCGTTGCCCCAATTCCTGCCATAGCAGGGGCTGAGTTTGCGCCAGCGGTTGCGAGAGATGTCATAGCAGCAGCAGGAGCCATTGCTGCTGCTATTGCCGCAGCTTGCGCCATTGTTGCAGCAGAAGCCGCAGCCATACCTGCTTGCCCCATTATCACTGACTGCGCCCACTGGATGCCCATTTGAACGAAAGCATTAATAACGCTGGACAGAATATTTGAACCAATTGATCGCAGCGCATCTGATACAGACATTGAACCAGTAAGGATGCCAGTTAAAGCATTACCGGCCGTCTGCCCGAAAGCATCAAACGCTGCCGCCGCCGCTTGTGTGGCTGCGTTTTGCTGACTCCACTCCTGCCACATCGCATCAAGTCGCTGCTGGCGATATTGCTCTTCAATTGTAGCTCTGGTTTGCTGTATCTCTGCCATCTTTTGCGGGTACGCTTTGGCATAAGCATCCAAATCAGCCATATCCTTCTGATAGGATGTTTCTACAGCAAACATTGGTGAGGTTTGCGATTTTAGTGCGCTGTATCCTTTTACGGCATCTATTCTTTTCTTCTCCGCTGCTGCTTGTTCCTTCAATGCATTCCTCTGGTCCCAAATCTTCGCAGCGTACTCACCAGCCAGTTTTATTTGCTCCTGAGTGGCGGCCTTGCCAAGCGATTGCTGCGCGTTGAGGATGGCTTGTTCGCGGGAGAGTTCGCTGGTAGATGTGGCATTGAGCATGGTTTGCTGGCGTAATTTCTCCAGCTTTTCAGCAACTGATTCAGCTTGCCGTTCTTCGGCGCTCTTGCCCTTTCCTTTTCCTTTTTTGTCTTTTGTTGGTGCTTGTGCAATCTTCAGGTGTTTTGTTGCTTCAGCCTGTTTTTTTGTCTGTTCGTAGCCTTCCGCCGATGCTTTAACGAATCGCTCGACCTGATCGTTATATTGCTTTTGTTTCTCAATATCGTCATCACCGAAAAGCGCATCGACTCCCATCTGCGCCCATGCTCCCGGGTTTAGCTTAGAAATGACAGTGGCTAGAGAAAGAATCTTATCGCTTGTGCTGGTTGATTTGTCACCGAGGAAATCAATGTATTTTGCCAGCTGGTCGATAATCTCTACTGCTGTTTTTGATGCGCCAGTAGCATCGTTAACAGCAACCACAAGTTTGGAGAATGAAACCTCGAGAGAGCCGACGGCCTGATCCATTGTGCGAGGAAGTTTTTCAAACTCAGCATTGACGACGCTTGTCCTGTCCTGAATGGCATTCAGTGCATCTTCTGCCGTCAGTTTTCCGTCAAGCATTCTGGCGCGAAGTTCACCCATTGAAATGCCAAGCCCAGCCGCAATTTGGCGAGCAAGCTCAGGCATCTGCTCAAGGATGGAGTTAAATTCTTCTGCGCGGATTGTGCCAGAAGCGATTGACTGACCGAACTGACGTAATGCGTTCGCCATTTCTTCGGTTGATGACCCGCCGATTCGACCTATTTTTTGCAGGGTATCGGTGAGGTTAAGAACCTGCGCATTTGTCGCGCCAGCCTCTTTCAGTGATGACGTCAATGTTTCCCACAGCTTCGTGGTGTCGCTGAGGCTTGCGCCAGTGGTAGAGGCAATATTTGCCAGTGTGCTGAATGTTTCGTTCGCGGTTTTCGCATCAGTTGACAGGCGAGCAATCCTTGCCTGAAGCTGCGTCATGTTATCTGCAACCTCAAGGAATCTCTTTCCCCATTCGATAATCAGTGACACCGATATTGCACCAGCAAGAGCCGTCATCTGCGTTTTTAAACCAGAAACAGAGCCAGACAGTCCGCCAAATGTTTTGCCAGTTTTCTTTGCTGCGTTATCAACGCCACTAAGTGTATCTGTTGCTGACGTTCCTGATTTAACGAATCGTCCAAATTCATCTCTCGCGCGTTGCGTGCCTTTTTTTAGCCCCTCAACATCCATCCCGACTTCATAGACAATTCCGCCGACTTCTTCAGTCATTATGTATTCCTCGCTTTTTTCGCTTTGCGTTCAGTCAGTGCCTTCATGCGCTCGCGGTCTGCTTTAGCCTGATCGTACTCTGCCGCGCGCTCTTCTTTCGTTAACCCTTTCGGCTCTGGATATTTATTCTTAATCATCATCTGAAACTCTGTCATGGACAGGTTTTCTGCCTCATCTCGCGTCATGTCGAAATGCGTGCGTGCTGAGATGATGTATTGCGACGCATGAAACTCGTTTGTTGTTTTCTTGCCCTGCTCTTCCAGGCGCTCAGGCACTTTGAGTGGTGACTTGCCGATGATGCCATGCTGCATCAGGTTGCGCGCAATAATAATAATGTCGTTCACTGGCATGATGCCAGGCACGTATCGCACGCCTCTCGGTGTTGGCTTCCAGCCACCAATCAACACAGAAACATCATCCTCACAGCATGACTGCATGACGATGTAAGCCGCACTCAGTACGTGCCTACCATACACAGGTTTACTGATGGTTTTCATGACCTGCATCTGAGCGCCAAATGGCAGGTATTCGACGTGCTGCAATGGCGTAACATAATCAATGCCATTAAGCTTAGCGTATACCTCGACGATTTCTTTTGGTGTGCCTATTTCATTCATGGCGCGAAATGATGGCTTAAAGAAAAAACTCCTGTCAGAAAGAGAGATGCGCATCTCTCCGATTTCTGTTAGTGGCGTGCGATTGCTCATGTTTTGCATCCTGAATTTGACTGATGTTGATTATATCATCTCGGTGGTGTTGACACCTGTGAGGTGGTGATGTAGATTCAAGTCATCGAAACGAGTGATGAATGAGGTGAGTTATGAAAATTAAAATGTTGATTGCATCTGTCCTGTTGGCTTCTTCTTTTGCCGCCAGTGCAACTTCCGAGATGTGCAAAAACATTGGGGATATCGCCATGAACACTGCCGATGTTCGCGACAACGGTATCAGCAAGAATCTTGCGGAAGTGGTGGTAAAGGGTTCTGCAAAAAACAACGAAGCAGCAGAAATAATCGGCCTTGCTATCGTAGAAATGGTTTATGCACGCAAGGATATGACCAAAGAGCAATTGCGTGATGTCGCTGTTGCTTTGTGTGAAAAGAATGGCATGTAATATAAACAAGTTATTAACAGTTGAGGTTAGCTATGGATGTTGTTATTTTGTTGTTTTTTGTTGGTTTGGTGATATTTGCGTACCTTCTACCATCTTTTGTAGCGCTGCAACGCAAGCACGTAAACACGACTGCAATCTGCGTACTGAATATTCTTGTTGGATGGAGTTTTATTGGCTGGGTTGCAGCACTGGTTTGGGCGTTAGTTAAGAGCGACGATAAGAAATGAACGAACAAACAAAAGCTGACCTGATTTTCTACACTGAGCTGTATGTTGATGCAGGCTATGACTACGAAGAAGCAGAGCGCATGGCAAAAGATTTGCTTCGTGTGATTGGTGTGATTTTTGATGAGGATAAGGTGATATGAAAAATTATGAAGAGATGAGTGATTTTGAGATTAATAAGTCGGTGGCGCTTATTGTTGGCGTGGCATTTAATGGTGATGGCGAGCCGGTTAGATTTGTCGAATGCGATACAGGCGCTTACTCAGATTTTAACGAAATTGAGTTTGACCCATGCAATAATCCAGAAGATGCTGAGCCTATTATTATTGAAAACAGAATTGGCACTATTCCAGCACCAGATAATGGATTGTGGAAAGCTGCGCACAGAAAGATTGGCAATGATGATACGCCATATCATTTTACTCAAGATAAAAACAAACTACGCGCCGCCATGATCGTCTTCCTGAAAATGAATGAGGATAAGATGATATGAGTCAGTGGGTTAAGTGTAGTGAGCGAATGCCTGAAGCTATTGGTGAGTATCTTGTAGCTTACAAATGGATGAATCGCTGGATTTATCAAAAAGTAATCACGTTTGCTCATTTAAGCGAATATACAAATGAGATGGGTTGGAACTCAAACCTTGAGATAACCCACTGGATGCCGCTACCAGAACCGCCGCAAGAATAAAACAAAGCCCCTTTCGGGGCTTTTTCTTTATCAGGATACAGTGCAAGCCGTGCTGATAATAATTTCAGGGTCAGTAGACGAATCCGTGACCGTGACGGTATACACACCAGCGGTTGGGCTTGACAGTGTTGCCCCTGATTCACCTCCTACAACTACGCCATCTTTGCGCCATACATAAGTGTAAGGAGCAACGCCGCCTTCAACAGCAACGGTCAGTGGACTGCCAGCCGTGCCAGTTGATGGCAGGTCTGTAGTGAATGCCAGAGGCTCAAGGCTCTCAACGGTGACACTGTCAGAATCGTAAACCTTGAACTCAAGGCTACCAGTTACGATGTCGTTAGTGCCACCTTCGTAGCTGATGCTGGTGATGTTGCAGTATGCGGTAACGATAGTTGCACCAGTCACCTGACGCACCCACAAGGAAGGCTGGCGACGCGCTTTCAGTTCAGTGGCATAAATCTCAACAAGACGATGGAAGCCAAACTCATCGCTCGGGTCATTCTTGCGGATTTCAACCTCTGCGCTGATGGTCATATCAGAGCTGGTAACCAGAGTGGAAACAAACCCGCCAGTGGTATCCGCTTCCGACGTGGTAGTTTGCGGCGAGTAGTCTACGCCTTTACTGGTGGTTGAGCCTAAATACTTCCAGTCTTCTGCTGACGGAACTGCGTCACCGCATCCTTCAGCAAGGAACAGGCGGGTCATGCGACCGACCAGAACACCTTTATCATTTGCACAAATAGCCATGTTTAGAATCCTCTGTGTTTAGCTAAACAATCGCATTATATCATATTGACATGTTTTGATTGGTGGTGTAGATTTAAATCAACAGCACAGGAGGTTAACTTGATTGAGTTAATTATAATGTCGCTACTGGTAATCCTTAGCGTTGAGGTGAGTCCAGTCAAGAGTGAACCACAAACCGAAACTGAGTCACTCAAAGTTCGTACCGGCGAAGCGCTAAAATGCGCAGGCGCACATGATAAAGGGTCATGGTATAGCGACATTACAACGCAAAATTGAAGAAGTAAAAATAATTAGCGGTCGAGAGACGCCGGACGCGTAACCGGCATGCAACAGGTGAGAGCATTGAACCCGTAGACCTCGCGGATTTGGTGAAAGGTGCCGCGCAGTGCTCTTTCCGTTGTGGTAATGCGGCTATGCGCACGCGGCAAGGTAAAGAAACACTCCTTTTATTTTGGGACTGCCTGCTGGATTTACCGACCAGCAATCTGGAGGCACCAGAGCCACAACACTTAATATCCAGCATTATCGCAATCATATGTAGGGGTATGTATGGATTACGGGGCTGGATATTAAGAAAGCACGCTGGCAATGCTTAAACCAGCACTTATGGACGCGTAGCTTAATTGGTTAAAGCAACCGACTAATAATCGGCTGATTGAAGGTTCAAATCCGTCCGTGTCCACCAAATTAAAAGCCGCTTCATGCGGCTTTATTTATTTCACGACCCGCAAAAGCAACTCATGCACTGGTCTTTTCTCTTCCGTAAGCATTGGCCTACCGAGTGGCGCTTGCAACTGGATGTAGTTAACGCATGAATCAATCGGATGCGTCTTGATGTATTCGATAATCTCCAGCGCCTTCGTATCAACATCTGATACATTGTACTGCCCATGTTTGCCAACAACATACAGCGAGAAATAGAAATCACCTCCGAGGCCATCCATCACCTGCGTGCCGCCGTTGGATTGCAGGACAATAAATTGCTCGTTGCCATCTCCGGTGTCATTCCAGAACTGCAACTGCGAAGTCCAGCTGTCATACAATCCGGCATCCTGAAGATATGCATCAACCAGTTCAAGCATATTCATTAGAGTGTCATCTCCTTCTTAATCACACCATCAACCAGGTCTTTCGTGCGCTGCGCTGCTTTGGTCAGGAATTGCGGTTCACCGCCCGGAGACCAGTACGTGCCATTGCCATTGCTGCGTGGTTTACCTGCAAGTTTGCCACTGGCGTTATGAACATACAGCGCATATTTTGCAGAGTAGCCAACTTTGCCAGTGATCCGCGTTCCGCTAACTTCCACCGTGTCAAACTGACTATTAATCAGCGTTGACGTATCAATTGGTGTTAGCGTGGCTGATTCGGTGCGGATGATGTATGTCGCTGACTTAAGAGCGCGCACAGCTTTCGTGGCGATTATCTCATCCACAATCTGAGATGTTCTTTCCACGGCCTGACGGACACCTCTTAATTTCGCTGGCATTATGTCACCAGTACAAAGTCAGGTGGCTCTGCCCTGTTGAAAGTTGAGCCATAGTTAATCACATTCAGAATCTGATTTGCGCCAGCCGCCAGCGGGTCAGCTTCTGTCACTGTGCCAATCATGACGTAATCACCAACCTTCGCGCCAGTGTATTCTGTCCAGAAGGTATTCTTCTGCACAATCTCATTGCCTTTCGCGTCAGTCGATACATCATCATTAAAGCCATAATCGCACATGATGCCCACTGGCGCATCAAAAGTCGGCTTACCGTACTTGTCAGTTCCGCTTTTGTGCCAGATGGTGCACGGTTGCGTGTAGCTCCAGTTAGCCAGCGAAGTCATTTGCATTTACTCCCACGCACAACTGCAAACCACGGTTTACCGCTTCCGTCAGGGTCTTCCACCAAATCGCCAGTGCATCCGGCTGTATCCAGTAGTTTCATCTGATTGTACAACGCCACCCACGGCTTACTTCCATAAGCGAATGATTGCGATGCTCCAGACGGTGCGCTCTGGCTGGTGACGTAGCGACCTGCTGTATTTGCGCTAATCAGGATGGAAGCCCACAGCATGATCGCATTTTGCCGGCATTCATCGTTTGGATAGTTGAGTTCAAGACATTCACTGATTGACGCCACAAGACACAGAATGCCAGACGCATCTGTTGTAGTGATAGTCATCCCGCGAGATGCCATCTGACTGACCAGTTCTTCAGGTGTTGGTGCTGTCATTTCTCTTTGACTCCCGGACTTTCCACCACATTTCAAACAGATTTTTTATTACCAGTGACAGCGCGCCGAGGATTGACGCCACTGCCGCCCATTCAGTTAATGATTGTGGCATCATAGCTTCAAAATAAGACTGCGCGACAGGTGTTTGTTCTGCAACTTTCAGGCCAATACCAGTGCCAATAGAAGCGTATCCAGCCTTATCAATCACCTGTCCTGTCGTCCCGCTTATAACTTGCTCTGCGGCCTGCCTTAGTGTTTCGTTCATTGCGAGTCTCGCTGATGATATGTTTCCAGCACTTATAGATTTGAATCAGCGAAAAAACGATGGCAACCACGCCAAGAATAATGTCCAATTTCGCCGCCCCATTTAAAAGTGATGGAAAGGATGAACAGATGGATGCCGATAATAATAAATGCGTACTGCGCATGAAGCGGCGTTTCTACAGGCGTGATAAATTCCCATACGAATGACTCTATCGCCACCAGCCATTCGTAAAGGCTCATCGTCAGCACGCAGAGCGCCATTTTTGTACTTTTGCGCAGCGCAATAGCCGGAAACAACCAGGCCATAGACTGCGCAAGGTAATACAGATATTCGGCGGGAAATGAATCAACAAGCACCCATCCAAGATACACAGACATCACCATTGCCGGAATGAACACCAGAAACGCAATCATGCCTGTGCAGGCAAAACCAAGCACATACATGATCATGATGGCAACGTCTGCGCCGAACATTATTTCTTACCGCGCGATGGTGAACGGGTGGAGCCGTTTGGCTTCACTGCGCCAGTTTTGCCGCCAGTTTTGGCATTGCCAGTAGAGCGTGAACGAGATGGACCGTTTGTTGAACCCATGTTTAAATCTCCTGTTGTTTGATTAGCATGATTTTAGCATATTCCTGTTGACGTAGATTGATGGTGTGTTTATAGTGATGACGTAGAAACAACAATAAATGTTAGAGGTGATGAGATGAAAGATGAATTCAAAGGTACGAAAGGGGAGTGGAAGTGCGTTAAGCGCCATGAAGTTTACACTGATGTAGTTGATGACAATGGTTTTGGAATCATCAGGGTGATTAATTCTATAGCAATTTTCCCTGACTGGGAAAAAGCTGGGTTTGAACACTGGAGTGATGAAGGCGCTCATAGGGATGTATCACGCATTGAGCATTTGTCAAATGACAAAGTTAGTAGCCGCAGCGCCAGAATTACTCGAAGCACTTCGCCAGCTCCGCGATTATGTTGAGGATGTTTGTGGAGTATCTTCTGATGATTGTCATGAAGAACACCCATTAAATCTGGCGAACAAAGCAATCAAGAAAGCATTAGGAAAAAAACAATGAAAACACTAAGCAAAATCTATTCAGACAAAGAAACGCGCAACGGTATCGCTGTGAACAAAACCTATCTTGTGCCAGTTGAGCAAATCTATCTGGAGCCTGGATATAACATCCGTGAAGCAGATGAGCAGCATGTGGAGTATTTCGCGCAGTGCTGGGAATCAGGCCAGCCGCTACCAGCATTAACAGTTATTCCAGACGAGAAGGGTATCCGTATTCTTGATGGTCAGCATCGCTATCTCGGCGCATTGCGTGCCATTGAGCGTGGAGCGCCAATCGTTCGTATTGAGTGCAAGGATTTCACTGGCGATGAGGCGGATAAAATCGCCTTCATGGTGTCATCCAGCCAGGGTAAGCAGCTCGACCCATTTGAACGCGCAAAGGCTTATACGCGACTGAAAGGCTTTGGCTGGACTAATGAGGAAATCGCAAAAAAGGTAGGACGCTCAGTATCTGACGTGCAAATGCACCTGTCTCTGGGTGATGTTCCGGCGGAAGTAAAAGCGCGCATCAGTGCCGGGCAAATCAGCTATGCAAATGCCGTAGCAGTAACGCGCGAACATGGCGATGATGCGGTTAAAGTTATCGACGAGGCTGTTGAAGAAGCTAAAGCACAAGGCAAAGACAAGGTCACAGCCAAAGTGCTGAAGTCGAAAAAGATTAAGCCAGTAGACCGCTTGGTTGAGTTATTGAAGCCAGCAGATCATGTGATTCTTCCTGCTGGTCATGTGGTGGCAGAGGATGAGGAATTTATCCAGATTCCTGTTGCTGATATTCACGAGGTTATGGCAATTCTGGAGAAGATGTGATGATTATAAACGAAGATGTGAAACTAATTCATGGTGATTGCCTTGAAGTTATGAAGTCTATTCCTGATGGTAGTGTTGATTTGATTTTGTGTGATTTACCTTATGGGACAACGCAGAATAAGTGGGATTCGATTATTCCATTTAAAGATTTATGGGATTCCTATAATCGCATTTGCAGAGGCATGATTGTACTTACAGCGGCACAGCCTTTCACATCAGCCCTTATAATGAGCAATCAAAAAGATTTTAAATATACGTGGGTGTGGGATAAGGCTCTCAGTAGCGGTTTTCTTAATGCGAAAAAGCAGCCCCTGCGCCAAACAGAAGATGTTGTCGTTTTCGGTAAGGGTAAAACTTACAATCCAATAATGGAAGTTAGGGGAAAGCCGCGCAATAAAGGGGGCCACAATAAGCTAGGAGGCTCTGATAACTACGGCCACTTCGGTGACGCATTTTCTTTCAACAACGAATATTACCCTACTAACCTGTTGCGCATATCCAACGCGTCGCGTAAGGGTAAACAGCACCCCACACAGAAGCCAGTGGCGCTGATGGAATATCTCATCAAGACGTACACCAATGAAGGCGATACAGTCATGGATAACTGCATGGGCAGCGGCACAACAGGCGTGGCATGCATAAACACAGGACGTAGGTTTATCGGAATAGAAAAGGATGATAAATACTTTGAAATAGCCAAAAAAAGGATTTTAGGATGAACGCTGAGCAATTCATAGAAAAACAGCTCCGCGCCAAGCTGCCAGATATCGATCAGATGGCAATTGATGCGGCAATTCAGTATTACAAGCGTAATCAGAGCGCAAAGAAGGGTGGCATTTTTGAAGAATGCCTGAAGGTTGCAAGACAGCATATGATTAAGGTGAAGTGATGAAACTAAAAATCAGCAAATTATTACTTGAATCAGCATTAATATTTCAGGCGCGCAATGATGTGCGCTACTACCTGAATGGGATTTGCTTTATGCCAGATGGTCGGCATTGCGTCAACTGACGGTCATCGCGCATTTATTGGCGGCAGCCATGACAATAAGCTGACAGAAAATGTGATTATCAAGATTGGCAAATCTCCAACAAAACGCTATGACTACGCCATCATTGATACCAAAACGAAAAATTGCAACGTATCATGATGAAGCTGGCGTGATGGTTGGTACTGGTATCTGCGAAGAGATTGATGGTCGATTCCCTGATATTGACCGCGTGATACCAAAGGAAACGAAAGCAGCAGAGGAAATTGGCTTCAATGCTGGCTACCTTGTGGATATTGAGAAAGTTGCGAAGCTGTTTAATCCAAAATTCTGTGGTGTCAAAATTGAACTGAATGGAAATACAAATGCCGCAGTTTGCTGCCTTAGTGCGCCAACTGGTGAGACTGCGAAGATTGTTGTTATGCCCATGCGCCTGTAGCAATCAAAAGCCCCGTGATGGGGCTTTTCTTTTATCACGCCAGATAAGTATCATCCTCAAACCATGACACATACGCATTGATATTCTGTGACGCTGTATCCAGTGATGTTATGCGAAGCAAGTACGTCGTGTTTGGTGCCATGATAATCTGCTCGCCGAGTTTCGCCTGCGAGTTACCCTGCCCCTGATTTGATGCGTTACCCTCGCTATATGTTGCTGCGACCGTCAGCTGCCCGATGCTTGTGATCGTAGAGCCAGTCAGAAGCTGTGCCGTAACTGCCTGCGGCGTTATATCGTTTGGATTGTTAATCTCCGCCGCCGTACCTCCGGTGGCAACTGCGCCGCGATAGATTGACGCAATAACGCCTTTCCCTGTGTAACCAATAATGCGCTGGTTGAATATCACCTGCTTTGTTCCGGTGATAAATATGCTATCAAGGTTTGAACCACCAGCAACATCAGTTACTCTGCGAGATGCGGTGAATAGCCTTCCTTGCTTATTGGCGCGCTCAATGTATGACTGCGTGGTGATGTCGCTTAGCGCCACGTCAGGCTGAAGGTTTACTACCGATTGGGGAGAAACGCCAGCTCGCCACACCGAAACGCGCAGCGAGCAGATTATCATGGCACCAAACACGACGTACTTGACTTCGCATAACATCACTGGATACAGCGTCACAGAATATCAATGCGTATGTGTCATGGTTTGAGGATGATACTTATCTGGCGTGATAAAAGAAAAGCCCCATCACGGGGCTTTTGATTGCTACAGGCGCATGGGCATAACAACAATCTTACGCAGTCTCACCAGTTTGGCGCACTAAAAATCAGCAAATTATTACTTGAATCAGCATTAATATTTCAGGCGCGCAATGATGTGCGCTACTACCTGAATGGGATTTGCTTTATGCCAGATGGTCGCATTGCGTCAACTGACGGTCATCGCGCATTTATTGGCGGCAGCCATGACAATAAGCTGACAGAAAATGTGATTATCAAGATTGGCAAATCTCCAACAAAACGCTATGACTACGCTTGTAATACTGAATTGCCGCATCAATTGCCATCTGATCGATATCTGGCAGCTTGGCGCGGAGCTGTTTTTCTATGAATTGCTCAGCGTTCATCCTAAATCCTTTTTTTTGGCTATTTCAAAGTATTTATCATCCTTTTCTATTCCGATAAACCTACGTCCTGTGTTTATGCATGCCACGCCTGTTGTGCCGCTGCCCATGCAGTTATCCATGACTGTATCGCCTTCATTGGTGTACGTCTTGATGAGATATTCCATCAGCGCCACTGGCTTCTGTGTGGGTGCTGTTTACCCTTACGCGACGCGTTGGATATGCGCAACAGGTTAGTAGGGTAATATTCGTTGTTGAAAGAAAATGCGTCACCGAAGTGGCCGTAGTTATCAGAGCGCAAAGAAGGGTGGCATTTTTGAAGAATGCCTGAAGGTTGCAAGACAGCATATGATTAAGGTGAAGTGATGAAACTAAAAATCAGCAAATTATTACTTGAATCAGCATTAATATTTCAGGCGCGCAATGATGTGCGCTACTACCTGAATGGGATTTGCTTTATGCCAGATGGTCGCATTGCGTCAACTGAC
>CYGL01000072.1_pt1 | contig 48909 bp, 77 predicted proteins | sample 485531 | NCBI WGS metagenome assembly CYGL01 (sample SAMEA3497897, study PRJEB9818) | human gut metagenome | reverse complement strand
ACCTTGTAGCTTGTTCTACAGCTTCTTTATACTTACGTTCAAACTCTTGTTGAAACGCTTGCTGTGCTGCTTGCATTACTTTTTCCTTCAAAGCTTGATTTCTCTCAAATACTATATCAGGATTGTTAGCTCCTACTGCAAATTCATGAGTTCCTTTAAAATACTCTCCTATATATCTACGTATAATATCAGACATAATATCATAATTACGAAGAGTTGCAGGAAAACGTTGAAAACGTTCATTAGTTGCATTGTAAGGATTAAGAGTCTTCTTATAAAACTCTTGTGGTAAATCTCCATGTAGAACATTGAGCATTGTTTCAGTCTCAGTTCTATCATTCAAACTAAGTCCTAAACCAATAATATAATCTATACTATTAGCATACCAATCAGGTTTCTCTTTAGTAGCAGCATCAACCTGTTGTTTAGGAAATTGAAAACTTAAATTATTAAACATACGTACATTATATTAATTAGTTAACTAAATATTAAAACCAATTTCTATGCCAAATATCATCTCGAATATTTTGTTCAGTAACCTTCTTTCTATGAACAAGTTCTTTAGCTGCTTGAACATCTTGAAGTTTCCATTGTAAAGCACGAATAATCATTTCAGATACTCTATCGAAATTACCTTTAACATTCCATTTAAGAAGTTCAAGTATACTCTGATGGTCATATATTGTTTGAAACAACATAATATCATTACCTTTTAAATCTTTACCAACCGGACTATAAAGCATTTCTTTAAGAAGTCGAAGACCTTCAAGAACTTTACTACTACCAGTACCAGCACCACCGCCTACGTTGACACCATAAGAAGCAGTAACTTTAGCTTTAATAGAACTATCCCAAAGTTCAACAGGGTCTTTCATTAAATACTTTAATGCTTTCCATTTACTAAAGTTACTTACAGTTTCACCACGGTTAACCTCAACACCAGTTGTTCCAATACAATTATAATAACGTGCCATAAGGTAACATATCCAATCAGCTTGTTCAAGTTTCTCAGGACGACCATAATAAGCACAAACAAGTTTAGTCTTAAAGTTATTATATTGAGTAGGATTTTCCCAAACCTTAATACTGTTATGAGAATGTTTATTAGTAAGTGCATCATTCTCTTTATTAACACCTACTGGGTCATAACTAATGCTATATTGCCCAGGAGGAATACCAAGTTTAGTAGTTCCATCTTTATCTACATAAGAAACTTTAATTGGTTCAAACCATTTACGAACACAACCATGATGATGTTCACGAGGCTTACGAGGAACACCTTGAATCCAATCAAAATAATCAACATTAAATTTACCACCTTCAGCTTTAATACGAGCATTGGTTTTAAATATAACTTTATGATTAATATCTTCAAAGAACATTCCATCGTCTGCAATATCTGTATAAGCAGGGTCATTCTTTAGAATTTCTTCCCAATTCATTAAAGCTTCAGAACTAAATAAGTTTTCACTAGTAGAACTAAATGATTCACTAGGCATATTAGCATACTGACCTAGATAATTAATATAATACACTTAAAAGTTTTACTACTTTCTTTTTTAGCTACACGTTCTTTAAATGCAATACGAAGACCAGTTTCTATATTAGAATTACCATCTTTGTCCATTGCAAAGCTGTCTCCAATTTGACCTTGAAGACCCCAACAATATGGTTTAAAATAACCGCAAACTTCATTACGAGAATCTTTATCCCATACATTTTCAAAAGGCATAAAATGGAACTTATTAGGATTATAGAAGTTTATTTCAAAAAACCTGCATATTACCACTAGTTGCAGTACCCCAAGCAAATAGGTTACCAGTAACATAACTACCAGTACGCATAGCAGGTTCAGTAACATTCATATAATCATCAAAGTTTTCCATTGTAGAAACCTCCTCAGTCTTAACACTAACAGCATCCTTACCAATAGCACAATCAGGATTGTTATTAGCAGAAGCACTAAACAAAGCACTATTCCAAGACTTAGGACTAATATCTCCATTAGGAAGTTTAAATCCTAAAGTAAAGTTCTCAGCAGAACGAGAAAGTATTCCTCTTTTAAAGAATGTATTATTCTCATAAAAATAAAGATTTCTAATACTAAAATCAGTAAGACCTCCACGTTTAGTAAGATACTTTGAATCAGCAGCTACATGAATACAAACTTTATTAGGTTGAAGATTAATCTTATTAGCACTATGAGCAGACATAATATAAGAGAAACCTCCACGTCTAGTTTTATCTATAAGAAGATGAAAACCATTAAGTTCACAAAACTCAATAATAGCAAATGTCCAAAACTGTGCATCTATAAATTTAGGAAAATCTTGTTTCTTTTTACCAACAGAAGCTTTATCTGTATGTATAATAGATTTCTCATCCAACTGTTCAATAATAGTATAATTTAGATAATTATACATATCTCCACTAATATGAAGATTTTGAACTTTACCATCACGCATAAAGCAAGGAGCGTCAAATCCATGACTTCTTCGATATTCTTCTCTTTTACGAAGTTGTCTATGTGGAATACTATCTTCTTTATATAATGTATATTTACCACCATTAATATGGTATATATTAGCCATTTCAGTAAGAAGATTAGTATTTATAAATTTATCTCCTATACGTATATCAAGAAGAAAGCCACCACTTTCTCCTATCATAAAGAAATCATTAGGGTCTTTATAACCAGCATCTTTAGCTCGTCTAAAATGATTTTTAGATTCCTTTATGTATTGAAGAAAAGGGTAGCTTTCAATATACTTTTCTACAGTCTTATCATCATTCATTTCAATAGACTTAAAATTAGTAACACAATAGCAACACCAGTACTACAATAAGCAACATTACGTTGTTTCTTTATTTTCTTACATGACCTATCCAATAATATATATCTTTGTCTAGCTTGTTCTGCAAGAATACTATCATTGACAATAATTTGTCGAAGATTTTTATTAATATCTTTTTCATAACTTAATTCTATTAATTTTGTATTAGCTTTACGAAGGTCATCAATAGCAACTTTAATACTATCATGTTCTAGCCCCCCCGTAAAACTAGTATGTGAACTTTACTTGATGAGTTGATAGAATAACTTAACAGTACTATCATTATCAAGAGTTTTAACTTCAATAACTTTTGCATTTTTAATACTTTCTAAATTATCAACTTTAATCTTTAAACTATCATTATGTTTTTGTAGTTCAATATCAGATATAACTATATTATTATCAATTTTACTATTATAATATGTTTTAGTAATTATAATAATTGTAATAATACATATAATAATAGTCGAAATTAAACCAACAATACAATGTTCAATTCTTATCTTAGAAAAACTATCCATTACTTGAAACATTTACTAAAAGGTTTATAACTATGAAGACTATTAATAATTTCTTTATCAATATCTTCTTGACATTGAGTAATGTCTATAAGTTTTGGAAAAACTTCTTTCAGCATACTCTTTACGAGATATATATCCTATTCCTCCTTCAGGAGAAATTATCATTTGTTTCTCTTCTGTAGAAAAAATATCACGCATAGATTTTTCTAAATCTTTTATAGTAAAAGTACCTTGAACTACACCATCAACAAGAATACAAGCCATTATAAATCCTCCTCATTAATTAAAGTATAAGTAAATAGTTTACCATATCCTTGACTAATTTGTCTATGAGCCAGTTTCATAAGAGTATCAAAGTCTTCTTTATTAGCAAGAACTTGACAACCAGCAGACCAATTATCAACTTGAGTAGAATGTGTTCCAGCTTTATGAATATTGATACCAAATGTACCTTCTTCTATAGTCTTTGGATTAAAATCATAAACAGTATCTTTATTATTATCTCTATAAACTTTTACAGGTTTATATTGAACAATAGCTTCATACTTACCTTTATGATAACCAAGTTTCCAAGCAGAACGATATTGACCAGGAACAAGTATAGCACAACCTTTATAACTTACAGGTTTAGTCATACTAGTAATACCAGGGTCGGTAGTAGCAGCAAATATATTTCTAGATTTGATACCATACATATCAATGTATTCTACTACAATGACATCATCAAATTTATTACTAACGTTATTACCAGCATTTCTAATGCCAATAATGTTAAGATTATACTTACCTTTATTAAAATAGGCATATCCTTTATTGACGAGTATTTTGCTGAAATCAGCTTTACTTGCTTTATTAAATAATTCTTCATTCATATCTTATTATTTTAATACACCAAATACATAAAACATTCCAGTTTCTGGAAAACCTTTACAAACATATTTAATATTATCAACTTCTTCAACATGAAGAAGTCTAGTATTAATTCGCCTTCGTCTTGTCATATCACCATTGTATTTGAGTTTGTTTATTAAGAAGTCCTTTACTATTAAGATAAATTTTTCTATCTTGGAACATAGCATCTATTTCATTACGAATATACTTAATGTGATACCAAGTAACAACTTCTTTACCATTCTTATCTATTTCATACATTCCTCTCTTGTCACGTAATGGCATACCATATTGGTTCTTAATAAAAGGTGTTTGTATGTGACAAAGACCTAAACCATAACATGGAATATTAAGTATCAGTTCTACCATACGAGCATAAGTTGAAAGTTGTATTGTATAATGATTACCATTACAATTTTCTAAATGTCCAAAAGGAGGAAGCATCATTTCGTGAGTATTACACCATTCACTAGTTAATTGAACCGGTTTAGCTTTCTTATCTTTACGATAGAATCCACTAGTGAAATGAAGACCATCTTTATTAGTTTTCCAATCAAGAATAACAAATCTATCAGGTCTTATACAAAGAACATCTATAGTACCACTAAGAAGAAGTTCTGGAACAAAACTTCCAATCTCAGAATAAATAGTATATCCTCTATCAATATAATATTGAAATACACTATAAATCTCAGGATATTTATTATTAGTAGCTTCTTTAAATTGTTCTATATCTAAAGGATGAGCTTGAAGATTTGGAATATCAGCAACAGTTATACATCTACCAGTTTTAACTTCTGTAAGATACTGAATAGCATCTTTAAACATACTACTTCCTTTAATTCCATCTTCAAGACCATTGTGTGTAGCAGTACCACGTTCACAAGCTTCTTTTGTAATAGCAGCCCATTCTTCTTTGATACGCTTTTCACTAATACCACGTTCTTTAGCTTTCTTACGTGCCCAATAGTCTGCATTAAACTTTGGACAGTAGTTTTCAATATTAGTTGTAACACTAAGATATTCATTTCCTAAAGTGTCAGTATATTTATGACCTTCTTCTTGGAAATATAGAAAATTATTGTTATAATTACTATTCATATCTTTTAAGTTTAAACTTTAATAAGCACTAGCATCCATACTTGACGATACAGCCATTCCACCTCTTGCAGTCTCAGTTTCCTTTTCATACATAAGATTTTCTTTAGCTTCATCAAGTGATTTAAGAATCTTAGGTAAGTCAGAAGCTTTAGCACTAACTTGATTAATCAAACCCATTATGTCACTAACGTTTTCAACAGTTAGATTAGCTTTATCTCTAAGCTTTTCATTAAGTAACATATTTATAGCATCAATAGCTATATTTACATTATGAAGAGTTTTAAGAAGATTCTCAACTACTCTACCAGCTTCTCCAATATTAGCAGCATAATATCTACTTATTATTTTTCTAACAAGTTGATTAGGGATATAGTTAGCTGGCAATCCAGCTTGCTCAATAGCCATTTTAAGTGCTTCACCATCACTAAGACCACTTTGTTTTGCAGGAGACTTTGGGTCTCCCATATAATAAATAACTATACAGTCTTTTATGTACTGTGACTTATCTTTACTTTTATCTTGTTGATAAAGAGTACGAATATCTTTATCCATTAATTGACGAACATCTGGAGCTTGAGGCATTCCATTATCATCAATAACAAGCATGTTATCTATAATTAAATCTGTTCTTCGCATGGCGGTGAATATCTTAAATGAGCTATACCATGAAACATTATATCAGCTTTTACTTCTCCTATTGTATCAACATAGTTCCAATATTGTCTTCTATTATGACTAACAACACGAGCAATTTCAAGTTTATATACTTTGTTATATTTATAACGTTTACTTTCGTCAGCAAACAAAGCATGTTTAAAAGCTATATAATGTTCTTTATCTAACACTTCTCTAGCATCATCAAGAGTTTCTTTATTTTCTCTAGCAATAGCTGCTGTAAGTCGTTCTTTAATTTTTCCTATATAAGGAATACCAGCAGTATCACCAGCAGAAACATACTTTTGACAAGATAACTCTAATGATGTTATAATTTCATAAGCTATTTCTTTATCTATAATATTGTCATCAATAGTTTTAAGAATATCATCTTTATTAACTATTGTGACATCATATCCACCCATTGCAGGAAACTTACGAACTTCTAATTCATCATTCATTGTATTATTATTAATATTATAAATGTAATTGGTATCGCTTCGGGGACTTGCGCCCCCTCCGCTATAGCTCTAGCCCCCCCGTAAAAGGAGTATATAGTTCATTACCAAATTACTGTAGTGTACCTCCTGGCACTAAATACATAGCTTCTTTACTTTCATCTTTAGTCATACTACCATGAATAAAAGCAGTAGCTACAACTTTAAAATCTACAAAATAAGTAGGAGACATAACTCCAATAAGTTTCTTATTCAAATCAGGATTTGTATCTGCAAGTTCAAGAAGTTTACTAGGAGTAAGATTATTATTAACTACTCTTACAGTATGACCAAGAGCAATATCAGCAGGAGCAATAATAATAGTATCACCAAGTTTAATATTGTCATAAAAACTAGTATTACTATTTCCTTTAATAAACATTGCTACTGCACCAACATTAGCATTTTTATTCTGTTTCACACTACTTACAATTTCGATAGGACGAACCTTATACAAAATAGCAATAAGAGCATAATCTGGAGCTACATGAATATGCTGAGTAATCTTATTAAGATAATCAACATTGATTTCACTAAGTGTAGTTGGCAAACTAAGGAGATAATCTCCACCACGATAATTAACTTGTAAATTAACCATAACTTTAATATTTTAATTAATAACTAGATTATATACATCTTTTTCAAGTTATATAATATTTAAATAAACTGATTGAGGAACAACTAATGAAACTGGTGTTCAAAAGGGTGCTCGAAAATCTGCTGCAAATATAGCTATAAATAATGAAGATAGACTATTATTGAAGTTTAATTTAATAAAATTAACTTATATTGATAAAAAGGCTCATCTATTTCATATCTTTTACGGGGCGGCTATATGAACTATATGGGTTAAGATTTGTTCTAGTATAAGGTTTACTAGTTATAACTTTATAAAGAGTAGCATTTGTATTATTAAGTTCACTATAAGTAACGTCAACATCGAGATTTTAAAGTTAAGTATTAATGATTGTAGTAAATAGAGAAGTGAATAGTGGAAATAATAGTGGAAAAGGAGAAAAATACAATAAAGATGAGCTATAGATGAAGTTAAAATAGTAACAAGAGATAAACATAATGTTGAACTTAGAGAAACAAAGTTAAAGAAAAGGATAAATTGTTAGATAATAGAGAAAGAGATAAATAAGTTAAAGTAGGGGTATAGATTATATAATAAATAATTGTGAGGGGGAGAGTATTACTAGCAACCCCCGCCATTAAGATAACGAATTGAACTCCCCCGTCAAGGAGATGAAGGAAAGCATGCTTTTCTCAATCAAGAAAAAACAAGAACAATTCATCAAGAAAAAAACAAGACTTGGCAGGAGAAGGACTTCTGCTGTTGGTCGTGTACCAACTGATTATAATTAATTAAATACAATTATTATTATGTCCACAATTTCAGTTAAAATCAAGAGTGTTGCAATGTTTACTAACAATGGTAGTGTTAGCGTTCGTTTTACAACTGACAAGTCATTCAAAGGCTTTACTCAAGCAGTAGATACTGCTACTGGTGAAATAACCTTTGCTGAGAGTGATGTAAACCACTTTTCAATGACTATGCCTCAGCTAGTTCGTGCAGCTAATCTTGCAATGCCTTTGCATGCTTTCTATTTCTCTGGCGTTGATACTAGAGAGATTAGTCAAGAAGCTATTCGTAACCTGTTTGTTGGTTGCACAATGGTGCTTGACCGAGAGTTAGTTCCAGCTGGTACTGAGTACGAAACTGCTGACGGAAATAAAGCCGTTACAAAGCGTGATGCTTATCGTACTGACATTACTGGTGTTACAACTTGCGAACTTAATGATGCTCAGATTCTTGGTACTCCTATTACTAAGGAGATGATTCTGAAGGCAATTATGTAGTTTAACTTGGAGTAGAGCTTAGTGCTCTACTCCTTGTTACTTTTTGTTCTTCCTCTTGCAACTCATCAAGAAAGAAATGAGAGTACTCATCAAGAAAAGAACAAGACTTGGTCATCAAGAAAAAACAAGACCCGACAGTGAAAAAGTTATTAAAGTTCCTTATAAGACTTATAAGACTTTTATTCTGTCTAATTATAGCGATAACCTCAGTGCTTAAAGAGAGGTTGCCCTTGAACAAGGCGTAAAAGGAATTGTTCATACCTGAGTAAGTATTAAAACTGCTCATTATTTTAGTATTAATTTAAAATAGGAGAACTATTATGAAAGCAATAATTGTAAATGTTATAACTAGTGATTTTGTTTGTAATGATGGAACAAAGTGGCTAAATGGTAAAGTTGATATTGTTGTTGATTTTGATATTAATAAATCATATAATGATAAACGTACTTTAAATACTTTAAATACTACTTGTGTTAAAGCTAAAGCAGCTAAATTTAGATATTAATAGTATTGGTAAAGTTATTGATTTTGATATAATTCATCATAAAACTGGCGATACATATATAACTCCTTGGGGAGATAGTATTATATTTAAACATGATTGTGATGAAGTTATAATTAATAAAGTAATATGAGTGTAGATAATATTGATTATGAGGATATTTATGATAATATTGATGATTATGAATATCCTTATAATCATATAAATAGAGAAGGAGTTTAACTATGAATAAAATAAGAGTTTTGCTGAACGCAGTAAAAGGTAGTAAGATTAAAGTTAATATTACTATGAATAATGGTATAACTTATAGGTGTTACGTTGCTGGTTATATTGATACTGACCGTTTTCTTGTAACTAGAAAATATGAAGACGAAAAGTATGATACAATAGATGTAAGATATGTTGGTCGTGTTGTAGTAAAGGCTAGTCATTAGTCATACATGTATACAACATTAATACGCACGCGCACGCACGCATATTTATATATAAATAAATATATAATATAATAACGCAGTTATTATATATTTATTATATATATAAATTAGCCGAAAGTTGAGTGAAACGAGACTTGAGCCATTGTTATACCGACAAATAAGAGTTATAAATTTAAAATAATAGAAATATGGATAAACAATTAGTACAAGATATTATTAAAGTAGGTAATAAAGCCATTGAAAGAGTACCAATAAAATATACTGTTGATACCAAAGATGGAACTTTTTATGGTTATAATGGACTTTATTACAACGATGACCATGTAGAGTTTGAAGATGATTATGGTGATGAGATAGTTTTATCTTATGATGAAATTGTTGGAATTAAAATAGGTAATCTTTAAAGAGTGTGTTATAGAGTTGAAGTGAATGGAAGTATATGTAGAAGAGTTACTCTAACTATTCCTACAATACTTCCTCATTCTCATCTTCATTTCACTTTAATCTTATTATTAATAACATTCCTTCTCCAACTATTATTACTGTTACTCATCAAACTTATCTAATCGTCTAGTTTATCTCCTTTATCACTGGTTTTCAAGACTTTAAGTCCAATTCTTACTCTCTTGAGCTAATTTACTGGATATTACTATACTTGATTTAATAAGTCCTCATTTACTGAATGTTTAATCTCAATAATATATTAATGTTATGCTTTGGAAACAAAATACAATAGGTATCACTAAGAGTGATATTCTTTCACTTATTAATATAGTAAAGCGTGTTCATGCTATTAATGGTGATAACAATCTTAATGATACTGATAAGTTTAGAGAAGTATTTACTACTCTTGAAGACTATCCTAATATTGTTGATGATTGTGATATTATCGATGATAATTTAATTGATATTGACGATAATGATGATATTAATATTAAACTTATAGAAGAACTATGAAGATAGATTTAATTAAATATATAATGAAGATAATAGTAGTACCAATGCTGCTTTTATCTTTAGTACTTATAAGTCATGGTGCTGATAACCATATAAGTATTATGAATGTCATTGGTTTTATACTGCTTATTGTAAGTGGTAGTTTTATAATTGTTGATGCTAAAAATAATAAAGATGAATAAAGTAAGTAAATCTACAGCTCTTGTAATGCTGATATTAGTAGCTACTACTGTTAGTGTTACTATTAATTTAGTTAATGCTGTTACAGCTAATACTAAACTTCGTAATGAAGTAAAAACTTATAAATCCTATTATAAGTCTTCTGAAGCTCTATTTAATGAGATAGAAGATTATAATGAAAACTTATTCGATAGCGATAAAGCTATTGATTATTATAACGCTAAAGATAAAATCACTTCCCATTTCAAATAAGTGTAAAAGTTCTGTTGCTACTAGTACGGTCTGTGAAGATAGTACTAGTTCATTATTTATCTAATTATTATAATTATGAAGAATAGAATTTATACTACAATAGGAATTGTAGGTTTGATTGGAATTATGTGTTTTGTTATTTATCTTGTTGGTAATTTTATATATTTTGGTATATCTGAAACAAATGAGATAAGTAATAATGATAGTATTGATAATGTTTGTATTAGTACAAACGTTACTCAGTATAATGATTCTAGCCGCCCCGTAAAAGGTATGAAATATAACGATTCAATAGATTCTTTAGCATTTAGTAAACATGTTGATTTATCTAATATAGATGGAGATAATTTCTATAGTAGAGAAATAAATGAAGGTTTAACTAGTGGTAGAGTATATAAATAAGATTTCGAGTTAATAAACATATTATAAACAATTTAAATTTTAAAATTATGGATTCAAAGAAAGTTATTAGTGAGTTAGTAAACAATGGTGCAAACAATGTAGTTAAGGATGTTACTATTCGTAATATCAATACTACTGAAATGACTAATTATGCACGAGTTGCAATTACCCTTGACAAACCTGTTAAGGGTTATGTTGCTAATCCTTATCTTGGTAAGACTCCTGGTAAGGATGGTGTTCCAGCTGATGCTGATGTTACAAGTGAGTATGTAATTGGACTTGTAAACATTATCTTTGTAAGCAACTTTAGTTTAATTGCTACTCTTCGTGAGATACCTGATGTTGCATTTGCTGGTAATGCGCTTCTTGAATCACCTAAGCGAATTGGTGTGATTCTTAGTGGAGCAACTATTAATGTTGTTCAGGAAGCTGTTGCTGAAGGACAAGAGTATCGTAATCCGTTTAGTGATAATGCTACTCCTACAGTTGTTAAGCACGATTCATTCTATAATCATGTATATGATATTCGACTTGGTGCTTTTGGTAAACAGATGGTATTTGAGTTGGCTAAACATATAATGTTTGACTAATCTTTATAAGTAGTAGTGCTAGAAATAGTGCTACTACTATTTATTAACTAAATAAATAAGGAGAACTTATTATGTGTATAACAAATATTATTTTATTAGTAATAGAGTTAAAGAACGTAGAGATGGTTCTTTAATGATTAGTACAAGTATGGGTCTTAATCATGCTAAGAATTAGCTAAGAAGCGTTTTCAAATGTATGGTTATAAGGGTAGACTTGTTAATATCCACCCATTTAGTACAACAATTAGTAAAGCTATTGCAATTTAAGTTAAAGTTTTACTAATTATTATTGATATATAAATCAAATTCATTATCTTTGCAGCAAATATTAATAACTAAACTATTAAGTGTTATGACAGATAATGAATTTGATTTAAATGCTCAAGAAGTTGATGCCTTCTGTATAAATCATGATATTGATGATTATGATTTATATGGAGAAATAAAAGCTGAGGATGGTGATGGTTCTGGCTTTGGCGAAAATATAGACTTTGATTATTAATTTTAAACATAAGAGAATTATGGCAAAAGAAAAAGAATTAAGTTCTGCTGATAAGTGTCGTAGAACTAAGCTCCGTAAAAAGAGTGTTGATGAATTGGTTGACATCATTCTTCGTAAGGATGATGTTGAACGTAGACTTAGTAAGTCTATTGATACATTCAAGAAACTTCAACTTACTAATGAAAAGAGAATTGAAATTCTTAAAGATTCTCTTGATAAGAGTGAGGAGATTCAAAGTAATCAAGAAAAAACTATTGCTGCACTTAACGCAACAATAGACAATGAAGATAAACATATTGCTAATCTTGAAGAGCATAATAAAGCTCTTTATAGTAGAATTGATGTGCTTGAAAAGACAATTAGTCAGTGTAATAAAGAATCACGTATTCTATTTGCTGTTGTTGTTTGTCTTATTGTAAGTAATATTATTCTATTTTTCATATAATATATAATAGTTTCACTGCTTATAAGCGTATAAGCATATTCATTTTTTAAGATATTAAAGGTTATACCACTATTGCTTGTGAAAGTAGTAGTGGTTTTATTAATTTAAAACATAATATTATGAATGAAGATATTGTAACTGGTATTGTAATTGCTGGTGATATTTATAGTATATTACCTAATGGGGTTAAATGTCCACAATGTGCTGTAAAAGACTTTTGTCTTAAAGGTAAATTAGGTACTAAAGTACAATTTGATTGTGCTAGTGTTCATCTTGAAAAAGCAAGTTAATATGAATAAAGATAATATACTTCCTAATCCTCCAAGTACTATTACTCTTAGTGATGATGTACTTGATGATATTTACTCTGATATGCAGGCAGACCAGGCAATTATGCTTGAGCAATCCGGTCTTTATGAGTAAAATTCAATTTGAGTGTAATTTCCTAGGTTTCATAGCCCTCAATTAATTTAGCTGATAACTTTATTAGCAAATTAATTTGAGGGCTTTATATCGCAAAATAAAATATTAAATAAAATGATAATTGTAACACAAAGTCAACTTAGGAATAAAGATACTGAAGCTATAATACTTTTACGTAATGAAATTAAAGCTAGTTTTAATACTAATGCTATTGATTATTTTACTATAAGTGCTGTAGCTGAACTTCTATATAATAAATTTAAGCATAAGACACGTGATATAATATATCGTACAAATGTTTCTTATGAAGGTATTAATAAACCATTTAATATAAGAATTAATTATGCCAATAAAGAAAAATAACAATAAAGTATACAAAGCATTTGCTATTGGTACTAAGATTACATATAATGATAAATTATATGAAGTGGTAGAAAGTGTTAATTGTGCAGATTGTTCTCTTGCTAATATTTGTTTTAGTAGTGCTCTATCTCCTAGTGATAGAAACGATGATACTTTATCTAAAGATAAAAAAATTAATATATTTGGTGCATGTTCAAGTGATAAAAGACCTGATGGGAAATCTATAATATTTGCAGAAATTCCTAAAGAACATTCTAAAGATACGTCTAAAGATGAATACCATAAGATTATACCTTTATGGAGAGTTGATAATCCTAGTAAATTAAAATCTGTAGAATTTGATTTACCTAATGGTTATGTAATTGATAAAGAACATAGCGATTTAGATAAAGGTATTATTAAGTTTACAAGTAGTTGGTTAACTCTTGAACAGATATATAAGTTAGCTAAAGAAAACGATTATATTACTAATCGTAGTGCGATTAAAGAATATCGTGATGGTAAGTTAGTTGCTATTGCTAATCTTATGGATATTGCTAGATATTTTAATGGCGATTGGAATTATACTGCTAGTGGTAATGATTGTGGTTATATTATAGCTTATGATAAAACTACAACAGAACCTTATGGTTATCAAATTGTTCATATTAATGCTGATACAGATATGTATTTTGGTAATATTACGTTTAAAAATGAAGCTGATGCTAAATATGTAATTGATAATCCTAATTTTAGAACTGTTCTTGATAAAATATTTAAAGTATAAAAGTTATGGGTGACGAAGATTTATATACAGGTGATATTAGAAATTATTATAATACTCCACGTACTATAATTAGTGCTAATGACCATCCAGGTTTAATTTGCAGTAGCAGTGTTCCTGATGGTAAAACTAGACGTAGAGAAAGTAGACGTAGAGCTATTAGAAGAAGAAAGGGTAGACTATGATACTATGTAATAGTTGTCTTTATCAATTTGATAGAAAACATTGTAATGTACCTGATTTTGGAGAAGTTGTACAATGTAATGGTTGTGTTGATAAAAAAGACTTTTACAAACATTCTCCAAGACGTATAGGTTATATTATTCCTTATAACTTTCCTCTTAATACTCGTAGAGGTTTTAAAACTATATATTATCTTATGAGATTGAGCCAGCATGATATGATTACTGTAATTAAAGATATAATTGCTGTTAGACATGTTGGTATTAATTTCATACTTAATGTATGTGATAAGTTAGAAAAGGAAAATGATTGTATGCTAACGTCTTTACGGGGAGGCTAGAGTAATTAAATAGTATAATAACTTTATAAATAAATAATTATGGACTATAAAAATAAGAAAGTACTGTTCATTGATTTGGACAGTACTTTAATTAAAACTATATCAGGTAAAACATTTCCTGAAGATATTACTGATTTTAGAGTACAACTTCCTGTATTAGATAAAATAATAGAGAAGATGCCTAATCTTGAGATGTTTTTTATAGTAAGTAATCAAGGAGGTTTAAAGACTATTACTGATAAACGTCTTTTTAATTCTAAAATGTATGCTATAGAAAATATATGTAGAGGTTATTTAGGTAATGGGCTTGACAATCTTTCATTTGTTGATAATTTATATTGTTGTTCTATGGATAAGCAAAATACTTATCGAAAACCTAATACTGGAATGTTAGAACAATTATATAATCAATATGAAGTAGGTTCTAAAGATGAATGTATTATGATTGGTGATGCTTCTGGTAAACCAGGAGATTTTTCAGATTCTGATAAAAGATGTGCTTCAAGATTTGATATAGATTATGTTGATGTAAGAGATTTCTTAGAATCGTAATATAATTAATTAAGTTCTGCTAAGTGTAGTAATACGGCTTATGGTGCGAAACCAAGCAGAACTCCTAATAAATAAAATAATAAAGTTATGAAATATGAAGAATATATAGCAGCTATTGCTCCTTTTAAATATTTTAAAAGTAGAGCAAATAATTGTAATGATGATAAGTTTAAAAATAAACTTATGGAAGCTTATAATAAAGGTTTGCGCGAAATAGGTAGAAAAATTCTTATAGAGAATAATATTACTCCTAATAAAACTATAGATATAGCTTGTACTCCTATAAGTTTTGAACCAATTAGTGCTAGAATTAATAAAAATAATGAAGTTATATTAATTGGTTATTTACGTCAAGACCGTACTGATTATAAAGTTGAAAAAGAATATAAATTAAACGATTTAAATAATTGGTAATATGAATAATAAATTTACAGAAGAAAGCTTAATTCATTTCTTTGATAAAAGAAATAATATTAGAAAAGAATATGATACTAAAATTGCTAGTATTAGTAATAAATTCTTTGCTGATAACAATCTTCCATTTAAAGTAGGAGATAAAGTTAGATTTCCAAGATTTGCTGTTTCTGCAACTGGTATTATTAAATATGTTACTATTTCTAATAAATTAGATAATGCTTTATCTAAAGAACCAGAAGTAATGATAGCTATTGATGGTTATGTTGGATTAATGCAACGTTTCCCTATTAGTAAAATAAAGAAAATATAGTAATTATGGAAACATATAACGAAGTCTTAAATAACTATAATCTTAACATTGGAGATAAGATTAAATCAAATGTTGGAGGATATATTGATGATTTGGAAATAGTAAAAGCTATTAAACTTAAAGATAGTTCAATTAAGCTTGTTATTAGACCTAAAATACCATATCCTAATCACCCAAATTATTTTCATATTGATATAGATGAAGCTATTAAATTTCATAATAAAATAGCTGAATCTGCTAGTATTCAAATCTATAATAGAGTTAAGAAAATAATTAAAGTAAAGTAATTATGGAACTAAAAGATATTAAACAAGAAACTGTTTCTTATTTTATTAAAGAATCAGAAATTGCTCTTAAAGATTATAATAACAGAATTAAGAACTTAACTAATAAGTTCTTTAAAGATAACAATATCCCTCTTAAAGTAGGAGATAGAGTTATGGTTGTTAACGGTAAAGTAGGAACTATTGTAAGTCTTCATACTGAACCTTGTAAATATATTCGTTATTATAAATGTATTCCTATGATAAAAGTTGAGCTTGATGAAAATAAAGAATTAGAATATTTCGCAGCTATTACTAATATAAGGAAAATATAATCATCTTATTGATGATGCAATAATAATATTAATTAATTAAACTTTTTGTAAAATGGCAAAGAAACATGATGAAAGAAAGGATTTAAAGTGTGTATCACGTATTGCTGAAATCAATGGTAATCATATCATTGTTCCAACTAATACTGTAATTGGTATTCACATGTGGGGTAGAATTGATTTTCTAGTTCATTATTGCGGTTATATTCTTAATCGTAGTAAGAATGTTAGAGCTTCTAATCTCAAATTTGAAGATGCTGCATTAAAAGATGGAGCACTTATAGCTAGAGCAAGAGAAGCTAAGAAAATCAAGAAGGAACATAAACTTTCTAACAAGAAGAAGTGATGGTTACAGATTTCAGTAAATTAAAAGTTAATCTTAATTTTAAGATTAAGGTTAAACATAAGACTAGAGCACCAGCTCTTAAACAAGATAAAGTCTTGACTAAACTAATAGAGACTACCTGTCGGTATGATAATGGAAAGTTTTATGTTGTTATTCCTAATTGTGTATATAAACATAAACTTAAAAGTGGTGTAGATGTAACTGATATAGGAATTAATGATATAACTTTAGAGTTTACTCCTGAATCATTTGATTTACATGAAGCTGATAGAGTATTTACTATACGTGGTCAAGATAATGGTAAATATATATGTTTAATAAGAAACGAAACTGATAGATTATTTAAGAAACTAAACAAAGAACAATATGTTCCATTTTGTAAGAACTGGACTATAATTGTTAGAATTGTTCGACGTGTAGGAGTATTATATGCTGATTTTCGTTCTTTAAAATCACATAATTTATATTATAATTTAAAACAAGATAATGAGGATGAATAAATGCACAATGAAGATACATTAATTGGAGGTCCTTTAAATAGGACTGATAAAAATAGAGCTGAAATTGCTGGTCTTACAAAGGACCAGCAAAAAGCTTATCAAGGGCTTATTGAGTTTATCAATAAACCTTTTAATCATAAAGATTTTAAGCGTGCTCTAGTTGGTGCAGGTGGTGTTGGAAAAACATTCCTTTTAAAGACTATTTTAAAGAATTGTAATATTAGTTTTTCACAAATTGGTGTAAGTGCTCCAAGTCATAAAGCTTGTAGAGTGATACGTGATTCTCTTGCAGGTTTACCAGTTAATGTTAATACTATTCAATCAGACTATGGAATGAGACCTGATTATAATATTGACAAATTTAATGAACGAGATATTCAATTCAGTCGTCAAGGTAGAATAAAAGTTGAAGATTATAATCTTTATGTAGTTGATGAAGCTTCTATGATTAATAAAGCTTTGTTTAATTATATGTGTAAAGTTTTAATTAACAATTCTTGTAAACTTCTACTTCTTGGTGATGTTGACCAAGTACCTCCTGTAAACGAACTTGAACCTTCTGCTTTTAAGAATGTTACAACTTATAGATTAACTCAAATTGTAAGACAAGATGAAGATAATCCTATAAGAGAACTTTGTAGTATGCTTAGACATGATGTAGAACACAATACTTTTACGTTCCTTAATTATATAAGTACACATAAAAGTGAATTTGATTCTACAATGACTAAAGGTTTTATGGTTTGTAATAGTGCTGAGTTTCAACATCAAGTTGAACTTCAGTTCAGCGATGAAGCAATAACTAAAAATACAGATTATGTCAAAGTTATAGCTTATACTAATATAGCTGTTTCTGCTTGGAATAAGTTTATTAGAGAAGCTATAATTAAAGACAGTGAAAAATCTGTTATTACAAAAAATGATTTAATTACTTCTTATATAACTCTTGTAAATGAATTTAAAGAGACTATTATAAGAAATAGTGAAGATTATATTGTAAAAGATATTGCTAATTATACTCATCCTAAATATAGCATTAAAGGATTTATGGTTAAGTTCCAAGCTGTTCATGGTGGACAAACTACTTCTCCTTTATTTGTTCTAGACCATAGAGATAGATATTCTGTTAAGAGATATTGTGATATATGCAATGATTTAATAGAACAAGCTAAAAATGCGTCTAAACAACAACGTGCTGCTAAATGGAAGAAGTATTTTGAGTTCCGTGAAAGTTGTTTGATATTAATCAATATAGCAAAAGCTGATGGAACAGTACTTCATTATCGTAATTTAGACTATGGTTTTTCTGTAACTGCGCACAAGAGTCAAGGTAGTACTTATAACGTTAGTATGGTTGATATTAATGATATTGTTTATGACAAAAATGGTCATCCTTACAATAACGCTAAAGATATTAATCGACGACTTTATGTTGCAGTCAGTAGAGCTAAAGAAAAAGTAATTTTAAGATATGGATGAAGTTAATTTAAATCCTTTAGATTATAGAAAATTTCTTAAAGGAATAGAAGATTGTAAAGAACAAATTAAATATTACGAAAATGTAATAGCTGATGTAGTTCTTAAAAATTCTAACCTTGAAGTTAATGATTCTGTAAAGCTTGAGAATAAAGGTGGAATTAATAAACTTTATGGTATTGTAGTTGGTGCTAAAGCAGTTATTAAAACTGATAATGAAGTACATAAACTTGTAACTATAATGCCTGAGAATGTTAACACACCTTTCGATTTCGACCTGACAGAATGGTCAATTACTCTACGTGTACGCTAGCGAAATTCGCATAATGCGTATTTATTTGCAATTTAAGCCCTTTATGGGTGTGGCATGATTAATCATAAAGCCGCCCCGTAAAAGGCATGTAATCAAGAATTTAAAATATTAAATAAAATGTGTAATGCAAGTAATATTCCATCTTTTAAAGAACGTGTGCAATGTTACATTAATAAAAAAGATGAAATAGAGAAAGATTATCAGAATCGTATGAAGGCTCTTAATGAAGCAGCAAGTGCTGATATTCTTACTCAATGTCCTATTAAAGTTGGTGATGTTTATGTAACTGAAAATAATAATGCTTGGGGTCTTAAACGTCAGTATTATAAAGTTGCTAAAATTGATGCCACTGTTGATGGTAGAGGTTAGTGTTTATGGCTACAAACGTAAACTAGATAAAACTTGGGGTAAACGTGATAATATATACATGTTTAGTGCTTCTATTTATGACAATTATAATGTTAATCATTATGATAAAGTAGAAGATTATGTTGAACCTAGTAAAGATTAATTAATTATGAAAAGAAGTGATAAAATTAAAGCTCGTAAGCGTATTGAAAATGGTTGTAACTTTCCTAGTCTTATGACTATTAGTAAATACCCTGGAAGTGCTCTTGGATATTATCGTAGATGGTAAGTAATTATGATTCCTAAAGTATGTGAAGGTTGTCCTTTAGGTATGTTTAATACTAAGTGTAAATGTCTTAGTGGTGTTGGTAATCCAATGTCTGGTATGATTATTGTTGTACCAAATGTTGATTACAATGCTTATAAGAATAGAGGAATGACTTTTAGTAAGTATGTGGAAATAGTGAAAGAAACTATCATACCTTTTACGGGGGGGCTAGAGCAACTAGACCCTTTTATTGTTCCTCTTATTCGTTGTAAGCTTGATGATAAATGTCCTGTAAATGAAAATATAATTCATAGATGTATGTTACATACATTTGCTGATATTAGAATGAATGCTATCAATAAGATAATGCTTCTTGGTAGTGCTGCTACTAATTTTGGTTTTGATATTACTAAAGGTAAAGATAAACTATATTATGTAGCTCCTTTTGTTTACAGTACAAATTACTCTCCTTTTATTAAGTTTATAGATGATAATAAATACGATGAATTTCGTAATCGTCTAGTTAAATGGATTACTGCTGATAAAAATAATAATTATAATGGAATGGAAATAGTAAAGATGATAGTAAATGATTCATAGTTTAGCTGTAGATTTGGAAGTCTTTGAGAATATGATTTCATTTACTTTTGTAGATTTAAAAGATTATCTTGATAAATTTGCAGATTGTAAAGGTGCTCTTACTGATAGTTTAACAGTTGAAGAAATAACATCTAGACTTGATAAAGTTAAAAGCTGGATATTTTATGTTAGTGATACAGATGATTCACAAATGTTGAGTATTGTAGATTTCTTTGAAAAAATGAGACCTATAGAACATGAAGATGGCTCTGTTGATAGATATGATTTATATGGTTATAACAATCAAGGATATGATGATATGCTTATTAAAGCATTTTTAATGTATTGGAATCGTTTTGATAATACAAAACAACTTTGTTTATTTCTTAAAGAAGTAAATGATAAGATTATTTCACTACAAGATGATAAAGATGCTTTATGGAAAGATAAACTGTTAAATCTTATTTGTAAGTATAGAGTTCATTATGTAACTGTAGATTTGTTTAAGATATTTGCTCTTAATTCTGCTGGAGTAAATATAGATAAAGACACTGGTGAACGTAAGAAGTATGGTAAAAGTTTAAAGCAAGTTAGTATTAATCTTAAATGGTATAATCTTCTTGATTTTAAACTTCCTCCCATTGACGACGAAGAAGGCGATATATATAGAAAGAGAAATGAATATAAAGGCATGACAAATGAACAATTAAATTGTTTGATTACTGCTGACTTTAGTAGGTATCTTCTTCCTAGATATGTTAAGCCTATGTTATATTATAACAAGAATGATGTATTTCTTTGTTGTGAAATGGTAAGGCAAAAGCCTGATGAAGTTATACTTAGATATAGTCTTGGTCACGCTTATAGAATAAACTTCTTATGTAGTGCTAGAAGTAATATTGCAGATAAACTATTAAATAAGTTTTATGCTGAACGTAGTGGTTTACATGAAGATGCTTTTAAAAATCTTCGTACACAAAGAACTGCTCTTAGTTTTAATAAAATAATATTTCCTCATATTAAGTTTAAAACTAAACAACTTCAAGATTTACTTGAAGAAATGAAGAAAGTTGTTATATATAGAACTAATAAAGATAGTTTTGTACGTGAAATAGAATTTTATGGCACAACATATACTCTAGCAACTGGTGGTATTCATACTCAAGACAAACCTGTAATACTTAAAAGTACTGATAAATATGTTTATGTTCATCATGATTATACATCATATTATCCGAGTATTATGATAAGTTATGAAGTAGTACCTGCACACCTTAATCGTAAAGTGTTTGCAAAAATGGTAGATTATTTCAAACAAACTCGTGTTAAATGTAAACATACAGACGATAAAGATGGTTTTGTAGTACCAGGAGTTCATAATAAACTTGCAGCAGAAGCATTGAAGATTGTAATCAATGCTATTTACGGAAAGTATGGCTATGAAAATTTCTGGCTTTATGATAGACTTGCACAAATGAGAGTTACAATAAATGGTCAGTTAATGACAATGACTCTTTGTGAATCTCTTGAATTAGCAGGAATACATGTAGTTAGTGCAAATACTGATGGTATCGTTATAAAACTTCCTTATGACAAAGTTGATGTTTATAATCAAATTTGTAAAGAATGGAATGAAACTAATAAGATGTCTGCTGATGATGAACATTATAAGATGCTTGTTAGTTTAAATGTGAATAACTATTTTGATATTCAAAGTAACGATAAGATTGAGTATAAAGGAGCACTAGACCCAAAACAGTATATCAAAGACCTTAAAAAGGGTTATGATATGCCAGTTGTAGCTACTGCTGTATTTGAGTATTTTGCTCATGGTAAATCTGTAATGGAAACTCTTCGTAATCATAAAGATATTCTTGATTTCTGTAAAAACTCAAAAATGTAGGTAGACAATTTGAAGTTGTTTATCAAAAAGTAGTTGACGGAGAAGTAGTAGATGTACATAGTCAACGTCATGTTAGATTTTATGTTTCTACTAAAGGAGTTGTGATTATGAAAGAACATGTAACTACTGGTGCTCGTAGTGTTCTAGCTAGTGGAAAACCAGTACAAATTCTTAATTTACTTGATGATAAAGATATTAGTGAGCGTAATATAGATTATGCTTATTATTATGAAGAAGCTTATAAGATTATTAATCCTATAAGGCTTGGAATAAGTCCTAATCAAAAAGGTAAAGCTAAGAATAAAACTCTCAGTGGAAAATCTTTGTTAAAGAAGAATTTTGGTTTATATAATGATTTATTTGATAATGAAGAAGAACAATGACAGAAGAAGAATTGCATGAAAAAAGTGTTTATCAATGGAGAATAAATAAAGGTATTGGAACTTTTATAATTCCTGCTCCTTTAGATGTTCTTAGACCTTTATTGATGATACTTCCTGCAATGTATAATAAAAGTCCTACAATAGAAACTGATATTATAGTTGCAGACTTTGTAGATAAAGATAAAATTAATGATTATCTATTGCATAAGAGTGAACCTGTTCATTCTAATGTTTATAGTAATTTTATTACTAGAGGATTGATTAAAATTTTAACTGTTAGTGAAGCTACAGATATATTTAGTCATCTAAATCCTACTTTAGTGGTTATTTATAATCCTAAAGAATGTCTTTATTGTTATGTAGGTCTGCTAGACAAAGCAAAGTTTAAGTTAGTATTATCATCAACTTTACTTAATGATAAGTTAGAACAGATTAATAATCTAATTCCTAGAGTTGGTTCTTATAATCAAGCTAGTGTAGATGAAATCCGTTCTAGCCGCCCCGTAAAAGAAGTATTAGTTCCTTTAGTTATAGATGAAGATAGTAATCTTAAAAAGAAACTTGATTATTATAATAAAGAAATATCTACTGCTATAGCTATCTTTGGTGACTTTGAAACAATTAAGATGGCTCGTCTAGGTAATAGTAATACTAATAGTTCTAGTATGGCTGTATGTTATAACATAGCTCGTCAAAATGGTTGGAATGAGAATCTTGATATGACTATTCAATTTAATGTTGAAATAGATGAACTTTATTCTCCAAATGCCCTTAAAGAACGTGCTAGTGGAATATACGAAATTATTAGAAGTAGAAGTCTTGCTCTTGCTTCTTCTGATGAGAAACTTAGTTATATTCTAAAGATTGTTGAAGACAATGCAGATAAGAATATTCTTATTATTAATAAACATGGTGACTTTGCAAACGAAGTAACTAAATATATTAATGATAATACTTATTATAATACTTGTTATAATTATCACGATAAAGTAGAAAATATTCCTGCTATTGATGATAATGGAAATGAAGTTCTAATTAAGAGTGGAGTTAATAAGGGAAAACCAAAAATGCTTGGTGTAAAATCTCAGAAAAATTTAGCTCAAAAGTTGATGAACAAAGGTGCGATTCACGTTTTGTCTACAAATGCCTCTCCCGATAAGGATTTAGCCGTAAATGTAGATGTTGTTGTAATTACGTCGCCATTGTGTGATACCATGGAGACCTACTTATATAGGCTCTCAAAGGTTCAATTCGCTAAAGAGGTACAATTATACACCTTATATTATAAAGGCTCTTTAGAGGAGAAAAAACTAGATGAGCGTGTTATTGGCGCAAGTCATCTAATTCTTAATAAAACTGAAATTGAAGTTAAAAGTGATAATAATTATGATTATTGTATTGTAGATTGAAAAATTATGCTTATCTTTGCAGCGTAAATAAGAAACAAATATAATTGCTCTTTGAAATAATGAATGAAGTTGAAACAAAAACTGAAGAAAGTCATGGTTTAGCTGTTAGGCATGAAGATGTTAATACAGGTATTAAAGTTTTTAATCTTCTAAACGAAAAAGAACTTGCAAATGCAGAGATATTTCTAAAGAAGAATAATACTACTGATGAAGGTGGAGTTAAAAGCGTAAATGAAGGTCTTGCAATTCTAATGCGAGCACAAGACTTACGCTTACCATTTAGTCCTTGTATAGAACATATTCATGTTATTAATGGTAAAACTGGCGTTGACGTTCACATCGCTAAAGCACTGTTATCAAGGGCAGGTATAGTCTGGGAAATAACAAAAGATTATGTACCTCAGTATAAATATACTGATGGTAATAGTGTTTACGATGAAACACTTCTCCCAGATTATTGTGTTAAATGTCGAAGTCAAAAAGAAGCAGAAGCTAAAACTACTGATGATGTTATCGGTGTTTATCCACTTAGATATTATAGAGATTTGAAAGGTAATATATATGATGAATTTCAAATATCTAGTAAATGTGTTAAGTGTATAAATATGATTCAAGCAGCTAAGGTTGCTCAAGAAGGTAATTATCCTGTAGTTAGAACAGAAGCTAAACCTATTGATTTTGTGACTGAGTACAAGTTTACAAGATATAAGAAAATATATGGTAGAATAGTTGAAACTCACGCTACCGGTCATTTCTCTTATGTTGAAGCTGCACAAGCTGACTTGTTTACTAAAGATACTTTTAAGAAGTACACTAGAATAATGATTGGTCATAGAGCCTTTTTCTATGGAGCTAGAGAAATTGCTGGCGATATTTTAATGGGTTGTATGTCTGATGATGAATTATCCGAAGTAGTTAACAATACAAATCCTAATGTTGACAACTTTGTAAACGTAGAAGATTTAACAGAAGATGTTACTCCTACAGAAAAAGGATTTAAAATAGAGTTTATTAAATAGTATTATACTATAATTTATTATTAACAATTTAAATATTTAAAGTTATGAAGATTAACGGTTTATCATTCGGTATTAATGTAGTTGCAAGTGGTGTTAAGGTTAGCTCAGTTATCACAGAGCCAGTTTTGGTTGCTTCTAGTACAAAGGGCGGTTTCAATATTTCAGGAGCAGTTTCTAAGGCTCTTGGTCTTTTGCCTGGTGACAACATCATGTTTGCTAATGATGCAGCAGATGTAGAGAAAGCTGTAATTAATCGTGTTGATGCAGTCGTTGAGTTTGCTCAGAACAATGGTTTTGACCTTGATACTCCAGAGGGTACTTCTGCTTGTGTAGCAGCTATTACAACTTGGTATATTGCTAAGGGTGTTCCAATGTTCAAGAAGACAGGTGAGCCTATTATGGTTAATGTTCGTCTTACAAAGGAAGAGAAGAAGAAGTACTTCGATGAGCATGTAGATGAGGTTATCAAGAATAATCGTGATAAGTTGATTGCTGCTTATGAGCTTGCTGAGACTGCTACCGATGAGGAAATTAAGGCTGCTTTCAAGGTAGATGATATGCCTTCTCCACAGATGCAGTCTGTAAGTGGTTGTAAGCTTGCTGCAAGCGGTGCTGCAACTGGTACTGGTTTGAAGCTTTCATTCTCTGATACTAACAACTGGGAGCAGTTGAAGTCAGACCTTGAGGACAAGACTTCTATGAAGCGTATATTTGATGTAGACATCAAGAACCCTATTGTTTCTAAGTACAATAATGGTAAGGAAGATGTAGATATTACATTCTATGCTCTTGGTGAGTATAAGGATGAGGTTCCTTCTCGTACAGGTAAGAAAGGTGAAGCTGAGGAAGCAGAAGCAGATGCAGAGTAATTTCATTCATTAAATAAAAATCTTATTTATGAGGGAGAAGAATAATAATCTTCTCCCTTTTTTAGTCAATTTTATAAACGTTTTAAAACTTAATTAAGTTATGACAGAACATGTTAATAGTGCAGCAGATAATGCGCAGAATAGGTGCAAAGAAAGTAATTCGTAGAGGTATTAATAACAACACTCAGGCAGTAAGCCGTTTGAAGTTCCATGAGAAAGATGCTGCTCAGAATGGTTTATTTATGGCTCATCTTGATTCTGTATCTGTTGAATGGTCTCAGAGTGCAGATGGTAATTCTTTTGCTGGTTTGAAGATGCCTCGTTTGGTATTTACATTTGCAAGTAATCATGCTGATGCAAAAGAACGTCGTTATGCAGTTAAGACATTGTTCCCAATTGAGAGTAATGTTGATACTATTCCTAACGGAGATAAGGCATGGCAAGTAGATAATGTACTTAATACTATTAAGCACATTCTTGATGTGTTCTATTTCAAGGGTCGTGAAATGACTGTTGAAGAGGAAGATGCACTTACTCTTGATTTTGTTGATTTCACAGAAGATGAGGATGGTAATATTGAGTATGAAGCAGTAGATGCTCAGGCAGTTCTCGATGGTTATCGTAAGATGTTTGATAATGCTGCTGCTATGCTTAATGGTCAGTTTAATATTGCTGCTGATGCCGTTTCTAAACCTTGCTTTAAGGATGCTAATGGTAAGTTCATTAATTGTTGGATTAAACTTCTCCGTGCAGTTCGTAATCGTAAAGGTTCTTGGGTAGATGTTGACAAGAGTAAAGATTTGTCTTTCCCTTCATTTGTTGGCAATGGTTTTGTTGAGATTGTTAAGATGAAAGATAATCAGATTCTTCCTCCAGTTATTTTGACTATAGATAAGGTTAAGGAATCAATTACTCCAAAGGATACTGAACCTAAAGCTCCAACTATCGGTGCTCCTGGTATTCCTGGTATGCCTGGTGGTGCTGCTATTGTTCCTCCTACAAATGGTAATGATATGGTAGGTAATTATAGCAATTTCGACCCAACTGCAAATACGGATATGCCGTTCTAAGCAAATTGTTATTATTCTTCTAATGGATTTAATGTTCTAGGGGATAGTGATGCGATACTTCGTGTCGCTATCCCTTTTACTTATACAATATGAAACGTACAATTAATACTACTAAACTTACAAAGGCTTTTATAGAGTCTCGAATAAGTCAAGAAGCTATTGTTGCAAAATATCTAGATATTCCTATCAATGTTGTAGATGATTGTGTTAGACATAACCATCTTATTAAGTCTGTATTTAGAGATGATGATACTGATAGTAGTATGGGTATTGCATACAACATGAAAGGACGACTTAAAGTTCGAGATTTTAATGGTTGTTTCTTTGGTGACGTATATGATGTAGTAGCTTACGTTCTTAGTATTGTTTATGAAAGACCTATTAGTACTGATAATAAACAAGATTTCTATTTTATTCTTAAACATATTTATACTGTGTTTAGTGATGATATAGATAATCGAGTTAATCATTATGAGATAGATGAATCTATTAGAAATGCTCTTATTAAAAGTAAATCCAGAAAAGCTATTATTGAAATTGTTCCACGTAGTTGGAATAGTAGAGATAAAGCTTATTGGAATAAACTTGGTGTAAATCTTGCTTATCTTAATACTCATTTTGTTATTCCTGTTGAACAGTATTATATAGATAGAAGTAGCAATCCTACTCCTAGATATGGATATACTACTAAAGACCCATGTTATGCTTATATGCTGGGTAGAAATAGACAAGGAATATATCTTATAAAACTTTATTTCCCACTTAGAGATAGAACAAAAGAAAGGAAATTTATAACTAATTGTAATGTACTTGAAGGTCTTCCTAATCTTGAATTAGATAATTATGATTATATTATAATTACTAAATCAAGTAAAGATAGATTAAGTTTAGGTAATCATTTAGTTAATCATACCTTTTACGGGGGGGATAGAAAGGCTTTAACAATAGGTGTAGTTAATCTTCCTAGTGAAAATTATAGATTAAAAGCTAACGAATATGATTGGTTAAAGAATCGTTTAGCTGATAATGGAATGATTGTTAGTTTATTAGATTTTGATAGAACTGGTCGTGATGGTGCAGATTATCTTTTAAGTACTTATAATATTCCTTATTTGTTCATTACTCGTGGTGAATTTGGTCTTGACAATTATGAATGTAAGGATTTTGCAGATTTGCATTATAAATATAGTAATGATGAAATAGATAATTTTATAAAAGATACTCTTAGATATGTCGAGTTACGATACAGAAAAAATAAAGGTAATTCCGATGCCTATTTCAAAAGATTATCAGACTGTGATTTGCCATACTAATATGACTAATAAAGAAGGAAGACCAACTGAACAAGTTCATATTATTATGGCTCCAATTACAGAAAAAGAAGAAGCTTTGCTTGATGATGGCAAAGCTTTTGCTATTCATAGAGGTGACTTATCTTTTAATTTGAGTTCTGATAATGTTTTTGCTTATGGCGAAGTTGACTTTCATAAAGGTACTGAGGATTATGAAAATATAGATGCTTTAATACCTTATAGAGATATGGTTCATCTTCCTTTACATTACGATTATGATACTCATACTTGTAAGACAAAAACAAAATGTTATCAAACTTATGAAACTGATAATATTGGAGCTATGGCTCAATATGCTCATGGAAGACTTGGTAAACCGAAAAGAGTTGTAATATTTAAACTTATTGCTAAACGATTATGATTAAGTTTCCAAAGAAATATACAATGATAGTAGATGAACAAGTTCAAGGTATGGCTGTTAAAGACGTTAGTACTTGTGGTGCTGATGAATTTGTTGCTAAAGCTTGTGTTCGTCTTGATTGTTCTCGTATTAAAGATGATATGAGAATGATGCAAACTATAGGTACTCCTTATAAATATGAGATTACTCGAACTCTTATTGGAATTGATTATGCTCTTCAACAAGGTTGGATTGACGAAAATAAGAAAGATGAGTACATTTCTAAACTTGTAGCTTTACATAAACGTAATCTTAAATATGAAGAAGATAATCCTCCTGTCATATATGATAAGAAAAAAGGTTTAAAGAAGACTACTCGTACTACTAAAAAGAAAGCTAAAGAAGGAACTCTTGAAGGTTTTGAAAAACCTAAGAAAGAGAAAACTCAAAGTGCTGCTCAGTTAAATGCCCAAGCTAGAGCTAAACTTATTAGTAAACTTAAAATTAATATATGATACTATTTAAAAGAAATGCTAAAGGCGAGCCTATTTCATGGAGTATTCATGAATGGGGTCAAGATAATGAATATATAGTTCATTATGGTGTTGTAGGAGGACATAAACATAGCGAAATAATTAAAGCTAAACTTAGTAGAGTTAATGAAATAGAATCTCGTATTAAAGCTAAGCGTAAAGAAGGATATAAAGAAGTTTCTGAACTTAAAGATAATGCTCCTTTAAAAATAGACAGAGACTGTGTTCTTCTTAGTTTTCTTAATACTTATCTTCCAAAGAATAATACTACTGATGAAGGTTTTGTTCTTCCAATGCTTGCAAAAGTGCTTAAAGATAATAAACCTTTTGATAAACGTAGTTATCTAGGTCAATATAAGATTAATGGTGTTAGATGTATTGTTGGTGCTGAACAAACTAATGATTTATTTAAACCTATTAGACTTACTTATCGTTCTAGAGAAGGTACTGATTGGACTTCTAAACTAGCTTGGATGGATGATGTAATTCTTCCGGCTATTAAAGATGATTTACTTGATGCTATGATTGAAGAAGGAGCTTGTCTTGATGGTGAACTTTATATTCCTGGTTATAAAGTAAATGATATTAATAGTTTTGTTAAGAATGAAAAGCTTCCTCAACATCTACTTCTTCAATATTGGTGTTATGATATTGCTATTGATAATATGAGTTATGAAGCTAGACGTAAGTTTAAGAATGATAACATAAGTAGATTATGTTATACTTTTGATACTTATGAACAACATCTTAATAATAAGAGTAAACTCATATTATTACCTGATGTTAACATTACTAATATTTATGATGCTACAAGATTTAGAGATAAATTTATAGGTCTTGGTTTTGAAGGTCTTATTATTCGTGATGTTAATTCTGCTTATCAATTTGGTGCTCGTAATTTAGCTATGCTTAAATATAAACGAGTTGATGATGCAAAGTTTAAAATTGTTGATGTTATTCCTGAAGGAGTTAGAACTAATCTTTGTAAACTTGTTCTTAGAAATGACATTAATGATGAACTATTTGAATGTACTCTTAATTTTGACCATTCAAGACAAGAGTATATCTTAAAGAATAAAGAAAAGTTTATTGGTAAATATGCTTTTGTAGAATATAGAGAACGTTCTGGAGTTAAGAGTGTTCCTTTTCATGCAAAGGCTATTGATATTAATGATTAAAATTTAAAGTTATGATTACTAATTTATTAAGTTCTATAGCTAAAGCTTGGATTAAAGCTGAACAAGCTAGAAAAGAAGGTAAACCTGAAGAAATAGTTAATTATATTATTAGAGATATAATTAATGAAGGCTGTGGTTTAAGAATTGGTTCTATAATTGATTATAATCCTAATCAAAAAGAATCTAGAAAATATAGTACGCCTAATGAGGAATTTATTCCTAAAAGAAAAATTGGTATAGTTACTAAAATGACTGTAACTTATAGACCTATTGCAATTAGTGTTGATACTGAAGAAGGTATGGTATCTAAAGAAATCAACGTTGGTCTATTACAATTAGGACTACATGTACCTACAGACGATTATAGTGTTTGTGGAAAAGGTGATTATATTATCAATATTGACGAATTTAATATCAATAATGATGATATTAATTATGTTTGTAATAATGCTCTTACTTTATGTAAATAGATTATGAATTTAAACGCTTATGATAATGTAAAAGAAGAATTAGATAAACATAAAACTTGGTATTCACCAAAGTTTAGAAGATTATATAGTAGAGAAATAAAGTTTAGAATGTTTTATAAGTTTCTTAAACGATGGAATGGAACTATTAAACGAAATGATTATTTTCTAGCTATTAGTATGAGTAATACTGATGGTAAGTTTTATAGAACTGAAAGAGATAATTATAATAGATTAAAAGTTTCTATTCCTAAAGAACTTATTGAAGATTCTATTCTTAATTCTATAGTTGAAGATACTAATGTTGACGTTAAACTTGTTGATGACCAAGTTGATGGTGAAGTATATCAACTAAACATATAATCATCTAGCATGAAAGCCGCCCCGTAAAAGGTATGTACGCTTAGACCTACTTTTCTTGCTACGTGAGCGGCTTTCTCATGCCTGTTTATATCTTCATAACAAATTGAATTTGAACGCCTTACACGAGAATTTGAAATATTACATTTATCTCAAGTGCCCTGGCATACAAATCCGGTATGTGTATCGAAGTTTCAAAATTTGTCACTTTTTAGCTCGCTATGAGACATTTTGGTAAATTGTGGAATAATTATACACGACCCAAATTTCGATGCGTTATACGAGAATTTAAAATATTACAGAAAATGTATTTATTGTAGAACATTTTAAAAGTAAAATTATGGTTAAAAATAAAGTAGGTGCTGAACCTAAAGGTAGAGTTAAACATTCGTTTACTAAAGATGCCGGTATTCATGAAGGTATTCATCGTAATGAACCTGGTTGGTATGATGGTAAACTTCATTGTTATTGTTTTGGTTATGGTTATTTCTTCCATAGAGGAAAAGCATTAGGAACAAAACTTACTCCTGATTATATTAAAGAGAATTGGGATAAAGAAGGCTGGTGTGGAGGTCTCAAAGGTGCTTGTATGGCTATCATTAGCCGTGAATGTAAAATAGCTGTAATTAAAGAAGGAACTGATTATTCTTGGAGTATTGAAACTGGTCTTCCAGTAGGTTATACTATTTATAAGACTGATGAAGATATTCCTCTTTATGATATAACTGAACCAAAGAATAAGAAAGTGCTTATTAATATGCACATGACGTATCTTATTAAAAAGTATCTTGAAACGTTTTATCATGAATATAAAGTTCTTAATAGTGTAAGTAAACAAATTCCTTATTATTATGATGTAAATCGAGACCAATATTTTACTGAGATTAAAGTTTTTGCTTATAAATATAAGTTTATACCTAAGTGTAAACCTTTATATACTAAACCATATTGGGTAAACGATTATAAAGTTGATTTTCCTACTATTAAAACCATTCTTGAAGATAAACTATTTACTGATGAAGAAAAACTTAAAATTGAGAAATGTAAATTCTATACTAAGTTTTGTCTTTATAAAGGTATTAGTTGGAAAGAACTTGATAAGAATTGGTACTGATGATTATATTGAAGAAGTAAAAATTAAAGATAAAGATAAAGCTGAAGCTTTTGATAAACTTGCTAAGAGATATGCCGATAAGTCAAAAAGCTAATTATAAAGAAGCTTTAGCTAAGGCAAATAGTTCTGTTGATGATTGGAGAAAACCTAATTATAATGCTAGAATAACGTATATGAGATATTATGCTAATTATTCTAATAGAACCATTGAACCTATTACTAGTTCTATTAATAAGGTTGCATTCTCTAATACTCAACTTAGACTTAAACCTGGTAAACCTAATTGGGTTGAAACTAGCCGTGGTGCTATAGTTCCTCTTGAAACTGCTATTAATATATTTAATCAGCTTTATACTGATTATATTCTTAGTGGTAAAACTGAATTTAAATTCAAACGTGATGAATTTAAAATTGGTTCGTTTAGTGTTTCAAGTATTTCTTATGAAGATAAGTTCGTTGACCTTATTAAATGTGGGCATGATGAACCTGAGAAATTAGGTTATAAAGAATGGAAGTTCTGTATAGGTTGTCACATATTATGGTTCGATGATATTAAAGATTTTGCTAGATATTATAATCTGCAAGATAGACTTGCTTTTCCTCTCAATAGAACTACTGAAGAATGTATGGAAAAATCATTTGATTCATTTACATAGTGGAAGAACTATTGAAGCTGTAGGAATGATTGATATTTAACTTAATAAAATAATTATGATAGTAGAATGGAAAGAAGTAGATGTTGGTGGATATAAAGCTGCATCTGATATGTATGGAGACAAATGTTCTATGAATGATTTTACTGATACTTATACTGGAGAAGTAATTGATGTTAGACATGAACAACCAGGATTTTTTAGTAAAGGTAAAACTATTTATATAGTTTGTTTAACTAAAGACAATTCTATTAGAGAAGTTGAAGCTACAAAGTGTAAAGTAAAATATAAATAATAACAATTATGAAATTAAAAAATGCTATTGATACGGCTGTTTCTCATAATGCTTTAGTTGTGCTTGAAGAAACAGACTCAAAAGATTCTCATTATTCAGTTAGTATTTATGAAGGAATGGCTCATGAAATTCCTAATGAATTACTAGAAAGAGAAATGTTTCCTATAACAGATATTGTAGGAGACTGTATAGGAAGACTTCATATACATTTAAAAACTGATTTTGAAGCTGCTGATGAACTTCTATTATTCACTCAACTTCCATGTATTACAATAGAAGAAAAATCTGACAATTTTGTAGTATGTGGACAATGTTGTGGATATGTTCCTCATCTTTACGCTATTGGCTCTCAATATGCAATTGATTGGGTAGATGAAGAAGGAGTTTGTATTCGTTATATTAAAGGTATTACTCCAGAACAAGCTATTAGAATTGCTTTCAAATGGTGTTTAGATAAAGGTCTTATAACAAATCCTAATTATATAAAATAACAATTATGACAGAAAGTGATTTAAAGTATTGGAAAACGGTGCTTAATGGAGTAGTTCCAGAGCATCTTGTAACTCCTGAAGTTGTTGCATTACGTGACCAGCAAAATAAGATGCTTAATCTTATGGCTAAAAAGAATGCTGATTATGGTAATGCTTTCAATAAAGGTTGTGATAAACTAGGCTATAGATATGGTCTAGCTAGAATGTATGATAAAGCTAATCGTTTGGTTCATCTTATTGAAGATGATTTTCAAGGTTACAGTAATCCTAATGTTGAAGATGAAAGTATGTTTGATACTATTCAAGATTTAGCTAATTATTGTAATATGTTATTAGCTTGGCAAGCTAGTAATTGTGGAAATGAACCTACCATACCTTCTACGGGGCGGATAGAGACAGTTTTCGTTGATATTTCTACTCTTCTTAAAACAGATAAACTTATTCTTATTGAAGAAACCAGTAAAAGAGATGTAACTAATGAAATTATAGCTTCTTATGGTTTTGACCATCTTTGTAAAGATAAAGATGGATATGTATATAATTTATCTGCTGATGATAAAGAAATTCCTGTTACAAGCGAACATAAAGAAAATAGTAAGTTGCTATGTCTCCTAACGATTATGCCGCTGGAAAAGATTTTGTTAAACGTAAAAAGTAAATAACATGATTAAAGTTGTAAATCCTAGTGTTGAACTTTGGAAACAAGAAGATTATTCACTTGATGCTATTTGGAAACATATAGCTAGATGTGCTCGTGTTTGTTATCAATCGACTCCAAAGATAATGGAGAAACTGATTATGGTTTCTTAGTTAGAACTTTATTTAGAGGTAACGATGTTGCTAATCAATCGTATAACACTAAAGATATTGTAAAATGTCATCTTTCAGTCTGTGAACACGGAACAGTTCATCTTAAATTTCCTATATTTATGCCTAGAGCCGCTGCTCAAGCTACTAAATTTATTCACAATCGATATAGTAGAAGTAGAGAACATGAAAATTATATTTATGTAACTACTAATATGAGAGTTCTTATTGTAACATCATTGGATGGATGACCTTGAATTTATAGATACAACTCCTTATTCTCCTTATTATGTGTCAAGTAAGTACTATTTCTTTTATAACTGTATATTGGTGCTAGTCGTGAACTTAATCGTCATAGAGTTAATAGTGTTTCAGAAGAATCTACTAGATATTGTGCTTACGACAAAGGTAAATTTGGTAATGGAATAACTGTTGCTAAACTTCCTTGGATTCCAGATGTTGATTCTGATGGACAGTGTTATAGTACAGGCTTTTATGATGATGATGTAAGATTCAATGAGAATTACATTCAAGGTCATATTGCGAAGGTTGGACTGCTATAGATTGGTTCTTATATGGTCTTCAAGTTTGTGATTTAGTTTATCGTAAAACTCGTGAACTTGGTTGGGCTGCACACAAATCTAGAGAATAACTTCCTCTTAATACTAAAACTCAAGTAGTTCATACTGCTTTTGATTGACGATTGGAATCATTATATTGATTTACGTTCTAGCGGTGTTAGTGGAGCTCCTCATCCTATGGCTAAAGTGCTTGCTGATAAAGTTGATGATTTAATCAATCCTACAACATGTGGATAAGTATATTAAATTATAATATGGGACAAATTGAAGTTACTGATATAAGTGACTTTGATGCAGAAGTTGATAAAGATTGTAATACAGATACTAATATAATTGCAGAAATGTGGTTAATTAGTAATGGTTATAATCCTGATGAAGTTCATTATATGACAACTGATGAATGTCCTTTGTGTGTACTAAATAATTTAGAAACTCATTTAAACTTATAAGATTATGGAAAAGACAATTAAAGAAGTAAAAGAACGTGTAGAGAATTTAAAGAAAAGTATTCTTGCATTGATTAATGATTTTGAAATAGCTAATCCTGAAGTTGAAATTCGTGTTACTGTAGGACGTAGTTATTCTGGTAATGATACAAATTCTCATAATGTAGATATATCTACAACAATTAAATAATTAAATAATATGGCAAAAAGTATTTTCGATATTGATAGAGAATTGTATGCTCTTTATGATGAGATTGAAGAAGCAGGTGGAGAAATAACTCCAGAAATGGAGAAAAAGCTTGAGCTTAATGGTCAAGAAATGACTAATAAAGTTAGTAATACTCTTAACTTTATTAATAAGCTTAAAGCTGACCTTCTTGCTATTAAGTCTGAGACTGATAGACTTGCTAAACTCAAGAAGTCTAAAGAGCATACAATTACAGGTCTTACTAATCTTGTTTTATTTGCTATTAGAAATTATGGTACAGAAGACAAGAAAGGTAAGAAGTGGATTGACTGGGGTACTGGTAAAGTTGGTATAAAAAAGAGTACAAGTGTAGAACTTGACGATAAGAAGATTGAGAATCTTGTTGATGTTCTTAAAATTACTGTTGTTAATGGTATTTATACTAATACTCTTCATCAAGCTGATAGTATTGATGCTGATGCTATTCTTGATGCCGCAGTTCATAACGCTCGAATAGAAGGAGAAATAAGTAATTCTGAAGTTGAAATTGAAGACATGGATGATGTTATTATAAATGTAACTATTCCTGTTTCTATGAGTAATCTTCTTCAAGGTGATGGTTATAGTCTTCTCGCTAAGATGGGTGATGTATCTAAAGATGGTTGGAGTTTTAAACCTTCTGTTGATAAGAAAGCTATGAAAGTTAAACTTACAGATGAAGGTTGTACTTCTAACATTGCTAAAGTTGTTGAGAATGATAATTTAACTATTAAATAATGGTTATATCAGTTTTAAGTATTGTAGTACTAGTGTTGATAACAATGCTAGTGCTAACTATTTTAAATTTAGTTTTTCAACATATACAAAATTAATATTGTTTTAATAGAAACTTGTAAAGATTTAAGTAAATATTATGACACTTTTGTTAAGCTATATGACAAATATAGAGCTGCTGAATCTAATGCAGATAAAACAGAAGCTAGTCAAAAAATATACTTGATGCTGCTCAAGATATAAACAATAATTATTATAGAGAACTAGAATCATATAAACAAAGACACAACAAATAAAAATTAAATGATATGTATAATATATATTTAATTAAAACAAATATTAAAGTAAAAGCTAATACTTTTCTTAATATTAATATTCTAGCAGAAGATTTATCTGATGCTACAGGTAGTGCTTCATATCTTAAATATAATGGTGAAGAATTAAAGAGACATATAGTTAGTGTAGAACTTATTGTTTCAAATGTAATACGTGATACATGGAACGTTAAAGATTTGAATCCAGATTATAAAGAAAAAGGAGACGAAAAGGAAGATAAAACCTATACAGATGAAAATGGTAATCCTCTTCCTGTTATTGGTTAATATTTAATTTAATGTTTAATAATTTAATAACGCTGAGTTATGAGTAAATTTAATCGTGGTGGACTCCCATGGGTATTGGGTAAAGATGTAAGTAATTGTGCAACTGCACAAGAAGTAATGAAAACTGCTGAACTTGATTGGACAGTTCAAAAGTGTGAACTTGTAAGTAAAATGCCTTTTAGAATTGGTAGTAACAATGAAGTGGGAGAAGATAGTTTTGTTCACGATGGTAGTATTTATCGTGAGTGTCCTAATGCTTTTGCAACTTATCGAACAGATATTAATATGCCATTAGGTATTGTTAAAGATAAGTATGAAATAGTTCAGAATATGGACGCTTTCAACTTCTTTAATAATGCTATTGGTGAAGGTAAAGCTATTTGGGATAAAGCTGCTTGTCTTAATATGGGCGAAAAAGTATATGTTAGTGCTAAACTTCCAGTACAAACTTCTGTAGGTAAAGATGATGTTATAGATAATTATCTTGTGTTCAGTAATGGACATGCAGGTAATTCATCTGTAGATATTATGATTACTCCTGTTAGAGTTATTTGTACTAATATGCTTAATGGTGCTCTTGATAAAGCTGCTTGTCATATTCGTCTTCGTCATACTAAATCTGTAAAAGAAAAACTTGAACTTGGTGCTCAAGTTTTAAAGATTGCTTGTTCTCATGCTATTGATGCTCAAGACCTTTATCGTCATCTTGCTACTATTAAGATGACTGATGACCAAGTTGCTGAATATATTTGTAAGCTTCAACTTACTCCTGCTGAAATAGCTAAACTCAATGAAGTTGACCCTAATCATGGTTATAAACGTCTTATTAGTCGTGATTATCATTTGATTGATGCTGTAGAGATTAGTACAAGAAAGTCTAATCAACTTTACAATATGATGGATTATTATATTGATGGTATCGGTCAAAAGGATATTTGTGGTACTGCTTGGGGTGCTTATAATGCAATTACAGGATTCTATTGTAATGTTGCAAACCTTGAAGGCGAGAAACGTATGAATAGTCTTGTTTGGGGTTCAGCAAATAATAATATGAATAAAGCTCTTAATGAAGCAATAGCCTATGCAAGTTAATTTTAGTGGAAAAGAAAATCAATTTAAAGTACCTCATTACAAAGTTGGTGATGAGGTACTAGCATTCAGTTATATTAGTGGTAAATTCTTTTTTGGTACAATTAGTGCTGTAAATAGTTATGCTGATACTAATCAAAGTATTGTAAATTACACTATTATGATTGATGATAATAAAGGTGTTCCTAATATTCCAGAAGCTTTAGTATTTGATGATATTAGTGACGCTTATGATTGGACTAAATCATTACAAATGGATTTAAGTACAATGTGATGAATACCTTTTATGGGGGGGTATAACAACTAGATGGTTTACTGCTTTATATTATCATGCTAGAACCACTCTAGCCGCCCCGTAAAAGGTATGAAACCTTAAACTAGTATTAAAACTAGTAAAACTCTTGGAGATACAGATAATAATGATTACCTTTGTAGCAAGGTATGGGAGCTAACATTAATATATAATATATATATTATAGGAGCTAACTACCTGATAATCAATTAGTTTACTAGCTAAAAGTGGTTATATATAACTATTTTTGTGAAAAAGTGGTTATATTTCACCACTTTTTTGTATCTTAGCCGGCAGCTAGTAACACAAGATATTGATATGAATAATGTGATTAATAAACTTTCTAGAGATAGTATTGATTATGACTATTCTCTAGACTTCAAAGGTCTTAAAATTAAAGATAAGGCTGATGATGGTACTGAATATCATAAAACCATATATTATATGGAACACAAAGCAATTATAGATGACGCACTACTTGAAATAATGGATAAAGAAAATACTTATGTCCGTAAAGTAGTCAGGTATATAGCTAAGAATATACCTTATGGTGTTAATCATATATCTTTAAGTAATAAAGCTATTGCTGAATATTATAATTGTGATAAAAGTAACATAAGTAAAGGAATAAAACGTTTAGTAGAACTAGATGTAATAGGTCGTCTTTATGATAAGATTCCTAATAATATGCTTCCTAAAAATACTTATATTATAAATCATAATTATATTTATCGTGGTAGTATTAAAAAGCTTAGAAAAGATATTTTAGAACAACGTAATAATATAACTGATTAAATTATGAGTCAATTAAGTAATCGTATTGCAGATGCATTTATTAATTATGCAAATGCTTTTAAAGAAACTCCAGACAACAGATTAATGGCTGAAAAAGAACTTAAAGAAGCTCTTCGTCAAGCTATTGATTTTGTTCCAGTTAAAATTTGGCTTGACCCTAAAGTTGCAGCTAAAATTCCAGAGTATGCTCATTATGTAGCTAACTCTAAAGAAGATGGCTTTGATGGTCATGCTACTGATGCTTGTTGTGATATAGTTTGTACTTCTGTTGAGAAGACAAAAGATGGTCGCACTAAATGTGGAACTGGTATTCATGTAGCTCTTGAAGATAGAGATTCATTAACTATTCGTCCTAATAGTAGAATTACTAAAATGGGATATGTAATAGCTAATTCTCCATGTACTGTAGATGAAAGTTATCGTGGTGAGATTTTCATCGTATTTAGACCTATAGCAGATGGATTAATACCAATCGAAGCTGGTGATGTTATTGGTCAAATTGAAATTCCTCATCATCGTCAAGCTAGTTTTGAAACAGTAAAGACACTTGAAGAACTTGGTATAACTGATAGAGGTGATGGAGCTTTTGGCTCTACAGCAAAGAAATAATTATTAATTTTTAAAATTTAAACAACTATGGCAGAAATGACAAAGAATTGGGTAGCTCGTATGATTAATCGTCATGCAGAAACAGTAGTAGAAATTGACAAGGTTAAGAAGCATCTTGCTAATGCAGCTAACAACCCAAAGATTAGTAAAGTAACATTTGCAAATCTTTCTCTTGTACTTAGAGATTTGAAGAGTCTTGAAAAAGACTATCGTACAATGCTTGAAAATGAGAATGTAACATTTACTATGGCTGGTGAATATTACAGTAAAATTGGTCAGATTAATGAAAAGAAAAATCTTGATAATAACGACTAAGAATTGTCTGGGTTGTGCAATTCTTATTAATAACGTACAGACAGTACTAGCCAAATCGAAGAAAAATATAACTCTTGAAATCAAAGATTTTAATGAAGTTCCAAAAAGAATACTTCATCAATATAGTGCTTTTGATTATCCATTTGTTGTATTTAGTAGAGACGATGAAGTAACATTCAAATTTAGTGGTAGTACTCATGTTAATGTTATTCAAAGATATATAGATTTATATTTGTAAACTGGTAATTATTGTATTCATATTTCTAGAATTTAAAATTAAACGGTTACTCCTAGTGCTTGTGAAAGTACTAGGAGTTTTTTATTTAAAATAAAATGAATGAGAATTATAATAAACATAGAAGAAATATTATCATTGTATTAACTGTTATAGTATCTATTCTTATAGCATGTTCGCATAGCAGTAGAAAAGATACTAATAATATAGAACCTGTAGATACAACAGATTCATGTGGAATTAATGATGATTTCTATGAAATCAATGATATTGATACTACTAATGATGGTTATTCTACAGACAGTGTTATTTATCTTGATGCAAATGGTAATATAATTAAAGCTCCTTTTAATTAAGTTGAGCTATATGGCACATCCTACATTTTGAAATCCTCTACACGAGGGTGATTCTTACCTCCTGAATAATTGTTCAGCCGTAACATCAAAGTAGCTTAGATGCTAAATAAATTGGGTCTAGTTCAATTAATCATTATACTTGCACGTCTTATTTCGGTCTCCAGGCATACGAGATAGTAAACTATGCCAATCGTGGGAAACGCCCACAACCCAGTTTATTTAACGTCTAAGCGACTTTCATATCTGATTCGATTAATTATATTACTTGAGTTAATTAGCCACTTATAGAAGAAATTGAAATATTAAGTTTGATACTTGCTATAATAACATATTATATACTATAATGATTCGATTTGTTTATAATGTTGTTTATTATTTATTACAGCAGCGGCTGTAGTCCACAAACTTAAAATTTAGCATTGACTTGAGTAGCTTGACCGTGAGGTTAGGTTACTCTTTTTTTTTATTTCTATTAAGCGACACATTATAACACATTTTATTGGGCACAAAAAAAGACAGTGAATAATCATCACGATTACTCACTGCTTCATTTCCCGTTAATTTATTTATTTAAAAATGAGAATAGAATGAACTCGCTAGTTCAGCATTGGATTACATTATCAGCCATCACTTAACTTTATAAATTAAAACTTTAATTATGAATAAAATAATATCTGTTAGACAACAGAAGAAAGATGTGTTAACTCTAGTAGGAATCGAACCTACTCTAACAGAACCAAAATCTGTTGTGCTACCATTACACCATAGAGCAATAAAGTTTCGCATACATTTTAATTAAAACTTTAAAACCATTTTGCTTAGAACAAGAAAACCTTCAACTGCTGCAAAGATACAAATAATATTTATATCTCCAACAGTTGAAGGCAATTAATTTAATACTATTAAACTTATTAATGGTTATATACCATACATACCTTTTACGGGGCGGTTATAGCCATTTAATGTTTAACGTTCTAGACTACTAGTACCTCTAATATCATTAGCCCAATCTTTTACATTAATCAAAGTAAGAAGATTATCACCAGTCTTATAATAACTATTAGCTTTATCGAGAGTAGCAAGATTATTAATACTTCTGTAAATTGGAACTTGACGACCAAGTTTAACAAGAATCTATTTTGACCTGCGTAACGACCACTAGTATAATTAGGGTCATAATCATCATCCATTACATAAGCAGCGATATTATTACAAGCAGCCATTATATCTTTACCAGCAGTTACACCTGCAATAGGACTAGACCATAATTGGTCAAACTGTTGTGGTAAGAATAACATGTTATACATCATTGACTGAGTAGTTAAATCATCAGCTTCATAAAGCATAAGATTACCCCAAAGACTATTCTTTAAATCATCATCGTCCCAAATACAACGAACAGCAAGAGCAGTACAAACACCACCAAGAGCACCAACTACATCACCAGCAGCACGTTCAATACTTGCTCTCTGCCATTTCGGCATTAACTGCCAATTAGTTTGTAAGTTCATCGCAAATTCAGCATAACCTTTAAGAAGTACTTGAAGACTTTCCAATGCTTCTACTTGACCATCAGACATTTCTTTTTCATATCTAAGTTGTCTAATAGGAGTAGTAAGGAAATCAAATAAAGCAGGAGCACAACCTACTTCTTTAGTTCCTCTTTCTTCATTGAAATTAACCTTTTCTACGATAATGCTTCATAACTCCAGGATAAATATGTTTAATGATACTGCATAGCTAATCGAACCCCACCTATTGTTTTTCAAGTTGAGCAGCACCAAGTTTATCATATACTCCATGAATCTTCTTATTAACTGAAATAACTTTACCTTTCATGTATCCAAGGAACATATAACCATCACCTACTTCTTTATCTTTAGATTTAGCTTGAAGTTCAGTCAAGAATACTTCCCTCTTTAAAAGCAAGTCTTCCATCTTTAAGGTCAACTTGGTCCATTACTGTAGGAAGTTCTTCAAACTTAGCTTTAGCTTCTTTCTCAAGTTTCTTTCTTTCAGTCAATAAATTGTTTCTTTTGTTCCTTTGTAAGATTATAGATTAGCTAAACTCAGTATTAACGTCTCTACGATTCCAAATATACTCTTTCTTCTTATTATCATCAGCAAGAATATTCTTCTTAAACTCTTCATATTTATTAAGAAGTTCATCATTACTTCCAATAATATTCTTCATAGCATATTCGTGGAACTTATTTTTATATTGTTCCCAAGTCATAGCTTCGTAACCAAGTCTTCCATTACTTTCAGCATCTGGAACTTTAACCATTCTATTATCAAAGAACATACTGAACATAGCACCATTCTGCATGAAATGTTCACCCATACTATTAGGACTATACATAAAGTCTCTAATCTTATTAAGAACAGTATCAGCATCAAGATGTACTGTAGGTCTATTATTAACTTCATCAAAGTCAACAATATTCATAAACTTAACAAGTGCATCAGCAAGTGTTGTACTATCTTCGTTAGCCATACCTCTAATAAAGCTTGGAATAGCTTGTCTCCACATGTTCTTTCCTTTGAGCCAACCTGTAGGAGTGAAGTACTCTTTAGCTATATATTCTCCAGCAATAGCAGATTCACCAACAGTTATATTACCAATACCACCAGTAATGTTTAACATCATAAACTTAGCACTAGTAAAACTTTGAAGCATACTAGCAGTTCTAGTTAATTTATTCTGAGGTATCTTATATTGGTCATAAAGTAATCTACGAACCCAGTTATCAAATTGTTCTTGAAGACGAGTATCAGCTTTCTCAATATAAGAAGTTTCATCACTTGTACTAGTTTGACTATCTTTACGTAAGTTATTCCAACCAAGATTGGTATCATAAGCTTTCATTTTGCCTAACATTCTATGTGTATAGAGCAATAATTGCTTATTGTCTTGAATAGCATTATAATGTCCGGCAGCACTAATGAAATCTTGAATAGCACCAATATAATCTTTATCAAGAAGTTTTTGATGTATCTCTTCATTCTTCTTAGTTGCTTCATCAATACGTTTTTGATAAGCTTCTAAATCTTTTTCATAAGCTTCATCACTAGCATAAGTTTCTCTCTTTGGTTTAGTACTACGAATATTATCTAAGTCAACACTTCTCCTTATTTTTAAGTTGAGTCATTAACATAGGCATATCAATAGTTCTATCTTCAGAGTAATCAATCTTCTCATACCAAGTATCTTTACCACTAGGAAGCATATCGCTAAATCCAATAAACTCTTTAGCTTGTTTTGCAGCCCATTTAGCATCATGTTCTGCTTTCTTAACTCTATGAGGAGCCATTCCACTAGCAATAGCTCTCTTTGCAGTTTCAGTTTTAGCAAAATTCATGAGAGTATCTTGAATATATTGTTTAGCTTCTTGCTCATACTCATTAAGTCCTAAGTCATTATCATAACCAGGAACATGAGTAGTTCCATTTTTATCATCAGTTTCAACAGTTTTATAATTTTCATTGTCTGAATAACCTTCGATATAATTTGGATTCTTATAATGAGCTTTAGGAGTAAGAGTAGTCTGAGTCCAATTAGGAGAATATTCGCCATTATCTATACTAGGAATAACTCTTGTTCTGTTCCAAATAGGAAGAGCTTCATAAGCATGGGTAAATGGATTGTAAACATGATTGTTATCATACCATTCTTTATAATAAGCGATACCTTTTGCAAGAGCAGCATTTTTAGCTTCATAATATTGAGGAGTATTAATAGTTTCAAGAGTATTACTAAGGAACTCTTGAGCTTTAGTTTTATCCTCAACTTCTTTCTTTTGCCTAGCGGCTTCTTTAGGGTCACGTTTATTTAAATCTTCCCAATAAGCATCATTAGGAGCAATAGTAGTATAAAGCCAATGATTAGGTGTTGGTGCTTTAGTTAAATCATAAACAGCTTTACCAGTTGCTTCATCGATAACTATTTTACCTTTTTTATCTCTAAGGACTTCATATCTAGCGTTTACTCTTTTCCATAAAGTATAGAACTCTGGTTCAGTTCGCTTCTTAGCTTCACCTTCTTCATCATAATAAGCTTTTTTATTTACGTTTTCTTTATCTATATTTATTATATGTTTGATAAGCATCGTAACTTGCCTTTTCCTTTCTTTTTCTTAGTTTTATCTAATTCATCATAAAGGTCTCCAAGAGCTTTCAAATCTTCGATACTCATCTTAGAAGTTTCGACTATCTTAGCAGCACTATTATAATACTTACGATTAATATTATTAATCTTAGTAATAATCTTTTGATACTCAGGATTAGTCATACCACCACTATTAAGCATTTTAAAGAACTCACTAGGAGCAGCTTCATTAGTTGGTTCAGCTGAATTAATAAGATTTCTATCAGAGAATAAAGAAGTACTACTTGTACCATAATTCTTTTCTACATCTTCTTTAATAGCAGCAATCTCTGTATTAGTAAACTTGCTAGCATCAATATTACCAAATTCATCATAAATCTGCTCACCTTTAGCAAGTTTATCTTTAATAAGTGCTCTAGCTTTAGAAGCTTTACCGCTAGTAATACCAAGTTTTTTATAAGCATCTTCAATTCTAACTTTAAGAACTTCATCTACTGACCAATGAGCATTATTGGCAATCCATTCTTTAGCTTTCTTATACTCTTTATTAGTTTCAAGCTGACTAGCTGGAGTAGTAACTTTACCATTAGAATCTCTAACTTCAGCATTATCAATAATATTAAGCATTTTATCAAGCATATCACGGAAACCATCTTTCTCCTCTTTAGCAGTATATTCTTCTTTGATGTCTTTAATTCTTCTTAGATATTGGTCTAATTGAACAGCATCATTAAGAGACTGTTTACGAGCATTATCATAAACTTCTTGATTAGTTACAATAATGCTATCATCAGGAGCTCGTTCAGTACCAGGAAAACCATTTTCATAAACTGGTTTATAATCATCACCAATAAATTGACTGGTTAAATCGTTAATCTTAGTTCTAAGTTCAGTAAGTTTATCTTCAAACTCTTTACTTAAAACTCCATCAATTCTACGACTATTAATTTGTCTAATAGCTTCTCGAAGTTTAACATATTCAGAATAAATTTGAGGATGATTATTAATAATAAATTCATCTTCATTATAAAGTTTTTGATAATAACTATCAACATATTCACGATTAACATGGTCAAGAAGGAATTTATCAAGTTTATGTTTAGCTTGAATATATTCCATTGGATTCTCTTGAACATTAACCCTAGATTTAGCTACATTACGTTTAAGTTCTTTAATATCTTCAACAAACTTATCTGTATAATCACGAACTATATTTCCATTCTTATCAAATATTTTATTGAGGTCGACCGAAGCACCAACTTTAGCAGCTCTAGTTTTAATGTCTTCAAAATGTTTTCCAAAAGCTACAGCAAAATCTTTTGCTTGACTTTCTTTAGCACGAATATCAGCCATTACTTTTCTAGTAACTACTTGAACAAGACTATTACCTTGTTCTTGTAAGTCACCAACCCAAGCATCAAACCAACCACTAGAATGAAAGCCATCAAATATACTAACAAGACCATTTTGTATATTAGGGTCATTGCTAAGTTTCTGAAGATAATCAATTCCAAACTTAACTTCTGCATCATCAATAACAGAACTATTACTAAGTTCCTTAATCATCTTCTGCATTTCATCAATGTAGAATTTCAAAGTAGGATTCTCAATATCATCAGCTTTAATCTGATTAATAATTCCAAATTTATCAACAATAGCATCAGCATCAGCAAGTGTTTCAAGGAACTGTCTTTGTAAAGCAGGATTATTTTTAATGGCATTAATTACTTCAGGACTATTAATAGCAAAATAATTACCATTATCATCTTTGTAGAATTGACTAAACTTTCCAAGAGTACTATTAACTTTATGTTTAAGATAAGCATAACCACTATAGAATACACTATCTTTAAACTCTTTATAGCCTTTAGTACTTTGTTCAAATCCTTCTCCACGAAGTTGACGCATGAGTTTACCAGCTTCTATATCACCAAGACCACTTCTACGATTAAGTTCTTTTACTATGTTCTTTTCAAAAGAATCAGTTGTAGTTCTAAGACTTTGTTCAAGTTTAGAACTTGCAGAACCAAGAGTTACTTCTTCACGAGAACTAGCCATAGGAGATACTCTACTAACTTCTACTAAGTTAGGTTTAAATTCTACATTATCTTTAAAGTGTTCATTATGTTTATCTACATTATATTTTGTAGCTTGTTTAAACATAAAGTCACCATTAATATTAATTTTGTTTCCAGAATCATCTGTAGTTTCACCTTCTATATGAATAGGAGGAGTAAAATCTTTATAACTGCTATTACGGAACAAATACAAATTTTGTATAAACACTTTACTATCAGTAGTATTATTAAATACTTTGGTTATTTTATCAATAGCATCTTTAGCACCACCAACATCTTTTTTTGCGTCTTCCATTATATCAAAATGAGCAGCAACTTTTACTCTATTGACTTTTGTTGTAGCAATATGCTTCTTATATAATTCATTTAATTCATCTAATGTATAATCAGCAACTTCAACTGTTCATCAAGTTAGCAATAACTGCTTCATAATAACTTGGAAGAGGAACAATAGTATTAGCATTATTAATACTAACTTCTCTATCTTCACCAACTTCCAAACCATTTAATGGATAAGCAAAACCTATACCAGTACCAGGAGAAACAATCTTATATAATCTAGTAACAGTTTCATTGCCTTCTTTATTAGTAATATAAATGTAGTTATTAAATTGTATTGAACTATTCTTTGAATTACTTTCTCTAGCAAAACCAAATTCAATAGCATTATCTTTATCATCTAAACTAAATTCATACATTCCTCTAGTTACAGTTTTGAACATAGAACTATATTTCTTATTCATGAACTTATGAGGAACATTAGTAACTCCCGGGTCACTTCTAAGGTATTGTTCAACTAAATCAGTTCTAGCAATTGCATTATCTACTTGAGCTTTAATTTGAGCAACAACGCTAGTTCTAGCACCATTATATTGAACAAAAGTATTTTCATCACGAAGAGCAGTATTTTTAATACATTTATTAATAGCGCCTCTACCTATTTTAAAACCTTCTGCAACAAAAGCATATTTAATCATATCCATAGCAGCAAGTTTAACTAATGGATTATCTGAGTTAAATGCAGTAATCAAAAAGATTATAAGCAGTTTCGTTATCAACAGCATCTTCATTAAAACGAATAGTTTGACGACTTTGTCCGTCTCTATTCATTTCATATTCATTAAATAAATTAGTATTTATATAATTGAATATACCAGTATCAACACTATTAGCTTTAAGCCAACTAATTTTTTGAGCAGGACTAAGTTTACTCCAAGCATCTACTTACTTCTTGTGTAGGATTAGTTACATCTTTAACATTAAAAGTAAAATCAGGAGTACAACCATAACCCATAATTCTGAGAGCTTCATCTGTATCATCAACTTCTTTATTTACTACAGTTTGTTTCTTCTCTACATCATAAGTATAATTATTTACAATAGCATCTGTTTGTTTATAAGCACTATTAAGAATATACTGAGTAAAACCTTTATAATCTTTCTCAGTAACATTATTACTACCATTTATAGCTTCAATAGCTCTATTAGCTATTCTAAAACCATCTTGTTCTGTATCAAACAACATTCTATTTACAAGAATAGAAGGAGCACTAGCATACTTCAAGAAAGCATTAAGACTAGGATATGCACTTTTAGCGGTACTAGTAATATAACTTCTTAAACCTTTAGTAGGGTCATAACCTGCATAGATACTGTTAACAATAGAAGAAGTTCCAACAACTAAAGCTGGATGTTCATCTTCAATTAAGTCTGCAATATCATTAAATACTTTACGAGTAGCAAAAATACTTTGTTTAGCAACCAATCTATCTAGGATTAACACTACTTGCAGTACGA
>CYGL01000071.1_pt1 | contig 48918 bp, 85 predicted proteins | sample 485531 | NCBI WGS metagenome assembly CYGL01 (sample SAMEA3497897, study PRJEB9818) | human gut metagenome | reverse complement strand
ATGAGGTGCATTCAATCGTCACCCGTAACAATGTTTCGTATCCAGATGATACGGTAGTTAAAGTCATTGTCCGCGCTACAGAGAACGCAACTGGCAGCCGTGACAGGAAATATAATGCGTTAATTACGCGCCACACCATCGGATACAACCGAGATACCGGCACAGTCCGCTACACGCTTGCACCTTCCCGTAGCTTTGCTGATGCTGTTCTGCATAACTGGCTGATTACAGCTGGCAATCCAGAAAACACGATTGATATTGTGAAGCTGTATGAAATTGCCGACAGCCTGCCTGATGAGCGATTGGGTTATTTCGATTACACGTTTGACGATGAGGATAAGAGTATCGGCGAACGCCTGCAAACAATCTGTGATGCGGCTCGTGTCACTGCGTTTTGGGATGATGGCGTAATGAGCTTCTCCCGTGATGAAAAGCGAGAATATCCGGCAACTGTATTCAACACCAGAAACACGCAGAGCGACGGCTATAAGTTAAGCTACGACGTCAGCCTGCCTGGTACGTTCGACGGCGTGAACGTAGAATATCGCGACCCAACAACAAATAAGCAGGCAAACGTTTATTATCGAATTACCGACAGCGGCATTTCCGAAGGTGAACCAACCAAAGCGAAGAAATTCGACATGCTTTATGTTCGCAATCGCTATCAGGCTGTTGACAGGGCAATCCTTGAATGTCGCCGACTAATTTATTCACGCCGCAGCATGGAAATTAAAGCGCTGGCAGATGGTGAATGGGTTAATGTTGGTGACATGATTCAAGTCGTCGATATGTATGACGACGTGCAACAAACTGGCGTTATTGAAGCGCGTAACGGGAACGTATTCACAACCAGCGAGCAGCTGACGGCTGATGATAATCTTTATGTTGTGATCACCAGTTCTGACGGCAGCGTATCAGACAGATTGCCAGCTACGGTAACTGGATTGCATACATTCACCTGCAATCTACCATCTGATTTCCAGTTGAATTTATGGGATGGAACAAACGTGCAATCTGAATCTCGTTATGTGCTGAGCACAGAGAAAGAGCTGGACACCACGCTTTGGGTTGTCAGCCAGAAGAATCCCGGGAGCGACGGTAGCGTGACGCTGACCATGAGCGAATACAGTGACGACATGTACGAATATGTCATCTCGTCATCGTGATACAATATACATCAAATTCACAAAGGAGCATTTATTATAATGGCTACCACACCAACTAATAAACCAATTCCGTCTGAAGACCCTCGTGACCTGAAATTTAATGCAGGGAAAATCGACGAGGTTGTGACATCTGATGCGCATTACTACACCGATCGCTTCGGCGTGCGCCGCTGGACAATTGCTGGATTCCAATACACCGCAGAAGAGGCCATCCGTAACTATGGATATATCACAATGGATAGCTTCGAGGATGGAGCAACACTGACGCTTCCCAATCAGACTCTGCGTTATGAAGCGAACGGAGAATATTATCGCTGGGACGGGGAATTTCCCAAAATAGTGCCAGCTGGTTCAACTCCAGATAGCACGGGTGAGGTTAAATTAGGAGCGTGGGTTAGTGTTGGTGATGCCTCTTTGAGAGGTGATATAGCAAAATTTGATTATAAAGATAAATCATTTGAAGACTCACTATTAAAAAGACCTTACATTTTTGAGTCAGTATCGGAAATGATTGCTGCTGATTTCACTGGCGTCAAAGATGGCGCTGTAGTTAAAACTTTAAAAAATGAATTTGGTTTAACATGTGAATCAACATGGAGAATATCATCTTCTCAATTAGAAACCACATACAACGTAAACATTTCAGGTGGCAGATACGCACAACTAGTCCTTGAACCTGAAATGTCTTTCGCCGCGTTCGGATTCGGCGGTACGGACGTTCAGAACGCGGATGCTGTAGCTGAAGGCAACCGTGTTGCCCGAGCTAACGCATCGATACACACACTAAGATTCCCGGCAGGGACGTATAGCATCGCGTATTTTACGTTAGATGTGGACCGCAGAGGTTTTACATGGGACGGTGCAGGTTGGGACGCAACATATCTTGTTTCTACCTCAGATAACATTTCCATGCTACATGTTCTCCTTGACCCTCGTGACCGTGCTAAAGACCGGGAACACTTCTATCAAACAGTAAAAGGTTTCACTATTGACGGGGATATAACTAATAAAGGCGCGACCGCAGCGCAACGAACGGTGTGCGCCGCACATTACTCGAGAATAGGGTATAAATCTGTAGGACACAGGGTCTCTAACGTGGATATTTGCGCTCTTGAAGTGCGATGGTTTGGGCATACGCAGGGCCGTACTAATGGTGTCACAACGACGGCAAACAGTCTACGAGTCCGATATAATTCCGTTAAACTAGATGGCTACATAGGTGGCGCTTCTCAGAACACAGTAAATACCGCGATTCACGGCCAGTCTACTACTCTATCTTCCACGGCTTCTGTTGGTGCTTCTTCGATAACGGTATCGTCTGTTACTGGATTAGCGGTTCACGACATTATAGAAATAACTGGCGGAAACATGGAAGCGAAGGTTATAACCGCCATTTCCGGCTCTACATTGACGCTGGACTCAGCACTTTCTTACGAGCACACTAGTGGTGGCGCTGTAAGAGTTCCTGTTTACGGAACGAGCGTAACAGGAACTCTGGAAGTTGGTCAAATTCAGGTAGGAAACGCCGCTGCCACAATCATTAGCGGCATATACAGCGAAGAGAGCCGCATCTATGTATATGGGTTCGCTAATGGTCTGGAAATACACGGCAACAATATCGACGAATCTGCCCCGGCGATAACTATAGATAGCACGGTAGATAGAAATTCAGTAATACGGATAGTATGTAACGAAACCGCGTTCCCGATAAACGTCAACGTTAAAGACCGGGCGTTAGGTACGGTAAACGCTAATATCGACCTGTATAACTTCCCGGAGCTAGATATACAACAAAACACAAGGGCGCAACAAAGCATTCTCGTTAATGGTATCTACGCATTCAAATCGCTAAAAGTTGAGAGGTTTTATGATACAACACTAAACGACCGCGCTTTCACTAGTTTTAAATTCACTGGGTTTTCGGCAACGCAAAACCCGGCGTCAGCAACGGAGATATTACGATTCGCACAAGACGTTGCCCTGCGTGGATACGACGGCCATTCATACAATATCAGCGCCACAATTAGACGTAACACTGGTCTTTCTGGGCTTATAGAGCGTAAAGGACAAACATCCAATATAGGCGGCGTTATCTCAGATACGACAGCAGCAGCATCAAGGGCGCTCAGCAACTATACGTTCTTCGACGCCGCTAACGGCATGGACATTTTAATCGGAAGTAACACGGGGAGAATGGGACTTGTGCTGAAAGGAGAGCCAGCAGGAGGTCAGGCAATTAAAGCAATGATTAGTGGTGAAATCATCAATATAATTTAACAAAACCCCGCTTCTGCGGGGTTAGTTTTATCATCAGAACGGAATGTCGTCGTCGAAGTCCATCTGAGGCTCATTACCTCCTCCTTGTGGGCTTTGTTGTTTTGGTTGCTGCTGTTGTCGTTGCGGTTGTTGGCCTGATTGCTGGCGTGGTTGCTGACCAGAATCATCGCGTTTACCTCCAAGCATCTGCATGACGCCACCAATCTGTGGGATAACAATCTCAGTAGTGTATCGGTCCACGCCGTTGCTGTCAGACCATTTACGAGTGCGAAGCTGGCCTTCGATATAAACCTGCGAACCTTTACGAAGGTATTCTCCTGCAACTTCCGCAAATTTCCCGAAGATGACTACGCGATGCCATTCAGTCTGTTCTTTCTTTTCTCCTGTCTGCTTATCTTTCCACTGCTCAGATGTTGCAACAGGAAAATTAGCAATTGCAGAGCCTGATGCTGAATATTTAACTTCAGGGTCATTACCAACTCGACCAAGGATTATGCACTTATTAATACCAATCGAAGACATTACTTGAATCTCCCGTTTTTATCTCTTAATCTGCCATTATGATTCTCTGTGGCGTGTAATGATGCGTGCTCTGACTTCGTCATAAGCATTAGGTTACTTGGATGGTTGTTTGTTTTATCATGGTCTATATGATGAACGCATTCATTGTGAAACAACCTCCTCCCAATAATGCCTTCCATAACTACGACATGCTCTCCTCTTCCTTTGTTTTCACCCATAGTTATCTCGACATAACCATTCGGTTTTACAGAGCGACCCTTGCCAACTCCTTTCTTTGATTTTGATATATTTTGCTTCCATTCTTCAGTAAACTCTCGTTTTTTACCCCTAAGTCCTGAGCCAAGTCTTCCCTCTGCGGCAGCAATTCTTATTGCATCTCCTCTGCTTCTCAATATTCCGGCTTTCTTAAATCTAAACCTCAATGTTGACATGGCTATTCCTGTTTCATTGGAGATTTGAGGGATGCTCATGCCAGACAAATACATATCAAACTCATTCATATGCACCTCCTTGTGCAATATAGTAATTTACAACCATTAAGTCAACTTTTAATTACTTTATTTACGCCGCGAGCCATTTATTAAAATCCTTCGATTGGAGTTGATTTATGTTCGGTTTTTTCTTCCTGCGGTTCTAGCTGCTGTGGTTGCGGTTTAGCCAGTTTTGCAGGGTTGAATGATTCGCCTGATACCATGAATTTTGCCTTCATTTCCTGATACGCACCAACAATAACGCGAGTTGCTGCATCATCACCACGAAATGCCTTGTATTCTTCGCCATAGATTGAAGCTAACTCTTCCATGCTTGCTGCGTTGCGAATCAATGCTACTGCGTCTTTTGGTGATTTGCGCGCAGCATTACCATCATCATCAGCTTGCGCAATGCCAAACATTGCTGCGATTGAATATCTGCGTGCATATGTCATTGCAGAACCGTAACCCTGAGCATCCTTCTTAGCCACTGGCATTGGCATCACGGATGACATGTACTCGCCAGACTCATGCATTATAGTTGTTTCAAGTTTAAGCACATCCATTGAATCACCATCAATGGCATTCTGGATGATTATAAGGCCGTTGGCCTCAAGCGCAGGACGTATTGCATCAAGGAATGACTCAAGATTTGCGTAATTGCTTTTCAGGTGTGGGTTTTTGGCGTTTTTCTTTGCGCCACTACTCATCACCTTGCGAGCCTCAACCAGAGCCTTGATCAGATTTGCTTTCTGTTCCGAGAAAATCATTTGCATCACCTCAATAATTATAAATTAAATTGCTTCTTGAACCATTCTGGCGTTTCCATTTCGATGACGGGATTTCCCATTGAATAACCCGGCCACGAATTGGCTTTTTTGCACGCCTTGTAAATTTCCATTGCACCATGCAACTGAATTCGACCTATATGCAATTGCTCTTCAGTTAATCGAATTAACGCAGGAATAAACGGAGATTTCTTTTCCTGAACTAAAAGGTTTACCGAACGTGGTGCATGGCCGTATGCCGCAACAAACATGTCGTGCTGCATCGCCATTTTCATAAAGTACCCAAGTCGCGCAGCATGACGGAAAAACTCATCAGGCTTGGCGCTCACTGCCGTTTTGTAGTCAATAATGTCACCACCTTTTGTCAGGCAGTCAAAACGAACTTTTGCTTTTTCTCCGTTAAGTTCACCGAGAATTGACACTTCAGTATAAGCACCAGAAAGAAGGCTGCTGTAATAGCTGTTTGCGTGGATTACAGCGCGCATTTGTTGAATGGCGTCATAATCATCGCCTTCAAGCAAAGTTCTTCCTTTCGCATTGAGTTCAGCAAACAGGCGCTCTTCATCATAGATTCTAACTGGCTCTCCAGTTGAGCGGATGATTTTAATCATCTCAGCCTTTGTCTTGCCAGAAAGACTCTTAATGCCGCGCTCTTTCGCCCATGAGTTCATGTCACTAACTGTAACAAGCAAGTCTTCGCCAAAATCTTCTTTGGTTGGCATGCGAGCATATTCCGCATCAAAACGATCAGGTTCAAGCAGAGCCGTATGGCTGCCAGTTCCGAAAACAAGAGCTTTTGATTGCTCATCTTCTTCGTCTTTGTAGCGCCAAGCTGCGGGACATCTGTCATATATGTTCCACAGGCCAGAGCCGTTGATGTGCTCTGTGTCAGCGTGGTAAGACTCATTGCTGAGTTCATTGTTGAAATAGACTTTCATTGTTAACCTCACTCATCATCACGTAAATGAATCTACATCAATCTACGTCATTCATCAAGTCCAAAATAGAATAAAGTTGCTTTTTTTAGTTCATCAAGACCGTAAGCGATGGCGGCATAATGACCAAGCCTGCACATCTCAGTTAACACAGCGGATTGCTCTTTGCTAACCCTGCTTTTTCTTTTATCGCGGCGCTTTGCTTCAATCATCCCGCAACTGTGATTTACTCCCGGCGTCATTATCACATTGTCTCCTATTCCAGTCTTAACCCCCATCTTCTGGCGCTTCAACACAAACTGCACCATGCTTGATGTGCCAGTTTCGTTGGGTACATGAAACCAGAGAACATCAGGGAAGCGGTGTTGCATCCATGTACCGTAACCCATCTGGTCAGTCTCCTCTTTTGGGCATTCTCCGCGATAACCGCTATCAAACACCCATATTCCGCTATCAAGCTGCTTCACTTTGCTCTCCTGTAAAATCTTTTCTGTGGATGATGTCGCGACCCTTATCGTTAATTCGATGCGTGATGCGTTTTGGCGCTTTAATCAATCCCGCATACATCATGAATTGCTTGGCGTTCTGGCATTTCAGGATTTTTCCCGCCATTGACTTATCATCAAGGTGAGGAAAGACCGCCTTTGCCTTAAACATGTTTTTCATGTGAGTAGCGCCGCCATAAGGGTAGAAAACCTCATTGGCCCAGCCTTCTTTGCCATCACAACGGTTAATCCAGTAGCGATATAAAATTCCCTCTCCGTCCTTCGTCAACTGGACTTTGAAGTCCATAACATCAGCCCATTCGTTGTCGGTATACGCACGCTCATTCAGTGCCGCATTCGGGTCGCGCAAAACGTGATCGCAATGTCGGCAATAACGCGCAGTGGGGTCGTTTTTAGTGCCACATCCATCATCAAAAATACGGATGCCGTGCTTGTCGAATCCACAGCGGATATAACTGAAAAACTCTTCGCAGCGACCATCTGGAGATAGTGCATCTTTGCCAATGCAGCGGCGCGCATATGGGCTGTTCATCGTTCCGCATTTCGGGCACGGGACTTGCTCGCCACTGCGTTTTGAACGTTGCGCTTCAGCCTCTTCCAGAATTGGGTCTTCATACAGCTGACCAAGCTCAAACATCGTGCCTGAGAAATCAAGAACCAGATGGTCTTCTTTATGATACCCGGCATCAATTTGCTCTTTCTTCAGCAGGCGCATACCGCGACCAAGCAACTGAACAAGAAGAGTGAGTGACATTATTTTTCGTAATATGCAGCTCGTATCCCATAGCGGTATATTTACGCCAGTGGTAAGGGCGGCTATCTGGAATGTGAATTTTTTGCGCCCGGTGTATGCATCTTTTAGAGCCTTCCTTCTGGCTTTTGACCCCATATCTTCTGTAACTATTGAATAACTTCCTTCAGGTAGGTATTTTGCCGCCTCATGACAATGCTTTTTACCAGCACATGTAATTAGCACTCCGTTCCTGTTTTTAGTCAATTCCATAACCTTGAGCATGATTTTCTGCGTCAACGTACCTTGCTCAAGAATTTCTTTCTGCATCTGCTTGAGCTGCTCGGCGGTAAAGTCCTGAGTACCATCAACATCTGAACCATGAAAATCTGAAAGGTCATAATGCAGACTATCAACATCATGAAGACCAAAAATTGTTGGAACAAGAAAACCGTTTTCAACCATGTACTTGGTGTCTATGTTGATAATCTCTTTCTTCCAGAAAGCGCCTTTTATTGATGTAGTTCCGCGAAAAGGTGAGCCTGTATAACCTATTATTCTCAACTCATGGCCATGCTTATCTTTGCACCTTTTCATTAGCTCATTTATTATCACTGCATACTGCGTATCACCATTATTAACAACATCAATGTCATTAACCATATGATTTTCATCGATAAGCAGGAATCTTGGGAAAAAGTCAGAGAGCGCACCTTTTGCAATAACATTCCCTGACTCATCCTTTTTATCAAACAAAGCATTTACAACAGTACCCTCAGAACCACAGATTATTGGGTACGTAGAACTTTTCCTACCCAACGAAGCACTGAATAGCGAGTTTCTAACACCAAGAGACCATAGCTCTTCCGCATCTTGCTCCACTATTTCGCCCTGTCTTGATAAAATCATCCCTGAATAGCCCATTTCCTGAAAATGTTTTGCTATCATGGCAATCATCAGTGATTTTCCACTACCGACGCTTGCTGTTACATAGCTCGGGCCAACATAATGGCGAATCACATCACCAGTTAACTTATATATCAACCACTGATAGGGTCTTGGCTCAATATCACCAGTATCCAGAAAAGATTTCAGCAGATTAATATCAATCTCTGAAATCATTTTGTCTATTTTATGCGTCATAGCAACTAACCTTTGTTGATGTTTCTACGTCAGTTAGTTTATACTCAATCTACACCAACAATCAAGGGTCAATTTATGAGATACGACTGGAAGGACATTGAACCAAAAATGCTCGGAAATTGGCAGGCTGCGATCATGTCTATCGTCAATGTGGATAGCCGAGTTTTCAATGGCAAGCACCAGCCATGTCCAAGCTGTGGTGGAACAGACAGGTATCGCTTTGATGACAGCTTCGAAACAAAAGGCGATGGCGGCGCCATCTGCAATCAGTGCGGTTCCGGCAGCGGCATGAACTGGCTGATGAAACTTTCAGGCATGAGCTTTCCAGAAGCACTGGATGCTCTGGGAGGATTCCTGAATATGCATCCACGCGAAAAGCTGGAGGCAATCAGGAAGGAGTTACCGAAGATAAATTACAATGATGACTTCATACCCGAGAAGGAAGTCGCCGCAATCATGGCTAAAACGACGCGTGTCGCGATGAATGAGTGGACTTTGATAAATGGTATTGGTTGCGACGTTAACGTCGCCAGAGGTAAATCTGGAGAGCTTATTGCGGTTGAGATGATGCGCGCTGAAACAATGAAGCCGTGCAATGTGGCATTCATTGGCATGGATGATAATTCATTCAGAACGTTTTTCCGCGCTGGATACAACAAGGACTCAGCCATAAACGGCAAACTCACGCGTGACGCGATAAGCCCAATCGGAGAAGATAACGGAAAGTTCATTTATCTTGTTTCTGATTATGCCGATGCGTGGAAATGCCATTACTTCACTGGTGCGCACGTCTGGTGTTGCTGGTCGCCGGAAAACATGTGGGAAGTGGTGCGTTCTGTTAGTGATGAGACGAAAGCACGGTTACGCTGCATAGTTAATTATAAATTTGACGAACTTTGCGCTGCGGAAAACGCAGGGCTTCCGGTGATGCTGCCTGACGATTCCGACACGATAAGAATGGCAAAGAGAATCAGAAGAAAAATTTATGACGCTGGCGAGTTGATAGAGAAAATGTCAGTAAGCAGATAAAATAAACCCTCCGACTGGAGGGTTTTTCTTATTCCTTGAACTCTGGCGCTTCAGTCCAGAAGGCTACATTTCTCAGCGACTTACCAGTATGATTGCACCAATATATGCCTGAGTCATCATACTTGGCAGTAACCTTGACGCGATCAGAATCAATAATAACAACCTCCTGTCCATCTTTAGGGTCGAAAAGACGCGCATCTTTCCAGTTAGCAATCTCATTAAGAGACAGAAGAACATAACCGGGAAGATAAGCTCCGACATCAGCGATGTGAACTATTGTTCGCTCTGCTCTCTCTCCTGTGTAGTCTCCATTCCACTCGTAAAGAATAATCGTGTCTCCAACCTTAAAATCACGGTCATTCTTTCTTAGTTCCGCCTTCTTGTGTCCGGTGACTACAGGCCAGAAGTGCTCAGGTAAAATTTTAAGTTCATGTGTTTTGCTCATTTCAATCCTCTAATATCCAAACTGAATTGCCAATGCGACTATTATTTAAATCCTTTGATACAAGGCCATCCTTACAAAGAGAAATCAGAACCTTACGTAACTTTGCAGCCGTCCATTCATCATCAGGAAACTCATTCACCATCGATAGGCGTAAACTCCAAGTAGCCACGGAGAACTTGCAACAAATCCCAAGCTCCTCCTCAGTGGATTTTCTCTTTCTCATCACGTATAAAACTTTATCTTTCACATCCATTTTCTTGCCCTCACTTAATCATCAATTTTGAAATATCAACATAACCAACACAAAATCTATGCCAGTAATCATCAATAACGTGGTAATTAGAGCGAATCCATACTTTGTTAATGCCACTCCAGAAAAACCACGTCGAATAACCATACGGCCTGAAATGCCATGAACCTTCTGAGCGACAAAGTTCACCTGATATTGTTCTCATTTCAACCTCGGATTTATGTGAACAGTGTTTCCGATAAATACGCAGTAACCATCCTCTTCAAGTGATGGCAATACGCTTGACCTGAGGCGGTCATAAATTTTAGGTATTCCTTTGAATGGCCTAACATTTTTGAGCGAATCATAAAGCCACTTAACCGTCACGTTTGTTTTCCCTTTCTGAGCGGCAGAGCGTAGCTTTTCGGCAACAACATCAAATTCAGAACGCTCGCCAGCATATCCATTTGATTCCACAGCGTCAGTGAATGTCTTTGTCAGTGCATCATAAACACTGATTGCGCGACTAATTTCATTTTCACCGATAATCTTTGAACGCTTTCCTCCATCGCACCAGTTTTCAGCAGCGTGAAATATTGCTGCCAGACGGATTATTTGCTTATCAGCTTTACCCATTGCGCCACGGAGAAGTACGTGATCCCACTTGCCTCCGGGAAGGAAGTTTTTCTCCCATTGATTTCGTAACAGGCCAATCATTCTTGCTGAGTCATTGTGAAGCGTAAGTCTTGTTTTTTCTGCTGACACAACATTATGTATAAATCTTGCATATTCCGACCTCAAGCTGTCTGGCATTGGCTTGCTTACAGGACAATCATTAACCATATCCCAGTGTTCGCGATAGCCAAGCATGGATTGCTCGCGCAACATCAGGAAACGTTCAGAAAGTCCGTTACCCCTGTCGCCAGCGGCAAGAATGGCATCAATACTTTCATCCTGCGCAATCACACTTATGTTTCCAAGCACGTAACCAGATGAAACGCCACGACCAACACGAGCGGAACCAATGAATCCCCCATCCCAGCCCTTCAGGATGACTTCGGCGTTTGCCTTTCCACCTTCCTTTCCGTAAGATAGGCCAAGACATGTATTAAGAACGCTGGCCTCATCACTTATCAGATTAAAAAAACCACCTTCATGGATTGCCTGATGCTGAACAGCCTCCGGCGTTGCGTCAGTAAGTGGATATGTAATCGTATAAAGCTCCTCCAGCTTCTCCTTTTCGCGAGCAATATCATCTCCGATTAGTGCCTTTGCATTCTGATTGCTGGCCTCTTTATATGCCTTCATCAATTCTTCAATGCGAAGATTTATTTTTATGATCTGCTTTTCCATCTTTTTGGAAAGGTTGTCATATTCAATCTTCACCGGATTCATATGCATTGAGTTGATAGCGGTTTTCCCTGCCGATGGAGGCTGAGAAGTAACCACGTAAAGAGAAACAGGAAGTTCTGAATTGTAATACTCAACGCTAAAGTTTCTCGTCATTGCGCTGGCAACGCACCCAAGTAAATGCATGAACGATGTATTTATTGGGAACTGAACGGCGCGAGCTGCAGCTATTGCATAACGAGACAGTAAATCAGTACGGTGCTCACTGGTCAGTTCTGTTTCTGAGTACGTTACATCACGCTCCTTTCCCTCCTTGATGTCAAGCCACATGTTGGAACTTGGTGTCATGCCATGATGGAAGGCAACGCGAGCAGGAGATACTTTCAATTCCCTTGCTTCGTTGAAGATGTCTTGAGCTGTAATCATTTAGACCTCGTACTCTGTTTCAAATTTCTCATGAGGATTCTCTGATAACCATTCCTTGGCTCTCAAAACTGCAGCGTTTGCCTCCTCTGCCGTTTCAAACATACCAAGCTCATATCTTTTCTTGAGCACCATCACTCTCGCTCTGAATTTTTTCGATGCCTTGTGGTAATCAACGCCGTAGTATCCAGTGGTTGATTTTGATGATGCAACCCACCCAGCACCACGACCTTGTTTGTTTAATTTGCGCTTTAATAATACACCGTGATTGCTCATTTCCGCTCCCCAATCAAGTATTTCCCCAAAATACTACCACCTACTCCCCAGCATTGCAACACAACTAAAATATGCAAAAGGGGTAAATTGGGTTAACGTGGGGCAACCCACCTGCCCCACGAAACTTTCCTATAAGTATATGTAATATAATATAATTATTATTATTTGGGTTAATGGGTAATATTATTATTCATATTATAGATAGTAATTAACATAATATTAACAAATGGATTATTTGAATATATTTATAAGGGGATGGGTATGAAATCTGCCCCTTTTTACCCACGAAAAATAAAAACATTCAAATCAGTTATTTACGATGAAAAACGTGGGGCAACTTACCTGCCCCACGACCTGCCCCACGGTCAAAAATTTACCCCACGGGCACGTTTTTAACGAGTTGCTGTTGACGTAGAATCATCATTGATGTAGATTGAACTCATCGAAACAAACGAGGGTGAAGAGATGAAAATCAAAGACCGTGAAGAATTTGAAGATGCACAGGCCATGGCACGCATTGCAGTTGAGCGCACGAATAGCAGCATTCCTGCAGAATCATTCTGGAACGCAGCAATGCAGGCATTAATCTCAGCGTATGGACTCAGCAAATGACAAGAGTTAAAGCCATCGAGGTAGAAGAGTCATGCCGTTATGTGACGGTTGGTAAGGTATATGATTGCCACGATTACTTACCTGAACTCGGTATCGTATTTCTAACCGGAGACCGAGGAAATGAGGTGATTGGGGTTATTTCAAGTGAAAAAGACGCACATGGCGTTAAATGGGAGTTGGTGAAGAAATGACAGGCGCAACATTCGAACTTATCGCCAGTCTGGTTATCGTGGCATTCATCATTATCGCAGTGGCAGTTTCTAAATCAGGATATAAGGAGTAACAGAATGAGCAACAAGATGAGCAATAAACCAATCGAGCCAACAATGGAAATGCTTGATAAAGGAGTGAAGGAAATAAAATTGTGCTTTCCTGAGTTCATGGATGATGATTGCAAATATGATTATGACGCACTGTGTGATGCAGCGTGCTTCATCTGGCAGGCAATGTATCAGGCGCACGTGGAGAAATAACAAATGGCAAAAACCATCTATCGTCGCGAAAAACTGGAACCAGAACTCGGTCACGTTGGCGCGCAAAACTTTATGAGCAAGCAGGCGCGCAATGCAATGGAATCTATCCGCGTAAATCGCGTTGTGCGAGTGTTTAACGGTGAGGGTAAGCGCAGAGTAATGGATGAGCTGATTATCGTGTTCTGACCGCGATTCAGCACGTTTATTTGAATGGTGATTATATGAGTGAGTTGATTATCAAGAGTTGTCCGTTTTGTGGTTGCGAACCAAAAATTAAGCTATGGCGCTCGTCTGACCATGAAAAACCATACTTTCTCATTCGATGCTCATGCGGGGCGAGAATGACAAACTTCAGGGAGTCTGCAGAGCACGCAATTGCAGACTGGAATCGCAGGGTCAATGGTGCTTGACATGGAAAAAGTAAAAACATACGAGTTCTGGATAGTGCAGAACAAAATGTATGTAAGCAAGACAATCAAGCGAGTGCACTGGTGGAATAAGTGGTCAACCATGTCCGGCTGCATCGTTCTGGCAAAGTGCAAATTCAAAGCGATTGACATCACTGATGAAGATGCGCTCAAAATCGCAAAGATTGAATTTGAAGAAGATGGTTATTACGAAGAAATTATGGGGGTTAGGGTATGAGTGAGGTTAAGCGTTATGACATCTCCTGCTTTGGTGGCATGTCTATGGATGAGTGTGGCGATGGTGCTTATGTTAACTACGAGGACTACGAGGCACTCGAAGCTAAATGCTCGGCGCTGGCGGCGGAGAATGCGGGGTTGAAGTCTAAAGGACGTGAAGTGCTTAATGAAGCATGCAAGGTCTACGATAAATTCAATGCCAATGTTGATTCAGGTTGCGGTGACTTCATGGATGGGCAGACGCTACATGAGTTTCAGTTTCTGCTGGATGTTGAAATCCAGGCCGCCGATGATTTCCTGGCTGAAATTGAACGCAAAGCAATCCTCAAGTTCATTAACAGCATTGAGCACATCATGCGTGACAAGCTGTCTCCGTATGACACCGAAGATATGCTTGAGGCTATGCGTATTTTTCTGGAAGAACATATTGGTGAGCAAAAATGACAATCACAAAACAACGGTTAGAAGAAATAATATCGCGCATTGAAATGTATGGGCATGGAGCAGGGTATACCGTCGAAGAGGTTTATGACCTTGCTGTGCTGGCGCTGAATTTATCAAATATCGCAAACCTGAAGCGATACGAGCTTGATATGAGTGGTTGTGACTCATGCGGTCAGGATTGTGGCGCTGATATGACTGAAGACCCTGAAGGCGAATTTGTCATGCTTGATGACGTGGTTAAGTTGTTTGAGTTTGATACGACCACTCAGAAGCTAGGAAGCCCAGCAAAGGAGGCAGCCAGTGAGCGAGATTGACTATCAGGCACTGCGTGAGGCGGCAGAGCGGGCAATGCATGACGACTGGGGATATGATGTGGATGTTTTCCATGAAACTGCGACCCCATCTGTTGTTATGGCACTGCTGAATGAACTGGAAGCCTCAGGGAAGCTAATCGACACTCTGCGCCAGGACAAAGACAAGGTTATCGACATGAGCATTGAGCGTGTCAATAAGCTGCTGTCCAGAGCGGAAGCCGCAGAGAAGCGAATAGCAGAACTGGAGTCTGCATTAAATCGCCATTATGAGTTACCTGACGTTTATGATATGGCGATAAAGCAATTCGAAAGCCTGGTTAAAAGTGAATAGCTACCCGTTCATATTAATTATCAGTGCGCTCTATGTGGTGCACGCTTTAGTGGAGGCATACCTATGAACAACCACCAACGACGCCGATACACCACTGGCGCTAAAATATTCCTTGCTATTTATGTGCTGGCACTTGTGGCTGCTATTGCAGGAGTTGTGCATTATGTTTAATCAATTAGCCGATTTTTATAAAGCATATTCAGACTGGATTGATGCTGGAGCACCAGAAGGTAAACCGTTTAGTCGTAATTGCGGAATTTGTGTTTCCTTAACATTGCATTTAAAGGCGATAGGGTTAACACCAAAGGAAAGGGAGCAGGCAAGAAAGTTAATGCGGTCGCAATTCATTAAAGCTGGACTTAATAGTGACTACCCGTTTAACAATAGAGAACTACCATATTTAACAGAAAGCGGAAGAGGACTGATTCACACCAACAATGAGCGCATAGCATGGGTTAAAAGGGAGTTGTGCATTATGTTTAACGACATTAGCGACGCAATGCAAAATATGTGGGAACGCTACTGGGATAGTATGAAGACATGTCACTACGTGATGGTACAGATAGGCAATTACATTGAGGTTGTGCCTGATACTGGTGTACATGACATTAAGTGCATGTGTTCAACGAGGGATTATGCAAATGCAAACTACTAAACAGAAGGTTTGGCAACTCGCAAAGCAGCACGAATTGGACGACTTTATCGCGAAGGTTGCCAAAACATTCCCTGATGCGCTTGAAATCGTTCATGTGCAGACAAGAGCAGAAAATGTATGGTGCTATGCTGGTAAGCGTGATAACGATGGTATACAATAAGCACATAACCACCATTGCTTTCCTCATATCATCACCCAAACTTTAACCCGCCTTGTGCGGGTTCTTTTTTGCCTTTGTGATAGAATAAACATAAATATCAAGAGGTGAATTATGTCAGATAAACCAATCGGGCGACCGACAGAATACAAACCTGAGTACGACGAGCAGGCGTACAACTATTGCCTGCTTGGCGCTACCGATAAACAGCTTGCCACTTTCTTTGATGTGAGCGAGCAAACAATAAACGCGTGGAAGCACAAACACCCTTCGTTTCTTGAGTCCTTAAGGCGAGGAAAGGAAATTGCAGATGCGAGAGTTGCACAAGCTCTGTTCAGCAGGGCTACCGGTTATGAACATCCAGAAGACGACATCAAGGCGGTTAATGGTGAAATAGTAATCACGCCAACAATAAAAAGATACCCTCCAGACCCAACGTCAATGATTTTCTGGTTAAAAAACAGGCAGCCTAAACTGTGGAGAGATAAGCCTGAATCTGAAGGTGTAGATGGTGATGGCGCAATCCATAAGGTGCAGATAGAGGTGATTAGTGCAGATAAGAGTAACGGCAACTGAGCCGCAGGCAAAGTACCTTAACCTTAAGTGCAAGTTTCCGGCTTTCATCGCTGGATTTGGCACTGGCAAGTCAGAAACCATGTGCAACTCGGCTCTTCTGGATAGCCTTGAGGGTGGCTCTGATAGCCTTGTTGCATTATATGAGCCAACTTATGACCTTGTACGTCTTATTCTTGCCCCTCGCATGGAGGAAAAGTTAATAGACTGGGGTGTTAGATATAAATACAACAAGGCAGAGAACATAATCTACACGTCATCAGGGCAGATGGGGGATTTCGTTCTCAGGACACTTGATAATCCGGCGCGAATAGTTGGTTATGAGTCGTTCAGGGCAAAGATAGACGAAATTGACACCCTTAAGCAAGAACATGCATCTGAGGCGTGGATAAAAATAATTGCCCGTAACCGTCAGCGACCAAGAACATATACCGACACATCAGGTAAGCCGATGAATACCGTTGGTATATTCTCAACCCCTGAAGGATTCCGGTTTGTTTATGACAGATGGGTAAAGAACAAAAAGGATGGGTACGAAATGGTGCAGGCAAGCACTATGAGTAACCCTTTTCTGCCTGATGATTATGTTCAGTCACTGCGTGATAGCTACCCGCCACAGCTCATTGAAGCCTATTTGCAGGGTGAGTTTGTAAACCTCACGTCTGGCACTGTTTATCCTCAATTCGACAGGAATCTTAATCACAGTGATGAGGAATACAGGACGGGTGAGCCAGCTCATGTTGGCATGGACTTCAACGTTGGTAAGATGTCTGCGATTATTCATGTTGAAAGGAATGGCGACCCGATCGCAGTTGGCGAGATACTTGGTGCTTACGATACTCCAGAAATGATTCGGTTAATCAAGCAGCGTTTATGGCGTGAGACATCAAATGGTGAGTTTGAGAAGCTATGTGAGATTTATGTTTACCCTGACGCGTCTGGGGGAAGCCGTAAAACAGTAAACGCTGGCACATCTGACATAGCCTTATTGAGGGATGCTGGCTTTCATGTTATGGCTGACAGCAAGAATCCGCCAGTCAGGGACCGCATCAACTCCGTTAACGCGATGTTCTGCAATGCTGAAGGCGAGCGCAGATACAAGGTAAACACAAAACTGTGTCCAATCTACACTGAGGCGAGGGAGCAGCAGATTTACAACAAGCAGGGCGAACCAGATAAAACTCACGACAAAGACCACCCGAACGATGCGGCTGATTATTACATTTATAATAAATTCCCACTTGTACGACCAATGGCGGCAATGTTAATCCGTCGCAGGCGATAAATCCTCAACACCACACTTGACCAATCTACACCGAGCGCATAGTATATCTACATCAGGTTTAACGGAGATATCACTATGCGCAGCTATGCAGGATTCACACAGGAGGAAAAAGAGCAGGTTTATTCACTGGCGCGGGCTGGTGTTCCTGATGAGGTGATTTGTCGTCGGTATGATATCGACGAGGATTTCCTGCTGCGCGTTCTGGATGATGTTTTCGTTAACCTGCAAGAGAAGCGTGGATACAAAGGCATCTGCTGCAAGAATGATTTTTTGAGAGGGTGATGTGTTTAATAATAAACTAAAGAAAATAATCCGCGACGCTGCGGATAAAAAATACACCAAAAAGATTGATATATCATTCATTGATGGCGTTGGTCTGTACAATCACGCATGTCACCTGAATGCAGTAAACCGTGCGCGAGATGGTAGTTCGTGCGCAGTGGTTGAGGTTGTGGTGATTGATGATAAGTCGGTGATTGCCCATTACATCAATATGCAGTCAGACGGCACATACATCGACTATACGCTTGGCTGGCACTGGTCTGGCGCTGACTACCGATTTGTGCGATACGTTCCGTTTACCGAATGGTCTGATATTACAGGCTCGTTGAGTAGACTGAAAGCTGAGTTATGCAAACCGGTTGCCAAATGGCAGAAGTTGTTGATGGTAACTGATGGTGAACTTTGTTGAGGTGAATTGATGATTATTAATGAAACGAAAAATTGCTATGAACTGCAAGTTAGTCATAGTTTTGGTGATTACCCTATCATTATGCTTACTTCATTCCGTGAAGGTGATGATGTTAACTCTATCGGCATTGACAAACGCCAAGCCTCGAAGCTAATCGAGGTCCTTCAACGCTTTGTTAATGGTGAGGAGATTGAGTGATGAGCGTTTATTTTATTCATGCTGAGGTGCTTGATGGCGGCGATGTTGTTACTAAGGTTTGCGCGACAGCTACGACATCAAACGCCAATGAAGCGTTCGATTGGTTTTTGGGTTGCGAATTGGTTGCAAAATACGAAATAAAAGGCTACGACGTTATCATTGATAAACTGGAAAAGGTGGAGTGATGACAAGAAAAGAGGTTCACGAATATTCTATTGCAGCCAGAAAACGCGTTGAAGATGTATGGAATAATCATGGATTGCGCAGCAATAGAGCTAAATTGGTTGCACGATGCCATCAAGTCGTAAGTGGTGACAGGATTGAGTGTTACGCCTTTAATCAGTGGATGAAGTCTGGTGTTGTGAATAATGAATGATGGCGAAGAATTGAAGTAAATCTGCTAAAATAAATATTGCGGATAGGAAGGCCATCCGACAAGTGCGTTAGTCAGCGCATTTCCGCAATCCCACACTGACTCCTGATGACGAGGGTAAATCATGCTTACTCAAGAGCAAATAAAAAGAGTGCTTCACTACAATAAAGACAGTGGTGTTTTTACGTGGTTGCAACCAGTGGCAAAGCGTATTGCTATTGGTGATGTCGCTGGAAATCACGACCGGAAAGGGTATGTGAGAATAAGATTTAAAGGTGTTCTTTATCACGCTCACAGGTTGGCATGGCTCTATGTTTACGGAGAGTATCCAGTCGTTGATATCGATCATGTTGATTGCAATAAATCAAACAACTCAATTAAAAACCTGAGACTTGCCACGAAATCAGATAATGCAACAAATAGGCCGTTACAGATTAATAACACATCTGGAGTGAAAGGAGTGAGGTGGCATAAAAGAGATTGCGTATGGACTGCGTCATTTGTGTTTAGACGTAAGACTGTTTATGTTGGGAGTTTTAGTAGCAAAGAGTCCGCTGAAATTGCAATAAAGAGAGCGAGAGAGCTAACAGGAAGTGAGTTCATTAATAATGGTTAGTTTGTGATAAAATCCCCTTAATTGGGGATTTTTTATTGGTGACATATGTCCAAAATTGATGCACTAAACGCCTATATACGCGACCGCGTGGCGAACAATAACCGGGCGATTCAGCAGCAACGGCTTTGCGCTGGTGGGAAGAATCTGGACCAGAAGCGTGAGTTCATGTGGAAGGAGCTGGGCTACCCGCAGGAAATCACTGCCGAGATGTTCCGCTATGCCTATGAGCGACATCCAGCCGCCGCTGCTGGAATCAACCGCATTATTAATAAATGCTGGCAGAAATACCCAGAAGTGGTCGAAGATGGAAAGGACGACAAGAACTCAACGTCGTGGGAGTTGTCCATCAATGACATGATGAAGCGAGCCTACCCGTTCATCAAGGAGGCTGACAAGCGAAACGCCATCAACCGTTATTCCGCTGTTATCCTGCAAATCCGTGACGGCAAACAGTGGAGCGAGCCTGTAGACATCACAAAGACCCGCCGCATTAAAGATAAATCCATCGTTCGCTTTATTCCTGTATGGGAGGAGCAGCTCCGCGTCAGTGCGTGGAATAACGACGAAACCAGCGAAGACTACGGAATGCCTGAGATGTACGAGTATCAGGAAAGCGCCGTGGAAGATTTCGACAGCAACGGCAAGCCTGAGCGTTCCGTGCAGATTCACCCTGACCGCATCATCATTCTGGCTGAGGGTAGTTTTGACGGTAGTATGTTCAGTGGCATCCCGATGCTACGTGCTGGCTACAATAGCCTTATCGACATGGCTAAGGTTTCCGGTAGCTCCGCAGAGGGCTTCCTGAAGAATGCAAGCCGCCAACTGGCAGTTAACTACACGAAGGACAACGTAACGCCAGCAAGCCTCGCTCAGTCGATGGGTGTCGATATTGAAGAACTCACCGACATCATGAATGAGAACATCGAAGCGCTGAACTCAGGCATCGACGCTGCCATGTTCACAATGGGCGCGGATGCAAAAGTTCTCGCTGTGACGCCAGCCGACCCGAAACCTACATGGGAAGTGGCAGCCAACCAGTTCTCTGCGTCAATGGCACTTCCCTTTACTGTCATTTTTGGGCAGCAAACCGGACGCCTTGCGAGCGACGAAGACAAGATGCAGGAGGCGATGACCGCCAAGCAGCGCCGCGAAACATGGGTTGATTATGTCATTTCAATGTTCGTTGAGCGCATGATTCAGTTCGGCATTGTCGATAAAGCACCGGTAAACGGCTACAAGGTTAAGTGGGATGACCTACTGGCACCATCTGAACTGGATAAAGCAGAGTTGCTGTCCAAGCTCGCCACTGCGAACAAGTCATTCTTTGATGCTGGTCAATCTGCGTTGCTAACCGTCGATGAGGCTCGCGGAATGGTTGGTATGGAGCCGATTGAGCTTGATGAAAGTTATCGCGAAGGCACACCACCGGAAGACGAAAATGAAGATACTCCGGTTTAATGCAAGACTTCCACAGCCGCGCATATCGCAGAGTCTGACTGACCCGTTAGGCGCTGCGACTCGCCTGTCAAAGATGGACAAGGTGATAACGCGCAAATACAAACAGCTCAGGACTCGTGCTCTTGAGTTGTTTCGCGCTATTCCGAGCGGTCAGGCTAACGCAGAATCAAGCGGTCTGTATTTCTATGATTTCAGCAGTGCGCGAGCTGCCACGTTCATGGATGAGTTGCAGGCGCTGATTGACGAGATTCTGCTGGAAGGTGATGACTTCGGTCACGGCAGGATGTGGGCTAACGTATTCATCGGTGATGCGTATCAGGCTGGCACGCAGAAGGCCAACTCAGAGCTGTCAAGTCTGTCTCCGGTTTATGCTGAGCAAAGACCGATTGCCACAATACTCTACAGTGAGCCTTATCTGAACCGACTCCAGCTGGCTTACACGGCCGGATATTCAGACTGGCGCGGATTGAGCGATTATTCCAGGCAGCAACTGGCATCCGTCATTATGGAAGGCATTGCCCGTGGCGCTAACCCTCGCGATGTTGAAGCTGATATCGTTAAGCGTGTCGATGTGTCTCACAGCTACGCGAAACAGTTAGCGCAGACTGAAATCACCGGAACGCTGCGACAGGCTAACAGAAGAGAAGTCATTGAGGCGCGCGAGGAGTTAGGTATTGAGACGGTAATGCTGTGGCAGTCGGCGCTGATGAAATCAACGAGGGCTTGGCATGCGTCACGGCATGGTAAGTTCTACACACCAGAAGAGATTGACACGTTCTATAGCGAAGTTGCTAACCGCAGGAATTGCCACTGCGCCCAGGTGCCAACACTGTTAATGGATGGCAAGCCGGTCATTCTTGAGTCATCACAGGAAAGGCTTGATAAGCAGCGTGAAGCATGGCAATCAGCCAACAAAAAGCCCTCTAAGTGAGGGCTTGGTTTTATCTTAATTATTAGTCTTTTTTGTCGTTTTCAAATGGAAACTTCTTATCAACAAAGTCAGTCATCTTAATTCTGATGCGTCTCACATGGTAGTTCCAGGCATCGGCTTTATTTAGTATCGCCTCAATAACCAAAACAATAAAAAACAGCGGTACCAATATAATTCTTCCGGCAAGGCTTTTCTTGCTCATTCTGCGCATGTCAATCCTCCAGTTTCACGCCGGGAATCTTGCCTGCTGCTATGGCGTCGTAAATAACAGCAACCTCATCACGCAACGACAAGTCGCAAGGTATTACGCGCATATCATCAAGAACTGCATTTATAAATGCATCTCGCTTCTTTTCTGCTTCTGTGCGCAGTGGGGTAAAAACATCTTTATTGGATGGGGTTATTGCATAGTAAATTTCACCAGATGGTCTGATAACTATTTTTTTCGCCATCAAAACCAATAACCTTAACTTTTCCCCATGAAGTTCCGTTGCTGATATACTCGCATTCACACCCAGCTGGTGGGACGCCTCGCCTTTCCATGCTGGCTTTTGTGACAAGGCGAACACGGATTTGTATTGATTGCGAGTTACCATATTCTCAATGGACTCATCTAATCCGTATGGTCTGCAATTATCCGCAATAATGCCAGTCCTAAACAGCAGCTTACATGATGATCCGGTCCACGCAAAAACCTCTCCATCGTGGTCTTGATGAATGCTGTCTACACCATCAGGCCACCCGCCACGCTTAGGTAATTCTTTAACCAGCAAATCAATAAGCTTCATAATTAAAATCTCCTGCGTATTTAATTCTCGCCTCTTGCGACACAAGCTCTGCTAACTCAATGTCTTCGTAGTAGCCCAGATGAATCTGTGTTTTATTTACGCATATCCTTACTCGCCATGAATTTCCGGCAGGATGCCAGCTGACGCCCTTCATCCCTGTTTTGTTTCTGGATGTGATATCCTTGTTGTGCTTATTTTCAGATGAAGTGCATGGCCTTAAGTTGCATAATCTATTGTCATCTCTCACCCTGTTAATATGATCAACCTCCTTTGGCATCTCTCCTGTCACGTATAGAAGAGCAAGCCTGTGCGCAAGATAAAGCTTTCCATCAATGCAGATCTGTATGTACCCTTTCCCATTTACCGACCCAGCCTTTCGACCGCTAAACCCATGTCTTCTTGATTTAATCCACGTGAATTCACCAGATTCAGGGTTATAACTAAGAACACGGAAAAGATCACATTGTTTCATTGCACTTCCCCCAATGCTTTATTAACCGCCTCACGCGCATTATCCAGAGCGCGACGCTTGCTTGATGTTGTCCAGACTCTGCCGGAGTTGTCGTCGTAGATTTCCAGTAGTTGCTGGAGTGATGACAGCAAAAGTGGTGCAGAAGCAAACAGTTGAGCATGCTTACTTTCCTCCGTGTATCCAATAACGGATACACTATCAGCAGCATCATGGTTATGACGACCAATGACGTAGCTGTCTTCTGTTATATTTAAATCAAAGAACAAATCTTCACTTTCCATCACCAACCTCACTTAATATATTCAATGATTTCGCATTCACGCATATGCACCAGACCAAATGGCGCAACCGCTTTGCCGCAAGGACGGATTTTGATTTGCTCAAGGTCGAACACTCCGCAGCGTCCGTTTTCTTTGAATTTGACCATTACCATGATTACACCTCGAATGACTTTGTTAAATGGTCGAGTGGCTTGCCTATAAATCCAGTTATCACCCCTTGATATGACAACCTGATCTCATTCAGGAAGCATGGGTGAGTTTGCGTAAGCTCAATGCAGTCAAACCACATTGAAAAGCCAGAGTTCTTCAGTGTGCATAGATTGCAATACCATTCAATACGAAATCTTGCGCCATCAGGCGTCTCTATGCGTATATCGCGCAAGCTCAAATCATCAATTGACTTCAATGCGCCTTTTTCTTTCGCTAACTCTAGTAGTTTAATTAATTCTTCTCTATTGTTAATTTTCATCTTCATCACCTCACTCGTTATTGATGTAGATACTATGCACCACCACTCAATCTACGTCAACACCATTGTGATAGAATTAATCATTATTTGAACAGGAGGCAGAATGAAACTATCGCAACGCGGCATGGAGACACTTGGAGTCAACGATGCCGTGGATATATCGCCTTACATCACCACTGAGACAACGCAGAATCAGTTTGATGCACTGACAAGCCTTGCTACCGACATTGGAATTGACGTGTTCCGCAAATCAACACTTTTGAAGAAGCATAATCTCCGCTGCTTCTCATGTGCTGTTGCGCACTTTATTGTGTGGGGTGAGAAAACCGATGACAAAGCCAAACGCAAAGCTGAAAAAGAGGTTTACTGGTATGGCTATTAGCAAAAACATGAAGGCGTTTCTGGATATGCTGGCGTACAGCGAAGGCACGGATAACGGACGACAGAAAACCAGTAATCATGGCTATGATGTGATTGTTGGTGGCTCGCTGTTTACTGACTACTCCGACCACCCACGCAAGCTGATTAGCCTGCCTAAGCTGGGCATCAAATCCACTGCTGCCGGGCGCTATCAGGTGCTGGCTAAATTTTATGACGCGTACAAAAAGCAGTTGCGTTTGCCGGACTTCTCCCCTGCATCACAAGACGCTATTGCAATGCAGCTAATCCGTGAATGCAGGGCCACCGCTGATATTGAGGCTGGTCGCATTGATGATGCCATTCATAAATGCCGCTCGCGCTGGGCTTCATTGCCGGGCGCTGGTTATGGTCAGCATGAGCAGAATCTGGATAAGCTGATTCAGGTATACAAGGATGCTGGCGGAGTTGTGGCATGAAAAAGCTAAGCAACTGGCTGCTAGGGGCGTGGATTTCATTCTGCTCACTATTGCAGCTATGGCCCGATGCAATGATGCATGTGTGGGTAATGATGCCGGATGACCTGAAAGCGGCGCTACCACCAATTGTGGTTAAAGGGGTGAGCTACTCAATCATGCTGGTTGGTATCCTCGGCAAGATGCATGCGATGAATAAGGCGAATAAGAGGTTAAAAGATGAAAGCAAGAATGCGTGAAATACATAAACTGATGAAGATGCGGAGTGGATTTTACTTTGCATACCAGACCACCAAGGGATTGCACTTTATAACCAACTGCATAGCCCATCCTCACTTATGGCTGACTGGAGTTTCGGGAAATGGAAACAGTACTCAGTAGATACTGGCGACCGCTGGCAATTATTATAATTGTTGCAGCTGGCGAGCTGTGGATTCGCGGGGAGGTTATAGAGTACGGCGACCAGCGATACGCAGAAGGCAAGGCTCAAGCAATCGCAGAGCAAAAGGCCGCAGACGAACAAGAGGAGCAACGACGCAATGCAGAACTGCAAAAGATTCAGGCCGACGCACAACAAAGGATTGATGCTGCACGTAATGATGCTATTAATGCTGCTGCTAAGTCTGACAGGTTGCAGCAACAGCTCTCAACTATCCGCAAGCAGCTCGTCGGATATTCCACCGCTGAGTCCATTGGCAATCCAGCCGCAGAAACCGGAGTTTTGCTTGGAGACGTGCTCAGCAAATCTGTCGAAAGAAATCGACAACTGGCAGATTACGCTGACAAGGCAAGAGAAGCAGGATTGACTTGTCAGGCGCAATACAATTCTCTGAGGTCAGCTAATGCTAAATAAAGAGAAGCGCGAGGAATATGACAGAATGGCGGCCAATGTGGCGCTAGGCAGGGCTGGTTATCAGCCAGCACGCAAAAGCCGGTATAGCAAGTCGGCAAAAGATGAATATGGCCCCGCGCCTCAATTCCTGTAGCAATAAAAAAAGCCCCGCAAGGGGCTTGTATTTCAACAACCTTCGTATTCGTCCACACTCTCATCCATATCTTTGCGCGATTTGACTGGGTCGGTGAACTCTTTCAGCGCCATTTTATACCTCACTCATACAGTGGTTTGATTTGATATCTAAACATAATTGCATTCTGATGCTCAACGCTACCAGAAAACACCAGATAGCGTTTAACCTCGATTATCCGTAACGATGTAGGCGGACGGCTCACTCTGCTGGCAGTGTTGTTGGCTCATTAGCGAGTTCCTCAGCCATAGCTTCAACGATGCGCACCAGTGAACACTCAAGATTCGGTGCATTATAATTACCAGCCAGAAACAGAACGCTACCCGTGCTAATCAGCACCTGTTTCGCGTTCGCCTGTGACAGATTCTGCACGATGAATTGCGCTGTTTCAGTGCCAATTTTCAGCACTGCGCTACCGTCGCTGTTCAGTGATACCAGTTGCGCGGATGTGTCAGCAATGTTGGTAAAGTTCGCGTTTCGTTGCGCGATTGTGATGTCGCAAAAAGACATTATTTAATCTCCATTCTTTTGCGCGAATTGCGCTGTCAATGATGTCTTGCAAATCCTGTTCGCGCGATTTATGTCCACGCTCTCCAGCCTGCAGCGCCTTTTTAATCAAGTGCTTCAGCGCTGGATTTGTGACATTCCACGCCATGAGCACATCGTACACATCAACAAATACACCTGGCTTAATCTCTCGTAGATATTTGTTGTCAGCTTCCGGCGCACCAATGCACTCGTTTAGGTCTTGCTCGTCGGTAATTAGTTCTCGTACGGCAATCAAATCACCAGTCGTTGGGTTTCGGTAGGGGAATGTACTCACAACGCCGCCACCATGAATTGCGTTTTGGTATCTACAGCCCTCACTATATCGCTCCACAAAAAATTCTCTTGAGTCGGGAAATCTATCTCTAATTGTGGCCCAATCAGGCGCACCGTCAAAATCCTTCTCACAACCCTTCAGATATTTCCACTTCTTCATTTCTCTCTCCACTTAATCATCTCTCGTCGCGGCATTGTGACGCGGTTGTGTTCATCAACATTAAAATTGGCCCGAATCAAATCATACATCTCATCCTTTGGCATATCAGCCAGCGCCACATAGCAACGGGCAAAGTAGCGAACATCACGGAGTGTCAGCGGCTGCCGCTTCTCCACAATGCTGGTGATAATGTCCATCGGCTCGCGTCGTGGTCTTGGCATATTTACTACTCCTTCTCGAAAAACATCTTGACGTTTCTACATCACTTAGTCAATACTTATTGACGTAGATTGTACCACAACGAAAGAGGTGATGTGGAATGAGTGCAGAAAAAGTAATAACAGAAAGATGTGAGTATTTACGCTCCACACTTGAGGCTCGCGGAGTTGAAAGTAATGACATTGATGTCTGCATGGAGCATATCAAAAACGCCGTCCTTGAAGGATATCATCAAGGAAAGGTTGACTACGCAGAGAAAGACCTGCCTGTAATGCTGAGACTGGCAGCAATTGGTAAATTTTAAGGAACACACAATGACAACTGACGAACTGTACGAGGAATCTCTAATCCAGCGACTGAATGAAGTTGAGCGCACTCGCGAATGGCTGGAATGCGAACTGCGAGAAGTGCGCAACCGCCTACAACGCAAGCGCAGTCGGCAGAAGGACGTCATCGACTGGTCTGGTGACACACCTAAATTTAACAATCTTGGGGAGTGGTTGAAATGAGCGCACCACATATGCCGATGATGAACGAGCAAGGGTTCCTGAACTGCCCATTCTGTGGTTGTGATGAAGTTGGTATTGCTATTGATGAGGACGGGTGGGAATACATAGAGTGCGGAGATTGCTATTGTCGTACAGACGCATTCCGTAACAGGGAATTAATGACTAAGTCATGGAATACCCGCAACGGACACCTCTACACCGAAGACGACTTTAATCAGGAAGCAGAGGAACGCGATCATGGACTATAAGTCGCAAATAATGCGCGTGATTGTCAATCATCCAGGCGCAACGCGTGCGTATATTGAGAAGCATTGCGGAGGAAAGCATTCAAGCACTACAACGCATCGTCTGCATGAGATGCTTGCACTTGGCTTCATTCGCCGCGAGAAGTCAGTGATTCGTGGTAACAAGTGGCAGTATAAATATTTCATCTCTGATGATTCAGCTGGTATTGATGATGCGATTAAGTGCCATTTGCTTGATAACACTGGTGCAGAGGTGAAAGAAATCAGCGCAGCCACTGGCATTGACTACAGAATCGCGAAAAGCCGAATTCGCATTATGTTTCATAACGGCGATGTAACGTGAAGCTATGACCACCACAAGAAGCTGTGGCGTTATTCATGGAAGGAACAGGAAGTAAATGTGGGTAACCTGTTTAATTCACTTCTTCGCAGCGCAAGAGGTCAGCATGGGAAAAGCGAAACGCAAGAAACAAGAATATGAACCGCTGCCTCCGTACGAGATGTCAGGAATGCCGCAGCAGGATGATGTGATTCTAACCGAAGCTGAGTGGCGCAAGGTGGCAAGAGTGCAAATCATGTTCCGCAAACTTGCCGAGGACGTACTAAATGAGATGGGCTATTAAGCATAAATCAGGCAGAACTCTGTTTGTAACATCGGATGAGTTTATTGCCAATAACCGTAGAAAGATGGGCTGGATAGTGGAGGAAGTGAAGATGACGAGCAGAGAGCGGTTTGAGCAGTGGCTATACCAGCAGAGAGTTAGGGGGATTACTTTCAGCACTATTGACAAGTTTGATGTTGATGGGGTGGTTTATTATAAATCTCCAGACATTCAGGGCCAGTGGAATGCATGGCAGGCATCACGTGCAGCTATTGAGATTGAATTGCCAGAGGAAGAAAGTATGGGGTGCACCACTGGTTACTATGCAGAAGATGTTATTGAAGCAATCAAACAAGCAGGCTTAAAGGTGAAAAAATGATTATCCAGTTAAACGACATTATGAAAGCAGACATCATTCAGCTTGAAGACTATGACATGCAACTGGCGTTTGAAATTGAAACTGTTGATCGTCAATTGCAATATGCGGATAAGAAGAATGACCGCGTCTGGCATGAGAAAGCACTTAAGGCACGTGACCACATGAAGCGCACGCGAGCACTCATCAAAACGCGGCTTGATAAGCTGTATTTTGGTGAGGAAAGGATGTTACATGGCGCAATTCTGGCGCAAATCCGCAAAGAAATGCCGATTGGCAAGTTTATGTCATACGTGCACCGGGCAAAACAGGAGGCTGGGTTGGTATGATGCGCATGTATCAGTGCTACAGGTGTGGTGAGTCAAAGGATTGGTATAGATTTAACCATGGTCAAAAATATTGGACTAGAAAGTGTATTCGTTGCGAGAAATCGCCAGCTGGTTCAATGCCGGTTAGGGAGGATTCATCTCACGTGTTTCATAGTCGAAAGATAATGAGGGTATGCAAATGATTCCATTGCTTTGGATATTATCAGCCTACGCATTCGCAAGGGTATTTGAGGCTGACACTCTTTACCAGATGATTTGCTATGGCGCTCTGTTCTGCCTGTCAGGTGCTGCGCTTGCATTCATGGATGATGTGATTTCAGATTAACTCCGTATATCTTTTGTTCATCATGGGCTGCTATCATTTAATCAGGAGGTAGCCCATGAACATAATCCCTATCACTTACTTTCTCACGCTCTACGCGCTCACTGATTCGCCATTATTTGCACTGGCTACCGCCTCATGGTGCTACATCTCCCTGTGTTATAATTCGACCACAAACTAACCGTGGAGCTACGCGATGAATAGACTGCAAGTTAACGTGCTCACCACTATCAATTCCGCGAGCAATATCAGTGAGCAGGTGATTGATGGCGACTTGCACTATGTTATAAAAAATGTCACCCCTCTATGTGACGACATAGTGATGAACGGTGGCCTGTACCCGGCGGAAGAGATACGCAATAGTTATCATGGGCTAAATGGAAACCCAGCCCCATACAACCATCCAATGGTTGATGGCTCTTTCGTTTCAGCACACAATATTCGGGCGGTAAACCAGTATCATGTTGGCGCATGGATAGAGAATGCCTCTCATGATGGCGGCAAAGTGCTGGTAGACCTGAAGGTTAACAAAGTTATTGCTGAACGCTCGGAGAAAGGTCAGGAGTTACTGGGTCGCATTGAGGCGTTAATGAACTCCGCAGAAGGCGCTGAGCCAATCCATGTATCCACTGGCTTATTGCTCAACCGCGAAGCTGCGGAAGGCACAAGCAAAGGCAAAAAATACTCATGGATTGCGCGCAACATGGAGTGGGACCATCTCGCCATCCTGCCACCAGGAGTACCGGGAGCCGGAACACCAGAAGATGGCGTGGGAATCTTTGCCACCAATGGCGAGCAAATCGAACGAATCACTGTAAACCTTGAGGATTCAACCGTGCCTGACGAAAGCGCCAACAAGATTAATTATAAATCGTGGCTACACAAGACCATTAACTACATCACCAATAAATCCGACCTGTCGTTTGAGAATATCAGCGAGCAGATTCGACAGATTCTGAAAGCTGAAGTTGGCGAGGATGTGTGGCCTTACATTGTGGCTGTGTACGATGACCGTGTCGGATTTGAAATCAAAGGCCAGATTTTTCAGCAGTTCTACATCGTTGAAGATGATGTGGTAAAATTGGTCGGTGAGCGGGTCAAGGCTGTTTATAAGACTGAACTTGAGCCGGTAAAATCAACTGAAGGGGAAATCTCAATGACGAACGAGGAATTACAGGCGGTACTCGCTGAAGCCCTCAAACCGGTTCAGGAATCGTTGACAGCTGTCAACCAGAAGCTGACCGACATCGAAGCTGAAAACGTTAAGCTGAAAGAGCAATTGCAGGCGAATACCGAGCAGGAAGAAACCGCGATGCGTGCTGCTATCATCGCTGAACTGAAGCTGCCGGAATCCGCTGTGAATGCGCTGAAAGGCGAAGCACTGCGTGAAACCTATGCACTGACCAGCAAACCTGCCGCGCTGAAAGGTGGCTTCCAGCCGAACCACGCTGATGACGATTTTGATATGGAGGCACCTGAATAATGGCTACTATCCGTTATGGCACCATCATTGGTGGCCCAGCTCGCAAGAACGACCCGCAGATTCGCGAAGGCATCATGAACGCCGCGCTGCAACCGGGAGCACTGGTAACTTTTAACGATGACGACAAAATCATCGCGCACGCTACCGCTGGCGGTCAGGGTTTCCCTTACGTGCTTCAGCATAACTACCTCGGTGGTGGTGATGTGTCTGAATCAGTTCCTGCTAATGCCACTGGCATGGCTGTGCAGTGCGAATTTGGTGTCACCTATCACGCGCTTGTTGCGCAAGGTTCTGCGCTGAAGAAAGGCACTCCGCTGTCCAGTAATGGCGCTGGCGCGCTGAAAATTGCAGTAGACGGTGAAAATATCCTGTTCTACTCTTATGAAACTTACACCGTTGCCTCTGATGGCGCTGAACTGGTTGCAGTTCGTCGCGCTGGCAATGCTTCCATGCCTGCTGGAGCTTAATAATGGAAAAGATTATTTTTACCAAAGATTTGGTAGCCAACTCCGCAGTAGTGGCTGACCAGTGGAAACATCTTACCATCGACCGTAAGGTATTCTGCAATGCAGAAGCTGAACTGGCTAAGACTTACGGTGTGAACGCCACCGCACTGGTAACGAAAGATTACTGGCGCGACGTGGATAACGTCACCACCCGCGTTTTCCGAAACGAAGCTGGTCAGGACATGATGGCTGACCTGATGGGGATTGCGGCAAACATCAACATTGGCAAGACTGTGGCAATCAGCCGCATCGCTTCCGATGCTGGCAAGGTCGTTCGCACCCTGTCTGGTCAGGAGCCGGAGGATTTGGATAAAACTCGCTACGATTACACTGGCGATGTGATCCCAATCTTCAAGACTGGCTACAGCCGCGAATGGCGAGAACTGCTGGGTATGCAGTCCGAAGGTTTTGACCCACTGCTGGACGATCAGGCTAACGTCACCTTTAACCTGCGTTCCGACATGGCGCAGTATTTGCTGACTGGCGACCAGACCCTGAACGTGAACGGCGTTTACACTGGTTATGGCATCACCAACCACCCGAACACCGTTCAGGTTAATCTAAGCACCGATTCCCCGGGCCTGAATATCGACCTGCAAACCGCAACGCCAGACGAAATCGTGAAATTCTTCAATCAGGATTTCCAGGCTATTCTGGATGCGCAGAACGTATTTGAGCAGGTAACTCTGTGGGTTTCCCCGGCAGTGCGTCGCAGCTTCATGCGTCCGTATTCTGATGCAGCTGGCTTCAAAGGCGGCACAGTTGAGCAGTACATCACGCAGTTCGGTAACGGTCGCATCGGCAAGATTGGCACCAACTTCCTGCTGACTGGCAACCATTTCGTTGGCTACGTTCGCAACGACATGTACATCCGTCCGCGTGTTGCTCAGCCTGTTTCCACCTATGCAGCAGCCCGTGACAATCCGCACGATAACTTTAACTTTATGGTGTGGTCAGCTTTCGGTTTGCAAATCCGTAAGGATTTCACTGGCAAGTCCAAAGTGTTCAACGGCTACGGTACACAAACTCCGCTGTAATAGAAAGGGGCGAAAGCCCCTTTATGAATTTGAGGTGAATAATGGCTAAGTACGAAGTCATCGCTCGCGGAATCTTTGTTAAAGAGAAAGGCAAGATTCGTGAATTGCAGCTTGGCGAGGTGATTACCGAACCAGACGAGCATCTGCTGCCAAAACTGCGCGTTATGCCAGAACTGGAAAAGTCTTTCGAAGTCGCAACCCCACAACAAAAGACAACAAAGAAAAAGAAAGCAGAGTAAACTGAACCCGCACTATGCGGGTTTTTTATTGGGGGTTTCTATGGCTGTAAGATACGACATATTCACCACACGGGATGACGGAGAGGTGATGCTTGATGAGCTGATGTCCGCTGACTGGACTGCGCTACAGGTTAACGTGATGCCACTTGATTCATCTAGCGCATACACACCGCTGGTGAGCGGAACCGTGTCCGTGAAGGTGTCGCCATTTGAATCTGGTGATTACTGGGTTGACGTCAACAATAATAATTATTACGGCGTAGCATTGCGCCTGAAGATAATCAAAACGGAATTGCCAGCAGCAGTAAGCTCTCTGCGCGTTTCAGTGTGGCGAGCTGGCGTGTCTCCGCAATCGATAGTAAACCTTCAGCCAGATGTTGCGCTAAGCGACATCACCACGCAGTCATATATTGAACGCGCCAACAAGCAAGGAAAGCTATTCACCGCATCGCGCAGAGTAACTGATGTTGCTGGCGGCTCAAACCTTGACAGCATATTTATCACCGGAACAAAGCAGGTGATATTTAACCAGCGCATTATTGGTTACACAGGGAAAGGCGTTATTGCGTCAATCTATCGCGGCGCGGTTGCCACTGGAGGTGCGGCGGCAGAGATTAACAACCCAAACGACATAACGCCGCAGGCAGCCACGGCGCAGCTACTTACTGGCGCTACTGTGACAAACATCGGGCAGCTGACGGTCGCGGCGACATACAGTGAGGGTAACGCATCGAATCAGGGGCAGGGTAACTCGCAGGCTCGATTAGGTGAGCAAATAATCATGGCACCAAACACAACGTATCTGCTTCGCATAACATCACTGGATACTGCGGCGCAGAATATCAATGCATATGTCTCGTGGTTTGAGGATGATACTTATCTGGCATGATAAAAGAAAAGCCCCGTGATGGGGCTTTTGATTACTACAGACGCATCGGCATAACAACAACCTTCGCAGTTTCGCCAGTTGGCGCACTAAGACAGCAAACTGCGGCATTTGTATTTCCATTCAGTTCAAACTTAACGCCACAGAATTTAGGATTAAACAGCTTAGCAACTTTCTCAGTATCAACCAGATAGCCAGCATTGAAGCCAATTTCCTCTGCGGCTTTCGTCTCCTTTGGTATCACGCGATCAATATCAGGGAATCAACCATCAATCTCTTCGCAGATACCAGCGCCAACCATCGTGCCAGCTTCATCATGATACGTTGCAATTTTCGAATTTGTATCAATGATGGCATAGTCATAGCGTTTTGTTGGTGACTTGCCAATCTTGATAATCACATTTTCTGTCAGCTTATTATCATGGCTGCCACCAATGAATGTGCGATAACCGTCAGTTGACGCAATGCGACCATCAGGCATGAAGCAGATACCGTTCAGGTAATATCGAACATCATTGCGCGCCTGAAATATTAATGCTGATTCAAGTAATAATTTGCTGATTTTTAGTTTCATCACTTCACCTCAAAATTCAAGAGACGCATCGTTTTTTAATTCATTTTCAAGGCAAAATTTTTGCCATTCTCTCTCCTGTTCTTTATCAAGAAACTCAATCCTGCACTGCCTGAAATTTCTTGTTGCCTTGAATGGCGCCTTCCCTTCCTCGTATCTCCCTCTAAACGCTTTAGCTGTAGGAACAAGAATCAAGTATAAATAATCAATTGTGTTAATCATCACTTCACCTTAATCATGTGCTGTTTTGCAACCTTCAGGCATTCCTCAAAAATGCCACCCTTCTTAGCGCTCTGATTACGCTTGCAATGCTGAATTGCCGCATCAATTGCCATCTGGTCGATGTCCGGCAGCTTGGCGCGCAGTTGCTTTTCGATAAATTGTTCTGGTGTCATTAAACGGTTCTCATGAATGCTTTAATGAATTCTGCTGCGACTTGTGGAACTATGGCATTGCCATAACCGCGCAATCGTCCCACTCTTGCGGGTACCCCATGAGTTGCCTCGCAAAATCCGCCTGGTATGACTCTAGTTTCTTTATCTGCTCCATGGTTGGGTTTCCATGAACCCCATAAACATGAAGCCACATCTGGCGATAAAGAGTATCGTTCCTGAATTTTCCGTCCTTCCTGTAAAATGACTTGCTGATATTCCCGTGATCCATCCATCCTCGCGCCGTTGGTGTCGCCCATCCTCGCGCCAAAGATGATTCTTTTCCTTTCCTGTGGAGAGCCGACGCTGCAAGCTGGCAATACTGACGCCCCGCAGGCGTAGCCTTTGTCTTCCAGGTTAAGGAATACAAAATCGAGCCAGTGTTTCACAATTGCTGCCGCAACCTGCTCTCCAAACAGCAATTCAGGATTGCACTCTCTGATGAGCCTGAGAAATGCTGGGGCAAGGTGTCGATCGTCGTCAAATCCGAGAGACTTACCGGCAACGCTAAACGGCTGGCAAGGTGGTGAGCCTGTCCAGAGTCGAGTGCTTGATGGTACTCCAGCCAACTGGAGTGCAAGGGGCCACCCTCCGATTCCGGCAAAGAAGTGACATTGTGTAAATCCTTCCAGGTCTGAAGGGGTGACTTCGGTGATTGATCGTTCATCGACATATCCGTAAGGAATTAGTTTATTGCTAATTAATTCGCGCAGCCATGCCGCCGCACCCTTGTCCCACTCATTGTAATAGTGGACTATCATCACATCTTCTCCAGAATTGCCATGACCTCGTGAATATCAGCAACAGGAATCTGGATAAATTCCTCATCCTCTGCCACAACATGACCGGCAGGAAGAATCACATGGTCTGCTGGCTTCAACAGTTCAATCAGGCGGTCTACTGGCTTAATCTTTTTAGACTTCAGCACTTTGGCTGTGACCTTATCCTTGCCTTGCGCTTTTGCTTCCTCTACTGCTTCGTCGATAACTTTTACCGCATCATCTCCATGCTCGCGCGTTACCGCTACGGCATTTGCATAGCTGATTTGTCCTGCACTGATGCGCGCTTTTACTTCCGCTGGCACATCACCCAGCGACAGGTGCATTTGCACGTCAGATACTGAACGACCTACCTTTTTGGCGATTTCCTCGTTTGTCCAGCCAAAGCCCTTCAGTCGAGTGTAAGCCTTTGCGCGCTCAAATGGGTCAAGTTGCTTGCCCTGACTGGATGACACCATGAAGGCAATTTTATCCGCCTCGTCGCCAGTGAAATCCTTGCACTCAATGCGAACGATTGGCGCACCACGCTCAATGGCACGCAATGCGCCGAGATAGCGATGCTGACCATCAAGAATGCGGATTCCCCTCTCGTCCGGAATAACTGTTAATGCTGGCAATGGCTGACCTGATTCCCAGCACTGAGCGAAATATTCAACATGCTGCTCATCTGCTTCACGGATGTTGTATCCCGGCTCCAGATAGATTTGCTCCACTGGCACGAGATAGGTTTTGTTAACAGCGATGCCGTTACGCGTTTCTTTGTCTGAATAGATTTTGCTTAGTGTTTTCATCGTTTATTCCTCATCACCCTGAAAAATGCCGCCAAACTCTTCAACTAGTTCATCAATACATTCGTCAGCCTCAGCGCAATTACCAGCGGCACACAGCAGAATATCAACAGCCTCATCATCAGGAATGTTGATTGCTGAGAAAAACTCAACAATGCACATTTTCACAACCTGATATTCACCTTCAGTCTGGCAAGAAGCAAAGCTGCAAGCGACCGCATCAATCAACTTGGCTTTGTCATCACTTGGGTTATCAATATCAAACATTTACATCACCTTTGCTAGTAAAAGACCCAATTTTCTGTTTCTTGGTTGTGTCCAAAGTTATATTCAATACCTGGTGTTGATGTGTCAATATTCTTCATTCCATCAACAAGAGTTGATACAACAGCCAAATCTTGTTTGATTCTCATCAAATGGTATTTCTTCCGGCGCAGCAAACTTTCAATGGCAAGTTTCTTCGTTGGGAATGCAAAAGATCTTTCTGCATTTTTTGCTACCTTCTTAATCGCATATCTGTTTATCTTTTTCTTCCATTCTTCCAGCCATTGCTCAGGTGATGGTTTAATACCAACAAGCCAATTAGCTGGCACAATCCACGCATAATGCTCTGTCTGATGAAAAGCTATATATTGAAGTGCGAATATTTTGATTCCATCTTCTTCAACTGTCGCCTGGAATCTCCAGAAAACAGGCATTCCATCATGTTCAGTTTCTGATTCAGGAAACGGTACGCTCCATGATCTTGTCATATATCACCTCTAACATTTATTGTTGTTTCTACGTCATTACTATAAACACCCTCTCAATCTACGTCAACAGGAATATGCTAAAATCATGCTAATCAAACGACAGGAGATTTAAACATGGGTTCAACAAACGGTCCGTCTCGTTCACGCGCTACTGGCAATACCAAAACTGGCGGCAAAACTGGCGTAGTGAAGCCAAACGGCTCCACCCGTTCGCCATCACGCGGTAAGAAATAATGTTCGGCGCAGACATTGCCATAATGATTATGTATGTGCTGGGTTTTGCCTGCACAGGCATGGTTGCGTTTCTGGTGTTCATTCCGGCAATGGTGATGTCTGTGTATCTTGGATGGGTGCTTGTTGATTCATTTCCCGCCGAATATCTGTATTACCTTGCGCAGTCTATGGTCTGGTTGTTCCCGGCTATTGCGCTGCGCAAAAGTACAAAGATGGCGCTCTGCGTGCTGACGATGAGCCTTTACGAATGGCTGGTTGCGATAGAGTCATTCGTATGGGAATTTATCACGCCTGTAGAAACGCCGCTTCATGCGCAGTACGCATTTATTATTATCGGCATCCATCTGTTCATCCTTTCCATCACTTTTAAATGGGGCGGCGAAATTGGACATTATTCTTGGCGTGGTCGCCATTGTTTTTTCGCTGATTCAAATCTATAAGTGCTGGAAACATATCATCAGCGAGACACGCAATGAACGGAGCACTAAGGCAAGTCGCAGAGCAGATTATAAGCGGAACGGCAGGGCAGGTGATTGATAAGGCTGGATACGCCTCTATTGGTACTGGTATCGGTCTAAAAGTTGCAGAGCAAACACCTGTCACGCAATCTTATTTTGAGGCTATGATCCCACATAGCCTGACAGAGTGGGCGGCAGTAGCATCAATACTTGGCGCGCTGTCTCTGGTAATAAAAAACCTCTTTGAGATGTGGTGGAAGGTACGGGAGTCGAAAAAAAATGGCAGCACCAACACCTGAAGAATTAGTAAGCCAGATGGCATCCCGTGGAATGACTATCACCACGACGGATGCTGCCGGTATTCTGTGCCTTGTGGCATCAATCAGTGAATGCCTTGAGCTGAACTATCCAAATGATGAATGCCGACAAAATGCGATCATGCTGTGGGCTTCCATTCTGATTAGCGCAAATACAGCTGGTCGCTACGTTACCAGTCAGAGCGCGCCGTCTGGCGCATCGCAATCATTCGCCTATAGCAGTAAGCCGTGGGTGGCGCTGTACAATCAGATGAAGCTACTGGATACAGCAGGATGCACTGGCGATTTGGTGGAAGACCCTGACGGAAGCGGTAAACCGTGGTTTGCGGTTGTGCGTGGGAGCAAGTGCAAATGACTTCGCTGGCTAACTGGAGCTACACGCAACCATGCACAATCTGGCACAAAAGCGGCACTGACAAGTACGGCAAGCCAACTTTTGATGCGCCAGTAAGCATCATGTGCGATTATGGCTTTAACGATGATGTATCGACTGACGCGAAAGGCAATGAGATTGTGCAGAAGAATACTTTCTGGACAGAATACACTGGCGCGAAGGTTGGTGATTACATCATGATTGGCACGATGACAGAAGCTGACCCGCTGGTGGCTGGCGCAAACCAGATTCTGAATGTTATTAATTACGGCTCAACGTTCAATCGCGCTGAACCGCCTGACTTTGCACTGGTGACATAATGCCAGCGAAATTAATAGGTGTCAGGCAGGTCGTAGAAAGAACATCGCAGATTGTGGATGAGATAATCGCCACGAAAGCTGTGCGTGCTCTGAAGTCAGCGACATACATCATCCGCACCGAATCAGCCACGTTGACGCCGATTGATACATCGACGCTGATTAACAGTCAGTTTGATGCCGTGGAAGTTAGCGGAACTCGAATAACTGGTAAGGTTGGCTACTCTGCGAAATATGCGCTGTACGTCCACAATGCCAGCGGTAAACTTGCAGGTAAACCACGCAGCAACGGCAATGGCACGTATTGGAGTCCGGGAGGGGAACCACAATTCCTGACCAAAGCGGCGCAGCGCACAAAAGACCTTGTTGATAGCGTGATTAAGAAGGAGATGACACTCTAATGAATATGCTTGAGCTGGTTGACGCATATCTTCAGGATGCAGGATTATACGATGGCTGGACTTCGCAGTTGCAGTTCTGGAATGATACCGGAGATGGCAACGAGCAATTTATTGTTCTGCAATCCAATGGCGGTACGCAGGTTATGGATGGACTCGGCGGTGATTTCTACTTCTCTCTGTATGTTGTTGGCAAACATGGGCAGTATAACGTGGCTGATGTTGATGCGAAGGCCAATGAGATTATCGAACACATCAAGACACATCCGATTGACTCATGCGTTAACTACATCCAATTGCAGGCGCCACTCGGTAGGCCGATGTTAACAGAAGAGAAAAGACCTGTGCATGAGTTGTTGTTGAGGGTTGTGAAATAAATAAAGCCGCATGAAGCGGCTTTTAATTTGGTGGACACGGACGGATTTGAACCTTCAATCAGCCGATTATGAGTCGGTTGCTTTAACCAATTAAGCTACGCGTCCATAAGTGCTGGTTTAAGCATTGCCAGCGTGCTTTCTTAACATCCAGCCCCGTAACCCATACATACCCCTACATATGATTGCGATAATGCTGGATATTAAGTGTTGTGGCGACAGGAATCGAACCTGCTTCCATCGGTGCGCTGCCGATTACAGTACGCGCGGCGGTCAGCTACATGACTAGTATTTTCACTGTCGCCTATCTGCTAGCTCGCCATTGAGCTTCACCACAACGGAAAGAGCACTGGCTAACCAGGCACGCCGACTCTTCACGATTATCGACTCAATGCTCTTACCTGTTGTGTGCAGGGCTTCCACCTGCTCCCATCTGTTTTTAAAGTCACTCAGATATCGTCTGGACTTGTTATGGAGTGGCGCACCATCTCACTCTTGAATGTTAACCCATTCCCAGCCCCACAACACACGCTACGGTTAAGATTATTGCGCGTGTTGTACGGTCTTGCTGGTCACAACGGAAATAGTACTTATGCGCTCACTTGGGACTCCTTAGCCGTAACCCACGGGCTTCAGGTACATCAATACTATTTCCTGTTATGTTCCCTGACTTATTAATCACACCTCAGGGACGCAGTGCGCCGAATTTGTTTACAAGGAATCGGAATACCTTGCTGACTTACAGGCTATTACGCCGCCATCAGAACAACATCATCGCTTGCATTTGTCTTTGTGGTCAGTTTCTAAAAAGTCCGCAAAGTCGCTCACGAAAACTATCTGAAATACAATCTACACCACAAAATAATAGCTGTCAACACCTGTGATATAATCACCACGTTAGCAGCTAACACAATTCGGAGATCGAAATGGCTATTTGTGCAAATGATAAAGGCGTTCTGGTCGGTCGCATGACCCGACTGTTCCTTGCTGAAGGGTGCGGTGACGCAGTTCCGGCAGCAGAAGACTGGAAATATTTAGGCTCAACCACCGGTAAGGGTGTTGACTACTCGCCGCAGACCACTACGTCGGAAGCGGACACCGCTGGCGGCTTTGTTTCCACTCTCGTTACCAGCTCTGATATGACCATCAGTGCTGAGGTTGAAATCCGCAAGAATGACCCGAGCGACGAGTTTGGCTTTCATCGTCTGGTTGAGATTTACGCCACTGAACTGAAAGCGCGTCGCCAGCCTTCCTTGTGGGTGCGTCAGGTGACTGGTGCAACTATCGTTACCGCGTATTGCAACATCACCAGCATCAGCCATGAAGGCGGCACGAACGACATCGTGACTGGCAGCCTTGAGTTCAAGGTTTACGATTCTGATAGCGTTACCGTCGAAAGCCTTGAGCCTTTGAAGTTCACTACCGACTTATCGCCAACTGGCAGCACTGGCAGCCCATTAACTGTTGCTGTTGAAGGTGGCGTATCACCATACACCTACGTGTGGCGCAAAGATGGCGCGGTAGTTAGTGGTGAATCTGGCGCATCTCTGGCAAGCCCTACCGCTGGCGTGTATACCGTCACAGTTACGGATTCATCTACTGACCCTGAAATCATCATCAGCACGGCTTGCACCGTATCCTGATAAAGAAAAAGCCCCGAAAGGGGCTTTGTTTTATTCTTGTGGTGGTTCTGGTAGCGGCATCCAGTGAGAAGGGTTATGAACCTCGTAATATTCTTCGTTGAAGTCCACAAAGCGCCCATAGGCGTAAACAATTCCTGATTGAACACGGTTACGATTTACATCCATTACGATGACTTCCTGCCCATCATTAGGCATTCGTTCGCTACACTTCATCCATTGGCTCATCATTTACCCTCATTCATTTTCAGGAAAACGATCATGGCTGCGCGTAGTGGGTTTTCATGCTGGCAAATAAACACATCATCACCACAAAACATCATTACAGCACTGTTTGTTGCCAACGGGCAATCTTGGCCATTGTTTTGAATGACATCAATTTCATACTTAACAATAATGGGCCATGCGTCATCTGGATTATTGCATGGGTCAAATTCAATCTCGTTAAAATCTGCGTAAGCGCCTGTATCACATTCAACAAATCTAACAGGCTCGCCATCGCCATTAAATGTCACGCCAACAATTAGCGCCACTCGCTTGTTAATCTCAAAGTCGCTCATATCTTCATAATTTTTCATATCACCTTATCCTCGTCAAAAATCACACCAATCACACGAAGCAAGTCTTTTGCCATGCGTTCCGCCTCTTCGTAATCGTAACCAGCATCAACATACAGTTCAGTGTAGAAAATCAGGTCAGCTTTTGTTTGTTCGTTCATGGCAGAGCCTTACATCCCTTGCTTTTCGCACAAAGAAACAGCCACATCACGTAATTGCTCTTTTGTCATATCCTTGCGTGCATAAACCATTTCTACGATAGCAAGGCCGATTATTTCTACCTGCGGGTTGTCATTTGCTGAACCCTTAATTACCACCTCGGCAAGATTCTTGCTGATACCGTTATCGCGAACTACAGCCGTGTTTAATGCGATGTCGCCAATGTTCTTGCACACCTCTGATGTTGCGACAGCAGAGAAAGAAGAAACCAATAGTGCAGATGCGATCAACATTTTAATCTTCATAACTAACCTCATTTATTCATCACTCGTTTCGATGACTTGAATCTACATCACCACCTCACAGGTGTCAACACCACTGAGATGATATAATCAACATCAGTCAAATTCAGGATGCAAAACATGAGCAATCGCACGCCACTAACAGAAATCGGGGAGATGCGCATCTCGCTTTCTGACAGGAGTTTTTTCTTTAAGCCATCATTCCGCGCCATGAATGAAATCGGCACACCAAAAGAAATCGTCGAGGTGTACGCCAGACTTAATGGCATTGATTATGTTGCGCCGTTGCAGCACGTCGAATACCTGCCATTTGGCGCGCAGATGCAGGTTATGAAAACCATCAGCAAGCCAGTGTATGGTCGCCATGTACTGAGTGCGGCCTATATTGTCATGCAATCATGCTGTGAAGATGATGTTTCCGTGTTGATTGGTGGATGGAAGCCAACTCCGCGTGGCGTGCGATACGTACCGGGCATCATGCCAGTGAGTGACATTATTATTATTGCGCGCAATCTGATGCAGCACGGCATCATTGGTAAGTCGCCACTCAAAGTGCCTGAGCGCCTGGAAGAACAGGGCAAGAAAACAACAAACGAGTTTCATGCGTCGCAATATATCATCTCAGCACGCACGCATTTCGACATGACGCGCGATGAGGCTGAAAACCTGTCCATGACAGAGTTTCAGATGATGATTAAGAATAAATATCCAGAGCCGAAAGGGTTAACGAAAGAAGAGCGCGCGGCAGAGTACGATCAGGCTAAAGCAGACCGTGAGCGCATGAAGGCACTGGCTGAACGCAAAGCGAAAAAAGCGAGGAATACATAATGGCTGAAGAAGTTGGTGGAATTGTCTACGAAGTCGGGATGGATGTATCCGGGCTTAAAGCTGGCACAAGTTCAGCGGAATCAGAATTATCAAAATTTGACTCTGCTGTAAGTGGCTCAACTAAGAATTTAAATAAACTTGATGGTCAGGCTGATTCAACTGGCAAGGCATTCTCTTCTCTTGTCTCCGTGGTGAAAAGTATTGATGCCACACTTAGCAAGATGGCTGCCTCCAGTGATGGTGCGACAAGCGCCGTCAAATCAACATCGCAATCTGCTGAGTCAGCGAATCAGGTTATCGACGCGCTAAATCAGCAACTCGCCATGATGCAGCAACAACAGCAACAAGCTGCTGTATCTACTGGCAGACTGGAAACCTCAATTAATGCCGTTACAACTGCTATTCGTGAACTTGGAACATCAACTGGCGGCGCTGGCGCAAGCATATCAGGAACAGAAAGATTAATTGAAAGCCTCGGCAATCAGGTTGCCATTCTTGAAGAGCAAATGGAAAACGGCGCACGAAGCGCAGCCATTCTTGCGGCGCAACTCAGAGCTGGAGATGGCGCAACTGATGCGCAAAAGGCCAAGATTGCTGAGCTGACTGGTCGCCTGTACGACATGAAGAATGGCACAGAGTCTGCTGGCAAATCCACAAACGGATTCAGGAACGCACTACAACAGGGTGGTTATCAGGTTCAGGACTTTATTGTTCAGGTTCAGGGTGGGCAGTCTGCGCTTGTTGCATTCAGCCAGCAGGGTTCGCAACTTGCATCTGTATTCAGCCCTGTTGCTGGCGCAGTATTGACAATAGCGACAGTTATCGCTGGCTCCCTGATGGCCTCGCTTAGTAACGGCAAAAATGCCATTGATGCCATGAAAGATGCCATTTCGGCAATGGATCAGGTTATCAGTGTTTCCAGTAATGGGGTGGCAGCATACTCAGACAAGTTCGCAGCACTTGCAAAAGCCAACACAACCGTTGCAACACTGATGCGCCAGCAAGCGCAACTTGAACTTTCAGCGGCTCTCTCCAAGGTATCGAAGGAAGTATCAAAAGCATCCGGTGAGTTTGTCACCTTTGGTGACAGACTTTTCGCATCTTTTGCTGGTGCAAACGTCAGCGTTAAATCATTCAACGATTACCTCTCAATGCTGAATATCACCACCAATGATTTCAGTGAGGCAATGAAGCAGGCTGCATCAGCCGGACTTGCCGGGCAATCCACGATGAATAACATGATTGCTACCGTTGGCGCTCTGGCAAGTAGATTTGATCTAACCGACCAGCAGGCTTTCGAGTTCGCCAAACAGCTTTCTGAAATCGCCAAAAACCCGAGCAATGAAAAACTTAATGAGTTAATCGTTACTCTGCAAAAGGTAGGTGAGGGACAGTCATCTGGCGCGCAAAAGGCAAGAGAGTATGCTGCTCGTTTGCTGGAAATTGCCACAACAACAACCGATGCAACAATGCGCCTGAAAGCTCTTAAGGAGATGACTGACTCCTTAACTTCAAGTCAGGATAAGGCGCTACAAACTGCTCGCCAGACATTATTTATTGAGAAGCAAACTGGCGATGAAAGGCTAAAAGCTCAGGCGTGGCGTGATGCGGAGGCGCAGGGATTAAAGCAGAATACCGCTGCGTTTCGTGAATATTACAATGTCAGACTTGAGACATATCGTCAGCAGGAGAAAAATGCACAAGCGGCAAGGGATGAGCGCAATGCAAACAACCACCTAAAAACGGAATTAAAGCAACAGGAAACAATACAACAGAAATTAAATAAACTTCGTGACGAGGCATTGCTTGCTGGTCAGGCAGAATCCACAAAAGAACTATCCCGCGAGCAAGCCATCCTCAATGCGCAGCAATCACTTGGCAAAGCTGCCACTCAGGAGCAGATAAAACTGGCTGGCGAGTACGCTGCGAAGATTTGGGACCAGAAGAATGCACTGAAGGAGCAGTCGGAAGCAGAGAAAGAAAGGCAGCGCGTAGAAAAATCATATCAAGGGTTGCGCGCCATTGCGTCGCCAACGACTGGCATTGACAGTGAATACCAGCAGCGCATGGCTGACCTTGACGCATACGCCGCAGCATATCCGCAGAAAATTACGGAGATTGAACAGACTCGCGCAGCAATTGAAGCGCAATATCGCCAGCAGAGAATGGACGCCATGTGGGCTGAATGGCAGCAACAAAGCCTCGGTGCGCAGCTTTTCGGCACTGCTCTTGATTCAGCGATGAGCACGGCATCAAACAGCATCACCGGATTGCTGACTGGCACAATGAGCGTGCAGGATGCAATGCGCAGCCTAGGCTCTACGGTGCTGAACTCTCTGGTAAACAGTTTCGTCGAAATGGGCGTGCAGTGGGTAAAATCTGCGGTTATGGGACAGACTGCACAGGTTGCGGCAACGGCAACCACAACGGCGGCGCAAACGGCAGGACTGGCAACCACAACAGCAGCATCGACGGCGGCGGCAGCAACCACCACGGCGGCATGGACTCCTGCGGCAATCGTAGCATCAATCGGTTCATTCGGTGGGGCGGCTGCAATTGGTGTAGGTGCTGTTCTCGGCGCACTGGCAATGGGTATTGCTGGCAATCGTAAAAACGGTGGCCCTGTTAGTGCCGGAAGTATGTACGAAGTTGGCGAAAATGGCTTGCCTGAGATATTCCAGGCATCCAATGGTCGCCAGTACATGATTCCAGGCAACGATGGCTCAGTTATCAGCAACAAAGACCTTGCAGGCGGCAGCGGTGGTGTCGTGGTTTATAATAGCATCATCAATAACAGCTCAGCGCAGGTTAGCAGCAGCGCCAGAGATAATGGGGACGGCAGCGTGACGATTGAGACTATCGTCAGTGACATAGAAAACAACGGCCCCATAGGGCAAAGCATTAGCCGCAACTACTCAGCAAACCGGAGAGCAACCGAATAATGGCTATCATCAAATACCCTGACTGGCTGCCAATCGCACAGCGTGCTAGCAAAAACCTGACACAGCAAACCCCTTTCCGCAGTGACCAGCCTGCGGTCGGAGCACCGATTTTCCAGAAGCTGACAACCGACATTGCGGCGACATGGAGCCTGACGTGGAAGTTTACACTGGCAGAAGAGCGTGCATTTATCCAGTGGCTGCGTAGCCCGAGTTACCTCAACAAAGCAAACAACTGGTTCACCATGATGATCGACCTCGGCGGCAGTGGATTACAGGAGCAGACGCTGCATTTTACCGATTATCCGGTGCAGACTAGCATTGATGGTGGCGTGGTTACGTGGACTGGCAATGTCATCGCTAAGAAACTCAATAACACGATGGATGAGTTTGATGATGTTCTGGTTGAACTGGATTACAGATGGTACAGCTGGCTGGATGAAGTCGTTAACCGTGACCTGCCGGAGTATCCATAATGCCATCATTACGCGATTACAAATCAAAGCGCCCTAACTGGGCGTTATTCGACACGATAACGTTTTACCACCCGTCATTTGGATATGTTCGCCTTGTGGCTAACGTGCTGGATGAAATGGTGCTTGGCGGCGAAACCTATTTGCCAGTGCGCATGGACATTACGCAGTCTCAGCAGTCGAATACACCCGCGATTAACGCAACCGTCAAGTTTGCACGTCTGGCTAATGACTTCAAGCAATACCTGAAACTGTGGACTGGTTACGGTCGCATTGAGCCAATCAGCGCACTGTATCAGCGATTTGAAGAGACTGACACGAACACACCACTGAAGCCATATCTCCTGTATGTCAGCGATGTGGCTATGGATGGTGCTGATGTTACCGTTACGCTGTCAATCAAAAACCCAATTAAAGGAAACGTGGCAAAACTTTATGACATCGCTCAATTCCCCGGACTGCGTAATGTCTGATGAAGAATTTGCGCAGTTAATGTTTGGCAAACCATATAAAGACAGGTGTTGCCATGTTGACGCCGTAGATTGCTGGGGGCTGGTGGTGCTTTATTACCGACTGTGCCGTGGCATCAATATTCATCATGACGACAGCTACGATAATGGCGGCTCTTTTGCCACCTGCTTCGATAACGAGGTGACATTCTGGAAGGATACGCAATCACCAGCGACAGGTGATGTTGTCGTGGCATATCGTGGCAACGTTCCTGTGCACATCGCAGTGATATGGGGCCGTGATAGAATACTTCATGCGCGAGAGAAAACAGCAGTCAGATTTGACAGGCTGCGAACACTCGAAAAAATATCAACAAAGTTAAGGTTTCTAACCTATGCCAGTAATTCATGTTCAGAAAATGCCGGGCACACCGAAAGAAACGGGGGTTGTGCCAGCGGGTACTAACCTGTGGAAGTGGCTGAATAAATCCAACCTACCAGCCAGCATTTCGATTGCGGTAAATGGCAGAGTGCTCGGTGAAGATGATGAGCTTTCTTTCTGCCTGCGTGATGGCGACGTGGTCAACGTTTATTGCCAGCCATCAGGCGCAATTGGCGATCTTATCGGTGCGATACTGAAACCAGTAACGAAAATTTTCTCGTTTCTTACGCCGAAGGTATCTACACCAAAAACGGATACCAGCTCCAAAACATCACCTAACACCAGCCTGAAAGCGCAAACGAATATTGCGCGCAACGGCGAGGCGCGTCCTGATAACTTCGGGCAGATTCGTGCGTTTCCTGATTTGCTTCAAGAATCATTGTTCGAATACATCAACAATATTAAATATGTCACCGAGTTCATGAACTTTGGCCTCGGCAAATATGATGTTTCTTCCGTGCGTTACTCCGAGTCAAACCTAGGTTCACTGGCTGGTGCGAGCTATACAATTTATCAGCCTGGAGAAGTTATTCCGGTTGTTCTTGAACCTTACGCATTTGATGATGTTGACGGTCAGGAACTGTATGGGCCAAACGACACTAACTCTGTTGTCATTGAGTCAGCCACAACAACATCGGTGACCAGCACTGACTTTGCTGGTGGACAAATAGCTGTAAAAATACCAAAAAATTCCGTTTTCGATTACTTTGTTGATTTGGTTATGCCTCATGATGTGGTTTTCAAACTAAACATCACTTACGCGCTTGGAGGCGGCACGTCGGTAACTGAAAACGTCACCTTGTCAGGTAGTCTTGTGTCAGCATCAGAAACAGATGATGGAAATATTCCACCTGTTGATTACTGGTACACATTTATAATTAATAACATCAACTACTCAGGTGCACCGATATCATCTTTGAATGGCGTAACCATCAATAACACTTACTTCAACCTTACCGATAACCAACCTCTTGTCTCAGGACCGTATTTCTCACCGATAGAAGGTGATCAGCTGTGGTTCCACTTTGTTGCTCAATTTGGTGAAGATCAGGGTGCTATTGTCAAAGCTGAGTGGTGGGCGGTGGATGATGATAACGTGCAGATTGCAGGTTCATACCAATCAACCACATATACTTTTGTAGCTGGCGGAGCAGATACCTACTATTACACAAGGAAAATAACGCCAGCATATGGGAATGCCAGATACGCTGTTCAGTTCACAAGGACCAACAACAGCACCCAGCAATCAATCATTCAACTTGATGAGGTGCATTCAATCGTCACCCGTAACAATGTTTCGTATCCAGATGATACGGTAGTTAAAGTCATTGTCCGCGCTACAGAGAACGCAACTGGCAGCCGTGACAGGAAATATAATGCGTTAATTACGCGCCACACCATCGGATACAACCGAGATACCGGCACAGTCCGCTACACGCTTGCACCTTCCCGTAGCTTTGCTGATGCTGTTCTGCATAACTGGCTGATTACAGCTGGCAATCCAGAAAACACGATTGATATTGTGAAGCTGTATGAAATTGCCGACAGCCTGCCTGATGAGCGATTGGGTTATTTCGATTACACGTTTGACGATGAGGATAAGAGTATCGGCGAACGCCTGCAAACAATCTGTGATGCGGCTCGTGTCACTGCGTTTTGGGATGATGGCGTAATGAGCTTCTCCCGTGAT
>CYGL01000070.1_pt1 | contig 49281 bp, 92 predicted proteins | sample 485531 | NCBI WGS metagenome assembly CYGL01 (sample SAMEA3497897, study PRJEB9818) | human gut metagenome | reverse complement strand
GAAAACATCAGAGCCATCATAGCTACCAGCAGAGTTAAAATTGTTTTCTTCATTCCGTTACTCCCTCACATTCCGCCCCGCAAGCCGCATAGCCTGCAAGATCAATCCAACTGTCAGCCTTTCCGCCGCCTGCCGCAATACGCGCAATCTTGAGCAGCGCCATCATCATGGCAACGTCGTTCGCGTCGATATACACACAGCCTGCCTGATCCACGCGCGGTTGCTACCCCAAAGAAGTTGCTCGCCTATTAGGCTTTGAGGTGATCGAGGACGATACGCCCACCATTACCGAGGTGGTCGAAAAGCGCAGCGATAACGTGAAGCGCAGGCTGACCCGTGCGGACATCCTGCACGCGGCGGAGAAGTGCGTATGCGGACAGCGCGAGACGGACTACGGCACGCCGGAGGATAATTTTGAGACGATCGCGAAACTTTGGGAAACATACCTCAGGCGCGCGCGCGTGGATCAGGCAGGCTTTTTAATCCTGTCGGCTTGTACCCTTCCCTGCGTTCAGCTTTATATCTGAGCCAATCCTCGACCGCCGAGCGTACCGGTTCGTTAAACCTTTCCGTCCAGTCCGGCTCTTTTGGCTTTTCCGTCTTTGGCGCTTTAGGCTTCGGCGGACATTTTTCCGATTCCGGCACTTCGTCCCGCTCGCAGCTTTGGTACTCGTCATACTTGCTGACGGTAATCACGGTGTAGTGCCGATTGGTTTCCACCGTGATTTCGCCGGTCTTTTTCAGTTTACCGAGTGCTGTCCGTACCTGCTGTACAGACAACCCACTTTCCGCCGAGAGTGCCGCATAACTTGTTGCAAACGCACCGCGTGGTATTTCTATGCCCTGCCACTCGCAAGCCTTATACTTGGCTCTCAGCAGGACGTGCAGCCATAGCTTGCAGGTGGGGAGGTCTTTGTACCACCCCCACTCCGTAAGCGCACGGTGCAGTTTTATGTGCCCGTTCATCGTCCCTCACCGCCTGTTAAAACGGCGGTTCGTCATCGTCCGCCTCGTCGGTCGGAATAAATCGCTGTTACCGCTGTTCTGTTCGCGGTTCTTCTTGGTCTCGCCGAAGCTGACTTCCTCGCAGTTCAGTTCGATTGCGGTACGGTTGTTACCGTTCTGGTCTTGCCACTTGCGGGACTGGATACGGCCAACAACGATTACCATCATACCCTTGCTGAACCACTGCGAAACAACTCTGCCTGCTTGCCCCATGCAACGCAGTCGATAAGGTCTGTCTGTTTCTCGCCGTTCGCGTCCTTGCGGTCACGGTCATCGCCAGCGTGAACGAACAAACCGCCGTGCCGCTCTGCGTATGTCTCAGCTCCGGGTCGCGCGTCAGCCGACCCATTAAAACTCCCTTATTCAGCATAATTGCAAATCTCCTTCGTGATGTACGATTTCAGTTCTTCCGGCGTGTAATACACCCGAGCGCCGATACGCACGCATCGGATATAACCCGCCTTGTGGATTTCGTCCAGTGTGTCCACGCTGATGTTCAGCGCGTCCGCCGCTTCCTTGCGTGTAAGCAGTAATCTTTTCCATTATCGTCCCGTTTCCTTTCTGTACTTCTGGTTTTCCTCGCTCCACATGGGATAGAGGCTTTGCAGGTACTCCCGCATTTCCCGCTTGATTTCCTTGCCGTCGCCCTGATCTGCCTCTCTGTGACACTCCGGGCACAGCATCACAAGGTTTGTCGGGATACCCATGCCGCCGCGTGCTCTGCTGACATAATGTGCCGCCTGCAACACTCCGCCTTTCCCGCAGCGACGGCAAATGCCGCCGTCCCGCTCCCAGCATTCGCGCCATACCGCCGGACTAATGCCGGTAAACTTGGTCTGCCGTCTCATTCTTCCATGTCCTTTCTCGCCGCGCGTTCCAACCTGCGCTTTGCCCTTCGTCTGTAGTCTTTCTTCATCTTCGCCCATCCGCTGTGATTTCGTGCCCAGCAGGCGAAGCGATAGCCTATTTTCCAGTCCGCTGGTACAAAGCGTTTGTATGTCGTAAACCTCATACGCCGCGTCCCTTTCTTCCGGTTTCCCACTCGTCTTTCAACTCGCTTAACAGGCTGGGTGGCGCGGTTTCCACTCCGGCGTTTTTGCAATCCTGAATGCAGTTGTCAATCAACTGTGACATTTGCCGCTTGTCAAAATCGCTCGAACCATAATACGCAAGCACTGTTGTGCATCCGCTGATTTTCGACGCTCTGGTTTCAATAAACCTTCCGGTATGGTTACTCGCCCACTTTTGACCGAAACTCGCTACTGCCCTTGTCTGCATACACAGTACTTCATAGTTTCCAATGTCTTTGATATGTCGTCTGTAAATGCACTCCGGTGGTTCACCCATGGCCTTAGCTAGTTTTCTGCACAGCGCCCAGTACATCGCATTTGCGTCAAGGTCTCGTATTTCCTGCTTAGGCGCGATCTTGGCGGTATACACCTTACCAGCTTTGAGTTTTTCGCACTCAACTCGTGCCATAGGTGCATTGCTGATGTGAATACACAACCAATTTCCGAGGTCATTGTGCACTACCTGCGCACGATCAAACTCATGCGTCATGGCATAGCCTCCATTGCCTTCTGATGGTCTTTATCGTCCATCTTCTTGTTCAGCTCTACCATCAATGCGCCGAAATCATTCATTTTCAGTTTCGGAAGATCATCCAGTGGAAAACCGATGGTTTCTTCAAACTGCTTTTTCGTGGTTGCGCCCAGCGCTTTTGCAATCTTCTTAATGGTGGTTGTTTCCACCTCACCAATCACATCTTCTGGCGGCTTTTGCAGCGCCAGCTCCCGCTCGATTTTTTTAAGCGCAAAATGATATTCGTCATACGTTACCTCGGACGTAGTACGGCAGCCGGTAAGTCGCATAAGGTGTTCTTGTGCCTTGTCATTGCCGTAGACCTGTTGCAGCCTGTGCGCAAACGCCTGACAATCGCGTTTAATCAGCTTATCCGTACCTGCCCGCTCGGCTTCTCCAGAATACTTAGTCTGATCTTCTCGCACGCTGTCATCGTTCCAGTATACATCTGCGCCAACGCCGAGCATCTTTGCGGCAACTGAGATAGCGTCAGTATATGCCATCTTCCAGCATTCGTCTGATACCTGCGGGCCGTTTCTGGTCTGAGAAACAAACTGACTGCCGCCCGTGCCCGGAATAGCGTCCGACCATTCTCCGTCCGCTTTGATAAACAGATTGATATTGCAGAATGCACACACAACGCCGTCATGCGTTTCAAGCCACTGTTTGACAATCTCGGTTTTCCAGCCAATGCCGCACGGCCCGAATTGCTCCGTCAGCGTCTTAATGCGCCACATGGGGTTAATGTCGGTGAATCCTTTCAGTTTTCCGGCCTGAATTTCCTTTTTCGCTGTCTCCGGCACTGTGCGCAGCGCATTATACAGCGTCAGATTGTCGCTCATTCTTCATCCTCCTGCTCAAAGTCATAAACCGCCATTCTCAAATCATCGAGAAAGCTCTCGATTTCCTGCGGAAACAAATCCGTGTAATCCTCCAGATACAGGCCAATAGCAGTCTCGGCTTCCCGCATATCCTGCAGCTTGTTAAGCCTGTTCTGGTCTGCCCTCTCAGGCGGCTCTAACGCCCGCTCGGGGCATCCGGTGATAGTATCACGCATTGCGCAGCGCCTCCAATACTTCTTCGACGCTTACGCGCTCCGGTAAATCGCCCTGCCACTTATACCAACTGTCGTCTCCGGAGATTGGCGTGTAATGAGCTTTTACGCCGTCAGGCTTTCCACCCTTCATTTTGAAAATCCATACTCCGGAAGTGCAATCCAAATTGGATACATTCACCTCTACGCCGCTCTCCGGTTCTTTTTCGAGAACCAAATCCATCAGCTTGCGAAACAGCTTCTTGTCTTTCATTATTCATCCACCTCTATAATCGCGCCGCTTTTCAGCATATAAAACGTATCCGCTTTGATGGTTTCTCCATCTACGCAAACAGCCTGAACGCCTAAAATGTGCATTTTTTCATCACGTTCCGTGAGCACCAGCCAACAGCCGACAGCACCTTTCGCTTTGCTGCCATACCCGGTAACGACCGCAATGCTTTCCGCTCCTCCAACCGTGGCGGCGCTCCAGTTGCCCGTGTTCGTGGCGGCGCTCCGGTCGCCTGTGTTCGTGGCGGCGCTCCGGTCGCCCGTGTTCGTGGCGGCGCTCCAGTTGCCCGTGTTCGTGGCGGCGCTCCGGTCGCCCGTGTTCGTGGCGGCGCTCTGGTAGCCCGTGTTCGTGGCGGCGCTCCGGTCGCCCGTGTTCGTGGCGGCGCTCCGGTTGCCCGTGTTCGTGGCGGCGCTCCGGTCGCCCGTGTTACTCTCTTTCGCGCTCTTAAAATCCACTTTTTCCAGAATGAACTTCACGCCAGCCTGAATCAGCCCCGAAAGGCCAATCTCTGTTTCAATCTTGATTTTTTTGCCAACCCGCTTGCTGTCCTCCTCAGTCTGCTCGTTAGTGTCCAAATCTACCTCGCAGTAACGCGAATCTGCCGGGTTGTAGTATCCGAATACGTCCATCGGGTTCTCGCAGGCGTGGAAACCCTTGTGGCAAATATCCGCCGCGTCTTCCTCGTACTCTTTGCCGATTTCGTACTGAAAATCACGGCATTTCAAGTCCTTGTCAAAGCCTTTGTAGCATTTCACTTGCTTTTTCTCCTCTCCGGTGCTATAATCACCGTAAACCTATTTTTCTTTGCCGCTGTTCGGATTGCCGTCCGTCAGCGGCTTTTCTCATGCCTGCAGGTATTCCAACTCACCGCTGATCGGTGCAAAGCACTGCGGGAACGTGTTGCCGTAGATATCTTTCAGCAGCACAAACCGCCATCCCATGCGATCTACGATCTTAACCTGCTGTGTCGGCGGTAGCTTTACCATCTTCTCGCAACGCTGTTCCAGTTCGTCCAGTGTGCATACGTCCTCCGGTCGAAAGTCCAGTCCGTCCTTCTTGGGTGGTGCAAACCGCATCACCCGTTTGGTATCAAACGCCGAGCCGTTAATTTTTACTACCATGCTTTTCCTCCGTTCTCATGCTGATCGTCTTTGCGCTCTCGCGCATCTGCAGGCCGTGCTTAGCCGCGTTCATCGCCTTGCCGATAACCCGGCGCTGCATGTCTTTGACTTTCAGCGTCTTGCGTCTTGCTTCCGTCATATCCTGTTTTCTCCCCTCAGCGATAACGACCGCGATATCTCCGCCGGTGCTCATAGGCACACAGCAGCATGCTGGTGCGTGCTGCTACCATTCCGACAGTCAGCAGCGCCAGCATGATAGCGGCTCCGGAAAACAAGTCGATTCTTCCGTTCTCGGTCATACCGCCGGATATCAGCGTTCCGAGAAAGCTCATTCCTGCAAGCCAGCCACAGTGTTTGTAGGTCATTGGTTTCAATCCCCTTTCGCGGTTTCTTGTAACCCTCGAACGTAGTGAGAGGGTTATTCTTTTCTTTTCTTTCTTAGAAAGTTAAATTAATATATATTCGACCGTAGGGAGAATATATATATACTTCTTTTCTTTCTTTGTTACTTTCTTTCTTACGCCTCGGTGTGTTGATGGTTTGTTATCGGTGTGTTGATTGTGTGTTATCTGTGTGTTGATGGTCTGTTGTTGGAGTGTTACGCAGACGCTTCCGCCTGCACCAATCGGTTAGCCACATCGGCCACATGATAGCGACCGCCCGTTAAACGCGGAACACCATCTAAATACCTCTGCACGGTACGATAACTAACGCCAAACCAGTCTTTTAACTGTTTTGTGGTAATATATTCGCACCCTGCGAACGTGCGTAAACGGCCTTCAACCGTGCGCCTGCGGTTGCTTAATTCTGTTGCTGTCATTCGTTCAACCCTCCGCTTTCTGCGTGTTATTGGTGTGTTGATGGTTTGTTATCGGTCTGTTGCTTAGTGCGTTGATGGTGTGCTATCGCTCATCATCGTTGTTGCCACCACGCAGCATTGCACACACAATAAGCAACGCCATTTCTACGCCCAGTGTTGCCAGCACTCCGGCAACGAACGGGTGAATATACATCGGTATCACCTCCGCTTGTTCGACCCTTTCTGACCGTGGTATAATAGCCGGGAAAGGAGCATTCAGCACATCATCGGATTTCTCTTCGCTTGGGAAATGCTCGCTTGATTTCACTGTCTATATACACGTCGTAGACCTTGCAAAGCAGTGTGCAAACACCGAATCCCAAAGCGAAACCAGCAAGCGCCGTGCCAAAATCGCTCGATGAACAACATCTTTTTTCATTCATTGCTCTCACCCCATTTCAGAAAGGATTGTTTCCAATGTTTCGTCCAACTAACCCGCAAAACAAAGCGCAAACACAAGCTGAATTACGCGATTGGGAAATGAAACGCGCCCATCGCGCTAAGCTCGAACGGCGAGAAAATTTCCATTATTGGATAACTACCGCCCTCGCTGTGCTTGCCTTTATCCTGTCTGTCGCATCGTTGTCATGGCAGGTATACAAAGACCTGCACCCTACCGCTTGTACCACTTGCGCATCAGCACAATCAGCACAGCCAGAATAACCATCGTTGCGATGTTAAGCGACATCAGTACCGGATCCATTGCTATCACCTCCGCTTATGCGCTCTTAGGATTGATCGGTTCGGTGCTGAAAAGGTACTTGTATTCGCACTTGTACAGATCGCACAGTTTGTTGACTTCTTCCATCGTGAAACGGCCGCTGCGCTTCTTGGATTCATAGGTGCACCGGTTCAGGCCGAGATAATCGGCGGTGTACTGGTTAGAGTGGCTATATCTTGCCTGCTCTGCATTCAGATTTGGAAACATTTCATCACCTCCGTTTCAAAATTAGCATTTTGCTGATTGCAATATTATAATATCAGCATTCCGCTAATTTGTCAATAGCATTCCGCAAATAAAATTAGCATTTTGATAATTTTAATCTTGACACCGATAGACACATACTATATAATCAAAATAAAGAAAGGGGTGAACGATATGACGCTTGGTGAGCGAATCGTTGCCATCAGAAAAGAAAAAGGCATTACCCAAAAGGATTTTGCTGAACAATTAGGCATTACTGCTACTCGGTTAAATTACTGGGAAAAAGACAAACGATTCCCGCCGGTTCCTATGCTCAACCTGATTGCGGAATGTCTCGATGTAGATAGCGATTATCTGATTGGGCGAAAAGAAAGTCCTGAAATAAAAAAAGCCCCCACTCCAGCAAAAGCCGGAGCAGGGAAAGTGACTGTAGGACAGATCAGGCAGACGCTTATTCAGTTAGGTATTCTCCGCGACGGAGAGGATTTAACAGATGCCGATTTACTGTTCCTGCGCATCACTTTTAAGTCCATTGCTGATTGGTTCGCACAGCGCGGCAAAGGCACGCAATAGACGCTGCGGATCATCAAAAGTATTGAGATAGGCGGCGAGCTTTTCGCAGTTGGGATATTTATTATTTTCCATGTTTTGTTCCTGCCTTTCTTGATACTATGGTATTACCAATATAAGGCAATATCAAGCAAAACCGTCCGTCAAGTTATGACAATATTATAAATCGAACACTTGTTCGATTCAAGGAGAGTTTTCAGATTACAAGTAAAGTCCAATAAACAGGACTTATTGCTTCTCTGGAGAGATTCCAGCCTCACGCAGTTTCTTCGTCAAGAACTGCGCGACGGCTTTCGTAAGGTCACTAAAACCGGCTGCATCAAAGCCGACAAGATATCCGTTGTTTTCGGCATTGGTCAAAGCTGTTTCAGCAAGGCGGATAGCCTTGCCTCGCTGGTGCTTAGTAAGCGGTAATGTGTTGATATAGTGATATAGGGCTTCAACGCTCTTGATCGTCGTTTCATCGCGTTTGACGTAAAGTCCGTTTCCGTATTCCATTGGTTTAGTTCCTTTCAGGTGGTGTGATTACTTACAGTAATTCCTTTGCGGCCTGTACCCCAACCTTTAAGCCAAGGGTAAATGCATCGCTTTCAAACTTCTGCGTGCAATCGGCCATCATGCTAACGAGCTTATCGTTCTGCTCATTGGTCAGAGGCAAGGAGCGAATGTATTCGCTCAAATCTTGCGCAAGCTGCAAAGCCTCTTTGGTGCGGCTAATGCAATATCCCGAAAAATCCATTGTGTTAGTCCTCCATATCTTCCGGCATATTCGTGCCGAGGATTTTGTTGAAGAAGTATACCTGACCCTTGCCGGTAATCTTCGGCGTGCGGCTGATGGTGGTGTGACCGTCCGAGTGGGTAATCACAGTTTCTTTGATCTCGAACAGACCGAGTTCCATGCTGCGCTGGGTAGGCATATTGTAATCACTACCCTTACGCTTGACAAGATAGCCGTTTTCACGCAGCCATGCGAAGAAGCGCTTGCCGCCCATATCCGCGCCGTTCTGACGGAGAATCTTCGCAAAGTCGAAAATCAGGATGGACGTTTTGGACACGGTAACGCCCTTTGCAAAATGGACGAGCGGTGCATCGAGCTTCGCCTGTTCGGCAGCGTGGGAAAGCAGCTTGTCCTTTTCCTCAATGGTTTTCTGGGCGACAAGCAGGGCTTTCGCCATCAGTTCCTCAGGGCTGAGAGTTTCCTGGCCGGCAATGTAGCCGCCGTTCTTGCGGATAGAGGGAATAACATCGTGCGTAATCCAACGCTTGAATGCTTTAGCCTCTGGCTTGCGAGAGCCGAGAACCAGAGTGTACAGGCCGGGTTCATTCACGGCGTTTACCGAAAGCCCGTTGCTGGCACCCTCGATTGAAACGAGGGTGCGCTCATCAGCATCTAAACGGCGCATGGCATCGGTGGGATTCCCGATTTCAAGCGCCTTGCAAACGTCAGCCGCTACGAACCACGGTTCATTCTCAATGTTCAGCGTGCGAACCTCGCCAAATTCCGGGTTGGTAAATGCAATGATTTTGTTATCCATGGGTTAATTCTCCTTTTCTACAAGTTCGTTAAGGGGTACATTCAAAGCGCTTGCGATCTTGCTTGCCATCTCTGCCGAGCAGCTACGTCCGTTCCGAATGCCAGAAACACTCGAAACGGAAATACCGGCAAGCGTCGCAAGTTCCTTGCCTCGCATGCAGCGTTTAGCCATCGTTGCAGCAAGGTTTACTCGATCAATACGCATATATCCTCCTTTCCAGTTTGCGTTTGCATATGTCGTAATTTGATTATATGTGCGTTTGAACGATATGTCAATATAAATTTGCAATCGCATCAGGTAAGGGGATATTATGACAGTAGGCGAAAGAGTAAAAATAATTGCAGAAAAACAAGGAATATCGCTTAAAGAACTTGCTAAACAGGCGAATTTATCGTATAACACAGTTTATTCTATTACGCGACGTGGTAGCGAAAGAGTTGCGCCGGACACCATTTCTCGCCTTGCAAACGCGCTCGGCGTAAATGTGAACGAGCTGACCGCCGATGCTTCAATCCGTGTAAACAGCGCGCCGGAAATGGTGGAGCTACAGCAGAAAGTAGCAGCTGGTCAAGCCACTGAGCAGGAAAAGCAGGCATGGCTCGAAGCCAATCTAAAAGGCTTAGAGCGTATGCAACACTCAATCGAATTCATGCTGCACGATCTCGCGCAGTATGATGAGACACAAAAAATCGCCCGTCAATCTCGGCTGACGACAATATTCAATCAGCTTACCGAGGACGGGCAGGAAAAAGCATTGGATTTCCTTGAAATCATGTTCGGAAATCCGAAGTATAAGAAATAAAATGGAAGGTGAAATTATGTTTTGCACGAATTGTGGCACGGAATTCGAGGGAAATTTCTGCCCGAACTGCGGAACAAAGGCTGGTGAACAACCACCTGCACAAACCGTTGCCCCAAAGGAAACGCACGAGTATTACGACAAAGAAGGCGATTTAATCGACCTCGCCACGATCTACGGCGTATATAAGGACAGAACCAACATGGCGGAATTCTTCCGTAAATGCACCGATTACGATTCTGTCACTATCGGTAAAGCGTTAGACTATATCGAGGATAACGTAAAGCCTAAAGAGTACGGAATGCTGGACACAATCCGAATGAAGCGTCAGATTGAAGCACCGATTGAGAAGATCATAAAAGCGCAAGCAGCGAACGACCCTTCGGTTAAATTGCAAAAGGCGCAGCTTTCCGAACTGAAAAAGGCGAATAAACTACAGCAAAAAGAAATGAACGCACAAGCGCGTTGTCCGCGTTGCGGCTCCACTTCCCTTTCTGCGCATAAGAAGGGATTCGGCATCGGCAAGGCCGTGGTAGGCGCAGCTATTACAGCGCCTCTCGGACTGGGTTTGATCGGTGCTGTAGCTGGCAACAAGGGTGCAAAAAAAGTCCGTGTTACTTGTTTGAAATGCGGCAAACAATTTTGGGCATAAAAATAACGCCCACCGGCGGCAACCGGCGGACGTTATACGGGGGTAGAAATCTTGTGCAACGGAAGTCTACCCTCTTATTATATCGAAAATAGGAGGAAAATGCAATGCCACGTCGAAAAAAAGACCCTCGCGGCTTTGTCCGTGAGACCGGAACTTATATGGGAGAGCACTACGACCTGAGAGCAAAAACCGAAAAGGAACTCAACGAGAAAATCAGGGCAAAACGCGCAGAGATCGAATCCGGAAGTAAACTCATTGAAGCCGGTGTTACCGTAAAGGAATGGGGGAAACGCTGGGTAGAAACCTACAAGTCCGGCGTGAAGGAATCCACGCGCAGGCTGATCGAGGGACGGCTTGTGAACTACGTTTATCCCTACATTGGGGATATCCCAGTCAGCAAAGTGCGTCCGCTGAACTGTCAGGAAGCGCTTAACTCTGCGGAAGGACGTGCGCCGGACACCGTAAAGAAGGTGCAGCAGGCCATCGAGCAGATGTTCCGCGCAGCCAAGCAGAACGGCTTGTGCGTCAATAATCCTGCGGAAGATTTGAAGATGCCCCGTACTGGCAAGCAGCAGAGCCACAGGAGCATTACAGACCGCGAACGTGTTATTTTACTGGAAACTGCAAAGACGCATCCTGCGGGGACGTGGGTGCTTACTCTGCTGTATAGTGGCTTGCGTCCGGCGGAAAGCCTTGTGCTGACATACGCCGATATTACAGGTGGTATGATTACCGTTAGCAAGGCATACGACCGAGACACCCGCGCCGAGAAATACCCCAAGTCAGACGCAGGCGTTCGCAAAATACCGATCATCCCCCAGCTTGCCGCAGTCCTGCCAAAAGCCGGTTCGTTCGGTGAATTGGTTTTTCCGCGTAACGGGCACTTGTACGATGATAAGTCCATGCGTGCCGTGTGGCAGGGTTTCCGCGCCGCTATGGATGATACCGAACGTGAGTTGATCGCGGCGGGGAAAATCTCGCCCATTGCCGAGCAGCTGCCGCCTATCGTTCCCTACGATCTGCGCCACACGTTCTGCACAGATTTAGAGCGTGCGGGCGTACCGCTCAACGTCGCAAGCAAACTCATGGGACACGCATCTATCGAGATCACCGCCAAGATTTACACGCACACCGGCGAGGATATGATAGAGCGTGCAGGTGAGCAATTAGCCGCCTTGTTCAGTCCCACATTTAGTCCCATCAACGAAGTGCAAAAAACGCCTATGGCTGACATTATGCGAGAGCTGCAAGAACTTCGTGCAGCAGTGCTCAAAGCCGTATAAAATAACAAAAAAGCCTTGTTTCAATGGATTTACCAAAGAAACAAGGCTTTTAAATATGGAGCTGCTAACCAGATTTGAACTGGTGACCTCATCCTTACCAAGGACGAGGTGAAATTTTGAAAACCCACAGCATGTCTGAACTTTTGACACTTCAAAAATTTTAGTCCCATGTTTAGTCCCACTTGACCTATACATTGTACCACAGATAGCGCGGGACTTCAACACCGCAATGGAGGGAGGGCAAATGCCCTCCCTTCATTCAATGCTTCACAACATACCGGTAGTAAGCCGCTTCCTTATTTTTCACTGCGTCCTTATCTTCGAGCCAGAACGCACAAGCAGCGTCAACGTAGTAATCAATGTTGCGGATGCCGTGTTTCTCGTTGACCTTGCAAAAGTCGGAGTAAACAGCGTTCATTGCCACCCAGAATTCTACCGGGTCGCAATTCATGTTGTGCTGCTGCATTACCTGCTTGCACTGTTCAAACGTCCAGTGCGGGCCAGTCGTGCCGTCAGCGTTCTGCATGTTGTGCAGCCATTCGTCCGCCATGTCCTTAGTCATACGTCCGGTGTGCGTGCTGGACGCATAGCCCATAGTGCGCTCAGAACCGTGCGTCTTGTCACCTACATAAGAAGTATCCCCCATGTAAGCATCATCGTCACGAAAGCCAATAGGGCGCATCTCGTCCTCGTAATCGGGGTACTCGTCATACTCCGGATATTCCATGCTGCTTTTCGGCGCAAAGCGTCCGTCAGAATAACGGCGATAATTCCGCATCTCCGGTTCGCCGCCGTGAATACGCTCATCATAGTAACCGTAAGGCTCAATATGATTGTACCGATACCGCACGCCGTAATGATGGCGATCTTCGGGGTACGTCTTTCGGATTCTCCATTCCTCCGGCGAAGCATTCTCTCGGCGGGTGTGCTGCATCAACAGCATTCGGGTTCCTCGTTTCATGATGATACCCCCTTACACCGTCGGCGCGGTGCCGTTAATAGACCGCAGCGCGTCAGAATGAGAGCAGCAGGAATTACCGAGCATACGGAAACTGCCGCCGCTGGACGAAGTGACAACGCGACACAGGTATTTGTGCCGGGTGTCCAAATTAAACACTGTCGCCTGTGCGCCGTTGCATTTCAGCAGCGGATACGTTACCGTTCCGTCGCCGATTGTGATTACTACCGGTGCGCCGATGATCGTTGTGCTCGGAATGTTCTGAGCGATTACGATTCCGTATACGCAGCCGTTCTGGTAATCTCCCGCCGGAATGTTCACTGTCAGCACGCCGCTTGCGTAAGTCACGCCCTGTGAGATACGCAGGTTCGGACACAGTTTTTGTACAGGCTTGCAAGCCATAATCAAAACCTCCTATCAAAGCCGGGGGAATGTCCCCCGGCTGAACGTATCTCTCACATGCCGCAGCAGGTGTTGCCACAGCCGGAAAACTGGTAAGGTGCCGGAACCGGGAACGCCGGTACCGGAGCCGGACGCAGAGCGTTTACAAGGTAGTTGTTCTGCGCCTCCTGAGAAGCCGTGAACTTCAAGGTCTGGTTCTCGTTCTGGAGCGCCGCGATCTTCTCCTGCTGGCGGGTGTTCTCCATTGCATCCAGTCGTGCAATGATACGGTCGGTGTCGTTGTGGGTAGACTGGATAATGTCGCGTGCGTTGGTTGCCGCGTTGTAGTTGGTGTCGCAGAAACCTCGTTCTACCTGACGCTGCGTATCGCAGCAGCAAGAAGTCATCTGTGTGCCCAGAGCAGTAAGGCCAGCAGTTACGCCGTTAAAGCCAGTGTTCATGTTCTGGTTTACGCCGTTGATAAGCTGTGCGTTCTGGTAGCCGAGCTGACAAATTGCGTTGTCTACACCGTGGAAGCCGTTAGAAACCGCGCTGCCGAGCGTGTTGAAGCCGGTAAGCATCCCGTTGTTCATACTGTAAAAGCCGTTGCACAATCCGTCCTGAATGCCGAGAACGGAACGGGACAGGTTGTTGAAGTTGAACTCACTGCACAGATCGGAGCGAGTAACCGCGCCCTGATACCCCGCGCCGTTCGCACCGTTACCGCCGTTGTTGCCCCAGCCCCAGCCGTTGCCGCCGAAAATCAGTGCAATGATGAGGAAAGCGAAAATCCAGGAACCGTTGCCGCCCCACATACCGTCATTGCCGCCGCCGTTGTTGTCAGAGCCAAGAGCATAGCCGGTTGCAAAATCGTTATCCATTTGAAAATCTCCTTTTCAGTATACATTTGAACGGAACCGCGCGTATTCCGAACATGACAAATTCACGTCGGATTTTCATCAAGATTCCGTAACTGAAAAGGGAACCGTAAAAAATCGTCTGTTTTTTTACAGTTTCGTATTTACTTGATGTTCATGCCGAACTGCTGTGCAAACTGATCGAGGTCGATTCCTCGTTCCTTTGCAATGTTCATTGCCATCTGCCGCAGTGCATCCGGGCTTTTCCCCTGCATACTCTGCATGAGCTGGTTCACCATCGGATTGTTTCCCGTCATCTGGTTCAGCATCGTCGTAGGGTTTCCGCCGTTCCGCATCAGCTGCAAAACCTGCATCATCGGGTTATTTACCATCGTTTGCACCTCCCAGTTGTTCGCATAACTTGTTAAACCGTCGGATAAGCTCGTTGAATTCCGTTCTCGGAACATAATCTGACAAATCTATTTCCGCAGGTTTATTCGTTTCCGGCTCCTGTGCTCTGCGATACATCACAAAGTCAGCACAGCCGGTTTGCAAATTAAGCTGTTTGGTGTAAATCGCGCCGTGTGCCGTGTCCGGCATGATAGTAAGCGCACCGGAAAAGTCCGTCTGTACCGCACGCGCTTCCTCCACGCTTGCCACAGGTCGAACAATATGCTGTGGAGATTGCACCTGCTGTTGCATTGGTGTCTGCATTGGCTGTTGCGGGTACTGCTGCTGATACTGCGGCGTGTAGCCAGTGTAACCATAAGGATATGCCATTAACCCAGCACCTCCGTAACGTGTTCGCTGATGGACTTGCGCGCAGCCTCTTTGTATGCAAGATATTCCTCCAGATACTCCGTGTTGCCTGCTTCGCGGTAGTCCTCTGCAACGCGCCGAGCGCAAACAGGGTCGTAGCCCAGCAACTCAAGACGTTGTTCGTAACTCATAGGCGTTCACTCCTTATACTTTTAGTATAAGGCTTTTCACTGTCCCGAACCTGTCATAAAACTCGCAATATTTTACGTTTGATGCAGTTTAGCTTGCGGTACACGGTGCTTTCGCTCATATGCAGTGTAAGTCCGATCTCAACGATAGAACGCGCCGATGCCCTCATGTCGAAAACGGCGCGTTCCTCGTCTGTAAAGTTGCATTCCTGCCGGAGGTATTCCACCTCCGGTCTTGTAAACTCCGTTAATTTCATGCGGTTATCCCCTTGTTATGGTGTCACCGCATATCTTTCCCCTCGTTTTTTCTCTTAGTCGTACAGATGTGCTCTGTCGTTGATAACCAGCAGGCGCAGCAGGTCGGTGCTCAGTGCCAGCTTGCCCTTATCGTCGCCCTGCAAAAAGCCCTTGTTCACGAGCTTCTGTACAGTTGCCTTGCCCCATGCGGGTACTGCGTCTACCGTGTCGTAAACCTTCTTTTCCTTCTCAGCGTTTGCAATCTCCTGCTTTGCGATTGCGCGGGTCTGTGCTTCCGTCATGTCTTCAACCTCCTCTGTCAGCATATCCTTGAATTTCTGCCACAACCGCGGATTGCGTACCCACGGTTCCGGGCACTGCTTGTGGGTCACATCGTAGTGACGGCACACGCGCGATACCGGCACGTGGTACTTTGCCATCAGCTCACGGGTCAGCTTTGCGGCACGCTTCATTGTTGCCTCAGGGATAACGTACACGCCGTTTCGGATAACGCTGCACATTTCAATGCCAATGGAATTAGCGTTCCGGCAGTCGTTGTAGTAACTGCCGCCGCGTTCCCTGCCGCAATGCCATGCCGTGTCGCCGTCCTTTACGCTCTGCACAACGCCGTTCGGGTCTACAAAGTAGTGCGCACTGGCACGCAGGCCGCTTTCTCTTGCAAAAAAGTCTGCATTGTTCTGTGCCGTATCGCCGTTGTTGGATGTAAAGTGTAAGCAAATCCAGTTGATCGGGAACGAACGTCCTTTCTGATAGTTGTTCGGATTGCACTGCTTAAACGGAATACTCATTTACTCACCCTTCTTTTTCGGTGCGGTGTAGGTCAGCGCCGTTTTGGAATCCGTTACGCCCGCCGTCGTCGGGTCAATAAAAACAGACAGCACAGCAAGGCACATGGTAACAAGCTGTACAGGGTTAGAGAGCACCGCCTTGATGCCCTCCCACACAGCCGACCAGCTCGTAAAAGTCTGCGGGTCAACGCCGATCGCCGTAATGGCGACGGAAAAGACACCCACCCAAAACCACGGGTTCTTTACGCGCACTTTAATGTTCATGTTCATGCTCCATATCCTCCTTTTCCAAATCCTCAATGCGGTGATTGGCCACACGGATACGTTCATCCAGCACACTGAACTCCTTTTCCAGTTCATACGTTCGGCTGATGAGGTTGTTATGCTTCTCCACTTTTTTCTCCAACTGCTCAATGCGGTAGTTCGTGAGCTTGCTCGACAGCGCAATACCGCCGAGCGTTCCCACGAGTGTTCCAATCAGACTGATCGCTGCTGTGATCACTTCAGCGGACATATTTTAGCCCTCCTTGCCGTCCTTCGTGCCGCCGAACTCAGCAGGCACAAGCTCCGGCATACCGCATTCGTCAATCAGGATTTCTGCTACCTGCTTCTGGAGCTTCTTCGGAACCTGCTCGAACTCACACTTACCAAGAATCACACGCTGAGAAAATAACATAGCCATCATTTCTAATTCTCCTTCTGATAATAAAATGTAGATTTTTAAGGCGATTTCCGCCAACAACTTACGCATAAACTATTTGCGCCATTTCCGCGATACAGTCCTCATAAAAAGACTGCTGATCGGTCAGCGCAGCCACCTGCTGCTTGAGCGTTGCGTTCTGCGCCGCCAGTTCTTCATTTTCTGCCACGAGGTCAGCCTTGCTTTTCTCGTTTGCCTTGGCTTCCCGCAGCAGATTGTCGTAGTTGGCTTTTACCTCGTCCAGCAGACCGGGCGTGTCCTCCACCTCGGTTGTGTACTCATCGTACACCCAGCCGGTATGACCGTCCTTGTCTGTTTCCTGCTTGGCATTCAGTGCCAGCCGCACCCATGCCCTGCCGGGCTTGTTTGGCATACTGCCTGCGGAGATTTTCTCCGGCTTGTTGTCGCCGTGTACCTTCATTTATGTCACTCCTTTCAGGGTTCGCACATCAGGCGCGCGGAAGTGCCCGAGTTCTCATTCGATGAAGTGTCATTCGCACGGAAGCACAACAGACCCGCAGTCGTACTGTCGTACCAGTAGCCACCAACAGACAACACGTACCACTGGTCGACGAACGAGGCATAAACGTAATCCGGGACATATGTTGTATCCGAGCCACCGTTATATTTAGGGATAAGCAAGCCGTTTTCCGTTACTGCCAAACCTGTAATCCAGCCACTGGTAGGCAGCGAACCAATATTGGTGTAGCCGGTTGCGGTATCGTCCGCGTACTTGCTCGGGTCAGTGCAGTAATAAGCCGTCGTGCCGTTGGCGTTAAAGCCGTCTACCAACTGCATCACATTTCCCCACAGGTTTTCAATCCAACGGTACTGAACAGCAGTCCTACCATCTGTACCGGATGCGCGTCCGGTGTGGTAGGTCATGCTATCTGTACCGCCGTTCTGGATGTCGTAGGAACTATTGTTAGTGTTTCCTTGTCCAATCTTAGACTGGCAGTTCCAGTTTGCAAACTCCACAATATACAAGAATATGACTGCACAGTAAGTTGCAAAGTCATACAGATGACGTTTATAACCGGTCGTTGTTGCCACGTTCCTAAACCATGAACGAGCATGGTTGGTAAGAGGGCTTACACCAGACGTACTTGTGACCCCGCTGCCGATATGATATTTCCCGACATACTTCTTACTTCCTTGATGCTTAATCATGCCGGTTTTAGGCTTATCTGACACATAGAAATACTGTTTTGTTCCGTTCCGTTTCGCGGCAACATAAAACTCTGGAATAAACACCATGGTGAAACTATTCGTCCGAGCAAAACCGCTATCACCTTTCCAGGCCGTCACCGTACCGGACGAATCGAGGTTGCACTCCTTCATGCCATTCCACGGTGCGTAGCTATCAAAAGGCGAACTACCCGAACCACTACCGACCGCCGGAACAGGCTCAGTTGTCACGCTCTTAGTCACCAATCCGTAAGGGTCAGTACTCGGAGTTAAGCGCGTCAGCGCGGTACTGCTGTTGGACGTATCCCAGCAAACACCGAACACGTTAGCGTAACTCAGCGTCAGCGCCTTGCTCTGACCACTGGCGGTAATGCTTACCGTACCCTCTGTGGTCTGGTCACCCTTAGTAGCCTTGATTGCCCAAGTACCCGCCTTGCCGATCGTAAAGACCGCCGTGCCGGTGCTCGTCTTGGTCAATACCGTACTGCCCAGCGTAGCCGTTACCGTTGAACCGCTGTCCACGGTTACGGTAATCGTAGACCGGAATTTCTCAAGCGCCACCGCCAGCGCCGTGTAGTAGTCCTTGGTCGTAACCTCAGCCGCATACGTCACGCCGCCCAGCACGCACGACAGCGTGTAGGTGGTATTGATGCCCAGCACGCTTACCGTTGCCGTCTTGCTGCTGTCTACCGTGCCAGTGTAGGTTTCCCCCGCCACCGGAGAGCGTCCACGCCTGACCGACAAAATCAGTTGCAAACGTCATTACAATGTGAGAACCGCCACCGCCACCGCTCGGTGCATCAACCGCACCCGGAACATTGTCACTCGTAAAGCCTACAAGCTGCCCTTTCTTGCCAGTTAAGGCGTTCTGCTTGCCGTCCCATGTAGCTTCCTTTTCAATTACCGCACCGACCGCAGAATCAATCTGTGCACCGGTGTGCGAAGAATTATAAGCCATGCCATCACTCCTTCATGCAGAGAAATTCGTTTCCGTCCGCGTCCAGCATGGTTTCGCTGCTGTCGGACGGGATAAAGCCCCAGTTGTCGTTCCAACTGCCATCCATACCCTGTGCGTAGAGGGAAATGCGGTAAATGCCATCACCGGAAAGCAAGAAATCGTCGTAGACTTCAAACTGTCGCTGTGTTGCGGCAGGGGTCTGAGAGAAGGACGCAATGAGCGTCCCTCTCCCTCTGCCCCATTCCTCGCCGGACTTTGTAGCGCGACATTCAAATGCCTTGTACGGAATGTCCGACTGAAATGCAACAATAACCTTGTCGAAGCCTGAAACCGCCGAAATCCTCTCTTCCGTGATGGAAAAAGTCAGATTCGGAGCTGCCATTTACGCCACGCTCCAAGTACCGGCAGCGTTCTTTACGAACACCTTGACGATCTTCACGCCGTCACCCGCAGATGCAGTTTCGAGGTCTGCACCGTTGATCGTGACATTGATTGCAGTGTCGGCCTTGTAGCCACCTGCCGTGCCGCTGGTGTTGGTAGAACCGACAGTAATCGGAATCTGCGTACCGGCATTTTCAAGGCTGGATTCGCTCGGAACAACCTTGATCTTGTATTCCTCGAAGTCCACGTTTGCAGAGAACGAGAACGCAGATACGTTGAAGGTTGCCACCTTAGAAATCTTGCTCTTGTCCGGGCCGGTAATCGTAACAACCGGAACAGCGGTATCGAGCGTGATCTTCGCGGTAACAGTTGCGGTTTCGTTGCCTACGTCGTCTCGTACCTTAATAGATACGGTTTTCTGACCGTCGCCAGTGGTCAGCGTAATCGCCTTAGACTTTACAAACGTTGCCCATGCAGCTTCGGCTTCCGTTGCTGCACCTGCCACGCCCCAAATCTTCATCTGGTAGCCGGTCGTTACGCTGTCCGTCAGACCAATCGTAGCCGTTACTGACGTACTGGTTGCATATGCAGCACCGTTGTTCAGTTTGAGGGTAAGCCCGGCGGGCGCGGTCGTGTCCAGTGTCAAGTTAAAGAAAGATGCCATGTTTTACACTCCTTTTGTGTTTAATTCAAGGTAAAGGTAGGAACTCTTTCGGCGATAGAGCAATTCATTGCCCAAATACGCCTCGTAAATTCCCATCTTTCCTAAGAAATACGCGATTATGGTTTTGTCTCCGATATACATTCCGTCACCCCGTTATCAGATAAAGCACAGTTTCATCGTGCTTTTCGATCGCGTCATACTCTGCACGGGTCAAAACGCGAATAGCGGAAACATCATTTGAAAACACGTTGCCATGCCCACCGCCCGATGCGGGTACACCGGTATCTTCTTCGCCAATCCACCAGTTACCGTTGTCTCCGATGAACGGAGTTAAGCCCTTCGCGCTTACGCCCGTGTCCTTGTCTGCAATTACCCAGTTGCCGTTATCACCAATAATCGGGTAAGTGTTTGCAAGAGCTTGCATACGCCTTTCAAGCTCTGAAAATTCGCTTGGAATAGTGGGCCAATGAGAATTACCGCTAAGGCTGGGTGGAATGTACACGAAAATTCTGTTTGTGTGCTTTTTTTCTTCCCCTCGTGTACCGTAAAGCTGCATTATATATGTTCCGCTCACAGACAACATCTCTTCTGTTAGCACAATTCCGATTCCACCATCAATCGGCGCAAGTGGTAAAACATCAAAATATTCTCCGTTCTCCCCTGCCTCAACCGAGAGTTTCCATTTCCATTCATTCGGAATATCGCCATCAATAGTAATGGAGCGGGTCAAATTGTCATATTGTCGGGCAATCACTTCACAATCAGCAACGATTTCCCAGTCGTTAAAGTGAATCATGCTTTCCCCTCCAATGCCGCGACACGCGCAGTCAGTGCGTCTAATGCCGCTTTGAGTGCATCGTTTCCGGCTGAGGTGTCGTTTACTTTATCGACTGCATTATCAATGTCCTCACCGCCGTAACGGCTTGTATAGTAAGTATCAGCCGCCATTAAACAACCAACCTCCTTCCGTATTTGTCTGAAATGATTTTGCCGTTTTTATCGTGTACTGCACCGGAAGCAGAAAGCGCTTTAGGCAGGCGATAATAAATAAGAACGCAACCCGGTGCACCGTCTCCACCGTTAGAGCCAGCGCCGCCAGTACCTGGTTCGTTGCCAAACGAACCACCTATTGCGGTGCATACTCCCGCGCCGCCGCCACCGCCGCCGCCGTTTCCGCCAATTCCGCCTCTCCCATAAGCCGTATCTGCATAGTCTGAAAAGATTGCATTCGCGCCTTCTCCTCCGTTTCCGCCGCGACCGGTCCAATGGTAGCCTTTCAGATGTGGCATATCGAAATTCTGCCATCGTAAAATTCCACCACTGGCCGCTCCACCATCATTTCCGTAGGCGGCGCCACCACCACCACCGCCTGAATTCGCTGCTTCTTCGCCTGTACTGTTACTTGTGCGGGTCATGCCATTTTGTCCTACACCGCCGGCGTATACATACCACACTTTTCGCCGTTAGTGCCTTTAAGTGTCGTTCTGCTGTCGCCTCCATTGCCGCCGCTTCCGCCGGTTTTACCAGTTAAACCTCTCACGGCATACTGTTGCTGGCTTGTTGGGTCGGTAAATCCAACGTCAGACGATGCACCTACGTTTGAAGAAAATTCTCCAAACGTAGTCGATGTTCCTGATTTTCCATCAGCGCTTTCGCTGGTGACATAAGCGCCGCCGGTTCCACCCTTTCCAATGGCAAGTTGAAATTGCTGGCCTTGATTAACTGTCAGCGTTTTCGTGTAGACTTTTCCACCGGAACCGCCTTTCCCTGCAATGCCACCTGCACCACCATTATTACCCTTGCCGTCACTGCCTTTGCAACCGCTTGAACCACCTTGGCCTCCGCCAATTAGTACAATACGTACAGATGTTACGTTTTCCGGCACAGTCCACGTTCCATCTTCGGTCAGAACTTCGACCGTATCGTAATATTCTTGTTCTCCAATGTCCTGTGGCTTATAGCCGACCAGCACGCTTTCCTGCGCCGCCAGTCTGCCGGATACGGTAACATCGGCGCTTTCAATGCATCCGGTTACTTCACCGCCGTAAGGGTGCGTAATCTGCACTACATCGCCGGGAATTTCGCGCTTGATGGCGATTTTGTTGTTGATGCGCTCATTGTGGCTGTAATATTCGGCAAGGCGTTCCGCAACAGCGTTTGCGTTTACCAGAGATACAAGCGTTGCGTTCTCAACCTTTACCGTGTTGTCCGACTGTTTAACCAAGCTGCGGCTGCGGGTATTTGTTGGGGTGATAATCTGTCGCGTAACGTGAGTGTACTTCTTGCCGTTCAGCACGCCGGAACCAGCAGTAACAATGGCATAATTTGCGCCGCTTTCCGTGATTTCAAATCCTGCGGCTTCGAGGTCATAGCATGGGTCGTCAAACGTGATCTTATCGCCCTCCGAGGTCGTGCCGTTGAACAGTTCCGTAACTTCCGTTGCGCTCTGCGAATAGGCGTGCTCAGTAACGATAACCTCCGTAACCGGAGTTGCATACTTCACCGAACCGCCTGAATACATTTCGCTTGCGGTGATTTTGCTCGACTGCCCATCCCACAAGCCCTCGATACGGATTGCACCGTTATAGTCCACTTTCAGCGTTGCGCCGATAGCAAACAGCACTTGCGCAAGGTTTTCGCGCCGAGTTGCAATAGGAAGCCAACCGTACAGCTTGATGTTGGCAATGTTCGACTTCACATAGCAGGTCAGCGGTGAGCAAATGTCCGTACAAACTTCGCGCACGGTTTCGCCGGTATAAATACCGCCGTCGTGGTAGGTTTCATCCAACAGACCAACGGTCGAGGTGCAGGTAAAGTGATAAGTGTTGATAGAGGTGCGAGAGATTGTCTGCACATAAAAAATCCCCATCTGATTTCCGTCATGGTAGAAAGTCAGTGGGGTGTTACGGATAAACTCCGTTAAACTAGTATCATCCGACTGCACATCAAAGGAAAACGTGTCGATTTCCAGCGAGGCACTGTTCAGTGGACGCGCATAGTACGCATTTCCGCTGATTACATCGTGCGCATCGAACGTGCGATCAAGATATGTGATTGTATTGGTTCCCATGTGTCACGTCCTTTGCGGTGCCATTGCGATAAACTGCACGGAAAGTCCCGTCCAGTATGATTCTCCGGGTTTCTTGCGAATGAGATTGTCTTGTCCGGCAGTAACATACGCCCTAAAACTCATCGTTCCTTGTCCGTAAGGTAAAACTACACTGTGGCTGTCCTGCGGCGCGCTCAACACCTGATACAGCGCGTCGTAGTCTCCGTACTTGCCCACCATCGGCATCAACTTCATTTCGTAGTTGTAAAACGTGCCGATGATATCACGAATCATTGTGCCGCTGAGTGTTCTTTCTGCGTTCTCGCCGTCGAGCACTTGAAAGTTGCGGGTAAGTCCTGTAACAAGGACGTTGTACTTCTTGCCGTCTACGGTAAGTTCCATTTATGCACCTCCTGCTACAAGGCTCACGCCGCGCCGCCGCGTTTCGCCGCTGTTGTATGGGCCGGTAATGCGTGCAAACTTCGCGCCGTCGATGTAAAGCTCGATAGGCTGACTGCTGTTGCTGGTGCCGCCGCGTGCATCCAATGCCGCGTTGAACGCATCTATCATGGTGGAAAGCGGTGTTTCCACGTTTACTCCGCTTTTCTGATCGCCCAGCAAAGCGAGAAATTCACTGTTCGGACTGATAACCGCGCCGTTTGCAAGGGCGGGGATATCAAGTGCATACGCAGCAGTAGGAGAATCCAGCGAAAATGCGCTTAATCCGCCACCCAATGCGCCAACAAGCGACGAAATACCACTTCCAATGCCACTTCCGATTTTGCTAATCAGGTTGATGACAAAAGAAAGAATGTCGCCCAGTTTCGTAATGGTATCTGTCAGTCCCTTGATAATAGAAATAACAGAAAAACCGATGAACTGAACGATAGGTTTGATAATGCTCCAAATCGTTTGCAGAATCGGAGCCAGCGCAGATACTACCTTATATACTGCCTGTAACGCCGCTGCAAGAAGATTGAGAACTGCCGGAGCGGCTTCTTCGATAGTCCAGCTCGCAAGCGGAAGTAAAACGTTCTCCCATGCCCATGCAAGGCCGTTCATAATCAGGTCTACAACCGGTTCGAGTGCTGCCATGAAATTGTTAAATGCCGTGACAAGAGGTTCAAAATTCAAACCGCTTGCCCAATCTGCTGTTGCCTGTGACATTTTGTCAATTCCGGCTAATACATCATCAATGATTTTGAGGATGCTCTCCCAAATAGCTACGCCATTCCCGTTGTATTCCCACGCAGATTGCAGGTTTTCAGCCAGTGATTTTATCGCATTCTCAATATTCGTGATGATGGAAAGAATATGTGAGAAGATACTTTCGCCTAATCCTGCATCAGTCCAAGCCGCAATAAACGCTTGACCGATAGAATTAACGAGATTCACAACCGCCGTAATCATTTGTATCAAGGTATTTATCATCGTTTGTCCGGCATTACCATCGTTCCACGCGGCTAAAAACGCTTGACCGATTGCGTTAATTGCCTGAACCACCGTGGTAATGAGGATCATAATGCTTTGCAGCATGATTTGTCCCGCGTTACCATCGTTCCATGCCGCAATGAATGCCTGCCCAATAGATGTGATAATCTGAATGATCGTGTTCAGCAAGTTCATAATTGCTTGCAGCATTTGTTCGCCTGTGTTGTTCGTGTTCCACGCATTGGTAAATGCCGTTGCAATGGCGGCAATCAGATCGAAGATGGTTTGCAGCAGCAGTTGAATGTTGTTAAGCGTTTCCAGTCCGGTTCCGTTCGTCCAGATTGCCATAAACGACTGACCGATAGCGGAAACCATGTCTTTCAGCGCAGAAAGAGCGTTCTTTGCACTTTCAATAGTCTGCTGTCCGTACTGTGCCCACGAATCCTGAAATACTTTCCAAAAGTCAGTGAGCCATTGCGGTGTCTGATTTTTTGCTGCGGAATAATCCGTATCAAACTTAGGTGCGCTCGGGTCGGTCGTGTTATTGCTGTTATTGCTTAATTTCTGGACTGTATCGAACGATGCAAGAGCCTTTTCAGCTTTCTTCGCAGACGATGCCGTGGAATCAAGTGCATCCGTTTGCTTGTTCAGTTCCTTTGCGTTTTCCTGTGCCTGCTGTGCGGTCGTACCGAACACGGACGCGATAAACTGCGCCATCTGCGCCGTTACCTGTGCAAGAGCCTGCATCAACTTATTCAGCCACGGAATGATAGATTCATAGATAGGTTGGAATGCCGTCAGCAGGTTACTTTTCACCTGCCCAAACGACTTTGCAAACGTTTGGTTCGCAAGTAGAGCCTTGCCCAAACGGTCAGCCATTGCCGTAAGCGCTTTGGAAATCAAGTTGAAGAACAACGCGCCCGCAACGATAGATCGCAGACGCACCCCGAACGACTGCACGCCGCCCGTTGCTTTCTTCATAGATTTTTGACTGGAACGTCCGAAATTGGAGAATTTGGCTTTGAGTTTGTCAATCGCTGCGCCCAATTTGCCGCCGAGCGAATTTTGCAGGCTTCCGACAGACGTTTTCAAGCCAGCGCCCAAACCCGTAATAACTCGTTTCAGCTTAGCCATTTTGGAATTTGTCTGACTTACGAAGTCATTCATTTCCGACTTGGACTGTTTCAGCCCGGCCTTCATGTTCTCTAACTGCGTGGTCTCATTGGCAAGGCTTTGCCGTACATTCTGACCGGCGCTGCTCATCGTGGACGATTGCTTGATCTCGGCAAGCTGTTGTTTCAGTTGTGCCGCTTTATCATCTGCGTTTCGCAGAGCTTCGCCCAATTTATCCGATTCAGCAACAAGCGAATTCAGCTTTTGCGCCGATTCCGAGAATTCCTCCTGTGGGATTGCGCCCGTTGCAGCCTGTTTCAGTTTGGTGTTGTACTCGCTCTGAGCCTTTTCAATCTCAGCGTTTACTTCATCCAACCGAGCAGACAGACGTGCGGCTTCTTTCTCCGTTGCTGCAAGGTCGGATTGCATTTTAATGCCCTTCGTGCCTCCAGCAGCTACCTTGTTCCACTGTTCAGCAAGTTTATGTACCTTTGCGGCTTGTTTATCTACGGCGGCTGATTGCTTCTCAATGTCTTTCGTCATTTGTGCAATCTGTTTTTTCGCTTGTTCGTCGCTTACAGTAGCGTCGATTCTGATAGAGCCATCCGCCATTTATTCACCGCCTTTCTAATTGATCTGCGCCCAGAAAGCGTCAATAGCTTCCTTTTCCTCTTCGGAAAGTGCGGGTGCAGGGGTTAAATTACGTTTGAGACGTTCGTATTCCTGTTTCTGTTTTCCCTTCATTTTGCTTGTGTCCGTGCCTCTGATTTGCAGAGCATGAGACATTGCCGAATCTTCGTTAAGGCTTTCCATCATTGCCATAAACTCAAACCAGTGCAGATTGACCTTGTGCAGCTCAATGCCGAACGTCTGCCGGAACGATGCGTACAACCGTGCAGAATCGAAATCGAACCACATCATGCGTTTACCGCCGGGTTCAATCTCTCTATCGTCGCCACAGCGAATAAACCACTGCAAACCTTCCAGTGCAATGTCAATGGGTGGCATCCCTGCTCCGTAAAGCAAGGATAATGCCACCCATGCACGGTCATTATCGCTTAAATTCGGGTCGTCCAGCGCAAGGGAAATCTGAATGCCGATTCTGTAATCCGTGCGAATCAGATACCCCTTGTAAGAGCTTGGCAGGCGATCGAGCAGCATGTTAAACACTGCCGACACGCTCCGCGCTGTACTTGCTCATGTTTGCTGCACGCTTCTCAACGTGGCTGTCAATGATGGGGGTAAGCTGTGCGAAGAAATCAAGGAACTGGTCGGAGGACGGAAGAACCGCACCAAACACCTTCGCGCAAGTATTTTCGCCAATCAGCGCGTCGATTTTGTCCCTAACGTCTTTGTCAAACGCCACGATATCGTCCAGAGTGTCCAGAACGTCGCCTTTCTTCTCAGAAATAGCCGTTGCCTTGTCTTTGATTTCATTCAGCAGGTCGAAAAAGCCTTTGACAAAGCTATCATCAGACAGCGGAAGGGAGATCGTCTCTCCCTTGTCGTTGACTTCAATAACCTTTACGCCGCTGTTTACGCGGATACTATCCATTCCTCGTTACCTCCTTATACGGATACGTTCGCAGTGAATACCGGTGCGCCGCCGGTGATCTTAACAGTGCCCGGAATCGGGTCGCCTACATAGTTCAGCGTATATTCCAGCGTCGGAGATTCGCCGCCTGCGCCGCCGTAGGTATCAACCTGTACAGATACTTCCTGCACCTCTGCAACATAAGTCGCAGTGTCGCTGTCACTGGTAGCATTCCACATGTCCACATTCAGCAGCCATGCGTGGGAATCTGCCAGAGTAGCACGAGCGCGACGCTTCTTGTCGATAAACTCAAACACACTGTCGCCCTTGGTGCACTGCTGAGAAACGCTCATGGTCGGCTGATAGCCGGTAATCTCAGTAGTCGCAGAATCAGAAATAATGTCCTGCTCGGTCTCGGTCTGTGCACCGTAGTCCGTAGATGCTTCGGTTACGTTCTTACCGATTCGCGCCCACTTTGCAGCGCTATATTCGCCCATCTTATCGCTGGTATCCAGAAAGTGTGCAATCAGAGGACGTTTAATCTTTTCAGTTGCCATTTTTACACCTCAACCTCATAGTTAATGGTTAAGAGGATTTGGTAATCCTCGGTTAAATCTTCGTATCGAGCGATAAGCCCCGCGGGGGTCGTTCGCTCAACAGATGTGACGGTCATTCCCTCGCCGAGATCAGGCGGGTTTTCTTCCGCCCATGCTCCCAGCTCATTCAGCAAGGATTCAACGTCGAGACGTTCCTCGCTGTCGGTCGGCAGGGCGCGATACATCACGCCGAACGGGTACTGTGCAGCATATCCGCCGTCAATGTACTGTGCGGTTTTATACGCGCTCTGCACACTGGTGAACATCATGCCTGACCGTTCCGGCGGGAGATATTCGAACTCAATTTCGGGAGCATAGCCTTTCAGCCACAAAAGAACAGCCCGTGAAACACCGTCTTGTTCACGAGCTGTTACCGTGTTCAATTTCTCACTCATCGGTCAAAATCTTGCGCACTCCTTCCCTCCAGTGTCCCTCGTTCACCGCGCGGCTTGCCTCAAACCAGTGCGATTGCGCGTGTTTGTGCACCGCCTTACTGTATTGAAGGTCGCGATCGGTCAACACCTTGCGCACGCCCTTAGGCGCGAATGTGCTTCCTGTTGCCGGGTCGATCATCACCTTGACGTAATACTGAAAACGTGCATACGGCGAGGCATACACGATGGTATGCCCGTGCCGCTGCACGTTCATTGCCAGTGCTCTGGTTCGCGCCGGAACAAACGGGTCGGTGTCCTTGATGATCTCCTCAACAAGCCACGCGTTCGCCTTTTCCACGCGCTTATCGAGCAGATTTTTCGGCAAACGCAGTTTCATGGAGTAATAAATCATCGTCCGCCTACCTCCAAATGCTGCAACAGGCCGTAATCATACCGAGAAACGCTCGTAACACGGTACGTTTCGTGTTTCTCTCGGCATTTCTGGTAGCTGCCCTCGTTCGGCACATCGCCACGGGCGAAATAGTCCTTTTCGGGCGATAGCGTAAGTTCGCACGGCAGAGGGATATGCAGCGTGACGGAATCCGCGCTGTTAAGTGCGGTTTTCGTTGCCGCTGTGCCTCTGGTGCTTTCCAGCAACACGCCTGTAAGCACGGTTCGACCGGACGGCTGAAAGATCGTCACAGTGTGCGGTAATTTCATGCTGTCACCTTTGCCCTTTCAAACTGTGTCGGCAATTCTGCCGTTTCGGAAAACGCCTTGTATTCGCGCCGTAACGCTTGCAGACGTATCCTTGCATTGTTGGCTTGCTCGGTATCCCCGGCAGCTTCAAACGCCATCCTACGCCGTGTCTGCTTCCGCATAGCTGTTTCCAACTTGCGTTGCATCTGCGTCGCTTCGTAGGCGGTGTAAGTCTTGCCCTGATACTCAAACGGCGGCGGGTCGATATTCTTTAGTTCATCGTCCGTATAGACGCGCTCAGAAACGCCCTCCAAAAACGGATGAAAATGATGTCGCTATCGACAGTTTGCTCCGCATAGTCCGGTTACTGTTCCGTATCCGGTTGACTTTATAAAATCTGGATAAACTGACACTTCACCACCTCCTTTCCCTAAAGGCGCAAATGAAATACATTGTTCTTTCCCTTTCCTCTAAAATATGATATAATTAGATAGAGGTGATATAATGGGAAACAAATTGCACGATTTAACAGGTATGCGTTTTGGACATTGGTATGTTCGTGAACGCGATACTACAGAGCATTTTCATCCCACCAGATGGATATGCGTTTGTGACTGCGGAACCGTTCAAAGCATTTCTTTGCCTGCACTCAGGCACGGTTCTTCTTCGTGCAGAAAATGTGCTGACGGAGTTGTGCGAAATCCAAACTTTCTCCGAAAGCATTCCAATCGTCTTTATCACACATGGTCGGAAATGCGGCGGCGTTGCTCCGGCAAATGCACAAATTCCGAATATTATAAAGAAAAAGGAATCGGATATGCCGAGGAATGGGATGATTTCGATGCGTTTGCGCGTTGGGCGCTTGAAAACGGATACGAAAAAGGGCTTGAAATTGATCGGATAGATGGAGATAAAGCATATTCTCCTTCTAATTGCCGATGGGTTTCGCACAAAGTAAATTCTCGCAACCGAAAGGCACGAAAAAATAACACTACCGGCGTTGCAGGCGTTAGCTATCAGAAAGCGAAAAGATGGTAGCATTGTCTATCGCGCGTCTATCTCATCCGATAACGGAAAGGTGCTTTTAGGCACTTTCTATTCGTTAGAGGATGCCGCAAAGGCTCGCAAAGAAGCAGAATTGAAATACTGGGGATTTAACATCGGCGAATAAAACGCCGGTGTTATTTTTTCCACTTAAAACAACGCCCCTGCCACTTCTTGTGATTTTCCCATCCCATAGGCCCGTCTTTGTCTCGTGCCCCTCGGTGCGCTGTTACTTCGACTAAATCAGTTTCAAGCACTTCCATAGCGCGTTCAGAAAACTTTTGCGTAACTTGGTTTAGTCCAGTAATCAACGCACGCCGCGCCGCAACGTCAGCATGGTTCATCCAACCGGACGCATAATCAACGGTGCGAATACCGCTGTCAGCCAGTTCCCGTACAGCATCTTCAAGCGCCTGCTGCACTGTAAATCCGCCAGAGTAAACCTTCATTTCTGCCTTATCAAGCACAGCCTGATAGGCTTTAGCGATAGGGCGGAACACGATTTCGCCGTTTGTCTGCACAGCAAAACCCAAAGAACGGGTAATGTTGCGGTACTCATCGAGCATTTGCTTGCGAATCAGTTCAATTTCTCGCGCCGTCACGATTTCGAGTGGCATTGTAATACCTGCCTTGTCGGACAACTCGCCGTAATACTCACGGTTCAGCTTTACCGCACGGTCAAGCGCGCCCTGCACTTCCTCTGTGCTGGCCTTGGTATGATTTGCGATACGCCGTTCGATGGTATCCATATCCAGACCGTATGCTTTCAGCGTGCGTATGTCGTTAATCGTTACCTCGTTCAGTTCGCCGGTCAGCTTGAAGCGAGAGCAAATCTCACGCAACAGATCATCTTCCATTGCGAGGATTGCTTTCACAAGCGGTTTAGACGCGTTTTCAAGGTATTCCGGAGTAATAGGATACTTCATCAGCCGATACCGCCATAGAGTAAGCCAGTACCGCACAAATACTGTGCGATAAGTCGTTTTTGCCGATCTTCAATGCTCTGCACCTGTGCAGCAATAGCAGAGTTAGCGCCGTAACTGCGAGACCACGAGCCTACACTCTCAGAGGATACCGCGCCGCCGTCCGTAGAAAAGACGGCGTTTTCTGCGGTTTCCTGATTGTGCATGACTTCTGCCAGCGCACAGTTAAGGCGTTTTACTCGGTGCATTACAGCGTCGCTCAGAACGCCGTCAGAGCGTCCGAGCGTTGCGCAAGAGATAATATCCGCCGCTCTCCCTGCTACGCGGTCGTAATCCTTCTCATCAATCAGATTACCCTTGTAACAGGTGCGGTAAAAGTCATAGTTTGCGTACACGGCGGATTGCTCCTTTCTTTACGACGGCAGGGTTACAGTTGCAATGTACAGGCCGTTCGGGTCGGGCAGAACCGGGATAAACATACCGGATGCCTTAGTCCAGATTGCAACCGGGTCGGGGGTCTGCCACTGGGTCATGGTGATGTACTGATTCTGCGATGCAGCAGTAAATGCGCCCTGTGCTTCCTCTTCCGGAGGTACACCCCACAGGCCTGCGCCAAACGAACCGTTTGCCACGGTTGCGAGGAACGCAATCTTGTTCTTCGGGAAGTATCGCTGAGTGGTCAGCGTGCCGGCTGCCTTTTCGTAGTTGTAAACCTGATCGTTTACAGTGATGCGCTCGATGCCGAACAGACGGGAGAACAGGCTCGTAATCTCGTCCTGAGTTGCCAGACGACCAGCGAAAGCAGAGCCGAAAAGCGCGTTCTGGATAACAGCGCTCTTAGCAAGCAGGCTGAGAACAGCAGAGCTGGTGACGATCTCACGCAGTACGCGACCGGTTGCAATAGCAGCGTCGCGCACGCCCTGAATATCGTCGAGGATGGTCTTTGCCTTTGCCTCGGTAGACCAATCGAAAGCCTTGTTCGTATGGTCGGTCGGAACGCCGAAGTCGATAGTAGTGTTGACGTGGTTCTCGTTGATGGTCATCTTGCCGGTTGCAAGCAGCTCCTGCTTTGCAACCTCGGTACGGGTCTTTACACCCTCAGCCAGACGCGCCATATCGTCAAAGATATAGTCGAGAATCTCGTTGTTGGTGCTTACGCCGTGGTTGCGGAGCAGGCGGACACGCTCGGAAAGGTTGATCTTACGCTTGATGAGCAGCTTCTCAACGGTTACGATGCTTGCGGTCGGACGGGAGCCGATCTGTGCCTCTGCGTCGAGCGCGTGCACGGTTGCCATGGTAGGCAGGTATGCACTGTCAGACATTGCGAGGTACTTTGCGGTGATATTCTGCGTCTTCTGGTCAGGGAACAGGCGGTCGCCGGACAGCTCCGGGCGTGCAATGTTGAAATTCTGGCCGAAGTCCAGCAGTTCAGCTTCTTTCAGCAGTTCTACAAATTCCATAGGTTATTACTCCTTTACGCTCTGGTGGTTTCCGGCGCGTTAACAAAAACAACGCCGCTCTTTTCGAGGGTGGACTTTGCGCCAGTCTTGGAGCTATCGTCCGCGCTGGGTGCTGCGGGCAGGCGGTTTGCATATACGCGGCCAGCAACAATAACAGCAGCTACACGGTCGCCGTTGGTTACATCCACGTCCTCAAACACAATGCCCTCTGCGGTGTTGTCGTTCAGTGGGAAGATAGTGCCCTGCTTAACAACCTTTCGATTGCCGTCAGCGGTGCCGAGGGTTGCAGGAATGAGACGGGTCTTGGTAATCAGACCAACTTCGCTTGCGAGGATAGACGGCTTGCGTGCACCGTCAGCTTTGTTTACATAAGTGCCCATAGGTTATTTACTCCTTTCCCTTGGGTGCGAACTGTGCGCAATACCGCTGTGCAGCCAGACCGGCAGCACTTACCGTATGCGGTGCGGGATTCTGAATCGGATTTGCAAACGTCGGAGCGGGTTTTTCGCTCTGAAATGCCGCCGGGTCGGATTCCTGCTGCTTCTTGCAGTAATCGTCAAAGCCGGTCAGCGTGCCGTCCTTCATTTCCAGCTTGTTTGCGGTCAGGTCAGCGATAAATGCCTTTTCTGCCGCCTTGGAGGTAAACTTAATGCCCTTTGCGGCGATACCGGCGCGTACTGCGTCCGCATAATCGCGGGCATCGAGCTTGCTCTGGAATTCTGCGGTGTCGGTGTCGTACTTCTTCTGCAGGGTGTCGAGCTTGGTCTTCAAGTCGTCCGCGTCGCCCGCATTCTTCTTCAGGTCCTCAATGTCCTTGTCGCGCTGGGTGAGCTGGTCGCGCAGGTCGGTAACGTCTTTCTTGGCTTCTGCCGCCTGTGACTTGTATTTCTCAACATCCTTGCCGTTCAGTGCAAAAACCTTATCTGCCTGTTCGTCAGTCAGACCGATTTCTAACAGTTCTTCTTTCTTCATGTGTGTACTCCTTTCAGATTAGGCGTTTTAGGTGGTCGCCGTCACCGTTCTGCCTGCACTTTTAGGCTTGCAGGATAGCCAATTTCCGTAGTTTAATGCCGTTGCGGGCATGAAAAAAGCGCCTTGCGGCGCTGGATTCACTTTATCAAAGTGGGATATGCGATTGTCAAAGTCAATTTGCTAACAGTTTGTTTATTCTTCATCATCTGTTAGCTTTTCCGCGTTCGGCATCATTGCTCTCGCTTCTTCCTCGGTTACGCCGTACTTCTTCGCAATGTACAGCTCGCCTCGAATAAGACCGGCAGAAACGTCATTGCGCATATCCGCAAGTTCTTTCTGCTTGCTCTCGGTGTCCTGCACAACGCCGTCGCCCCAATCGCACTGCAAGTCCCAATCACCAGCAGGCGCAAGACCGTAAAGCGTGGCGTAAACGTCCATGCCGTACAGCAGGCCGTTCAGAGCGTGTTCAAGTGCCGCCTGCGTGTCCCTCACAGTGACGTACATTGTCTGTTTACTGGATACGATCTCGGTTGCAGTTGCGTTTACCGTCTGAGGGTCGGACAGCGTCCCGAAAGACAAGCCGCAGTTCAGCTCGATCATCTTCAAGGTGTCTTGGAAGCCCTTGTATAGTGCATCGTTGCGGAATTCCGGTGAAAACTCCTGATAGAAGTCTACGTTTTCAAACGGCATCCGGCGGAACAGACGGTCGCGGAGCAGCGGGTTCGTGAGCGATAGTCCGTGCTCATCTACAACGCGCTGCGGAATCGCAGAATCACTCATCAGGATACGGCGTTCGCCGCTTTCATATTCCCACATGAGACGTTCCCACTGCTGGTCAGCCTGCCGGATGAGGTCAACTGCTGCGCCGCTGTAAAGCGACACACCGAGCGGGCTTTCCGGCTCGATGTTGTTTGCAATCGGCACCTTGAAAAAGCCGAAAAGCGGACGTTCTACGTTCTGAATTGTCGTTTCCGGCGCAATCTGTGCCCAGTCCTCTACAGTATTCAGCGGTACTTCCGAGCCGATACTACCGTTCTTGTCGGAGTTGTACGCCTTGTTCTTGATGGTGTACACGCCGCTTTTCAGTTCGTGGTACTCCAATTTGGTATAATATCGGTTCTTTTCTCGCTTGGTATCCGCGAACACTGCCGCTGTGATTTCGCCGTTGCTGTCAACACTGACCGGGTACGCGCTGCCGACTGTGTTAAAGTCCACAAGCACACGGTTTTCTGATACAAACGGCTTATAGAAAAAACCGCCGACCGAGAGGCCCTTTTCAACGTCAATTCGCATGTGCGGAATCATACCGCGCAGGCTTTCGTTTAGGAATTCTGCTCGTGCGCCGCCATCAACAGTGATGGTGCTTTCAATGGTGGTTGGGCGTGCTACTGCTCGGCAGATAGCCGACGGCAGGCCGCAAGACGTAACATTCCGGTTGCCGTGCTGACCGAGCCACTCGGCATCGTCCATATACATCCGTCGCCACAGGTCAATGTTTGACTGCATCGTGGAATCATAGACCGCCGTTTCCCCTGTCAGTTCTTCAATTTTATTTGCCGGAATCATTGCTTGCCTCACCGCCTTTATTAACTGCTTCAACCGTTCAAACATTCACAAGCCCCCTTGCTCTAACCTCTCGGCGCACTATCGTCTGGAAGTAATAGCGTGATGCGTCCATATCATGGTCGAACTCCTTGATAACCGCATCTTCGGGGGATTTATCGTCCCACATATACATGCCGAATTCGTCGATTGCTCCGGTGCAGCTTGCATTGTACTGTGCATAACCAGCAGCAAGCAGCGTTCCCATTAGGCGGATACCGTCAAGCACGCTGTTGTCTGCGTCACGCACACGGAATTTACCGTGTCTGCGGATTGTTTCCTTGAACGACGCAGCCGAGGGGTCGATAATGATCGCCTCGATATACTGACCACCTACGAACGTTTCAAGATCGGTGTAGTATTCCTCATCTGTTTTCTGTTTCTTCTCCTTGCGGCTGTCGTGCCGATACGCACGAACGCAAGTTGATTTGCAGGTCATTTCGTCAAACCGCCAAAGCTGGAACACGGTCGGGTTAATCGTGCCGTAGTCGCACGACACAAACCAGCGATTGCCGGAACCTTCACCATCTGTAACGTGCAGTTCATTCGAGAACATCGGATAAACCAAGCCCTCCGCAACGCGCCGCAAACCGAGAATATCGCGCTGATACCATACACTCTTGCGGTCGTATGTCGTAAGGATTTCCTTCAAACGCTCATCCGACACCGAAAGATTATCCGCAATGGTGAAATGTCCGTAGTTGAAACCGTAGTTCGGATTCTCCTGCTGCTTCTCCATATGGAAGTTAAGCACGTCTGTGTAGTACGGGTGGTTCTCGCCCTTCGGGTTGAGATCGTGATAAACGCCACGGTCGCCGCTCGTCATGGTACGGTCAAAGACTTCCTGCACGAACTTAGGGTGGCACTCGTTTGCCTCGGTGATATACGCAAGGCCGTAAGAGTTGCCCTTGATGCTCTTCTCGTCGCCGTCTTTACGACCGCCGGATACAAGCACAATCTTCTCAGCACCGTTCCGCGTCTTGACGTAGATGCAGTCTCGGTTCTGGTACTTACCTACTCGGCAATTCTGCTTGCCGAAATAGTTAATCATGCCGTAACCGTCACAGTCGATGATGTTAAGCATTGCCGACGCAGTGGAAACGCCTGCAACGAGGTGGAATCTGTTCGGGTGCTTTTCCAATCGAGCGCAGAACGCCATTGTTTGCAATACGTTCTTACCGCCACGCTTGCCGCCCTCGGCCACGTTGAACCAGCTATGAAGGGATTTATAGAAATAATCCACTTGTTTTTTCGTGAACGGTGCGGGAATGTTATCCATCTTCAAAATCCTTTATGTCTCTGTCCGGCGCTGGCTTCATCAGCATATCGACGAGTGGCTTAACGCCGTTATCGTTATCTTCTTCGGTCGGCGCTGGTGTATCGCTCTGCCCGAGATACTGTTTACCCAGCCAGATCAACATTTGTATATTTCCATCTTTTGCCGCCTTGACTTGCCAATGGCGTAAGCGCAAGCGCGATTTGGGACGTCGACCGCGTACGATACGCCGCCCTTACGTCTTTTCGGTTCGAAAAATTCGCTCTTGCAAAGTCCAGCGCGTCCGCAATGTCCGCTTGGGTGTTGCCCTCTGCGGCAAGTTCTTCGACGGCTTCAAGATCAATTACTTTCTTCGGTCTGCCTCTCGGCATTTCATAACCTCCTTTCACCCAATAGAAAAGCACCGAGACTTTCCCGGTGCTTTGTCTGTTGAGTTGCGTTTGCTTAGGTCGAGGACGAACGAGCGCTCGTTGCGCTTGCCGCACGGCGGCCACGGATACGGTTACGCACTGCGTTTGCAAATCTGCGGATTGCACCCATGCTTTTCACCTCCTTTCAAATATACAAAAAGGACTATCTTTTGCAGATAATCCTTTTCGTTATATTTATTCACCTATGAGCCTGTCTAAATAATCTTTCGATCCTTTGCCAATTCGCGCAAACTTCAAATCCTCAGTGCTCACAGGTCTTTTCACTGCTCGCGCGAATTCTTTTCCTTCGATATACTTCAGATCGCCATCGAAATCGAGCGATTCAAGAAATTCCTCTTTCTGTGCGCGGCTGGTGAAGCAGATGCAGCACCAGTATTCAGTATCACACATATCACGGAATCGTTTGTTCTCAGCGCCCATGCGCTCACGGAAGCTCTTTTCGACTTCGCCGAGTTCATCTAAGCACTCGCTTTCGAGCTGCTCTAATTCAATGTGGTCATCTTTCGTTTCCTTAACTTGATCTTCGTTCCAATATCCCATTATAATTCGCCCCTCCTGAAAAGCTCCAAATCTGCCAGTGGGAACCATGTGAGAATCTTTTCGTAGTCCCGCGGGAAATTCTCCTTGATTGGCTTCAAAAAACGGTAGTCAATACCATCAAACGTGCGGCCAAAAAGCTTGTAGTCTACCGGCAGCCGAACGCCGCTTTCATCGAAAGCCTTGAGTAAGTCGGCTTTCTTCCAGTCGAAGACCGGGTAAAATCGCTTTGCATTGTGATTGATCGCTCCGTGTGTCTTCATCGCGATACGGCGCATTGGGCTGTCTGCCATACGGACACCAGTCGCGGTATATACGCACTCCGGTAGCCGCTTGCACTCACGGATGATCTCGCCGATCTCCGCATCATCGTATTCCTCGCCGGGCATATCCAGCGCTTCGATCTTTGTCACGTGCTGCGGCGGCTGGAAGACCAGATTTCGCAGCAGCCGGTACATAGACCTATGCGGTAGCCGGTATATGTGCGTGCCGAAAAAGTCCTCGTAGTATGCAAGGCTCTTTTCGACGAACTCCAAGCCCGGCACAGTGTAGCAGTAATACGGGATTACATGCTTGAAATACTTTCTAAGCTGCAACCACGCGGCAATGCTGTCCTTACCCGTGGAAAACGCTAAGATCGCAGTATCGCATTCCTCTGCCATAGTACGGCAAAGGCTCTCTCCGCTGCTTGCATCTACTCTATCATACACTACGCTTTGTCCTCCTTGTCCTTGTCCATCTGGACGCGCACAGCGCCCAATATGTAGGTACTTACCGCCTTGCCTGCATCGGCTGCGGCCTGCCTGATCTGTGCGCCCTCCTCTTTTGTTGGACGCAATGTAATTGCATCTCTGCGCCGGTTGTATTCGGTGCTTGCCTTCTTCTGTGCTTCTGTTCCTGTGTACTTTTGTGCTGCCATTATCAGCCCTCCTTGTACACATATCATACTACTTTCGCCCTCTATCAGTCTACTGACATATTGCACAAATCAGTCAACTGATATTTGTGCAGTTTTCCTCTTGCATATGTCAGTCTACTGATATATAATATAAGCACAGTAAAGGAAACGAGCACCGAAAGGAAGTAATTGATATGTTGAACACTAAGACCCTTACCGATAAGAAAGCAGCCGCTCTCGCCATCTACAAGGCCGCAAAGGCTGCTTACATTGCAGACCAGAGCAAAGAAAACTGGATCACATTCTGCGACGCTCGCCGCACCTGCATGTTGCTCGGTGTACGCATTTAAGGAGGTAAACAAAAATGAAAATCATCAACAAGTCTTTCGCCATCGGCGAAACTTGCCGCAGTAATGTAAACGGTGATCTGTTCGAGGTTATCGCCATCAGCACGAGCCACAAGCCCTATAGCGGCATGATTACTTTTAAGCACCTCAAGACCGGCAAAACTTACGAATGCGGTCTTTCCTATGCACGCCGCCTGCTTCTCACCAAGTGCTAAAGGTTCTCGCGGGGTTCATCCTAAAGCCCCGCAGCCACAATGATTTTAATTTGGAGGTACACACCATGAACACCATCAAGCACACCGAATACAAACACAACGGCCGCCGCGTTATCCTCGACACCTGCGAACTCGCGCCGGGCAGATACGAGACTATGCTCCTGTACCCCAACGGCCACGAGATCGCCTGCCGCACGGCGCGCACCGAGACGGACGCAATCGCAGACTTTGACGAGCTGCTGACCGCCTACCCGGCAGACACCAAGCCCGCAGCACCCAAGCCGCTTACCGGCAAGTATGCCAAGCTCCGCGACGATCTGCGCAAAGTGTACGAGATCGGCAAAGCCGCAGCCGCACAAGTTGAGGACGGCGGCACCTGCAATTTAGATGCGCCCTCGCTCCTGCTCCCGCGCTGGCAGTCCGCCAAGATTGAGCAGGCTTGCAAGGAGGCCGGATGCGGCTGCTTTGAGTGGAAGTGCTTTAACCGGCGTTGGGTTATCTGCTTCCACATTCCCGGTCAGGCATACAAGCGCGAGACCGCTGCCGAGGTAATGACCAAGGCGCTTGCTGATATGGGCTATGATGCCCTTACCTACTGCGCTATTGACTAATTCACATATGAGGGAGCCTTGCACTCCCTCTCATTCTCCCGCCCGGCTCACGCACCCGCGACGGAACATATTGACACTACCCCGCACGTCGGGGTACAATTATCGCAGCAGAGCAAACCCTAAAGTCCTGCATATCGGACTTACAACGTGATACACTATACCCAACAAATCAAGGAGGAAAAAATATCATGGCAGATTTAAGAGTTTGGGACAACGCAGGTAACATGATTCCTAACAAAACCGTACAGGATTGGATTGATTTTTACAAGGCGCAGGGCTACAGCGGCAACTTTTTCATCAATAAAAAGTGCTATGATTTCTTCGACCTTTCCATCCGCACTCCCTACGATGTGGACAAATCCAAAGTTGTAACCAAAATCGACAATGGTTACTACGGCACACCGGGCATCATCACCGAGTAAAGGAGGCCGCCAAAAATGAAAATCCAAGTGCTCAAGGACTACACAGCGAATTTTGAGGACGATGTTTACACCATCGACCTCAACCGCAAATTCGAGGGATTCGAACCCGGAGATTTGATCTGTTATGCTTGCCCGTTCTCGCCTGCTATGCCGTTACAGCTTGAACTTGCAATCCGGGCTGACGGCTCCCTGATCTTCCGGAGTTGGAAATTTATCGAGGGCGAAGGAAACCATTACCTTCACACACGCGAGCTTTCCGAGGCCGATTGCAAAGGCATCCAAATGCCATTCACCCCAACCGAAGCGCAGACCGATACAGTGAACGGCCTGTTCTCAGGCCGCATCAAGTTTGAAGGTCTGAAACTTGCGGTAGGCTCTACTCTCCAGCGCATTTGTCCTATCGACTTGCAGCGCGAAGAAAAGCTGATCGGCGAAAAGATTTATCTCACTTGATTTTATCAATACTACAGCAAACCCCGCTCACCAAAGCCATAAGGTGAGCGGGGTTTCCCATTATACGACTGTTTCGGTTCCGCAGGACTTGCACCCGCTTTCAGCAACTATGCAAACCGGTATACCTCCACAGGGAGGTATGAACGCTATCGTCGCGTCTGTACGTCGGGCTTTTACCGAGGCTTGCGCCGTCTGTCCAGTAACGGTTGTATGAAATCAAGAGAGGTCATTACCTCACTTTCGCAAGTTTACTTGTGTTTCCGTCCTGATGATTAGGTTGTTTATTGCAAGAGATAACAGACTGGTGCTCTTTCGCGGCGTTGACTTAGCCGCCCGAAGCGCCGTATCGGATTTGTAACTTTGTACCGGTTGTTTTGCTCTCGGCTCTAAGTCCGTGTGAGTGCTTATCCGGGCAGCACTCGCCCTCTCATTATGGGCTGTTCGGCGTTGCTCTCCGTCGTGTCGCAGTTGCGTATCGGTCTGTAATCCGGCTGATTTCCGTTGTTAGGTTACAGCGGGGAGCGACCCCGGTTGCGGCGTGCCTGCAAGCACCCGCGAAACTCTGCCGAACTGTTGCAGCAGTACAGCATTGTTCGGAAACAGTGCTCGTCTTTCCGAGCTGCTAGAATATTATCGTCCTCGTTGGAGGCGTTTTGCTCCCTCCGCCTCATGCAGCTTTGGGAGCAGATTGCCTTGCACGTCGTCCATCATGCAAGGCTTGCCAAAAGTCCGCCACATTGCCCTTGGCTAAAAAGGTTCTGTACGTTACCCGTCCGGCCTCATGCAGCCATCCGGGCATGTTTGCGGTGACTGTTGCCCGCAGGCACCGCATCCCATTCTCAATTTTTAGCGTGAATATTATTACTCCGTCGCCCTCATGCAGGCTTTGGAGCATATCGGCGTGCCGCGCAAAAGACACGCCGAAAGAATAGAAAGGATAATCAATGCCTTCGTTCCGCGAAAGGCGTTTTGCTCCTCTGCCCTCATGCAGACTTTGGAGCAGGTCAGCGGCAGGTCTCCCCACCGCTTTAAAGGTGTTTGGGGTTAAACAGAAAGGCTTGTCACCCGTCAGCCCTCACGCAGGCTTTCGGGCGTGTACCCGCCTTTCAGCGGGCTGAAAGCGGAGGAACGAAACTCCGTGATTCCGCCCTTTAGGGCTTTTATCACGATATCATTATACCACCATTCTTTGTAGTATTGTGTAGTCCGTTTTCCACAGCTTTATGCACAGCCTGTGCGTATATGTTCTACTGCCCGTAATGCCCGTGCGTGCATCTTTCCGCGAACGTGCACTTCGTTGTAATTCATTCTCTCGGCGGTCTCTCTCCACGACCGCCCATTGAGATAGCGCTCAATCAGCAGCGCCCGCAGCGCCGCATCCTGCACCTTAGCCGTGGTGCTGATAATCTCGGCCTTAATCAGTGCAAGCCGTTCTTGTTCTTTCTGTATCTTCTCGGACAGGGTAAGATACGCATCCGCCTTGTTTGCGGTCACGTCACCGCCGCCGCCCTGTGTGTCCTTGATCGTCGCCGTTGCGCTTGTCGCCCGCGTCCACGCCCTTACTCGTGCTTCTTCCAGTGCAGAGATTGATTTTTCAAGGTCAATCCCTCGTCTGAGCCATTCCTTAGTCGTCGTGTGCCACTACCTCCTCCATACCGTGCTGTGTATATCGCCTGCGTCGGCTGATTCTCGCCGCCTTGCGGACGCAACCCACACCCGGTTCACATCCGCGCGATTTCCCCGTGTCGATCAAATAATGACACGCCCATAGCTTAGACCCTTGGCTTGTACCCAGTACCCGCCAGTATGCGCACCCAGCGCATTCGCTTTTCTTTTTCATGCTAATGCTATTCCATTCTCCCGCAGTTCTTCAATCAGATCGTCGATTTTAACGTATTTTCGGGCGATACTGTCTGCGAGGTAGTTTGTTTCGTCCCATATCCGCCGTAATCGGTCATAGTCGTACCCTTCTTTATCCCGTAGAACGCTAAACATAATTGCCCATGTAGACGCAACCGCCGTGTTCGTTGCGTCGCGTTTGGCTTTTTCTATGTCGCCCTGCGTCGCCGGTATTCGGTATGGGTTGACTTTCTTTTTCTTCATTTCCGTACCTCCAAATCAAATAGCGATTGATTTCTTTCAGGTATTTTCGCATGTCCGGACTATACATCATCCGTCCAGCCACCTGTTTTCCAGTGCACAGAAACCATATACCGCGCCACCGGTCAAAGCAATCCATAATACACCGAACAAGATGATATCAATATTACCTTGTCTTATAGCAAGGTTTACAATCGCCTGTGGTTCTGCGTCCGTATAAAACCTGTTATTGTCTGCAATCATATGATCTTTGATTTGCGTATGTATACTGCCAACCATATTTGCGTCCACAACTTCGTAATAATGCCGCACAAGCCTGCTGTCATAGATTGTATCGCCCTGTTGGTGCGCTGTAACGGAAAACTTATCCGCCGGGAACGATACGCCCATGAATGTAAACGTTTCTGTGCTTTCTTCCTTCCGGTCAATCTCGTCCCACGTCCAATACACCTCGGTGCGGCTGTGCGTATGTCCCTTGTCATCGGTATAGGTTACAACGCGCGTGTGCCGGGTGTATTGTTCTGTGATTTTGGTTAAGATTGCATATTTTCCGTCTAAATCATCTGCCGAAACAGGCTGTTCCGCAACCAGTTTTCCGTAAGCAATCACATTTCCAAAGTCGGTATCCAGCGCATATTGAAACTGCTGATCGTCTGTAATCTGCGTTGCCGTGGTAAATTTCTCGTTTGTCTCAGCGATATGGTCGCTGATTTTGCTACCGAGCAGAAATCCCAGTGCCACCATAACAAACACGATTGCAACGCTGAACGCAATCTCACGAGGCTTAATCTCCATCGCTGTCACCGAACAGGTTCTGCGGAGCATCTTCCGGTGCGTCGTAGTCCGCATAGGTCGTGTCGATTGCCTGATAGTTCATTACCCTCAGCAGAAAACCGGTCGGGAAAGACCGTACCAACTTGTTGTATGCCCGTACCTGCTGATTGTAGTTGTTGCGGTACTGCGCGATCTGGTTCTCGGTCAGCGCAAGTTCGGTCATGAGCTGCTTGTAATTTTCGTTTGCCTTGAGTTCCGGGTACTGCTCTGCAACGGCGTTCAACGCAACCTGCGCTTGTTCGATCTTGCCGGACGCGGCAGCAGTGCGAGCCTGCGTAATCTTTGTCAGTGTATCGCCCTCGTAATTCTGATAGGACTTTACTGCGTCCACCAGATTGTAAACGAGATCAACACGGCGTTTTTCCACCACCTGCACATCGGCTGCCGCCGAATTTACCTGTTCTTCTGCTGATACTGCGCGGTTATTAGCCGACACAAATGCAGCAGCAATCATGAGTACCAGTGCTGCCACGATAGCCAGAACGATTAAAGCAATTTTCTTCATTTCATTTCTCTCCTTCCAACATGTCAAGGTACTTTCTCGCCATCGCCGCCACCTGTATAGCCTCGCAAGCGGCGGCGATAGCGCGCTCTTTAATCTTTGTTGCAAATCGGGGGTGCGCCTGCATATGGTGCCGAACACGTTCCCACAAAATATTGAGCACTTCTTCCACATCATCCGTTTCCTGCCGGAGTTCTTCGACTTCCTCGCGGATAACCGCCCATCCCTCATGTGGGCTATGGAACTGCGGAAACCGCTCATTTGCGCTTTCCAGTTCCTTTTCCACGAGCTTTTCAACATCTTTACTTACTGCGTTCATCGTTTTCCTCCTGATACTTCCGCATGATGCCGACCGCAATGCGGCAGGCTTCCTCGCAGGCGGCCACCATCTTCTCGTGGCCTTGCAGACCGCCATAGTATTCGATCTCTCCTAACGCCTCGGCCGAGGTTGCCGGGTCGAGGATGCGGATTGCCTGGTTAATCGTCATGGGTGCCCTCCCTCTCTTTGGCACGCCGTTCCGCGCCGTGCAGAATGGCCTGAATGGTATATGCGTCCAACAGCGTCATAACCGGAATGGTCTTCCTACATAGTTTCAGCAGGTTTTTCGCCGTTTTCTTATCTATCGGACCACTGAAATCGTTCATGCAAATCCTCCTAACGCCGCTTTAAGCAGCATAATCGCCAGTGCCGCCAACGTGCAGCCTGTAAACACCAACAGCATTCCGATCAATACGCGGAACGCAATTTCTTCAAAAATCCACCGTATCACCTCAAACACAAATCAGTCGGTGGGTGCGGAATCTCCGTATCTACCGGTTTCCATAGATGCAGGCAGTACGGATGGTTGTTGATGTACTCCGACTTAGGCGGGTGGAACTGCATAACGCGCTCGTCCTCGCCGAAAAACATGTCCTTAATCGCACACATCTCGTCCCATGTCGGGCAGCACTTACGCTGTGCAGAGCCGGGCGAAACGCTGACGTGCTCCCATCCCATGCCGTTGCTTGCGATCACCCGGAACGACTTGCCGCCGACATACACCTTGAAAACACCGTTTCCGCTGTCGCCGGTGCAGCCGTAAAACTCGCGTTCTCTGTCTTTCAGCCGGAACTTGTCCAGCTTGTGCAGGTCAATCATACAGGTTCACTCCCTCAATCTCCGCACGGATTTCCAACGTATAAAGATAGTCAGACATGTGCTCACGCTGTGCTTTTAGCAGCTCGATAGGGCATTTCAGCGTAAAATCAAGCGTGCCCGCCGCGTGCTTAACAAGTAGCCGATTCAGCTTTTCATAGCGTTCCTTCGTCTCGTGGTACTCGCGCTTCATGCGCTCCTGCCATGTGTCCGGCGCAGCGTTCTCGCCCTTCGGTTTATCGATCGTCCTCTTCATCAGCCGCAGCGCGTCCGCGCACATCGCTCTGAACTCCCGAAACTCTGTTGTATTCAATTTCCAGATTCCAACTGCATTTTCCGTAATCGCGTCTACAATCTTGATAGCTTCATCAATCGTCATTTTTCATTCTCCTCATCGCTTTTGCCGTCCATGGTTCAAATGCCATGATTTCATCAAGTAATCCGTGCGGATTTCCATCAAAACAAATAGCTCGGTCGTCAATATACACAATCGCAGGCGGTTTTTCCTTCATCACATCGTCAACAACAATGTCGTGCTTGGCCAGATATTCCTTTACGGCCATAATGCCGTCTGGTGTATCGCAGCGGGTCGATACAACAACTACCCGGTACAATTTCCGAATGTCGTTAATCACCTCACGAATTCCCTGCACCGGTGGGTCGGGAATAACCGTTTTCCCCTTCCACCCGGAAGTATAACTGTGAATAACGCCGTCAAAATCAAATACAACAGTTGGTGTCATTTTTAGTCCTCCTCGTCAATTACGATGCCGCCATGAATAATGACACGCTTATCATTCAGATCGAAATATACCTCGTTATCGTTCTCGGAAACATCAAACTTGCCGTTCCATTCTTTGATCTTCTCTCCGGTGTTGCTGTATACCGTTACCGTGCGATGCAGCCCGCCAGACACATCACTGCCGATGCTCTTAGCCACGCGATCGCAGCCCGCGCACCCAGAAAACATCAGAGCCATCATAGCTACCAGCAGAGTTAAAATTGTTTTCTTCATTCCGTTACTCCCTCACATTCCGCCCCGCAAGCCGCATAGCCTGCAAGATCAATCCAACTGTCAGCCTTTCCGCCGCCTGCCGCAATACGCGCAATCTTGAGCAGCGCCATCATCATGGCAACGTCGTTCGCGTCGATATACACACAGCCTGCCTGATCCACGCGCGCGCGCCTGAGGTATGTTTCCCAAAGTTTCGCGATCGTCTCAAAATTATCCTCCGGCGTGCCGTAGTCCGTCTCGCGCTGTCCGCATACGCACTTCTCCGCCGCGTGCAGGATGTCCGCACGGGTCAGCCTGCGCTTCACGTTATCGCTGCGCTTTTCGACCACCTCGGTAATGGTGGGCGTATCGTCCTCGATCACCTCAAAGCCTAATAGGCGAGCAACTTCTTTGGGGTGCAACCGCGCGTATGTTAAGCAACTACGAAGCAATCCTCCAGTTTTCTTGTGCAGCTTGCATTCGGAACAACTCTCAAGTCCATCGCAGCAATCATATACGCCTGCGACCATATCAACGTACACCTTGCCGTCTTTCTTAAACTTCATCGTCTAAACCTCCTGTCATTCTTTCAACGGCTTTCTTCACGCCTGCCATAATCAAGCACCACTCACCCGCCGTTAAATACGCAGCTATATCGCGCACCGCTGTAACAGCGTCACGCGCCATTTTCGGTTCAATCGCCTTGTCCATGTCGGCTTTGGTGATTTCACGCATTGTCCGCTCTCCTGTTCCATGCTTCAACAGCTTCTTCGTATCTATCCCTGTTGGTAACAGGTGCTATATATTCTGCTCGTGAAATTACACTGTTCTGCCGAAAATAAATTCCGCACTTTTCACAACCAACACGACATTCGATGGCAAAAATAGGCATACTCACCGCATACAGCAACTTCACTTTGTGTTCACAAGAAGTGGATGCCTCTCCCCCGCAGAACGGACACGGTTTCAGTTCAGCCATTGTCTTCACCTCCGTCCATCTTCGCGCCACAGTTGGGGCAGATACGAACGATCAACAGACGGGTCAAGTGTCCACCAATTACAAATCGAGCATCTTAATCGACCATAAGTGTTGATAGTTGGAGGATTGTATTCCCACCGCCCATGCACCACCGGCACAACGTCGGCGGCAGGAACGTCGCGCAACTCCCAAAGCGGATTAAGCCCCTTTAGGTACGCTTCTCCGACTGCATCTTCCGCCGCTTCACGCTCAATATATTCAGCCATTCCTAACCCTCCCAAATCTCAATAAAGCTATCGTACATGATTTCCCTCCTATCTCGTCGCAAGAACCTTAACTGCACACTCTCCGCGTTCTGCTACATACCACGCGCAGCGCTCATTCACACAACCACTGTAAAAGCGATTTCCCGCGTCCGGCATAAGAAACGGACAATAAGCCTCCGGTTTTTTTTCTTCTGATCGTCGCTCTTCCAATCATCAATAACATTATTCCACATTGTTTTCCTCCCATTCCTCCACATAGCACCAACTCTGGGGCGGGCGTTTGATTTCAACAGGCTCATATCCAAATTTCGTTTTCCGCAGACCCTTGAATTCGCTCAGCTCCTTCGGCTTGTCATAGCACACCAAATCTGAGATGTGCCATCCGTACAATCCGTTTGCGCCGTCTGCATATTTTCGTATTTCCGCAGCAGACAAGCACGTTTGCAAAACATCATCCTCGTTCAGCCAGAACCGGCTATTTGAAAAAAGATTCGTTACTGTTTTGCAGGTTCATGCTTTTCCTCCCCACTGTTCCGCCATTGCCTTTGCGATACCAGGAAAAGTTTTGCTTCGCTCTTTTGCGTGATTACTACCCAACCACCATATCCTGGCTCTTTCCTTTTCGGGTAGCGTCATCATGTACTCGTACACATTGTCTGTTTCCCGTAGCAGCGGAAGATTTTTAAGCCACAAGGCCGTCTTTTTCTGCTCAGGATGACCGAATTGATATGGATTGATTATTTGATCAGGTTTACGATAGAGCGAACTCATGATGCAAATCGGATTTTCTATTGCGATTTTTTCAACATTCGCTTCTGCGAACTTCAAGAAAAAAGCAGCGGCTTCATATTTTAGATGGAGCGGTTTCACCCCCTCTTTGAACCAACGCATACCCGATACAGCTAAATGAGTACAAGGCGGATGTGCAATCAGCAAATCCCACTTGCCTACCTCGTGTGCTTTACCATCCATGGTAATTATTACCCCCCCTGCTACGGCAGTGAGTGCGTCACCGAGGATATGCCACTCAGGATGACCGCCGGACGGTTCTTGTACATCGCAAGAGTACGCTTCGTGTCCACGCTCTCGGAATGCCTTACACACCGTCTGCGATTCCTCACAGGCTACTAAGACTTTCATTTAACAACGCCCTCCATCCCAATCTGTACCGTTTCCGGCTCTTTCAGCATATTTTCCACCGCATCGCGGTAAAACTCCTTGCAGATTTCAAATCCGTAACTATCGCGCCCCAGCTCCCGCGCCGCTCTGAGTGTCGAACCGCTTCCGGCGCATGGGTCAATCACCACATCGCCCGGGTCTGTGAAAATCTCAATCAGCTTTTTCAGCAGCTTCACCGGCTTCTGTGTCGGGTGCAGCTTTGGTACTTCTCTGCCGTCGCGTTCCCAGTCGATATGGTCAAACACCATCTTGCCGCTTCCACGAATGACTTTCCCGTTCTCGTCATACTGTCTGCCGTTGTTGAACTTCGGCAGCTTGTCCCGGTACAGTACAACCGCAAACTCAGTTGCGCCTACAATCCGCATATTCGCTTTAAGCACCTGTGCAGAATACGGCTTCGTGAAAAACAGCGGATAGCTGTTCTTGAACCCGTACCGTCTGCCATACTCCATCACCGTCTGCATCTGGTCGAACGCGCAAAATACGATCATCGCCGGTGCAGCGTTGCGTTCCTTTGGTTCTTTCTTCAAAAGCCGGTTGCAGAAGTGCATATATTCGGCAATCTTGAAATAGCCGTCCGTGCGGAAAAAGCTGCTTTTCGCCTTTGCGCTTTCTCCGTTCTTGTTGTCGCCGCCGACATACCACATTGGATTGCTTCCGTATGCGTCCGCGCCGATGTTATACGGAATATCCGCAATCACAAGCTGTGCTTTCGGAATCCCATAACGCTTGTAGTTCTGGAAATTATCGCAGAACAACTCGCATTTAACCTGTTTCATCCTCATCCGCTCCCAAAATCTCAACCTCAACCCGTGGGTGTTTGGAATCCACCTCAAAGTGATCCTCAAACCCTCGGATATTCTTCCAACCGTCGTTCGACAGATACCTTGCTTTCACCAACGCATCCTGAATCACCTTTCTGCCAAACGCGCAGATATTGTCCTTATCCCGCCGCCGGTCTTTTTCATACCAGCGGTAGATCATATACACCGGTTCTTCAAACTCCACGTTTCCGAGCTGTCTTGCCGCGTGCATCACAACGGTTTCGCACTTCTTCTTGAGCTGTGCGCCCAAGTACCGGTTGCGCCGTTCCGCCTCGATCAGCTCATTCAGTCCCGGCAGCGGGCCTTTGATTACAAATTTCATCTTTCACCTCTGCTGGCTTTCACTCGTGCCGCCCACTCATTTTCCCAGTCACTGGCGGCGGGCGCACCGTTAAACATCGGCGCATCCGTTTTAGTTTTCTTCGGCTTGTCTCCGATTCTGTCCCAAATGATACCCTTCCAACCTTGCGACATACTCAGCCGGATAACCTCGGCTACTGCCTGTTCGCCGTTCTGCTTTACGCGGTTCTCAATGGCACTGAGCAGGCTTTTTAATCCTGTCGGCTTGTACCCTTCCCTGCGTTCAGCTTTATATCTGAGCCAATCCTCGACCGCCGAGCGTACCGGTTCGTTAAACCTTTCCGTCCAGTCCGGCTCTTTTGGCTTTTCCGTCTTTGGCGCTTTAGGCTTCGGCGGACATTTTTCCGATTCCGGCACTTCGTCCCGCTCGCAGCTTTGGTACTCGT
>CYGL01000068.1_pt1 | contig 50095 bp, 69 predicted proteins | sample 485531 | NCBI WGS metagenome assembly CYGL01 (sample SAMEA3497897, study PRJEB9818) | human gut metagenome | reverse complement strand
GGGCACCGGTACCCCGGATCTGTTCATTACTCCTCATATGCTGAATCAGATGCTCCTGGCAAGAGACATCAACGGAAGACGTATTTACTCTTCCAAGACCGAACTTGCCACTGCACTGAATGTTGGCAGTATCAATACTGCGGAGCAGTTTGAGGGTAAGACCAGAACCACTTCCGACAGCAAAAAGAAGAAGCTGGTTGCCATTATCGCAAATCTGGCTGATTACTCCCTCGGTGCAACCAAGGGTGGAGAGGTTACTCACTTCACTCAGTTCGATATCGACTTCAACCAGGAGAAATCCTTGCTTGAGACCAGATGCTCTGGTGCTCTTACTCGTGTATACTCTGCAATCGCAATCGAAGAGGATGTGACAACTGCTTCTTCCGGTTCCGAGGATCACACAGCCTAAAGTCTTAAAGGAGAAAATTCAAAATGAGTAAATTTTACGGAGCAATCGGCTATTCCGTAACAGAGGAAATTCGACCTGGTGTCTGGGGAGAGAAGATTACAGTTCGTGACTACTACGGAGACGTTATTCGGAATACTCGACAGTATCAGAGTTCGGATAACCTCAACGACAATCTCAATGTGTCGAATGAGTTCAGCATCGTAGCCGATCCGTTTGCTTATGCGAATTTTCATTCGATGAGATTTATCGAGTATATGGGGGCTAAATGGAAAATTTCAAATGTTGAAGTTCAGTATCCCCGTTTAATATTGACCGTTGGAGGTGTTTACAATGAGCAGACGACTGAAACTGCATAATGCTTTATGCGACATCCTCTCGTGTCCAAACAAAGGACCAGAGTGTCGTGCTTATTTTCAACCACCGTCATCGGTAAAAATGAAATACCCCGCCATCGTTTACGCTTTCGATGATATCGAGAATACGTTTGCGAATAACGGGGTTTATTTGTCTGCGAGAAAGTATTCAGTAACAGTCATCGACAGCGATCCGGATAGTTCTCTCGTTGGCAAAGTAGCATCTATGCCGACAAGTCGATTCAATCGGCATTATACGAAAGACAACTTAAACCATGATGTCTTTGAAATATTCTTTTAAGGAGGACAAATTCTATGAAAAAGAAACTCGTTTGGGACAAGACTGGCGAGCGCCTGTATGAGACCGGTGTCAGCCAGGGCGTCCTTTACCCGATTCAGACCGGTGGCGTATATAACTCTGGTACCGCATGGAACGGTCTTAGCACCGTAACAGAGAGCCCGTCTGGAGCAGAACCTACTGCAATTTATGCAGACAACATCAAGTATCTGAACCTTATGTCCGCAGAGGAATTTGGCGGCACAATCGAAGCTTATATGGCACCGGATGAGTTCGCAGAGTGCGATGGTTCCAAAGAAATCGCCCCTGGAGTGTTTGCAGGACAGCAGAACCGTAAGATGTTCGGCTTATCTTACAAGACACTTCTCGGTAACGATGTTGATTCCAATGATTACGGCTATAAGCTTCATCTCGTTTATGGTTTGACTGCTTCCCCGTCTGAGAAGTCTTACGCAACCATTAACGATTCTCCGGACGCCATCACTTTCTCTTGGGAAGTATCTTCGACTCCAGTTGATGTTTCTGGTTACAAGCCCGTTTCCACTATTACCATTGATACCACGAAGCTTGATACGAATGGTAAGGCCAATCTCAAGAAGCTTGAAACTATTCTGTATGGTAGCGGTACCACTGATCCCCGCCTTCCTCTTCCATCCGAAGTGCTTACTACCATGGGTAATGCAGCTGCTTGATCTAAAGGATTAATCTAATGCTCAAGATTGACTATACAATTCCGGCTACTGAATATTATGATGAAGTTATTGAAGAGTTTGTTACGTTCGATTCCAGATCGATTCATGTCTCTCTTGAGCATTCATTAGTCGCAATTTCAAAATGGGAAGCTAAACACCATAAACCGTTTCTTTCGAATGACGAAAAGACTTACGAGGAAACACTCGATTATATTTGCATGATGGATCCAAGCGAAAGTCTTACAATTCCAGATTTGCATAGACTTCCAAGCAAAGATAATGCAAAAAATCCAAAACTATATTCAGGATCCAATGACTGCTACCACATTCTCAAGTACTAAACAATCTGGACGAGAGATCCTCACTTCTGAAGTGATCTATTATGATATGATAGCAGCTCAAATTCCGTTCGAATGCCAGCATTGGCATTTAAATCGTTTACTTACATTGCTGCATATCTGCTCGATCAAGAATGGTCCGCAAAAGAAGATGTCGAAGAGTGAGATCTTGGCTAGAAATCGGGCTCTTAATGCACAACGTCGAGCAAAAATGAATACGAAAGGTTAATCATGAAGTCTTGGGAAACTCTTGACGCTGATAAGGTCAAGATCATCAATACTCATTTCACTCCGGGACGTTCCGGAAATTCTATTCGTTATATTGTTGTTCATCACAATTGCGGCAATCTGACTACCGAAGACTGCTATAATGTTTGGCAGACCCGTGAGGCTTCTGCCCATTATCAGGTCGAAGCTAATGGCACAGTTGGTCAGCTTGTCTGGGATAAAGACACCGCTTGGCACGCCGGAAATTGGAATGCCAATGTCGAATCCATCGGTATCGAACATGCCGACGATTCCACTTCTCCGTGGCATATTTCCGATGCGACTCTGGATAATGGCGCACATTTGGTCGCGGCCCTTTGCAAGTATTACAAGCTTGGCCGACCGCAGTGGGGCGTCAATGTCTTCCCACATAGCCACTTCTCCTCCACTGCTTGCCCTGCATCCATTGCTGGGGATCAGCGTGATGCCTATATGACGAAGGCTCAGGCTTATTACGATTCGATGATTGGATCCAAGCCTGCCCCGACTCCAGTCAAGCCTTCTGCAAATCCGGTTGCTCCTCAAACTGGTTCCATTAATGCTGGTTCTTATACTGTTGTCGTTGATCAGCTTCACGTTCGTTCGGGTGCATCGACTTCGTCGGCTGTCATTGCTACATATAATCGTAATCAGACAGTCAATCTTGATGGATGGATGATAATTGCCGATGGATACAAGTGGGGTCGTTATACTGCATACAGTGGCGCTACTCGATACATTGCTCTTGGTACCGCTGACGGTTCTCAGACATATCTGTCAATGGGTGATGTTCCATTTGTCACGAAGACCGTAAGTGCTGGAACCTATCGTGTTGATGTTGATGCTTTGAACGTTCGTTCTGCCCAGTCTCTGGCATCTACTATCGTTGCAACCTATCGTGCTGGACAGACTGTGGTTCTCGATGGTTGGAGTGAGATCCATGATGGATATCTTTGGGGTCGTTATACTGCATACAGTGGCGCACTTCGCTACATCGCGGTAGGAACCGCCGATGGATCTACTCGCTATCTGAACGAGATCTAGGAAAGGTTACAAAGTGGGAATAGAAGTTGATAGCATCGGACGATTACAAAGACACTCAAGAATAGGCTTAAAGATATGAACGAATAAATCATATATCAAACAACTTGATCAATAGTGGTCGTCGTGGTGTCGATGCATTGTCAGCAGCTACTCCTTATGACACCGGAACTACTGCTGTATCCTGGAGTTACGATATACAGGAAACAAGTTCCGGTGTCACTATAAATTGGTATAATTCAAATGTAAATGATGGTGTGAATATCGCAATCATCATTCAATAGTGGGCATGGCACGTGGGACTGGTGGTTATGTGCAAGGCCGTGATTATATAAATCCGGCATTGCGACCACTATTTGATCAAATGTCCGAAGCTGTACGAAGGGTGGTGGCAAATGGCTAAGAGCATTGATGAGCGAGTTGTATCGCTTAAGCTTGAAGACGGTCAGTTCCAGAAAGGTGTTGCTCGAGTCAATAAATCCCTTGGTACTCTTAAGGACGAACTTGAGTTCAAGAATTCGAATAAGGGTTTTAAAAATCTTGAGCGTGCATCCAATAATGTAAAATTTGATAAATTAAATAAGAGCGCTAAGCAAGTCGGTGAATCTCTCACCGATATGAGCAAGACTGGTTCTAAATCCGCAAAAAATCTTCAGAAATCTCTTGACGGCATCAAGATTGACAAGGTTAAAGAATCCACAAAGGATCTTCAGAAGTCTTTCGATGACATTAAGATCGACAAGGTTAAAGAATCTACAGATAAACTTGGCGATTCCATTGGAAGTCTTGGTGATAAAGGAACTCCTGGGATCAGTAAAGCCAAAGCAAATCTTAACAGTCTCAATAATGAGGCTGCAAAAACCGGTGCACTTCTTTCAAACATAAACGTTGATACGTCCCAACCAAGCAATGCAATTGCATCGATCAAAGGCAAGATAAGCGAACTTGGCGCTCACATATCTGGTGTTCTTTCGAAGGCCAAAGTAACGATTCCAACCGGTGGCGCAACCAAGGCCCTTTCAAACCTTCAGAAATCTGTCGATAGTTTTCAGACAAAATCGATGGATAATGCGATTCAAGGACTTGGCACAAAATTCGAACACTTTGGCATTGTCGCTGTAACTGCAATTGCGACTTTGACGAATCAAGCCGTTCAATACGGCGAAAAATTCCTGAGTAGTTATGTTCAGCCAATGAAAGATGGTTTGGCTGAATATGAACTTCAACTAAATTCTGTTCAGACGATTATGGCTAATACTGAACAGATGGCTGAATGGCAGGGTAAGTCACCAGCAGAACGACTTAAAGCTGTCAATTCGACTCTTGATGAGTTAAATGATTATGCCGATGAGACCATTTATAATTTCTCTCAGATGACGCATAATATCGGTACTTTTACGGCTGCAGGTGTTGGTCTTAAGGATTCTGCATCTGCAATTAAAGGTATTTCAAACCTGGCAGCAGTTTCCGGTTCGAATGCCCAGCAGGCTTCGACTGCAATGTATCAGTTGTCTCAGGCTTTGGCAACCGGTACTGTCAAATTGCAGGATTGGAATTCGGTTGTCAACGCCGGCATGGGCGGCAAAAGTTTCCAGAATCAGCTTATCCAGACAGCCCGTGTCATGGGCGAAAATGTCGATGAGGCAATCGAGAAGGAAGGGTCATTCCGAGACTCTCTTTCGAAGGGATGGCTTACTGATAAGGTACTTATTGAGACCCTTAAGCAATATGCTGGTGAGCTTAATGAAGCTGAACTTCGTACGGCTGGTTATAATGACGATCAGATCAAACAGATAATGCAGCTCGGTCAGACTGCAACCAGAGCTGCAACTGAGGTAAAAACCCTAACCCAGTTGATCGATACTTATAAGGAAGAAGTCGGTTCCGGATGGACCAAATTCTGGCAATATGTATTTGGTGACTTTGATCAAGCCCGTAAAGGTTGGACTTCAGTTCATGAACGGCTCAGTTCCATAATCAGCGATAGTTCTAATGCTCGAATCGCAGTTGCGAAATCCTGGAGTGAGCACGGTGGAACTGAAGATTTATACAAGACAATCAATAATGTTCTAGACGCATTCATAAAGCTTAAGGGTATTGTAACCAAAGCTTGGAGAGATGTATTTCCGCCTAGTGATCTTGGCGGTGCCATTTATAAGATCACTCATTTTATTGAACAGTTTACCGAGAAATTAATAATTTCCGATAAAGCTGCTGAGATCATGACAAAGGGCTTGAAACTCATATTCACAGCTCTTCGATTGGTTCTAACTGTAATCAAAAATGTCATCAATGCCATTCAAGAATTTGTTAATTTCTGTATAAAGTCGGTTAAGACCTTTATATCATTTGTTCTCGGACTAAAAACTGTTCGTGATGCCATTCAGTGGCTTAATAATTCTTTTGCCAAAGCCCAGCAAGTCATTGAGACATTTAATAAAGGTTTCGAAGATTTTGTCAATTCCTTTAAGAAGAACAGCAATGATATAAAGTCTGAAAATCCAGGTACCGGAATCGCAAATCAGTTCAAGCAAGGTTTTGAGGGTCTTAAGGCTGCATTCAAACCGGTTATCGATCTTGTTGACACATTCGGTAGTCAGACTCTTGATGGCCTTTATAAGAATTCACTCAAGACAAAAGATGCAATTAAAGCATTTGCGGATTCATTCCGTAATCTTGGTGATGATGTTCGTAAGGCTGGAGAAGATCTCGGTGATTCTCTTCGAGAAAAGCTTCGCCCGATTCAGGAATTTGCGGAACATATTTCTGAATACATTCAAAAGATTGGCGATGTGATCGGAGAAGCTGTCGCTTGGATCAAAGTTAAACTGAAGCTTCTTGGTCACTATATTCGGGTGTTCTTCTCTGATCTTAATGGCCATATTACGGCAGATAATATTCTTAGTTTGTTTACTAGTGGTTTTATACTTGCACTTATCAAGAATCTTAATACTTTGATTAAGTTCTTCATCAAGGGTGCTAATGATACTAAGACCACTGTAAAGAAATTCACCGATCTTGCTGGATCAATTGATAAACTATTTAAAAAGATCGGTGATTCATTCCAGCATCTTAGCGATAGCATCGATTTCAGTCGTGTCGTTATATTTGCTGGTGCGATGAAGGTTCTGGCAAGTGCCCTTACCGAACTCGCGTCCATTCCGGCAGAAAAGATTGCAACCGCTCTTGGTGCTTTGACGGTCTGCATCACCGAACTTGTTGGTGCACTTGCGATCCTTGGCGGTATTGGTGCCATGCAGAAGAAGGGCAAGCACCGTAAAGATCCTGGAAATTTGGTGGATTATAGCGTATTCACCAAAGAGCTTGCTTTTGGAATGATTGCACTTAGCGCATCTGTTCTAATCCTTTCAAAAGCATGTTCATATTTCAAGGGAATGGATCCTGGAGAGATCGGACTTGCCGTTGGTGCTGTAACGGCATTGATGACTGTCGTTACTGGTGGCCTTATCGCACTTGGACGTTTCTCTAAGGGAACCGAGATCTATACTCAAATCGGTCCGGAGCTTCCTAAGTTTGCGACCATGATCGTCGGACTTGGCATCGGACTCATATTGATCGCAAAAGCTGCTCAGATATTCTCTGGAATAGATTCGAGTGGTTTGGCAAGAGCCGGAGCCGCAATATTAGTCGCTTCTGTTGCGATTGGTGTAATGCTGTTTTCATTGTCAAAGATCACAAAGCAATTCGATACATATCGTGAGCTTAAAACGAGTGATAAAGATTTCGTTCAATGGGGCAGCACGATCAAAGGCTATGGCTTTGCGATAATGGAAATCGCATCAGCCTTTGTAATTGTTGCTGTGGCAATGAAGATCATTTCGACCATCGATACTGCTGGTTGGTTGAAGGCAATGGGTGCAATGCTATTGGCATTTGTCGGAGTATGCACCATAATCGGTACAATAGCGGCTGCTGGAAAGTATCTTGAGTTTGAAGCCAAGGAACTTCAGCGTGCCTCAGTATCGTTCATGGCCATCGGTGCTGCATTTATGCTTATGGCAACATCCATGGCAATTCTAGCTGCGATCCCGGCGGATAAATGGCAGCAATCCATGGTCAGTGTAACCAGTCTTATGCTGATGATGGGCGGATTGAGCCTTGCTATGTCCAGAATGGACACTGCTAAAGCTGTTCCCGGAATCATTGCGATCGCCGGTGCGATTTCCATGATGATTCCTCCGATTCTTGTTCTTGCTGCCGTTCCAGTGGAAGCTCTTACCAAGAGTCTTGCCACTATTGGCTCGTTGATGGGCGGAATCGCAATCATTACTCGTTATATGGATGGAAGCGATCCAACACGAGCCGCATTGTCAATGCTCGGATTCGTGGCAGCAATCAATCTACTTGTTCCAGCATTGCTTCTGCTTGCAGCGATACCTGCTGGACAACTTGCTAAGTCTCTTGCTGTAGTGGCAACCGCATTGGCTGGTTTCTATATCGCTGTCATGCTTTTGGGACCATCTGCAGCAGTGCTGAAAGATGTATCGCTTGGACTTATAATGTTCGGAGCATCGCTGACACTTATTGGTGTTGGTCTTGTTGCGATTTCAGCCGGTCTTGTTGCAGTTGGCGTTGCTGTGACTTCACTCGTTGTGATTATCGAATCCGGATGCACTGCGATATTCGCAGTTCTTCCGATTCTTGTAAAGAGTTTCATGAATGCCGTTATCGGTATTCTTCAAGTTATAACAGCAGCACTTCCGACCATTCTTGAATGCCTCGGAAAAATCATTGCCGAGTTGCTCGTATTTCTGGTCAAGCAGGTTCCGGCAATTGTTGAGGCAGCAGCTGAGATTGTCGATGAGGTTCTTGCCAAAATTGCAGAACGTGCTCCAGAAATTTGCAATAATCTAGTCATTATACTTTGTGCTATACTTAATGCAGTTGCTGGTCATGCCGATGAAATCGTTGGAGCAGCTGGAAATGTTGCAAAGGCGATCATATCTGCAATAGTCAAAGCTCTTTCGACCTCCAATACTAATGCCATTGCAGATATGATTCTGACAATGACTGCCATGTCACTGCTTTTCAAGTTGATGTCCAAAATGAAAAGCGATGTGATGGGCGCTCTGATTGTTGCAGGCTCGATACTTCTGATCATGACCGGTCTTGTCGGCGTATTTGCTCTCATGAGCAAGATCGATAGCCGGACTGTTCTGCCATCAGCACTTGCAATGGTATCAGTTGCTACAGCTCTCAGTGCGGCAATGTGGGTATTCTCGAAGATCCCGATCGCAGCAGTTCTTCCTGCACTTGGAAGCTTTGCGCTCGCCATGGCTGGTATTACAGCTATTATTTCGGCCGCAGCAGCCATCATGTCGATCCCAGGTATCGATGCATTCATGTCTCGAGGAATACGTCTTTTCGAGATCATCGGTCAAGCGATTGGTGCCATACTTGGTGGTTTAACAGAAGGCATTATTGACGCTGTTTCTGGATCATTGCCGGTAGTTGCTACGAACCTATCCAGGTTCATGACCAATCTTAAGCCATTTATTGATGGTGCTAGCGATTTCGATGACGGAACGATTTCTTCGATCAAAAATCTTGCCGAAGCAATTGCGCTTATAACGGCATCGAACATCCTGGATTCAATCGGATCGTTCATCACTGGTGGAAGGGATATAAGTCAGTTCGGTGCGACTTTGGTTCCTCTCGGACAGTCGATGAAGGATTACGCTGATTCCGTAAAAGACCTTAATGTTGAAGCTATAAACAATTCAGTTAAGGGTCTTAACGCTCTAAATAAGGTTCTAGCTTCCGTTCCTAAAACTGGTGGAGTTGCTGGATTCCTTTCTGGAAATGTCGACTGGGCAACACTTAGTGGTGGACTTAAGCATCTTGGTGCCTGTATCGTCGATTATTCCAAGAGCGTTTCCGACCAAAGTTTTAGCGTCGATGCGATTCAGAATTCAGTTCCTGCACTGAAGGCATTGTCTAAGGTACTTGAGGTTGTTCCAAAGACCGGTGGTGCTGCCGGATGGTGGACCGGAAACAAGAATTGGGCCAATGTAAGTTCCGGCCTTGAAGGACTCGGTAATGCACTAACGGCATATAACAAGGCCATTGGAAATTCTGGTGCAGATGGCGCGATAAATGTTGGAAGAATCAAAGATTCCGTAGGCGCGGTTCAGGCATTGAGCGCTGTCATGAACTCGCTTCCAGACGATCCGAATAATTGGTTCCAGGCATTTACTGGTAATTCAAAGAAATGGAGTACCATAAGCACTGGACTTGCCGATCTTGGAAATGCTCTTGGTGCATACAGTAAATCGGTTAGCGATAAAGATCTTAATTATTCTGCGATCGATCGTGCATCCACAACTGCTCGAGATCTTATTAACACGATCAATCAGATTCAATGGGATGGAAACATCCATCTTGTAGGATTCCAGTCAAGTGCGACAAACTTCGGCAGGGGTCTCTTCAATTTCTATAAGACCATTCCTACTGCCGATGTTTCATTTGATGAAATGGTAAAAGCAGCAAATGCTGGTTCGACAATTGTTAATATTATTAATAAACTTCCAGACTCAATTGATAAGAATCTTAACAATTTCCCGTCTATCGCATCTACTGTCGGTAAGGGAATTGCAGCATTCGGAAAAGTCAAGTCACTTAATAATATTGATTGGGACGATGCACGTAATGCCGCTAAAGTCGGTGGCGATCTGATCAAAATAGTAAACAATTATTCTGATATCAAGAAGACCGATTTTAGCAATTTCAGTACCATGTGCACCAACATTGGCGCTGGACTTGCAGATTATGCGACCAGAGTTTCTACAATTAATTATGAAACTCTATCGGCAAGCATCAAACCTGTAAAGTCTTTGCTTGGTATCGGTCAACAAAACGATGCGGCTAGCACATTCCAAAATTTCGTTACTGCTTGCGCTAATCTTTCAAAAGGTGTCAGTAAATTTAACGGAGATGCTAAGGCACCCGTTAATGGAAACCAAATTTCAACATCTGTAAATGCTGTTAAGCAGCTTCTTCAGATAATGGCGAATTTTGGAGATTCGACAAGTACGTATGAGAACTTTGGTAAAGCTTCTGATAATCTCGCATTTGGACTCCAGAAATTCAACCAAGCAACAACGATTCTTCAGGGCGAACTTCCGGCTCTTAAGCAATTGATTGGTTTGTTCGGCAATCTGTCTACTGCGATTAAAAATCTTCCCAGCGATTATTCGAATGTCGATTCATTTGTTGCGTCGGTCAACAAACTTGGAACTATTGATCTGAAAAGTTTGTCGACCAGTCTATCTGATGTTTCAACTACAATAACTCAGAATTTCCAGAATCTTGTCAATTCTTTGAGTCAGGATATTCTGAATCTTTCTGTTGAACTTGGTGGCCTTCGTGATGCCATATCTAATCAATCGAATGGCATGTCAACTCCGTTTGTCAATGCATTAAGTGATATGCGATCTGGAATAGCCGCCACTTCTGGCAACATGGTGCATTTCATTACGGCAATGGGTGCATTCGCAACTAATGTTGGAAATCAATTAGGTGGCACCCAAACAATAGTCAGCAATAATATGAATAAGATCAATCAGATTCTTTCCGATGCTGCTACACAAGGTAAGCGGAAGGGAAATGAACTTGGTTCGAATATCAAGGAAGGTTTCAAAGATGGTTATGCTCATCTTGGTGCGGGATTCAAAGCTAAGATCGATGGCGTTCTGAATACTCTTTCTTCGGCTCGAAGTACTGCATATCAGAGCGGTGTTTATCTAACTCAGGGATTCGCATCTGGTATTCGGAATCCATTTGCTGTCGGAGCAGTTGCATCTGCAGCTGCAGGCATCGCCCAGACTGCTCTTGATTCGATAAAACGAGTCGGTAGGCAGCATTCGCCTTGGAAGACAACAATTCAGTGTGGCCGTTATGCTGCTCAAGGTCTTGCGATTGGTATAAAGCAGGATGCCGATCTGGTGAAGAATGAATCGGTCAAAATGGTAAGTGGAGCACTGTCCTCATTCGATCGAGTATTGAGCAATTATGACTTCAATGCGGAATACACACCGTCCATAAAACCGGTTGTCGATCTTTCCGATATCAAGTCCTCAACGGAAGCTATTTCCACACTTATGGACACCACAGCGAATGTCGGACTTGATTATAGCACTACAAAAGAACTTGCTCGTAAGGTCGGACAAGTTCGAAATTCAACCCAGGAGATGCGCCAATATCAGTCCGACATGATTGCAAGCAACCAGACAGTAACCGATGCGATCAATTCACTGAGGGATGATGTAAGCAATATCGATCTCACCAAGCAACCTCCGACTGAGCTTTATATCGATGGCAGGAAACTCGCCTCGACTATTGCGAAGCCGATGGATCAGGCTCTTGGTCTACGCCAAAGGAGAGGAATTTAATCATGCAGTATCCAGGTTTGCCAAACAATCGTTTGATTGTAAATGGTGTTGACCTTTCTAAAGAATACGGCATGATCCTTCTCGATGGTTACACTTTGTCCCCACCAGAACCTAAAACCTATACGGTTGATATTCCTGGTGGGGATGGTGTGATCGATCTAACAGAAGGATTGACCGGAGATGTAGCATATAATAATCGTGAACAGGAATTTACATTCGCGATTATTGATGTCGATGATTGGGAACTTAGCAAAACAATGATATCCAATTTTCTCCATGGCCGTTCATATGATTACAAAATAACCATGGATCCAGAATACACATATCATGGCCGTTTTACTGTCGAAGAATATGGTCATGCAGTTTATGTCGAAGGTGGAACAGTTGGATCATTGAAAGTTAAAGTGAGTGCCGATCCATATAAATTAAAAGAGCATAGAGTAATTGAAACTGAAGCAATAGGCGGTAAGGTTATTGAATGTACTTCCGGCAGAAAGAAAGTGCGTCCAATTATCACAACCAACTATGAAGTTCTATGCAATTTTAATGGTGATTCATTTTATGTTCCAAAGGGATCTCATCGTTTATCAAATGTTCTATTTGTTGAAGGTATCAATAGAATCTATTTCAATACATACCGAATCACTTCAACAACATGGCATGATGCACGTCAATTGCCAATCAGTTCTGAAGTGGTTGGTTTAACTTATGCGGAAGCAAAGCGTCGCAATTATCGTTGGTCCGATGTTCAGCGTTGGGTTAAGGACAATTATACGAATGTCACACGTTGGAATGATATTTCAGATGAAACATGGGATGATGCCGATATCTCTTCAAAGTCATGGAATGATTTGAATTATCAGTATCAAAACAACGTTCCATCAGATGCAACAATCCGTATTGAATATGATGTAAAGGATCTATAATGGCTGTCAATATTACGACAATTAATGGCACGGATCATATTAGTCCAACACCGATTAATGATAATTTCAATAATGTTAAAAGTGCGGTCGACGCATTACAATCCAAAATTGAAAATTTGGATACTGCATTTATTGGATCGACGACACTTATTTCTTCTTCTAATTGTAAAGTTGTTGGAGTTAAGTTCGATAGAATTGTACAGTTGACTTTAACTGTCAATCATTCCAATAATCAGAGCTGGGGTAGTGAAAACATTGGAACATTGCCAGAAGCTTGGAGACCTGCAGTTCATTGCACTTACACTCATGCTGGACGAGATGGTGCAAATATGAAGGATATTCATATAGATCCAAATGGGGCCATGTCCTATCAAAATTCAGGCGGACCACAAAGCAACTATGGATTTATAGAAACTTTTATGTATATTTCTTCGAAATGAGTAAATCATGACCGCAACTAAAAATCTTGGTATTACCAAAATTAACGAATCCGATTATATCATTCCTGATCCAATAAATAAAGCATTCGATAAATTTGATGAGAGTTTGGCGGATGGCGTTATTGAATGCGGAACAAAAGGCGATTGGTGGTATCGTAAATGGAGATCTGGTCGTCTTGAATGTGGCGTGGATGCACATAATTTTGGAACCTACACCACTACAACACAATGGGGTTCCGCTCAAGGAATCTATGTTGGTGGCGTTTTGACATTTGGCGCATTTCCAGTTGCTTTTGTTGAAATTCCGTTCTTTACAGTCTCTCTTGTTAAAGCCGATTATGGTGGAATGGCTGGATGGATTGGAATGGGCGGAAGTAACACTCCAAATATTTCTTCGGTAAGCAAAACAAATTCTGGAAGTTTCTATTACGCAAATCCAAATAAGTCTACGTTCAATAACATGTATTGTTCTTGTTACGCAACTGGACGCTGGAAATAATAAGGAGAATTGATGTACCAGTTAACATACGATTCGAAAATTTTATTCGATCCTTATATGCAATCTACGGCGATCACAGATGCCAAGTATACTGGCAAATCAAATTCAGTTTCATATTTGGATTTCTCGATTGCTCCAAATCATCCATTGTATAATACCATTGAAAAAGATAAAGGACTAGTCGAACTTTATTCAGATAACGTTCTTAAATTCCGTGGAAAAATCAATGAAATCGAAATTGATGACTATGGATACAAGATTGTCGCTTGCAACTCGGTTCTTCAATATTTGAATCATACTCGTGTTCGTAGTTACTCAACGGTTCCTGGTGACGCTGATCTGACAGCTCCGACATCGGTGGAGGGATATTTCCAATGGCTTATCGATCAGCATAATCTTCATGTCAAAGATGCATCCGAACGTTTTGAAGTCGGAGTGAATCAAGGTGCTGCATTAGATAAAAACGATTATATTCTTCGATCCAATGATAATTATCCAACAACTCTTGATGAAATCAATGATAAAGTATTGGACAGTCTTGGCGGATATCTATTTGTAGAATATAAAGATGATAGAAATATTCTGAATCTGTATGCAGATGTTCATTCTACAAATAGCCAGATTATTGATTTTGGATCGAATATTCTTTCCATTTCGTATAAAGAAAATGATGACGAACTTTATACGGTTGTGATCCCTAGAGGCGGAACTCCTGAAAAGAAAGAAGGAGATACTAAGGATCCAAAGCCAATCAATATCAAGAATCTTCCAGATAACACTTTTGATACTGACTCGGATATAGTAAAATCTGGTGATTGTGTATATTCACTGTCAGCAACAAAACGTTATGGCTATCGGGAATATTATTATAGCAATAATGATATTTTGGATCCTTCAAATCTTCTGAAAGCTGCGGTTCTTCAGCTTAGACTTCAGATGTCCCCAAAAGTCACGATCGAAACAAAAGCAATTGATCTGTCGATTGCATATCCGGGATATGAACAACTGAACATCGGTGATGCGTGTCGAGTTCGTTCCGCCCGACATAATTTGGATGATTATTTTATGTTGTCCGAAATGGAATTGGATTTGAATGATCCATCTCAAACAACATATACATTCGGTGACGAATACGTTAGTCTCGTTGGTCGTCAATCCAATTATCTAAAGCAAATTAACAGCAGCATTGACAGAAACTATGAAGATGTCAATACCGCTATGAGCTATGGAAAAGCAGCTGCCAAGCTTGCTGATACTGCTAACAAGACCGCGGATGCTGCTAATAATACAGCTGTGAAGGCAAATGATAAAGCTCAAAAAGCAACTGAAGATGCATTCAATGCAAACACAACAGCAAACAAAGCTCAATCGACTGCAACTACTGCAAAGAACACTGCTGACAAGGCCCAAACCACAGCCACTGAAGCCAAAGCCGTAGCCGATTCTGCAAATAAGGCAGCTGAGGAACTGAAGAAAAAGACAGCTGAGATCGACAAGCAAGTCGAAGCCGCATCCAATGCCGCAGATGCTGCATCAGCCAAAGCGGATCAGGTGAGAACCGATCTTACCAATCAGGTTCAAAATGTGAAGTCCGAAATGGATACCGCAGTTGAAGCCGCGCAGACATCCGCTAATAAGGCACAGTCCGCTGCGGACGCAGCACAGAAGGCAGCCGACAAAGCCAATGCATCCACTGCCGATCTGGACAAAACAATTCAGGCCGTCGATGCGAAAGCTCTCGCGGCGAAACAGGCTGCAGCCGAAGCCCAGTCCAAGGCTGAGAATGTCGCATCGGATCTCGATTCCGCGAATGCAGTCATCGAACAGCATACAACCGAGCTCGGTGAACTGACGACGAAAGTCAGCAATGCCGTCAAGAAATCCGACAGTGCCCTGAGTGTTTCCACGGAGGCCAAGCAGACCGCCACCGAGGCATCAACTACTGCCACATCTGCATATAGGGATTCGCAGACCGCTCTTACCCAGAGTACAACTGCAACTCAGACCGCAACCGCTGCAAAGACAACTGCTGAATCGGCAAGCAAGACGGCAACCGATTCGCTCAAGCAGTCTTCCGCAGCTGTGCAGACGGCCAATCAGATCAGTACGACCCTGAGGACCGAGTATCAGACCAAGGCGGATTCCGATAAGATATATGCGACCCAATCGAGTCTGAAACAGACTTCGGATTCCATCACTGCTTCGGTCTCAAAGACATATGCAACGAAAGATGCATTGTCTTCTCTCCAGAACGTTGCGGATAACGCCATCGAATCCTGGCGAGGAACCGGTGTCCCGACGCTGACGAACAAGCCGGCTTCGGACTGGACCACGGATGCCGATAAGAAGAAGCACTCCGGAGATCTGTATTATGACAAATCCACCGGCAAGGCATATCGTTTCGGTTCCGACGATGGGGTGACATATACCTGGGAACTTAACCAGGATACCGACGTCACCAAGGCATTGGCGGATGCATCCAAGGCACAGACCTCCGCTAATAAGGCACAGGCATCCGCAACGGCTGCGAACACCGCTGCTGGTAAGGCCCAATCGACGGCTAATACCGCAGTCAGCAATGCAGCCACGGCGAAGAATGCTGCAGATGCCGCACAATCCAGTGCGAACAAGGCTCAGGGCGATGTCGATAAGCTGAAGATCGATATTCCCGAGACGTATGCGACCAAGAGCTCTCTGACCCAGACCGCGGAATCAATCACGGCGAATGTCGAGTCCGTCAAGACAACCGCAAACAGTGCCGTGACCGCCGCATCGAAGGCACAGCAGACCGCCGATGGCATTTCCGTAAATCTGACAAAGAACTATCAGACTAAATCCCAGGCTGATACGATATATGCGACCAAGACGAGTCTGAAGGCGACTTCCGATAGTATTTCCGCCGAAGTCACCAAAGCCCAAGGAACCGCCGATGGTGCCGTGACGGCTGCATCGAAGGCACAGCAGACCGCCGATGCCGTAACTCTGAATCTGTCGAAGAATTACCAGACCAAAGCACAGAACGATGCCTTGTATGCGACCAAGACGAGTCTGAAGGCGACTTCCGATTCACTTAGCGCGAATATCACGGCAAATGCGAAGACAGCACAAAGCGCTGTTGACAAGGCGACGAATCTCGAAGCCAATCTCAACGGGTTCAAGACCACGGTCAGCCAGACGTATACCACTAAGAGTGATTTTAATAATCTCTCCATTGGTGGACGGAATCTGATTTCAGGATCGAAACCAAATGGAAAAAGTGGATTCTTTTCTTATTTCGACAAAGTAACTGATGAGTATGGAGAACATGCTTTTCGGACAACCTCGGCATCACAAAACTATCCGAATATGTTGATCCCATTATCAGCATTTATGTTTAATGTAGAAGACGTTGTTTCAGGTGATTATTATACTCTGTCATTTGATCTAATGGTACTTGAGTGTACGTATACTAGATTTACTGAGTTATGGATCGGAATACGTAATGCTGCTCCATCATGGTCCGGTATCATTACGTTCGATGTCAGAAATGAGTTTTTAAATTCTCCAAAGAATAAATGGGTTCATATAACGAAAACCATCGCATCTGGATCCCATAAAAAAGATTCAACTATACAATCGTCTCTTCAGCTTGGCACAAATGAAATCGGAAATATTTCATTCCGAATGAAAAACATTAAACTCGAAAAAGGCACCAAGCCAACAGACTGGTCTCCAGCCCCAGAGGATCTTCAGCCAGCAGGAGATTACGCAACTAACAGTTCTGTTACCCAGACTGCGAATTCCATCAGGGCGCAGGTGTCGGAGGTCGCGAAGACCGCTTCCGGGGCGATGGGCAAGGCGTCCTCGGTGGAGCAGACGGCCAGCGCACTGTCCTCGAAACTGTCGGAGACCGTAAGGACGTTGGATTCGACCGTGCAGACCGTCAACACGGTGAAATCCACGGCTGACTCAAACAAGGCCACGTTGACACAGGTCTCCAAGACCGCTTCAGACGCATTGAGTCGAGCGAGCAGCGTGGAACAGAATCTCAACGGGTTCAAGACCACGGTCAGCCAGACGTATACGACGAATGCCGAAACCGAGAAGCTGAAGAAATATACTTCCCGTAGTTTCATTTTATGGGGCGCGAACGGGCATCCGACATGGGTGAAGCTCGGCCATCTCGTCAGCTACGGTGACGCTTCGAACATTCTACTGCATGTCTACTCCGGCAATGGTTACAATGCCGATGCCAGCCAGAACGCGGAGTTTGAGATCTTCGTCAAGGACGGCTGGCAGTCCACGCCGTCCGCCAATCACGCGTTCGGCGTGAGCGTGAAGCGAATCCGTGATGCGGACAATGTTAAGGTAAAGGTCTTGGCATTAAGCTCGAACACCTGCGACATCTGGGTGTACCTGCCATGGGCATGGTGGAACGGACGTTATACGCTGCAGGGTAACTACAATGCATGGACGGACGGTCCGAACACTGGTGGAAACCATACACAGGATGATGAGCCGAACGGAACTGTACAGTCCATCGCCTATGACACGCTCAGTACGCATAGCTATGTCGATCAAACGGCAAAATCGGTAGCACTCGGTGTCGTTCAGAATTATAAAGGTGCGGACGGTTCCGGTCTGGCTACGAAATCCGATATCACCGCGAGCGAGAAGAGCATCACCAGTACGGTTTCAAAGACCTATCAGACTAAAGAAGGCATGAGCAATTATGTCACTCAGTCACAGATCCAACAAACCAATGACAAGGTGACGATCGCATTCCAGAATTCGCAATCGGTAGGCGGACAGAACCTTCTCCTCAAAACGAGTGTTACGACCGTAGTAACCGGTAGTGGGGCTGCGAATCAAGGCGTCGCATTGTACAATTTAGCCGCTGGAAATCTTAGCAATCTCCCAGCTGGTATGTATAATATTCAGTTCAAAATAAAGTCGGATACGGCTGGCGGAACTGCACATCCGCTATGGAATAATAATCCATGGAGCATGGGCAATGGCATTACTAATATCAATATCGGAACCAGTGAACAGACATATTCGAAACATTTTTACATTTCAAATACTAATCATTCGAATGTAAAAGGAATTGTAGTCCGACTGGATAATGCCAAAGGCAATGTGACCATTCGTGAGATGAAGCTTGAACGTGGAAATAGTATGACTCCATGGACCACAGCTCCTGAAGATACTATGAACGATCTCACCAATACAGTTCAGAATCAGGCTACGGATATTGCTAATAAGGTTTCGAATTACGACTATACCGGATATGTCAATGCAACGAATAAAAATCTGAAAGATATACAGAGCTCTCAACAACATCTTAGTGATTCCATATCCAATGAAATCGCATTGAGGGAATCATATATTCAATTTGGACAAGATGCATCGAATCCATACATGGATATGGGAAATTCGTCTAGTCCGAATAAGATGCGTTTAACGAATACGAAATTGTCATTCACTTCGAACAATATCGAAGTCGCATCTGTTTCAAATGATAAAATGCGTATATCTAATGCTGAAGTCCTGCAATCTTTCCGTATTGGAAACTTCGTATGGCAGCCACGATCGGATGGGCATATGGCATTAAAGTATTCTCCGGAGGTGTAATATGGTTGAAGTATGGGGTAATGTCAATCATAATTGGCAAGTCCACACCGGTGCATTTATTACCGAAGAAAATGACGAGGCTGTTAACGTAAATGTAGTCACCAATATCAAGGCTGTAAATGGCTGGAATTACGCTGGCATCAAAGGCGGCGCAGGTGCTTATGTGGACGGCGGTGGTACTGAACAGTCTTGGAGCGGTAATGTTCCAACAAATGGTGAAGTCACAATTGTACAATATCGAAAAGAATATATCCAAAAATCGCATGAAGCAAGATCAATTGGATATTCCGGATATGTCAATATCGTAGGATTTGCAGGCGGTTCGTCAACATGTAGTGGATCATTTACGATTAATGCAAAGACACATCATACTATTTCATTCAATGCCAATGGAGGAAGCGGTCAGCCTGGAAACATAACGAAATGGTATGGTGAGCAAATAACTATACCATCCACGATTCCGAAACGAACCAATTATGAGTTTCTCGGATGGTCTGCAACTCAGAATGGATCCGTTGCATATAGGCCTGGAGTATCATACTTTGTTTCGGATGCAAATGCCACATATTATGCTGTATGGAAACTCTCCACAAAGCCACCAACCATTTCCGGGTTTAATGTATACCGATGTGATTCCGCTGGCACATATCAGTCGGATGGAAGTTATATCAAGATGACGTCAACCTGGTCTCTGGATACTTCAATCGATTCGACGAATGCATTGAAGTCATTGGTATATTCCTATAAAGATTCCAATGGTTGGCATAAATATAATGCGGCTGCGAATTCCGGGACAAAGGGAACTACTGTTAAAATATATGGTGGCTACGATGTTTCGAAATCGTATGGAACTCGAGTCGAAGTAACTGACAAATATTCAACAGTTGCTATGGAATCAAGTGTTGGACCAGCTTCGTTCATACTTGATTTATCTGCTGATGGCAAAGGTATTGGAATTGGCCAAGCTGCTCCTTCAAATGGAATTGCCATTTATGGAAGTCCTTTGAATCTAAGAGGAACTATTCAATGCAATGATCGTGGATGGTTTAAGGAAACCGTGGCGTTGGGGAAGGATAATGTGGATATTCTATATAGTCCATTTCTTGTTACTATAATATTCCATACTCGAATGAAGAATCCACAATCATGGTATGCCGATAATGCTTTAAATGCAATTCGCGAAGGCTATAGACCATTGGTTGATGTCTATGCATCTTTATCTACTGATAATGGTTCAGCATCGACATCCGTAATAGGTGGTGCTCATACAGACGGACATATTACAATCCAAAACCGTGGATCGTCATTTTCTTCTGATGTTCATTATGGCTCTATAACATATCCGGTTCAAGTCTAAAGGAGTATTCATGCTAACCGGTATAATTACTCAGGAAAATACGGTTGTCCTATCAGATGATGGCTATCCTATTGTCGAGTCCGAAAAACCTTCAGTACCAGAATACTGTAAGGCTATATCTCGATATACTGAGACCGATGGTAAAATCATTCAATCATGGGAAGTCACATCTCAATTATCAAAGGCCGAGGCAATCGATAAATTCATAGCATCTCAGGTAAGTAAGCTCGACGACAATACCGCACTCCAATATTCGGTTCTATATCCTGAATGGAGTTCGGATTCAGTCGAGTATAAAGTAAACGATCGAGTTACATACGAATCAGTTCTATATAAGTGTCTTATTTCACACACTTCACGTCCTGATTATAACCCGATCGATTCTCCAAATATTTGGACAAAGATTGAAAAGGAGTAGATCATGCCTGGTTATATGCAGAATCCATATGTGCCGCAGTATGGAGGATTCCAATATGGAAACTATCCGATGCAGCCAAATGCGCCATATCAGACTCCGACCACGTATCCGACATTCGGACCCCAGCCACAGACGGTCAGTAATTCTGCCGATGGTCTTGTGAAGTCTGATATTTCCGGAAAGATCGTGGAATCCGAGAATGATATTTCGGTAAACGATATTCCAATGGATGGCAAGGTTCATCTGTTTATTCTCAAGGATTATTCCAAGGTCATCGGAAAGGCCTGGACTGCCGATGGAAAGATCGCAACCAGCGTTTATGTTCTCGAACAGCAGTCTCAGCCGCAGACAACCGTCGATAATTCGCGTGAGTGGCTGCAGAAGCAATTCGATGAGCTTAAGGATATTCTTATGGACAAGGCTACTGCTCCTCAAATTGGGAAGTGATTTAAATGACTAATCCTATCCAGAACGCTCTTAACTTCCTGCAAACAAATAACGTTAAGCCAAATGCACAGAACATGCAGTATATTCAGGCTTTACAGTCTGGAGATAAAAATGCCGGTCAGCAGTTAGCCAACCAGTTCTGTCAGCAGAACAACATCAATCCGCAACAGATCGTAGATTCGGCACCGCCGTTCTTGAAGCGAATGTTCGGATTGTGATATAGGATTCGAGGCCCATGGAACTCTTCTGGTCTTTTCCATGGGCCTCGTATATTTAAAGACCAGAACAACCTAAGGAGTATATATTATGATGAATGCAACTCCGTCTCTTGCAGACATTGCAGCAGTTACCGATGGAAATCGCAACAACGATGGATTCGGAAATGGTAACGGCTGGTGGGTCCTCATCATTCTCTTCGCCATTTTCGGTGGCTGGGGCAATGGTGCCTGGGGTCGTAATGGAAGCGGCGAAGCTCCGGCATCCAATGGTGACCTCCAGCGAGGATTCGATACCCAGTCGATGCTGAACAAGCTCAATGGCATCAACAGCGGTATGTGTGACGGCTTCTACGCCATGAATACCTCTCTGCTTCAGGGCTTCAATGCAACTCAGCAGGCCATCAATGCTGATACTGTCGCAAACATGCAGAACACCAATGCCCTTTCCACGCAGCTCGCACAGTGCTGCTGCGAGAATCGACAGGGTCAGGCCCAGATCCAGTATGATATGGCAACGAATACCTGCGCCATTCAGAATGCGATTCAGAACCAGACCCAGCAGATCATTCAGAACGATAATGCGAACTATCGTCAGCTGCATGACGAGATCGTGGCGAATCGTATGGAGGATCTCAAGTCCAAGATCGCCGATCAGGCCCAGGAGATCAATCAGCTGAATCTGTCCGCATCCCAGTGCCAGCAGAATGCGTATCTGATCTCCCAGTTGCGTCCGAACCCGGTTCCGGCATTCCAGGTTGCAAATCCGTTTGCTTCCATGTACACCGGTTGCTGCAACAATAACGTCGCTATCTGATAAAACTTCAGGAGGTATATTATGATTGCACTGTCAAATCTTACCGTCCAGACCCTTGCGACTGGACAGTCTGTTACCTTTGATAGTACCGTACTTCGCACCTGCTCTTCGGCAGAAGGACATCGCCAATCCACGCCTGCTGTGAAGCTGCGTGTTCCGGGCATCTATGAGGTTCATTTCACTGGAAATGTTTCCTCCGCAACGGCAGCCACCCCAGTCCAGCTGGCGATTGCCATCGGTGGTTCCACGCTTCCTGGTACCCTTATGGTGTCCACTCCATCGGCAGCCAATGCTGAGAATAACGTCCATGCGGATACGATCGTCCGTAATGCGTGCGGAGAGTACGATACCATCACAGTTACCAATGTCGGAACAAACCCAGTGACCGTTTCCGCTGGTTCCAGTCTCTGGGTCAAGCGAGTTGCCTGAGGAGGTCAAAATGGGAAGTGAAATGTGCTCTCATGAAGGATGCAAGTCGCTTTGTGCGATGAAATGCCGTCTAATGGAAGTTGCGGATGATTGCACCCGCAATATTAATTATGGCACTGATATTCACGAACTTGGTGAAATCATCGATATGATCAAGGATATCGATGAGGCCATCAATTACCGACATCAGGCGCTATATTACGGTACCATTGCCGAAGGTATGTCCCGTCCATATATTCGTCATGATATTCGTGGCATGATGAATGACGATTACCATGAACGTGATTCGTGGCGTCATGATAGGTCGGAACATAACGAGTCTCCGGAAGAGAAGTTCGAATCGTATCAGAAGAGCGTAAAGGATATTTGGTCCTCTGCGACTCCAGAGCTTCGTTCGAAGATGCGAACCACTCTCACCAAGCTCGTGAACGACATGGCGTAGGGGGACAATGGACTTGGTGGATCATGAATTAATGATAACCATCATCACCATTGTTGGAAGTGTGCTAGCCTCTTCGGGTTTTTGGGCATTTCTGCAGAGCAGACGTGACCAAAAGGACGATAAAGACGATACTGATAAAGCCCTTACTGATCTTCTGAAGGGGCTAGCTCACGATCGTATAGTATTTATTGGTAATACATATCTCAAGCGAGGATGGCTTACCAAAGACGAATATGATGATTTTGTTAAATATTTATATGAACCCTACGAACGTGTCGGAGGCAATGGGATGGCAAGAAAGGTCATGAGAGAGGTTGAGAATCTCCCATTGACCGAACCCGAAACGAAAGGAAGAAAATGACTGATAACAATTCTGAGAATGACAAAGACGAGACTCCAGATATTCGCGGACTCTTTGGAATGACTGACAAGGGCTACGATATTCTGAAATGGATCGTTCAGTATATTCTGCCGGCTTTGAATACTCTTATTCTGGCTCTTGGTTCCATTTGGAATTGGGATGCGACGGTTCCGATTGCAGCAACGGTGGCTGCATTCGATGTGTTCCTTGGAGTTATTCTGGGAGTCAGTGCGAAACAGTATCAGAAGAATCTGGATAATAGGTAAACTATCATATCGAAGAGCTCGTGACAAAATCATGGGCTCTTATTTTTTTTTCTTCGCATTATAAACATTGCATATAATGAAAGAAAACTTTAGAAAGGAGTTATCATGAAAGATATTTATGCAAACATTGTCATCACTGACATCAAAACCGGAGAGATTATACCGCAAGATCGAATTGGTTGGAACCTAGTTGCCCATGCTTACGTAATTGGTTATAATTGGATTGCCGATAAATTCAATGAACAAATCGATTCTTGGAATTCAGAATTCAATAAAGATCACCCAAATATTAGTGATTTTACGAATAATGAAGACTATGAACGATTTATCAATGAACATTATAATACGATTATTAACCAATATAATGAAGCGATGGCTTCATACTGTGGAACAGCTAAATTCGAAATCGAAGATCTCAACGTGGTGATGCTTGATGGCTTTGGCCATAAAGTAGAAATGAGACTTGAAACGAATTAATCATTTAATTAAATAAAGAGCTCGTGACAAAATCATGGGCTCTTATTTTTTTTCTTCGCGAAGAAATCATGCCTCTTAATAGAATATTAACCCACTATTAAGGAGTATTAAAATGTATGATATTATTGTAAACTTTATTCCATTTATGTTTATTGTTTCCATTATTGCATATATCCTAAGCTTCGCTGTCATCACCAAGATGATTCCGAAGTTTAAGAAGCGCAAGCCAAATGGACGCCATATTCATAATATCGAAACTGTTTCGATATCCGATTATACTAATGAATCCCTAAATTATTGATTCGATAAACCCAGAAATCTTCTGGGTTTATTTTTGCTCGTTATAAAATCACATCTTTTAATGAAAGGAGTCTATCATGACTAAAAACATTAAAAAACACTTTATCCATTTGACTATCAAGTCTTGGTTTAAGGATATTTATCCGGATGTATTTACAGCACTGGAAACCTATCTGGATTCCAATCCTGATATCTATGCCTATTCAGTTGATGAAATCCCGATGTGTAAATCCGAAACATACATCCTACGATATGATATCCTCTGTGATAACCAACAAGCTGGTTACATTATGGACGATTTAAAGTGGTTCTTAAATAAGTAATCTGTCGATTCCTACAATCATTAAGAGCTCGTGACAAAATTATGGGCTCTTATTTTTCGTCGCGAGAAAATCATGTCCCTTAATGAAATACTAGAGTGTATAACCAAAACACATTTGCTGCCAAGCCAAATCGTAATAGCTTATCGGCAGAGGCGAATTAGACGGTCGCCCCGGAGTAAGCAACTCGAACATTTCACTTTATTTTTTTTCGCGAAATAATCACATGCCTTAATAGAATATTAACCCACTATTAAGGAGTATTAAAATGCCAAAGATCGATATTCGTGGCCGTATGACCGCTCTTCGTGACAATCTAGCTTACACCCCTTGCCAAGTGATCGATGTTGAACCCGAATCCAACACCTTTAAGAATATTAAAGATGTTGATAAGTGGTCCAAGATTGTATTGAAGATGGCATTGAGTGAAGCTAGTATAGAAGATCCGGTTGCGGTTTCACGAGTTATGGAGATCCTTAAAAATAAAGGTTACCTCTGAAAATCAGAGCCTGTGATGAAAAATCATGGGCTCTCATTTTTTTCGTCGCGAGAAAAACGTCGTTCTTAATGATAAGTAAACTCATATAAAGGAGATACCAATGTTTGACTTTCTTAAGTTCCTTATCAAATCCGTGCTGATTTCCGGCGCGGTTCTACTGATTATTGTAATCCTATCCATTAGTGGATTGCTTAACATTCTTCTGTAGAATCGCAAAGGTGCATCAGCACCTTTCTTTTTCTTCGCGAAGAAAACATGCCTCTTAATAGAATATTAACCCACTATTAAGGAGTATTAAAATGCGTACTATCGTTAAGGCTATTGCTGCCATTTTGATTGGTTCGATCATCGTTTTCGATGCGTTGATCTTTGCCGATTACATCTATATCAAGAACCACATGGTTTACGAATATGATGGATCGACGAATGTCACCACCAGCGAGATTCACCATATTGATGGCCGTGTAGATTACATATACGAATAATACCTATTGGAAATTCTATAAACCCTATGAAAACATAGGGTTTATATTTTTCGAAAAAGGAGTTACAATGGAACTTGTAAATGGAACCGTAGTCAGCGCTTCACAATCCACATATGGTGGCTATGCTGTGATTATACATCTGGATTATCCAGATATGCTCAATTGCCTTACAACTGGACAGCATGTTGGTATCATCGATATTTTGGAGGATGAAAAATGAAATATTTTTATGGGATTGTCACGGGAATGCTACTCATGGGCTGTATCATGGTGGTAATATTCAATTTGACCGAACGTAATAATATAAATAAAGTCGAACATATCAAAACCGGAGATATTGATTGGGTTTGTATCGACAATGGCGATTACACACGAAGTTGTGATGTGATTCAGAAATACCAATGATATTTAAAGGAGTTATCATGCGTGTTTTAAAGATGCTCGTCTATTATATTTTTGTGCCTAGGGTCGTTCCTGATTGGGATATGTACGATGAATTCTGCGATGATTGCGTAAAAACAAATGAAGATTTCCGCATGATCAGAATCGGATATCTTATGGAACCTCAGAAACGATGGGTCCTTGATCGATGCTTTCCAGAACTAATGAGCACATTACGAACATCGATTAATTCATATTTCGATTACCGTGACGGACTAATAACGATCGAAATGTTCGATTATTGTCAGCCATTCGAGGATATTGTTCGAGAATTTGATCGATTAAAAGAAAAGCATATTCTAAGAATCAATTATATAGACTGGATTGCTTTATATGATCCATATCTTTATGCCGCTCTTGTTTCATTCTCATATAAATTCCATGCCTATGAGGATGCATATGGCTTCGAAACATGCAGAGCGGATACAGCTGGTACACCAATTAAACGCGAAAAAAACATCGGACTTAATGAAGTATAACTATTATGAAAGGAGTCATAATGACTTTCAAGCAATTTCCGCTGTTTTAAGCGTATTTGCAGCTCTGGGAATCAGCGCATTGTATAAGATTCATACTAAGAAGGAATCTGAAAAATCCGAAGACTCTGAATCGTGATTGATTCAATAAACCCTATGAAAAACATAGGGTTTATATTTTCTCGCGTAATAATCTTTTCGTTTAATGAAAGGAGGTTGACATATGTCAGCTCGAAAAGATAATAATAAGAAAATGGATCAAATTGTATTTGAAAGCTTGGATTATTCTCAAAGCAATCATCATCCCGATGAAGAAGAATATGCAGAAGCTCTCAACAATGCTAAGAAAGTCGTTGACCTTAAGAATTCCTATAATTCTCAACGTCACGAAAAAATCGTAAAAGTTGTTGGAGCCGTTAGCTCTGTTCTATGTGTCGGAATGATGCTTGTCTTCGAACGATCCAATGCAATTACTACTAAGTCCCTTCCATTCTTTCCAAAGCCACATATCTGATTAACCACCACACAAGCCCTGTGATTTTTACAGGGCTTTTTATTTTTGAAAGCGCATATTATGACAACGAATAATAAGAACAAGGATCGAATCATTTATATATCAGCAATCGCGATCGGTGTTGGTGTTGCAGCAATTTGCAGTCGACACATATACAGATCTGGCTATGATAATGGTGTTGCAGATACAAGTCTTAAAATGATTTCTTGCATTCTGAAACATCACTGAACATTTATATAAGGAGTTATCATGTATAAAAAGCTTGTCTATATTATTACGATTCTTACAGTTTCATTCTGTTCTTTAACTGGTTGCGGAAATTACGCTTATACAACACCGCAACACCAAGACCAGAAATCAGAACAAAAAGTCGAGAAAGAACCTGAATATGTTGGAACGTATTCTCAGACTTTCGAATCCGATAACGTAATCGGTGCATGCGACGATGGAGCAAAAAATGGATGCAAATATGAAGTTGTATTGACACCGAAGAATATAACCGTATATTACACCAACAGTGTCGGAACCACTATGGTGTGGTATGGTAATGCATCTGCAACCGATGTAACAAAAAAATACAATGATGCAAAAAAAGCATATTCGATAGTATCGACTCTTGATCCTGAGTTTACTTCGAAAACGGATGCATCGACGGCAATGTTCGGATATGAAGGACGTCATAAAGAGTTTACATACGTCAATAGCAATGGGATAAAACACATTGAAATGGACGTTCCTGATTCTTCTGAAGATGCCTTATTCGATACTACAAACATCAACCTATTTTATCTGACAAAGGATGCTATCTGATGAAGAAACACATTGTCATAATCGGTCCATCTGGATCTGGAAAGACTACTCTACAAAGGGCTCTTGTCGATTTCGGATGGAAGGCCGTAGTATCATTAACCACAAGACCGAAGCGTCCATACGAGCTTGATGATTTTCCATATCACTTTAGTGATGATCGAGAATTCGATCAGTTGGTTGATGATGGTTGGCTATCCCTTGTTCGAGAATATCGAGTATGGAATGGACAAACATGGCGATATGGTTTCCCGATCTCGGATCTTCGAGCGAATGATCAAACTGTTTCGGTTCTTGATCCATCAGGATATTTGGAACTGAAAGACATGATCGATGACGTATATGGTGTCTATATGGATATTCCAGAAGACGTCATACGTTATAGATTACTCGCAAGAGGCGATAAACCTGAAGAAATCGATAGACGTATTAAATCCGATTTCGGGGACTTCAGTTATATTCGTCACAATTTCAGTACTTTGTGCGATTTACGTATCAATACGGTAAGGAAACCATCACAAGATGCTGAACGAATAATCAATTATATTAATGCCTCAGAAAAATCCGCGAAAAAATCTTAGTGCTTAATGAAGTATAAACCTCTACAAAGGAGAAATTATGACTGACGAGAACATCACTATTGACGAAATCACTGTCGATCCGAAGGATCAAAAGCCATCAAAGGTAAAGGAAAAGTTCCAGAAAGTCAAGTCCTGGTGCAAAGAGCACAAGGGAGAAATCATTAAAGACGCACTGTTCATCGGAGCAGGAGCTGCCGCAGTCGTGATCGCTAAGATCGCTACTAATAACAGTTCTGAAGATGAATATATGACGATTGCTTATGACGACTCCGTTGAAATCTCTGACAAGACTGACGAAGAAGGAAACCCTTACTGCTTGATTAGCGCTAAATCCTCAGATGACGATGATTCCGAAGAATCGGATGATTCTGATGTCGAATCTACTGAAGAGTAATTTATTACTGAAAGCCTAAAAGGCCTATGGAAACATAGGCCTTTAGCTTTTGCCTAGGAGATATTATGGACATTCAACATATTTTAAATGTATCAAAACACTTCGTCAAAAAGAACTCTCCGACTATTTTGACCGGAATGGCTGTTGCTGGCGTGGTAACTGTTGCAGTATCCGCAGTAAAGGATACACACGTTGCGGATCGTAAGATCAAAATCGCTAAAATCAGTAATGGTCGAGAACTTACCAAGATCGAAATGGTAAAGACCGCAATGCCTTGCTATATTCCAACCGGACTGAGTGTTGTTGCGACCCTTGCCTGTATTGGCGGTGCACTAAAGGCTGGTAATGCAAAGACAGCAGCATATGCATCGGCATATACTATGGCACAGGAAGCAGCGAAGAACTATCGTACTCAGGTTGAACATATCCTATCTGAAAAAGATATTGAGAAACTAAACAATGCAGTTGCGGATGATGCGATGGCCAAGAGCGATTCTCAACCGATTGTAGTTGGAAGTGGTAAGGTCCTGTGCTTTGATCAATTCTCTGGACGATATTTCGAATCTGACATGCAGAGTCTTCGTGAGATTCAAAATGATCTTAATGAACAATTGCTCACTGACATGTGGGTTTCCGTTAATGAGTACTACGATAAACTCAGGTTGGAACCGATCAATGCAGGAGAAGAATTGGGTTGGAATCCTGATTATAAGGTAAAGCTCCAGTATAGTTCTCGCTTGTCCGAAGATGGACGTCCATGCCTGGTTGTATCATTCGATACAAGTCCATCCGTCGACTTTTATCGTAAATACTGATTCGCGATATTTCCACGTTTCTTAATGAAACTTATATATTCGAAAGGAGTATTATGATAGATAAAATCGTAAATGCTATTTCCAAAAGTATTAAACCCGATATTTCCGCATCAGGAATCGCAGTAGCAGTTATTGGAGCGATTGGTATTGGACTCATTACTACGGGGACCCGTAAAATGACAGAATCCGTTACCGCTTCAGTGCTGAAAAGCGAACTTGATAAGGATCCGGATTGTTTGGTTCAGCTATACGATGAAAACCAAAATCCAGTACTCATCGGAAAGCTTTAAGTTTTATAAACCCTACAAATCGTAGGGTTTATATTTTAAATAATAACCAATAGAAAGGTATAAACAATGATCAAGAAGACCCTCACTTACACCGACATCGACGGAACCGAAGTCAAGGAAGATGCATATTTTCATCTATCCCAGCGTGATCTTCGTCGTATGATCCGTAGCGGAGAGTTTGATCGACTTCAGACCATTGCCAAGAAGATGACCGAACTCACCCCAGACATGCCGGCTTCTGATATTATGAATACGGTTATGGACGCTGTCGATATTATCGTGAAGGCATCTTATGGTAAGCGAGTTAAGGATGAAGATCGTACTCGTTTCGTTAAGAATGAAAAGAGCACTGAACTCTTTATGGACTCTGAGGCATATGATGCTCTCGTCGATGATCTTATCGACAATCCGGAATCGCTTACTGAATTCACGACCGATCTTTTCCCAGTTAATGCTCGTAAGCAGGTCGAGGATTATATTGAACAGCATCCAAATGATGATGCAGTCAAGAACTATCTTGATGCAAAGCAGGAAATCGCAGAAAATGTTCAACCGAACACTCCTGCAGTTCCGATGGTCCCGCCAGTCGCAAACATCTGATAGCTCATATATTTGTGGAAAGCGGGCTATCAACTACTGATGGCCCGCTGGCCTTGTTCCACAATAGATTTGTGAATTATTTTTCGAAAGGTTTATTATGACTGAAAATGGAACTGACATTTCTCCAGAAGCTCTAGGAATCGAAACCACCGAAAATGGAGTTAAAATCCCTGAGAAGTCAGTGCGTGTTCCTCCTAAAAAATCAAAGGTGAAGGAAGTATCAGAGACGTTCTTTAATGGAACTGCAAAAGATGCTGCGATGTCCGTAGTAACTGATGTATTGGTTCCGGCATTAAAACAAACGATCTATGATATGATTTCAACCGGTTTTCAGAGGCTTCTGTTTGGAGACACAGTCGCAAATGGTCGGCCAATTACGGCTTCTCCATCATATTCGCGAACCAACTATAATTCAAGGTATCGTGCGGCAACACAACGTCCCACAATTCCAGCACGAAACGGACATGATTTCAATCGTATTGTATTCGATACAAGAGCGGATGCAGAGAGCGTGTTGTCATACATGTATGATTCAATCAATGAAACTGGGATTGTATCACTTGCAGACTTTTATATTAAAGCCAATGAGTATAATAACTCAAAGGTTCCGACAACCCCACAGGATTACAACTTCGGATGGACAGATGTTCGCCGTAGTAGAATCCTGACAACTGAAACCGGTTACTATATTATTGATCTACCAAATCCAAAGGTTATCCGATGAGTCCAGAACAAGCACGTGCCGAATTGTGCAAATTCTATAGTGCACCAAGTTGGGCACATAAAGTAAATCACATGTCTGATAAACAGGTGTTTGCAGTCCTTATGCGATTGCAAAGCGCCCGTAAGTATCGAAAGGAGCATCCAGAAGGATGATGGATGATATTCATGCAGCAACGCTGCCAAAAGCGTATGACTTTCTAGTTGAAACATACGAAGACAAAAGTGAGGAAAAGCTTCTGAAAATCTGGAAGGATCGCTTTGCTTCACATTTTCCGAACCTGGTTTCTCAGGTAAAGGAGTATCGATTTAGGATCTATGATCCGAATGATCCTCCTAGGTCACTTGTGATTTTGACTTTCGACGGACGTATTATGGAATTCAGAACAACCAAAAAGGGTTCTGCAGAACTTAAGACTCTCAACTAAGGAGATATTTAGATGGACATTAAATCGGTAATCGTTTCGAAGGCTTCAAGAGCTGGATTGATTCTAAAAAAGAATTCGCCGGCCATTCTCACTGGTGTTGGTGTGGTTGCGGGTGTCGCTGCAACTGGCTTCGCAGTATATTCTACTCTGAAACTTGATGAAGTTGTCACCGAACATAATATTCGAGTTCAGCGTATTGAGAAGAATTATCGCAAAGCTCAGGATCCGGATATGGATATTGTAATCAGCGATGATGAGTATAAGCATCAGATCGTTCAGCAGCATGTATGGTTTGGTCTGTCTGTAACCGAACTATATTTGCCGTCCATTGCATTCACAACGGTGGCGATTGCATGTACGCTTGGCGCTCACAATATTCTTTCTAAGCGAAATGCGGCTCTGACTGCAACCGTGTCTATGCTTGCTAATAAACTGGCAGATTATAGGTCTCGTGTTGTTGAGAAATATGGTGCTGAAGTTGATCGTGAACTATATCATGGAATCAAAGAAGTAGAATCCACTGATTCAGACGGCAAGACCAATACCGAAAAAGAATCTCATGACAACATTCCAGGATTCTCCAGGTTCTTTGATGAGTACAGCATCTATTGGGATCGTGATCCTGGTATGAATGTCGCTCATGTCCGTGCCGCTCTCACGAATCTGAATCAGGAATTGATGGCAAAAGGTCATGTCTTCCTGAACGATGCATATCGTGCTCTTGGCCTTTCTGATACCCCGGCAGGTTCTGTAATGGGATGGATCTACGATAAAGAGCATCCGGATACTGTGATCGACTTCGGTACCAGTCTTGGAACCAGCACGGATGATCCGTGGGACTTCGTACATGATTGCCCATGGGATGGCAAGATTGGTATCAAGCTTGAATTCAATGTCATGCCTGAACCGATCTACAACCAAATCTGATTTATATTTAGGAGTTAATCATGAACAAGCATGATCTGATTATGCTTGCGCTTGGTGCTCTGGCCGGCAGCGTCGTAACTGGCGTTGCCGGTTATATTTATGTAAATCATAAATATACACCACTGCGTGAAATCAATGAAACAGTTCAAAAGCTGGAAAAGCGTAAAGAAGAACTGGTTGAGCAGAATCTATATACTGAGAAAGTCATTAAGACAAAAACTCAGGAACATGAAAAGAAAATCGCAGAACTTGAAGATAAAGAACTGCGACTTCGCTATTCTGCAACCGACAATACTTCTACATATGATAATTTCATTGATGAAGAAGACGATGCACTCGACGCGCTTCGTGAAGATATGGGTTATTCCGATGAACACCACAGCTCATATTTTAAGGAAGATGGACGTTTTGTAATTGATGAAGGCAATCCTCGTTGGGATGGTCCTCTCACCGATGACGAACAAGCGGAATTCGATGAGTGCGAAGGTGATTCCGATATGGAACACACAGTCTTGGATTCGATACGAAGAAAACGTTATCATCAAACGATACCGAATAAACACATATATCGAATCGATGAAAAAGAACACCAGAACAAACCCGATTGGTTTGACACAATAACCATCGACTATTATGAGACCGATGATATATTTGCCGAAGGAACAATGATTGTCAATAATATCGCAGGGCTTATCGATGTTACGGTGTTGAATCATTTTGATCCCGATGGGACAGTATGGTGCCGAAATGAGAAACTGGAATGCGATTATGAGATCGTGGATCATGCTGGATCTTGGCAGAATGCCGTAATGCATATTCCCGAGGATCAGGTCGCTCCGGTTCACAAGTACAATAAGGAACTTGCTGACAAAATGGAGGAGTAATTATGAGCATCGACCTGAACAAATATCTTATGAAAAGATACGGTAACGGAGAATACGTTAACTGGCTTATCAACAGAGTCGATGCATCTGATTACGATCAACTTGCAATAGTATTATTTAGTATTGATTACTATTGGGATATTCCAATGGATCAGAATCGTGCCGATGATGGCGTATATATGCGTCAGATTTATACCGATGAAACCGGTAAACACATCGATGCTTTTCTTGATCCATTGGTATCCACAGTACTTGAAATGCTTGTAGCATTTGCCGAACGAACCAATTTCATAACATCCGAGCGATACAGCACATCACATTGGTTCAAGATGTTTCTTTCAAACCTTGACATCGACTGGTATGATTATGTATATGTCGATGTCAATGGAATCGACAATGATGACATCATCAAAAAGGTAAATCACTTCATGCATCATGAGTACAATTACGATGGATCAAATGGTGGATTGTTTGTTGTTAATGATCCACCTCATGATCTTCGTACTACCGAGTTATGGTATCAGATGCAATATTGGAACAAACAGTTCGATATTCCAGATATTTAGAAAGGAGAATGTTTTGGATCAGGTACAAGTGCATGAAGTCCACACTGGAAAAAACAAGGTAACCATTATTGCAGATCCTAAGATCCGTGGTTATCATGATCTTCTGGTGAGGGGTGGAGCATTCTACGCCGTCTATGATCCAGAATCTCATTTCTGGTCGAGGGATATTCGTAAGCTTAGTGAGCTAATCGATAATGACATTAACCAATATTATAATGATCATATCAAGGAACTGGAGGATGAAGGATATACTGTAACTCGCCAACTTATGCAGAACATGTCAAATGGCGCATGGAATCGGTATATGAATTCATTCAAGTATCTTCGTGACAATGAAGAGACATTGGATCAGAAAATGATATTTGCCGATCAGGTCCCAAGTCGAGAAGATTATGCGACCAAGCAACTGCCATATTCTGTTAAGCCAGGAGTATGTGATTCGTATAATAAATTGATGAGCGTTCTGTATTCCTCAGATCAGCGAGAAAAGCTTGAATGGGGAATCGGAGCGCTTGTTGATGGCACTGAGATAGATAAAATCCAGAAGATGTTTGTGATTTATGGTGATCCAGGAACTGGTAAATCGACAATTCTGAACATCATCGAGGAACTATTTCCAGGATATATCGCATACTTCTCAGCTGATGAATTGGGCAAAGGTTATACTTTTGCGACCGCCGCATTCAAGAACTCTCCATTGATCGGTATTCAGCATGATGGTGATCTATCGAAAATGTGGGATAACACAGTTCTGAATGAATTGGCGGCTCATGAAACTATTGTCATCAATGAGAAAGGTGTAAAACAGTATCCAATTCGTCCTAAAACCATGCTCTTTATGGCAACCAATAAAGCCGTAAAGATCACAGATTCAAAAGCCGGTCTTATTCGTCGTCTTATCGATATCGAACCAACTGGTATCAAGATGTCTCAAGATGAATATTTTGAGGCGATCGGTAAGATCAAATTCGAATTGGGGGCTATTGCACATCATTGTCTTTCGGTGTATAAAAGCCGTGGAGCTCATTATTATGATGGATATTCTCCATTGAGTATGATTTCCAGGACAAATGATATTTACAACTTCATTGAAGACAATTATGATCTGGTTACTGATGCTGATAATGGTATCACACTTAACACTCTTTGGATGACATTCAAAGAGTGGCAAGATGAAACAAAGAACCAAGTTGTAATGAAGCGAACAGACTTCATGTACGAGATGGCATCATACTATGATCGAATGGAACGTACTCGTCATGCATCGAAGTCATATTCAACTTCAGGAGTCGTGTTCTATGGCTTTAAATTCGACAAGTTCAAATCCAAAATTGAACGAATTACGGTCGGTACTCCCGATTGGTTGAATTTTTGTGATGACAATAGTTCTTTCGATAAATTAGCGCAATCATATCCAGCACAATTAGCTCGTAATGATGAATGCGGAGCGCCACGAGTCTCTTGGGATACGTGCGAAACAACTCTTGCAGACATCGATACGCATCAGCTACATTGGGTCCGAGTACCTTCCAATCATATTGTTCTGGACTTTGATCTTCGTGGTGATGACGGAGAGAAGAGTCTTAAAGCAAATATTGAAGCTGCAAAGGATTTTCCAAAGACATATGCTGAAGTATCCAAATCCGGTAATGGACTACATTTGCATTATATTTACGATGGAGATGTGAACAAACTTAAGAACCTTTATAGCACTCATATCGAGATAAAGGTTTATAAAGGAAAGTCCGCACTCCGTCGTAAATTGTCAAAATGTAATAACCTAGAAGTAGCTCATATTTCTTCAGGACTTCCACTGAAAGGAGAGAAGTCTATGATTAATAAATCGGAGTTAGCAGATGAACAGCATCTTCGTAACATCATCAAGAATTGTTTGCTTAAAAAGTATCAACCCGGAACGAAACCAAGTATAGACTTTATTTGTAAAGTTCTGGATGAAGCTTATGAGCAAGGACTTGTATATGATGTAAGCGACATGCGAAATGATATTCTGTCATTTGCCATGCGTTCTTCGCATTGGGCCGACTATTGCATGACTGTGGTTTCTAATATGAAATTCAAATCTGAAAAAATTCCGGAAGGAAAATCAGATGAAAATGTCAATGGTGTGGTCTTTTATGATGTCGAAGTCTTTCCGAACCTGTTCATGATCTGCTATATGCGTGATGATGAAGATGATGTTCGTTGCTGGATCAATCCACCTCGGAAATCAGTTGTAGAACTTATGGAGCAATCATTGGTCGGTTTCAACAATCGACGGTATGATAACCATATGCTATATGCATGGGGTGTTTTGGGATATAATAATTCGCAGTTGTATGAGCTTTCGAGCAAGATCGTCAATGGAGATAAAAATGCATTGTTCGGTCAAGCATACAATGTCTCATATGCCGATATCTATGACTTCTCGTCAACGAAGCAATCTCTTAAGAAATGGGAGATTGAGCTTGGAATCGATCACCATGAACTCGGAATGGATTGGACAAAACCAGTTCCTGAAGACATGTGGAAAGTCGTCGAAGGGTATTGCAAAGACGATGTCCGAGCGACCAAAGCTGTTTTCAATCATCTGAGCGGTGATTTCGAAGCACGAAAGATTCTTGCGCAGTTGTCAGGATTGTCGGTCAATGACACGAATAATACTCATACTGCCAAGATCATATTCGGTAACGAAATGCATCCGCAATCGAGTTTCAATTATCCAGATCTGTCTGAGCTATTTCCTGGTTATGTATTCGACCCATTTGCGCCAAAAGACCAAAAGTCCAAGTATATGGGCGAGTATCCATCGGAAGGCGGATACGTATTTGTACATGGCATGGACAATGGCGATGTTGATCAGGATTATATGTATATTAAACATCCATGGGAGGTATAATGGATCTTGAAGTACGTGATTATCAAACGATTATAGATGCAGTTCGTTATTATATTGATAAGAAGGAACTTTTAAAAACAAAATATAGTCTGTATCTCAACTCATATGAAACTTTTCGTGGAACTTATTCCGCGCTTGTCTTAACGAGTGTACCTAGTGACAGACGTATTTATGAAGTGGTTCATATGAAAAATCCGGAGACCACTACTGTTACCAGCTATCTTCAAGAAAATGATCCAATTTCCTACAATAAATGATATAATGGAGAAACAATGAATTATCAATCGATCGAATATGCAGTACGCCGATATATCGATAAGAAAGGATATTGTAATCAGAAAAGAGATTACAATCTGTTCATCAAATCAAGTGGATATATTCTCGGTAGCTATTATGCGTTTGTCGTAACGGATGAACCTAGCGATGAGCGTATTTATGAAGTAACTCATCTTCGGAGCAACCCAGCATCCACCGCAGTTACCAGCTATCTTCAAGATGATAGCGAACCATTTTTCATCTAATAGATAAAGGAGTTAATCATGACTGATATTCAAGAAAACCTTCCAGACATGTATGAGAATGTTCTAAAATATATGGACAACGATTTTGTCAGAGTCGCGCATCTTCGTGATTCCACAACATTCTGTAACGATATGTATGAACAGACATTGAAAAAGGTAGTCGATCTCGGAACCATTCGTAAGGATCGAACAGGAGTTGGTACTCTGTCTACATTTGGTCTCCAGATGGAATTCTATCTGTCGCTATATTTCCCGCTGGTCACCACCAAGAAGGTATATTTGAAAGGTGTAATTGCCGAACTTCTGTGGTTCCTCAATGGCGATACCAACATCAAATACCTGAATGACAATGGTGTTCATATTTGGGACGAATGGGCAGAAGAGAATGGAGATCTCGGACCGATCTATGGTAAGCAATGGCGTGACTGGAATGGTGATCATATTGATCAGATCCAGAATGCCATCGATCTTATCAAGAACGATCCATATTCTCGCAGGATCATTGTGAGTGCCTGGAATCCGTCCAAGATTCCCGATATGGCTCTTCCGCCATGTCATACATTCTTCCAGTTCTATGTTACGGAATCCGAACGTCTTGATTGTCAGATCTATCAGAGATCTGCAGACATGTTCCTCGGAGTTCCGTTTAACATTGCATCATATTCTCTGTTGACTATGATGATGGCCCAGCAGACTGGTCTTGAACCTGGACGTTTGATCTGGACTGGAGGTGATTGCCATATTTATCTGAATCACCTCGATCAGGTTGAAAAAGAGCTTCATCGAACTCCATATCCTTTCCCGAAAATAAAGATTGATAAAGCCAAGGATATTTTCAGCTACAAGCTTGAAGACTTCCATCTGGAAAACTATAAGTGTCATCCTGCAATCAAGGCTCCCGTGGCTGTATGATTGAAGAAATGTTTGAAAACTTCAGTGGCGAGACATTGATCGGTATTGCTATTATCGTGATATTTCTCGCCATTGCTCTATTTTTCGGAGATGACAAATGAGTAAAAAGGCTTTAAAAAAATCGGTTGAAGATGTCGTTCTGGCATGGTCGATCGAAGGTGTATGCCCGGATTATCACCGATGCGTGAAGGACATGGTCCGAAAAGTATGGCCCTCATTAGCCCACGCACTCGATGAACTTTCGGAGGAGTATCGAGTAAATCATGACTGACAAGCAAATGCTAGGCGGTATGTTCGGTAATGTCGCATTGCTGGATATTGCTTCGATGCATCCGCATTCGATCATTGCTATGAACATGTTCGGACCGTATACAAAAAAATATAAGGATATTCTGGACACACGTATTGCCATCAAACATGGAGATTTCGCAACGGCCGAAAAACTTCTGGATAATAAATTCACAGATGCCGAGCTTCGTGAAAACCAGAAGATTCTGTCGACTGCATTGAAGATTCCGATCAATTCAGTATACGGTCTGACTTCTGCTCATTTTCCAACAAGGTTCAATGATGTAGCTGCAGGCAAGCGAGATCGTAACATGGACAATAAAGTCGCCAAGCGTGGTGCATTGTTTATGATCACGCTGAAGCACAAAGTCCAGGAAATGGGTTATACAGTAGTCCACATCAAAACGGATTCGATCAAGATCGCAGATGCTGATGATTATATTATCAACTGGGTGACTGAATTCGGGCATAGGTATGGATACACTTTTGAACATGAGGCGACTTATGACAAGCTATGCATTGTCAATAAGTCAACATATATTGCTCATTCCGCATGGGGTGAACATGCTGGTGAATGGACCGCTACTGGATTACAGTTCCAGGTTCCTTATGTATTCAAAACCTTATTTTCAGGAGAACAAGTCAGCCTGTCAGATCTGTCGGAGGTCAAAAGTGTACAGACAGCACTATATCTTGACTTCAATGAAGATTTGCCAGCAGATGAGCATAATTACTCATTCGTTGGAAAAGTTGGCGCATTTGTTCCAGTCAAAAGTGGTTCCAATGGTGGCGAACTTGTCAGAAGCGATGGCAAAGGAGGATATTCGAGTGCTACCGGAGCAAAAGGCTATCGATGGAAAGAAGCATCAATAGTCCGTGACAATAATCTTTCTGATGAAATAGACATGTCATATTATAATAAACTCGCCGATGATGCTATCGAAGCTATCAACGAACGAGGTGATTATAATTGGTTTATTTCCGATGAACCTTATATTTCACCAAATCCTGAATCAAACAAGACGATGGAGAGATTATTCAATGGGGTTAAATAGTTTTATTGTCGGGAATGCCTTGTTAATCTTCACAATCACTATAATACAGTTTAGCGACAGAAAATCAAAACTAAGCGATATTATTTGTATTGTAATTATATCGATCTGCATATTCGTTATTGAATGTGTTTGTTTACAATAGAATATTGCTTATGGCTTTATATCATTAGGAGTTATTATGTCGACACATCAAATGAATTATGTATATGATTTTAGAAATAAAGACGATTTTAAGATCGGTTATGATTATGGAAAGCTCGATGCTTATCATGATATTATGGATTTCTTCTTCAAGCATGTAAATGCATGGGAAGCTGATTATTTTGATAAGCTATATTCGAAGTTCGAGGGATTCCAAAAGCCGATTATTCTTCGTCAGTCCGATTTCTTCAAGATGGCTATAGATTCCACGATCGATATTCGTGAAATCATGCAGGAGGAATTGGATAAACGTTATAAGAATACCCGTAAAGATCTTGAACAATATATCGACTTCAAAGGAGAGAACAATGATTGATTTTCGCAAAGTGATGCCACCTCAGTTTATGCTAGCGCCTGATGAATTCGAGATCCGGATCGCTTCACCCAATGGTCATGACATTATTGCTGTCGGTAAGAAAGATGATCTTATTGTGAAGCAAGACTATAATGACAACGGAAGTCTTCAGATTTTAGTGACTGGAATCAAATATTATCGTAGTGAGGATGTCCCAGGTGAGATGGTATTCACATCTGAAGATAGTAATCCATTCGGTCGATTCCAAAGATCTGACGGACTATATTGAAAGTTTCAATCAATGACACTAAATGATACTATTTGTTTCGTTGCCATCCTGGCAGCGACTGTGTTTATTTCATATATTCAAAACAGATAATAAAAGGATAATCATGGAAAACAGATCTCCAGAAATTGATGATATCATGAGTTGCAATTGTCAGGCACCCGTGAATTTTGTTCTCGAATTATGTATTCGAGAATTCCGATGGTGGTAAAGTACATGCAGCACTCCTTTTGTGTACTGGTTGTCAAAAACTTGTCCGAATTTCCGGACAGATTAATAGAATCGATGATCTTGCACTTAATGCTTATAATCGTATGTGAATTAAAGAAAACAAATAATGAAAGGAACCCTAATGAATGATATCATTGCAAATGAATCTATTCTCGATTCGATCATGGGCTGCGATTGTGATTCGGAAATAAAGGTAATGGATTCATATTTACATGAAGACCAGACTTCCGATGATATGGCAACACGAATCAAAACGGTATTTGTTTGCACGGGTTGCGGAAAGATGGTCTCGGTATCCGGCGAAGTCGATGAAATCGCTGACATTTCGATGGTCGCCAAAATTAGGGATATGGAAGATGATTGATCGGATTATTCTAACAATATTCGCAGTATTAATCATCTTATTCGTAAATATTGTAATTGGATCAAGAATCGATAATCTATTTGAAAGGATGAATCATGAAGACGAAAACAGTCAGGGCATCGAAGGAAGTCAAGAAGGAAGCAAAGAAAATGATGAATTGCCATTGTAATGCATCGATTGTGATTCTTTATAGAAACATCGATGATCATGGCCATGGCAACTATATTTGTGCATGTCCATCTTGCAGTGGATCAGTAACTGTTTCGCGATAAAATCATTGTCCTTAATGAAGTAATCACTACTCATTAAGGAGAAATTATGAATACTATTGTTGCAATCGTACTGATTGTCATCCTCGGCATTGCACTGATCTTCGCCATTGCCACCGCATGTAACATTGCAAATGAATCTACACATGTTAAAACGGAATTGGTAAAGGTGAAGACCCTGCTAAAGACTGCATATGCTGTTAGTGACGATGCAACCAAAAATATTCTCGATAAAATCGATGAATTAGGTGTTTGCTGAATGACTTAAAGGTCCATGAAAAATCATGGGCCTTTGGTCTTTCCGCGAATGAATCATCTCCCTTAATGAAGTAAACTACCAAATTAAGGAGATGTATATGATATCATTGATTGTAACGATCATCACCGTAGGTCTGGTCCTGATTGGTTATGAGATCGGTGACATATTCTTCGGATCAATCCGCCGTAAGATTGAAATGAGGAATAAAGTCGAGAGTCATATCCTTCGAGATCAATACGGAATCTATAATATTGATGATGCATTCAAATCCAAAAAGTAAATAAGTTTATTTTATTAAACCCTGTGCAACACAGGGTTTATATTTTTGAAAGGAATTAAAATGCCAAAGTTCAAGCAGTATACTCTCGAAGGCGTCACCCTTCCATTCGGTAAGAACTTTTCCGGTGAGGAAGGCAAGTTCAACGCCAAGGGGGATCGTAATTTCTGTATTTCTTTGACAAAGGATCAGGCCGATTTTCTGTCGAATGAGGGTTTGTCCGTTCGTTCCTTGCCGCCGAAGGATGAGGAATCTCAAGAACTTTATTATCTTCCGATCAAAGTTTCCTATAAGGTCCGTCCGCCGGAAATCTATATGGTAACCACTTCCGGCAAGCGCAAGGTTTCAGAAGATAATGTCTCAAACCTGGATTATGCAGATATCATCACTGCAGATGTCACATTCACCGGACGTCCATGGGAGATGAATGGCAAGACTGGAGTAAAGGCATATCTGAACAACCTTTACGCAACCATTCGGGAATCTCCGCTCGAGGAAAAATATGCGAATATTCCGGACTTCCCGGATTCAGCCACCAATACCATGACGTTTGCGGCTATTAATCAATGATATTTTTGATTGGCTCTCGATTTTCGGGGGCCAATCATTTGTTTATATTTTTAGGAATACTATGGGCAGTTACGACAATCATTTTATTGAGCAATTAATAGAGCATTGCAAACTCGAAGCGTCTTTGACTACGTGCAAAGATGCTTATGATGCATATAACGATGCCAAACATCTATGTGAGAATTATTTGAGGAAAACAAATGACAAAAAGCATTAAATGGGACGATTTGAATCTCGAAGTGATTCGTAAAAAGATAATGGAACTTCATAGTGGAAATTGTCTTTCAGAATATGGTCCGAATATTTACATCGATGAAAAGAAATCCCAATCAAATGGTGATATAACAGTCACTGAACATGATTGGCGTCCTCAACCGTATACCGCCATCGATCTTTATGTGGAATGTCAGAACTGCAACAAAGCCGGTTATACAACACTTCGTTTAAGCGATGATATCCTTAAGAATAGTCGGAAGACACATGAGAACTAGATTGTATCAGTTTCAGAAGGACGCGATTCTGAAACTTCACAGCGGTTGTATATTGGCAGGAGGTGTTGGAACCGGAAAGTCCATTACGTCTCTTGCATATTTTCTAAGTCGGGAGTGCAAACACAAGGCTGGTAAGAATGCCAATGGCGATACCTATAAGCCTTTGCCGGGTTCTCCGGACTTATATATCATTACAACTGCAAGAAAACGCGATTCACTTGAGTGGGTCGACGAACTTAACAAGTTTGCCCTATCCACTGGCAAGAATACTGGAATGGGCGGAATAACCGTCACCATTGATTCGTGGAACAATATCGGAAAGTATAGGGATGTACAGGGTGCGTTCTTTATATTTGATGAGCAACGTGTAGTCGGTTCAGGTGCTTGGACAAAGGATTTCATTCAGATCGGAAAATTCAATCGATGGATTCTATTGTCTGCGACACCTGGCGATACCTGGAGCGATTATATTCCCGTATTCATAGCCAATGGATTTTATAAGAACCGAACGCATTTCATGAGACGTCATGCCGTTTATGATCGATGGAGCAAATTTCCGCGTGTCACCAAATGGCTTGACGAAGATTATCTATGTAGACTTCGGAACATGATATTGGTTCCGATGGAAATGCCAAGGGAAACTGAAAGAAAGATAGAACAGGTATACGTACCTTATGACAAAGAACAATACAAACAATTACAAAAAGACCGCTGGAACATATTCACGGATGAGCCTATCGAGAACTTTTCAGAGCTCGCAATCAATTTACGGCGGGTCGTTAACATGGAACCCTCTCGTCTTAAAGAAACAGCAAGACTCTGTCAAGCACATCGGCGTGTAATCATATTCTACAATCTGAAGGTTGAACTTGAACAGCTCCGCCAACTCCATAAGATTACCGGGATGAAGGTAGCCGAGTGGAATGGCGAGAAACATGAACCACTTCCGGATGGCGATTCGTGGATATATCTGGTTCAGTACACCGCTGGTGCAGAAGGTTGGAACTGCATTACATGCAATACAATCATATTCTATTCGCTTAATTACAGTTATAAGATAATGGAGCAAGCTGCCGGACGTATCGATCGTATGAATACTCCATACAAATTGCTGCATTATTATCTTGTCAGATCATATGCACCTATCGATATTGGCATTCTAAGAGCTCTTAAGAACAAAGAGAACTTCAATGCAGTATCTTTCCTTAAAAGCGAGAAATAGTCAAAGACTGATAAGTATTCATATTTAATCTGAAAAGCTGTCTAAAGGCCCTTTATTTGTCTCACAGAGGCATTAGAGGGCCATTTTTATAAGGAGTTATCATGGACAAAGTCAAAACGAATCATTACTTCATAGGATATGAAGGTGGCCGATTCGAGCATATTATCGCAAGACCTGATCAGATTGAAATCTTAAATTATAATGACAATCAACCAGATACTAAACAAGATTGTTCGAATACTTGCGAGTCTCCGTTTATGACGGTACGTGTTCATACCGAGCCGGGTAATTATATACTATTTCCAAACGTAACTGAAGTCTGGAGTTTTCCTATGGATTCAAATTTATCTTTAGATTTTGAACGAATTGGAAAGATGGTGTATTGGAGGAATAGATAAAAGAGCGAAAAATCATCTTAAGGCACTAGGAGGTTATCGGATATGATTATGTTTCTAAAGGTAATTGGTTTGGCATTGCTAATGTTACCTGTGTTCATAGTATTGTCCATATTAGCAATACTTATGGGTGTTGGAATTTTGTGGATTAGTCTAAAGATTTTTAAACGGATCGAAAAGATGATTCATAAAGAGGAATAAAAAGCGAAAACCATCTTAAGATACCATGAGGTTATCGGATATGATACTGTTTAAGATACTTGTTTGGGAATTACTCGTTCTAATTTGGCTCATATTCTTGGCCATATTAGCCGCATTGGTATGTACTTGTGTTCTTCGGATTTGTATTAAGATTTTCGAATGGATCGAAAAGATTATCTATAAGGAGGAATAAATGAAAGAGAAAAAATTCATTCCCAACCAACCGATATTCGTATATGAAAACGGAGAAGTATTTCCGAGTTATCGTCAAATGGGGAAATACTATGGTGTCGGCGGACAGACCGTTCGCAACTGCATTATCGGCCGTGTCAGCTCTTGGGACGGCTTTCATATTCTGACAGTAGATCCGTCTAGGTGGGACAAGTACAGTATGTATTTCAATACACCTGATGAATGGCGAGATCTGTTATGGGATATCGACCGTTTGTATCCTCTTATAGAGTATAAATACAGCATAAAGTCCAATGAGCAGTTCCGTACGATGAAGCATATCGCGATTCAGGAACGTAAGTATGAGACTGCCGCAAAGATCCAGGATATTCTGTGTGAGGAACCGGGTGCGTCCCTTAACGAAATCAGTCGACGAATTGATTCCAATCCGCAGACGGTAAGGCGTTATATAAATCAATGGGAACATATCTGCACCGATCATAGTTTCATGCATGGTGATATCGAACCTGTCCAACTTGATTGGAGAACATTCGAGTATGAAATACACAACCGCTAAATTCCTGCCTCATTGCTATCATCTTGCAGCTATTGCATTGGGATGTGGGCATGGAATCGGCAATAATCTGGTATGTGTCGGTATTCCGGATTTCCCTGATTGGTTTGATGGGAGTAGCATGGAGTCTGGCGACGCTTTGAGGGGTGAGTATCCCGATGGTGTCACACTTCATGCATATTGTATGGAGTGCCAGAAGAGGTGTTGGTTCGTCACACCATTTGAGAACACTGTGGATGTTCCGAACTGGACGAAACGGATCATATCCGCTCAGATACCTGCGTGTCCACATGGATGGAGATCCTGGGATGTTTCGCCATATATGGAAACCGTTTCCAATAAGGAGGTCTTTGAGGATTCGCGTATAATGGCGAATCATAGTTTCCTGCATAAGGTATATTGTCGTAGGTGTAGGCGTGTTTATCAGGTTCTTTTGAACTATGATGAGTCGATCCACCATACGATTTCATGCACTTTGCAGGCCTGGTATTAAAAATCATGTATGCAGTAAATTAGCCATTTTCTGGGTTACTGCATACATGATTGATTTTCGGAGCTCCAATTTGAAGCGGTAAAAATTGGTCGATTTTTGGGGCTCCGAAAAAATCATGTATGCAGTGCTTTTTGAGAAATGGACAAAAAGGGTAGTTAGGGGGTATAAATAGGCCTATTTCTTAGTTTTATTATAGGTATATTTAAATTACGACTTTTTTAAATCAAAGAATAGAAATTATATATAAGCAATGAAAACATGCATATAAGAGCGAAGAGACTTAAATCCGCATTTCAAGTATACCTATTTTTATCGAAAGGAGTTTCGAATGGTAAAGTGGTGTGTAATTCCGAAATACCCAAAATACACTGCATCTGATACTGGCGAGATATGTCGAATAAGTACTGGACATATTCTTAAAAAGTTAAAGATGCGTAATGGCTATAATTATGTATCGATAAATTCTAAGAAGATTTTGGTTGCTCGTTTGGTTTGCGCTGCATTCATGGAAGATTTTGACATTGATGACAGTTATATTGTCGTTCATCATCTTCGTGATAATGGTGATGACTCGCTTGATAATCTTGAGATCATGGAGCGTAGCGAATTACTTGATATAGTAGAACCATATTTTGTCGATGGTCTTCCACGAGGTCGTGCCAGCTTAAAATACGGAACGAAAAATGACAATAAAGCAGTGCCGATACAATGCATTGAAACAGGACAAGTATTTCCATCAGCCAAACATGTTTCCAAATGGCTTGAAACAATTGGTTGTGGATATCTTTGTCCTGGTTATATTTATCGTATTGCAAAGGATAGCGAAGAAGTGATTCGAGGTTATCATTTTAGACGCATATACATGCGCGAATAAAACATGGTCCTTAATGAAACCTAGTTGAAAGGATCATTAAAATGAACAACAAAACCTATAAAATCTTGAACATGGTCGAACTTGTTGGAGATCTTGGTTTGTTATGTTATTGTTTGAATGAATTACGTCGCTCGTATGTATTGAGTTTACGTATTAATCAATCTGAATATACATCATTTGCTGATATTAAACGTGGTGTCGTAGACAAAATCCGTAAGATATCACCAAAGTGTGTGATCAATATTGACAATACTGACATCAATCATGGAGATGTTCGTATTCGTGTTAATAACATGACTAAAAAAGAACGAATCCAACTTGAAACACTTGTTCCATATTGGTCTGACGTCCGAATTGGATGATTCAAAATTCAACCATTAAAGAAACCCAATCAAAACATTGGGTTTCTTTTTGTTTTTTGAAAGAGGTAAACATGTCAAAGTATCAACTTGAACGTAAATTCCAAAGCAAACTAAAAGATCATATTTGGGAACGAATCCCGGATTGTAAGATAATCAAGAACGATCCGACTGGTCTTCAAGGCGTTCCGGATCTTCTTGTTCTTTATCATGGAAGATTCGCAGCTCTTGAATGCAAACGAAATGCCGCTGCGGCCCATCGTCCGAATCAGGATTATTATATTAAACAGTTTGCAGTGGATGGCTATGCAACATTTGTATATCCTGAGAATGAAGCACAAGTAGTGGACGATCTTGTTTCATATTTTGGAGTTGATAATGATAAAGTTCAATGACCATCATAAATTGGAAGGAACCCATGCATACCTGAGTGCAAGTAAATATTCATGGGTTAATTATGACGACGAGCATTTCATCAATACATATCGCAATTCACAGGCAGCAGAACTAGGTACAAAGATCCATGCGCTCGCGGCTGAGCTAATTTCTTTCAAGCAGCATTTGCCTGAAGAACGCAAGACGCTCAACATGCATGTGAACGATGCGATCGATCTTGACATGAGTCCAGAGGTCGTTCTATATTATTCACCGTATGCCTATGGTACAAGTGATGCCATATCCTATGATCCGGAGAATCATTTTCTTAGGATCCATGATCTCAAGACTGGAACCATTCCGGCGAAGATGACTCAGCTATATGTTTACGCTTCGCTTTTCTGTCTCGAGTATGATCTTTTACCCACTGAAATCAGATCTGAATTCAGGATATATCAGAATGATGAAGTCTTTGTTGATCCTACACCTGATGTCGATAAGATTTCGCACATCATGGACAAGATAGTTCATTTCGATGATCTTATCAATAGAATGCGTCTTGAGGAGGGCGGCATTAAAATGTAGCGTTTTTTCGCGAAAAAACATGGGCTTTAATAGAAGGAAGAAAATAGAGAATATAATGTTAAATATAGACATATTTGCATCATATTCTCTTCCTTTTGCCTTAAATTCGAATTCAATTAAGGAAAAGTTAAATGAATTTTGTTGGCCAACAAGAAACTTATTCCGACGATTTGAACGAAGTAGATAATTATATCGAGCACTATGGCACTCCTCATTCTGGAGATGTTCCACATTCTGGACGATATCCTTGGGGTTCCGGTGATTCCCGTTTCAAAGATGCGGGAAGTTTTCTAAATCGATATCATGAACTACGAAAGTCTGGAATGTCAGATGCTCAGGCTGCTAAAGCTTTGGACATGACTACCAATCAAATTCGTGCATATCGTTCCATTGCTACCAATCAAGAGCGCGCCGCACTTTCTGCTAAAGCATATAAGCTTAAAGAACGTGGTTGGGGTGCTACCGCTATTGCTAAAAAACTTTCTGAAAGTGAAGGACGTGAGATTAACGAATCTACCGTTCGTTCTCTTTTGGATCCATCTCGTAAAGCTAGGATGGATTCAACTACTCAGCTTGCAGAATCTCTTAAAAAGACGATTCCTGAAGGTGGAGCAGTTTCAATCGGAAAAGGCGATGAGTTATTTCTAGGCGTGACTGCTGACAAATTAAAAGTTGCCACAACTATGCTTGAGTCTGAAGGGTATCAGGTACAGAATCTTTATGTTGATCAGCTTGGAATGAAGGGCAAGAAAGTTACTGTTAAAGTGCTTGCTGCTCCTGGAGCAAAGCTTGATGATCTTTATAATAATCCAGACAAAGTTGCATTTATTGCCAAGTCAGAACCAATAACTGAAGCTAATGATCTTGGATTGAAACCACCAGTTGCGGTCAAGTCATCTCGTGTCGCCGTTCGTTACGGAGACAAAGGTTTCGGGTTGAGAAAGATGGCACTATGGAGATCAATCCTCAAGCGATCGATCTTCGTCTTTCACCAAAAGGCGTCGATAAAAAGTATGCTCAGGTTCGAATCTCTGTCGATGGAACCCATTACTTAAAAGGCATGGCCGTTTACGGTGATCCTAAATCATTCCCTCCTGGCGTTGATATCATATTCAATACCAATAAAAACAGCAGCACTCCAAAAATGGACGTGTTCAAGAAAATGAAGGATGATCCCGATAATCCATTCGGTGCAACCGTAAGACAATACGATTACATCGATCCTAAGACTGGAAAGACCAAACAATCTCCAATCAATCTTGTGAATGATGAAGGTACTTGGTCTGAATGGAGTCGTAATCTTCCTTCTCAGGTTCTTTCAAAGCAGTCTGAGGCATTGGCTAAACGACAGCTTGGTTGGGCTTATTGATCGTTACAAAATGGTAATTA